>Ga0224521_1000066_pt1 | contig 37419 bp, 27 predicted proteins | sample CFST0metaG_FD_182731 | JGI IMG/M metagenome (GOLD analysis project Ga0224521, IMG submission 182731) | Peat soil microbial communities from Stordalen Mire, Sweden - C.F.S.T0 | ecosystem: Environmental > Terrestrial > Soil > Wetlands > Peat | place: Sweden: Norrbotten County, Stordalen Mire... | reverse complement strand
TAATGCTCATAAGTTCTTCAACCTCGCTTTTGGTTAGTTTTACTGTATATCGTATCATTTGTATAATTTTTACAAAGATACAAATATTTTAATTAATTACGTCACATTATACTTAACTTAACACTAGTGGCATCTTCCCCAACTAGTTTTTTTACATAATGAAAGACTTCTTCTAGCTTATTTATTACAAAGTTCGTCTCTTCATCCTCAAACTCTAAGGGTGAAAAAACTATCGAACTCGGTAATGTAGGTCTAAGTTCACATAAAAGGTTATTGAAAATAAAAAAATCAGGTGTGGGTCTCAGATATCACTTATATTAAAACTGCGCAAGGATGGCTTTATTTGACTGTTATAATAGATCTCTATGATAGAAAAGTTATTGGGTGGGCCTTTAGCAGATCTTTAAAGACTGCTTTTACAACCATTCCGGCATGGAGGATGGCCATCAGGAACCGACCTATTACGCAAGTACTGATTTTTCATTCCGATCGAGGTGTCCAATTTGCTTGTAATGAATTTAAAAACATTCTCGAATCCTATAAACTTGTTGAAAGAAGTATGAGCCGAAAAGGAAATTGTTGGGATAATGCCGTTACAGAAAGCTTTTTTAAAACACTGAAAGTTGGACACATTTATCAAAATAGTTTTAAGACATTTAAAGAAGCTGAATTATCTATATTCGAATATATTGAAGCATGGTACAATGTAAACAGGATCCATACAACGATAAAAACATCAATAAAGAATAAAAAAGAAATAATAATAAATCATTTAGTAGCTCAATTAAATGTCCGGAAAACTATTGCAGGTTCAAAGGGGATTTTGGTGGTAAAATAAATTTGATTTGCATAGCGATTATTTTTTAACTTTGATAGCTATTAGTAAAAAACTAAGAGCGTTTTTAGGTATTTATTTAAATGTTAATATGCACTATTATTGCTAAAACAGGCCAGGTTTAAGCTTTGTAATAAAAAGATCATGGAAATTTTAAATCCTGAAAATATCTAAAATCCTGCTATTTGCAGTGGTTGTATCAACAGCGATCAATTTCTCATGCATGAAGCAACCTGAAAAAGAACCTAGTACCCCGGTGAAGCCCACTTTTGACGATTCGATTCCTTATAATATTTTGGGGCATGGTAAACTGGTTTTTGAGAGGATAGGTCCGGTAGACAATGCATACAACGGAGTCTGTGTAGTTGATATGGATCAGCAGCGTAAATGGGAGATCAGTGGAGAAATAATGAATGACCCTGCTGTTTCACCCGATGGAAACAATATTGCCTACACCAACTTGTACTCAGATTCAACCTGGTATGATGTCTTTATTATGAATATTGACGGCACTAATCAGCGTGATATTACCAAAATGGTTGGTCAGGAAAGTTGTCCAAGTTGGACATTTGATGGTACCCAAATCCTTTTTACTAACTTTGGAACTACTGAGGAGGCATCCTATAGCCAGTCTCCTGAACCAAAACCTTCTGACAGGGTTAAAGTTATCGATTACTACGCAATTGACCCTCCTAACATTTATCCTCCCAGAGGACTCGTGTCCTCATCGTTAAATGGAGAGCTGGTCGTCTATGCAGATGGGATACGCACTTTCCACTCAAACGGATCCGGCATGCAACTGATAATTCCTTACGACCAAAATTCAGACCATCTGATATATTCACCATCCTGGTCGCCGGATGGAAGCAAAATAGCTGTTCTGTCATATAAGATGAACTCAGATATTGCAGTCGTGTTGTTCGATCCCAATGGCACCAATGCTGATACTGTAGTTTCGCTATCTGCCACCGGGAATGGGGCTTGGGTTGGTCAAGACAATGAGTTTTCATTGTGCTGGTCACCAGATGGGACTCAGATTGCATTTACAAGACCTGATGGTCCGCAAGATGGGGGAGTGGGATCACATATTTATGTTATAAAAACGGATCATACCAGCTTAAGACAGGTCACATTCTCTCCCGGTGTGACTGATATGAGCCTTTCATGGAGTAATTGATGCCAGAACTTTCCTTAGTGGACAAATATAAAAATGCAAAGATTTGTCTATTACTTTTTCTTGTAAACCTGTAAACCATAGAACACATAATTATAATCAGAATCTATACAAATTTACTAACTTGCGCCCTAAGGTGTTGTAAAATTATATCTGAACGGTTGAATTTCTAGTTAATGCAACAGAATGAAATAGAAAAAGAATCATTGTTGGTTCGTAATTTATCAAAAGGTAATCTTTTGGCATTTAATACCTTGTATGAAAAGTACAGTGGTCGATTATACCGTTTTGCATTGGGGTATTTAAAATCAGAAGCTGAGGCTGAAGAATTGGTTCAGGAGGTCTTTACAATAATCTGGGAGAAAAGAGCAGATCTGAAAGAGGAACTATCTTTAAAATCATTTCTCTTTACAATTGCATTCAACATAATCAGGAAGCATTTCAGAACCAAAGTTTATTTGTCTGAATATTATAAAACCGGAATAAATGATGATCTGGATATGCAGACTTCTCAGAAAATTACTTATGATTCACTTTATCAATACATAACAGGACTAGTCAATCAATTGCCTGGACGACGTAAAGAAATATTCATAAAAAGCAGATTCGAAGGGCACAGTATTAAGCAAATTGCTCAAGAATTGAAGATCAGCCACAAAACTGTAGAGAATCAATTAACCGAGGCCTTAAAATTCATCAGATTTAATCTTAACAAGGATAGTATCCCTGCTATTTTATTTTTCATTCTATTTATTTCATCATAAATTATTGTCTTTAATGGTATGATGGAACTCGCCATCACGCGTCTGAGTTCGATTCATAATTAATTCAGGGTAAATAATAGGCGGAAATACATTTTTTCTTAATACACATTCTAAATAGCAATTATTTTTTATTTTTTCACCTTTTGTTGATAGGTGTAACAGGGAAGAAGTGGATATTACTTCATATTGAATCTCATTAAAGTTTATTAAGGAGAGATTTTGGAAAAGATTTATTCCCTGTACATGAAGAAGAGAGGAGAAAGTTCTTGGATAGAGGTAATTCGTCCTATTTCAGTAATGCAGAATTATCAGGATGAAAAATGCACGGGAACTATCATGCATAATAATAAATATATCTGGCAAAATAGCGTTAGTTGGTTAAGGTTAGTAAAAAGGGTAAAAAGCAGTTCTACTAAGTTAGAGAACTGCTTTTTTTGCTTATTGGAATTTTAAGACAGAACTTGATATTATTAAATATTGTTATAATTAATAAAGAGAGAATATTTATGAAAGAGATTGGGTTTGATAGTGAATTATTAGACCGTTATTTCAAGGGAGCGTATTCTGATAAGGATGCATCTTATGTGGTCGAAGTTTTTTGCGATAATAGTAAAGAGGAGGAATTAAAGCATCTTTTAATAAAACAGTTTTACGAATTATTGTATGAGGATGAGGAAAATAAAAAGAATCTTGATAAAATTTTGTACAGAATTCATTATGATATAAACACCAGATTATCTGCACAAAAAGCATGGCCATTTGATAAAATTATAAAATGGTCATTCCGGATAGCAAGTGTAGTTATACTTCCATTTGTAATCCTGATGGGAATACATATGTTTACAGAAACTAAATTGAAAAAGGGAACCTGGGTTGAAATAAAATCTCCGGCATGGACACGGGTGCAGTTCAGCTTGCCTGATGGTACAACCGGGTGGTTAAACAGCAATTCGAGTGTAAAATACTATGGAAATTTTAATACTGATCGCCAGGTGAGTCTTACAGGCGAAGCTTATTTTGATGTGTTTAAAGATAAAAAAAGACCATTTATAGTAAACACGCCTGAAATTAATGTTAAAGTACTTGGCACAAGGTTTAATATAGCCTCATATAAAAATGAGAATAATGTCGAAGTGGTTCTTGAGGAAGGGAACCTGGTATTCAATGATAAGGAAATAAATAAATCGTACACCATGAGACCAAATGATCTGGTTGTATATGATAAAACTCTCAAGGATTTTTCGACTGAAGTGGTGCACCCTCAAAAATATATTTCGTGGACAGAAGGTAAGCTGGAATTCAGGAATGATGCCTTGGATGCTATCGTCAGGAAACTGGAACGGTGGTATAACATTGATATTGAAATAAATGGTAGTATTTCTCAGGATCAAAGGTTACGGGCGACCTTCATAGACGAAAGCCTGGAAGATGCCCTTAATTTATTGAGACGCACTCTACCGATAAATTACAGAATTGAAAACGGGAATCTCAAACCAGATGAATCTTATGCTAAAAAGAAGGTGATAATTACACTTAGAACCAAATAGTCTGATTATTAATTTAAATGACATCTGCCTATGGAACAACCCTTTACAAGCCTTTATAAGCAATAACAGGGAAGCGATGAACCCGCTTCCCTGTATGAATTGCTAAGTTACTTTTTTTAAAAATAACCTAATTAAAAACATTTCAAAGTTATGGAAAAAAATTTTGATTTTGAGGTGTATTTACACCTAACCTTAAAAAAACTAATCATGGAACTTAAAATTGCATTTCTCTTTATTTTATTTAGTGTTTCAAATGCATTAGCTATTCCTACCTATTCCCAGGTAGCAAAGGTTTCACTTGATATGAAGAACACAAGTCTTGAACAGGTATTGGATAAAATAGAAAGTCAGAGTAAATTCTATTTTATCTTTAACCAGAAACAGATTGATGTAAATAGAGTTGTTGATATTCAAGTAGAAAATAAACTGATTACCGATGTTCTTCCTGAATTGTTTAAAGGGACTAATATCAATTACGTAGTTTTGGACAAGAAAATTTTATTAACTACTGAAACTATTGATAGTAGTTTATTGGCTGTCAATTCCGTAAAAAACCAGCAGCAAAAACAAATAACTGGCATTGTCAAAGACAAAAATGGGGAACCTCTTGCTGGAGTAAATGTTGTTGTTACAGGAACAACACAGGGTGCGATAACCGATGTTGCCGGTAACTACAGTATTACAGTTCCTCAGGGAGGCAAGAGTCTGACATTCTCATTCATTGGGATGTCATCCCAAGAAATCCTTATTGAGAATTTAACTCAAATCAATGTAAGTCTGGTTGAGGTGGAAGTTGGGCTGGAAGAGGTCGTTGTAGTCGGTTATGGTTCTCAGAAAGTAGCAAGTCTTACCGGTTCTGTTGATGTCGTAAAGCTACCGGAAATAAAAGAACAAGCCGCTGCTACCGAAAATGTTCTGAAAGCTTTGGATGGTCGTTTGCCCGGTGTTGTAACTACCTACGATGGAAATCCAAATGCCTCAGCAGTTACATTAATACGTGGTCTGGGTTCTTTAAATAGTAGTACTGCTCCACTAATTATTATCGATGGGGTACCCACAACCGCTGGATTAAACGAATTGCCTACAAATGACATAGAATCTATCCAAGTGTTAAAAGATGCGTCAGCTTCAACAATATATGGGTCGAGAGCTTCAAATGGAGTTTATATTATTACCACAAAGACGGCAAAGAAAGGAGTTCAAATAGAAATAAATTCCTCTTTCACAGCCGCATTTCTCCCAAAAGACCCTATTCCATTGATGAATACAGAACAACATGGTAAGGCACAATGGATGGCAGCAAGAAATGATGGTACTGATCCAAACTATGGAGTTTATACTTATCAGGACCATCAAGATGCCAACGGTAATTGGGTGCTTGATAAAATAATTCTGCCTGATTATTTGGATGCTGCACAAACCATGAAACCTGCTGATACGGATTGGGAGAAAGTAATATCGCAAACAGGACTATCCAACAATCAAAACATAACTGTTTCAAATGGAGGAGATCACGGGGATATCTTGTTATCCGCTGATTACTTGAATAGTAGGGGTACAACAAAAGAAAATGCATGGACCAGATCGAGTATACGTGTAAACTCAGACTATAGATTGTTCCATGATCGCATAAAAATAGGAGAAAATATAGCTATATCCGAAATGAGGTATACAGGAAGTAGCTATTTAGATATGACACCTAATATACAATCTATTATTCCTGTACACACCCTGGATGGTATAGGTTGGGGTGGCCCTGTTATGGGCATGAGTGATCGTAATAATCCATTGCTTGTGATTATGAACAATAAGCAAAACCATACTGACGATGTACGCATATTTGGATCCGCCTTTGCAGATTTTGAGATTATTAAAAACCTCCATTTCAAATCTACTTTGGGTTGTGATTATGATGGTTTCTGGTACCGAAATATGCAATTAGAGTATACAGCTGGATTTATGTCACAAACATACTCAACGTTGGAAAATGATGCTAATTACGGTGGAAGTTGGACATGGAATAATGTCTTTAATTATAATTTTAACTTCGGTCCTAATGATTTCACGTTCATGATCGGACAAGAAGCAACAAAAGCAGCTGGTGCAAACTTAATGGGAGCACGTGATGGCTTTGCTAGTGAAGACCCTAACTATATGTATTTGGACGTTGGGCAAAGCAATGTACGTAATGGTGGCCTTGCTTGGGACAACGCTCAGAATTCATATTTTGGACGTGTAAATTATGATTACAAAAACCGATACCTGCTAACTGCAATCTTGCGTCAGGATGGTTCTTCTCGTTTTGGTTCAAACAATATGTATGCCCTATTCCCATCAATATCAGGAGGTTGGGCTATAAGTGAGGAATCTTTCATGAAATCTATTGCATGGATATCTAATTTAAAAATTAGATATGGTTGGGGAAAAACAGGCAACCAAGCAATAGCTAACTATGCATCTTATACCCAATATCAAGCACACTATGGAGACGACGATTGGCCCTATAATCAGGGTACTGCATATGATATTTATGGAGCAGACCAAGGGAATCTCCCTTCGGGTTATATACTTCTCCAATTGGGGAATGCAAATTTAAAATGGGAGGCTTGTACTCAGCAGGACTATGGAGTTGATTTTTCTTTGTTTAATAAGAGGTTAACGGGTACATTTGATTATTATCTTAAAACTACTACTGACATTCTTGTTGAACCGCCAACCCTTACCGTTACCGGTGCCAATGCATCTTCTTGGTACAACGGTGCAACAATGAAAAACTGGGGTTGGGAAGGTACACTCTCATATAACAATAAGATTGGTGATTTAGGCTATGTTATTTCAGCAAATGGATTCCATAATACAAATGATATGGTATATGTTCTCCCTCAAGCTCTTGGTGCATATCCTGGCAACGGAAGCACTCAGACCATAATAGGACACCCATTGAATTCACTTTATGGTTATGTGGTTGAAGGTATTTTCCAAAATCAAGCGCAGGTTGATGCTGCTCCTGCTCAACCAGGCAAGGGTGTTGGTCGTTTGGAATATAAAGATATTAATGGTGATGGCAAAATTGATGCCGATGACCGTACATGGCTAGGTGTTAATGAACCGAAGTTATCTTGGGGTCTTAATATCCAATTGACATGGAAAGGTTTTGATCTTTCTGCGTTATGGAAATCAGAAATTGGTAGAAACGTAGATATGTCTAGTATAAAAGGATTTACAGACTTCTTTGGTTTCTTTGGAGGGCAGAACTATGGAACAAGAGTATTAGATTGTTGGTCTCCTACAAACACCACGTCAACTATTCCCGCTATTACAGCAGCAGATATTAATAATGAACACCGTTTCTCATCATATTTTGTGGAGAATACATCATATATGAAACTACAATCATTAGCCTTGGGATATAATCTGCCTGAATCAATAGCCAATAAGATAAAGATGAAGAAAGCTAGAATTTATGCTCAAGTTGAGAATTTGTGGACAATAAAACTGCCGGGAAATACCTTTACAGGATTCGATCCTCAGAATCCCAACATTCTCTATCCACTCCCAACATCCTATACTTTTGGTATTAATTTAATATTTTAATATCTTAAAAATTTAAAACGATGAAACTGTCTAAAAGTTTTTTAATATTTTGCGCTTTATTTACATTAATATCGTGCAAGAAAGACTTCCTTGAGTTAACTCCTAAGGGAGTCGCAACTCAAGCGATGCTATCTACCCCTGCTAATGCTGATGCGATGTGTATTGCCGCTTATGCAGCTCAAGGTAATGAAAGATATTATGATCACCCACTTAGTCCATGGCCTTATGGCGACCTAAGAGGAGGCGATGCTTATAAGGGAGGTGCAGGTGTTGGTGATCTGCCTGAATGGAACACGGCAGAAACATTTGTTAATATGACTACCGATGAACCTGGAGTAGCAGGTAAATGGGAAATTGAATACCAATGTGTTTCTCGCGCAAATCAAGCTTTAGCTATATTGAACTCGGTTGATTACCCTGAGAAAACTCATCGTATTGCAGAAATGAGGTTTTTACGAGCTAATAACTATTTTTGGTTGAAAGTTAATTTCAGGTATGTTCCTTGGTTAGATGAAACTATCCCCATTCCTCAATATACTAAGGTAGGAAATAATTTGACGGATGCGCAATTGTGGGGCAAGATTACTTCAGACCTCCGATTTGCTGTTGAGAATCTTCCTGCTACAAATACAGATGGAGCAGTTGGCCGACCGACAAAATATGCAGCAGAAGCTTACTTAGCCAAAGTATTGCTTTTTGAGGCTTATGAACAAGACGTAAATAACCAAGTGACCAACATTAACCTAGACACATTGAATGTGGTTGTTAAACTTTGTCAGGATGTCCTTAATAGTTCCGGAAAATCTTTGTTTCCTGATTTTTCGAGTAATTTTGCATGTGAATCTCAAAATGGCGTGGAATCGATATGGGCAATCCAGTTTTCGCATAATGACGGTACGCCTAAGGGACGTTTAAACGGGACTACTGAAGTTTGTTATCCTATGTGCCCACAGTATGGATGTTGTGGTTATCACAGCCCATCTCAAAATTTGGTTAATGCTTTCAGAACCGTAAATGGATTACCTGATTTTGACAAATTTAATACAATCGATATCGGTGGAGCTGCCCGTGTAAAATCGCATACCATTGATCCGCGTCTACTTCACACAGTGGCTATGGATAGCTTGCCATACAAGTATAAGGTAGATTTCATTTTTAACGGCGACACTTGGACTCGTCAGCCTCAATCTTATGGAAGATTCATGTCTCTGAAAGAATGTGTTATATACACTTGCGCTTGCTACCAACCTGTTAATCCTTGGAAAGACTCATCGAAAAATCGCGATGTATTGCGTGCTGACGATGTAATTCTTTGGGAGGCTGAAGCTTTGATACAGTTGGGTCGGCAAAATGAAGCATTACCACTTATTAACCAGATTCGTGACCGTGCAGCACAAAGCACAGCTTTATTAGTTGATAGTCTAGGACTTCCTACAGGTAATTTTGATATTAGAACATATATTCCTGGTGTCAATTGTGCTTGGACTAAGGATTTTGCATTTGAAGCTTTGCAATGGGAACGTAGACTTGAGTTCTCATGTGAAGGTTTTCGTGCTTATGACCTAATGCGTTGGGGTATTATGGCAGAAACTATGAATACATATTTTGATGTAGAGAGAACTCGTCGTGCACATTTAGCAAATGCTCATTTTACAAAAGGGAGAGATGAATACTTACCTATCCCTAAAGGTCAGATAGACTTGAGTGAGAATCTCTATAAGCAGAATGTAGGGTATTAATAGTAATCTAAAAGTTACAGTTTTCTTTAAAAACTATTTTTGGGATATTGAAGTTCCTCGCTACTTGCAGCGAGGAACTTCAATCCTCAATAAAGAATTTTATATTTTATGTTCGCTAAACCCGCGGCAAGCAGAGGGGGATGTGTTAACGGGGATTCAATCTTTTGCTTTCTGAATTCAAGTTTATTAGTATTGGTATTTCCGAAAATAGTTTTTTACATTTTATAAAATTGCATTTGTGTTCACTTATAAGGAATTTATATAGTTCCTAAATTTCTTTAAAATAACAAGTTGAATTTCATGGAATGGTATTCTTCTGTTCAATGTAGTAAGTTTATGAAAGATATCTTCTGTTTTGTAAAATTACTTAGCGTTTTAATTTTTGCAGGTTTATTTTCTTGTAACGGAGATAATCGCTCCAATAGTGGGCAAGTTGAATATACTGAACAAAATCGTCCAAAAGTACATTTTACTCCTGAAAAAAATTGGATGGGAGTACCAAGTGGTTTTGTCTATGCTGAAGGAGAGTACCATTTGTTCTATGAGCACAATCCAGATCGACCTGTATGGGGGAACTTGCATTGGGGTCATGCAGTAAGTAAGGATTTAGTACATTGGACAAATTTGCCGATAGCTATTTTCCCTGATAGCTTAGGTAATATACTTTCAGGATGCGTTATAATCGATATCAAGAACACATCTGGTCTAGGTACAGCGGACAATCCTCCTTTTATAGCTTTTTACATGCAGTTGGATGAAAAAAACCTAAAAAATAGTCAAAATAAAATTGGAATGCTATCTATTGCATATAGTATTGACAAGGGTTATAAATGGATAAAATACAAAGGAAATCCAATTTTTACGGGGACTCATTTTTTTTCAGATCCTAAAGTCTTTTGGCATGAACAAACCAAAAAATGGATTATGTGCATGGGAGTTAGTGATATGATAAACTTTTATTCATCGCCGGATTGTATTCATTGGGAATACATGAGCAATTTCAAGAAAAGGGAACAAGCAAATAACACTTTTTGGGAGTATCCGGAACTATTTCCTTTAACCGTTAAAGGTTCTAATGAAACAAAATGGGTGCTATTAGTTAACGAAAGTGGGGCTGATGCAGAGTATGCACCGACAGCGAAATATTTTATTGGAGATTTTGATGGACAAAGTTTTAAGGCAACACAATTAGACGCCAAGAAATTTAGCTATTGGCTGGATTATGGTAAAGATTTTTATGCAAATATCTCTTGCAGCAATGAACCAAATAATCGAAGAATTATTATTGGTTGGATGAATTGTAGACAGTATGCCGAACAGGTGCCGGCTGAAGTTTGGAGAGGTTCGGCAACTTTCCCGCGTGAGTTAAATTTGGTTAAAGATGATTTTCTTTACTTGCTTACTGCAACTCCGATAGCTGAAATAAGTAATTTATACGGAAAAGAAAAATCCATAAAAGATTTTGAAGTCTCGACGAATTCCAAGATTATTTTTGATACGCTATCATTTAATAAAACACCTACAGAAATTAAACTTGTTTTTGATATTTCTCAACAGCATTGGATTGGTTTCCCTCTAAGCTATGGCATTAAATTTCAAAACTCACGTGGTGAATATTATACTATAAAGTATGAAAATGACTTTGAGGATTTCTTTATAGATCGTAAGATTTCCACTAATAATGAATTCTCAAAGTTATTTAATTATAAGTTTTATTTATTATATCGTGCTAATGGACCTACGTTTGAATGGAGAATCATATTTGATAGTTCCTCAATAGAGTTTTTTGCTGATAACTGCAAGGTGTCAGTTACAAATACAATATATCCATCTGAGCCATTTCAGTCTATTGAATTATTTACTGAAAGATCCCCAATCCATGTATTGAATTGCTCTATCACTGAACTTAAATCAATTTGGTAAGAAAAGAATCTCATTAGGTATATCATTTCATAAAGCACAAAATATATGGAAAATATTAAAAAAATGGGCAACATGTCACAGATTGCCTACACTAAAAGAATAGAATATAAAAATGGTAAAGCAAATAACGTACATGCAATTCTTTGCAAGAATGAAAGGTTATCTTTTACCTTATTGGAGAGTATGGCTTTAGATATTTTTGATTTGTCTTATGCTGGGAATAATATGAGTTTTATTTCAAAAAATGGATTAGTTTCAAGAAATCTCGCAAATACGCATACCTATGATTTCTCAAAGTACTTTGGTGGCGGATTTCTATTTACATGTGGGCTTGATAATATAGGGAAACCCGATGGTGATAAACTTTTCCATGGGGGTTTTTCATCCATTCCCGCACTTATTACCAAGGAACAAATGCTTATTGAAAATAATAAAATTGTATTAGAAGTCGAAGGAAAAATATTTGATACTGCCTTATTTTCAAAAGATATTGAGGTTGTTAGAAATTATAAAATATATAACAATAAGATAATATTGACAGATAAAGTTATAAATCGCGACTTTCTTAATCAGGATATTATAATGCTTTATCATTTTAATCTTGGGTACCCCATGTTAGATAGTTGCACGAGGTTTAGCGCTAATATAAGTGGTACTATGTGTAGAACTGAGAATTGTGTTCTTGAAAATTATAATATTATGAATGAACCTATTGATAAATGTTTTGAAGAAGTATTTATTCATTCGGTTGATGGAGATATAGCAAATGTAGTAGTCGATAACACTAAACTCAAACAAAAAATAAAATTCAGTTATAGTACAGAATATTTAAAATATCTGATTGAATGGAAATCCATGCAGTCGCGAGATTACGTTTTAGGTATTGAACCTGCTACTAGCCATTTAGATAATAAACAATTCATTACCCTAAAAAATGGTCAAAGCATAGAAAATAAAATTACAATAGAATTTATTGCAGATTAACTGAGTTAAAAATGGTAAAGGCTAATCCGGTTTTTAATATTTATAAAGACAATAAACAACAGTTTTTAAAATAATGAAATATTTTTTAATGTTTTTAGGAATGGCATTCTTACTTCATTTTACCGCAACTGCTAAAATACCAATTTTGGATGCAACAATGTTAATAAAAGGCGATATCGAGGCACCAGGACGAATACGTCACGTTGAATTAAATGACCCAATAAGTTCGTTTTGGCATTTTACAATTTCCGAAAGAGTCGGAACACCGTTTTGCCCAAGTGGAACTTTCATTAAAGTTGAAAACCTAAAAGCTTAGAAGTTATTTTCTACAATTCTATGGTAAACAAGCTATTAACTGTATAATTTAACCCATAATTTATTTATCATGAAACAATTTTTAATGATTTTTACAGCGTTCTTTTTACTGCATTTTACCTCAAATGCACAAGAACGGGCAGATACAACGAGAATCATGCCGGGAGATATATTAGCCGCAAGAAGAGTACGTCGTGCAGAACTGAACGATCCTATACGTCCTTGCTGGCATCTTACGGTTGCAGAAGGAACCGCTATGCCATTTGATCCAAATGGTGCTATTTTTAAAGATGGAATCTATCATCTTTGGTATATTTATCAGGTTGAAGGCAGTCATCATTGGCAACATCTTTCAAGCATTGATCTGTTTCATTGGCGTTGGTATTCAAACGATTTGCAACACAATCCAGGCGATCCTGATAATGGAATTTTCAGCGGTAATGCTTTCTTGGCAAAAGATGGTAATGTGGTAATTGCATATCATGGTGTTGGTTCAGGAGGGAATTGTGTAGCTTATAGTAGTGATAAAGAGTTGAATATATGGGAAAAATCTAAAGCGAATCCAATAGCAAATCCGGGATGGGATCCATACATGTGGCTCGAAGGAGATACTTACTATCAAATATCGGGTGGAAAACCTGTTTCTTCCGGAAAGCCTAATCCTCCGATTTTATTTACAGGGAAGAACTATGATAAACCAATGAAAGAAATTGGGAATTTTATGGCTTTTGATATGCCAGGTGTGGATGATTTTGAAGATGTGTCATGTCCTGATTTTTTTAAGATGGGAGATAAATGGGTTCTGGTCTGCATTAGTCACATTCGTGGTGCAAGATATTATATTGGCGAATGGGACGGGAAACAGTTTAAACCAGAATCTCATTATCGAATGAACTGGCCTGGGGGCACAATGTTTGCACCAGAAACATTGGTTGATAATAAGGGGAGGCGTATTCTATGGTCATGGATTGTTGATAGAAAATCAGGAGTCTCAAGTGGAACAATGTCAATGCCACGAGTACTTACACTTGCTAAAGACAAACTTTCGTTGAATATTGAACCACCAACAGAAGTAGAACAACTTAGGTATAACCCAACCGAAGAAAAGCCATTTGCGATTGCAGCAGGTCAGTCGGTAACCTTAAACAAGGTTTCAGGAAATGTTCTTGAAATGGATATAACTATTGATCCGGGTAAAGCAAAGCGCTTTGGACTCAAAGTATTTTGTTCAAAAGATGGGCGTGAACAAACGCCAATTGTAATCGACAGAGAGAAGAATATCTTGCAAATTGATATGAGACCGTCAAGTTTAAATAAACCAGACTATCGGGAGTTTGTTATGGTAAGAGAGCCTAACCCAATCGTTCAAACCGAAGATGCCCCTTTCACACTAAATCCTGGTGAAAAAGTACATCTCAGGTTATTTCTTGACAAATCAATCTTAGAGGTCTTCGCAAATAGTCATCAATGTATAACACAAGTTATTTATCCTACTCTTGAAGATGCCATACATGTTCAAGTTTTTGCAGATGATGCTCCCATCAAGGTTGAAAACCTAAAAGCATGGAAATTATTTCCTGCAATGCAATGGTAAACATACTATTAACTGTATATTTTAATCCTTAAATGTTTAATCATGAAACAATTTTTACTTTTACTAACAGCTTTCTTTTTAGTGCATTTATCTGCAGTATCGCAAGAAAAACCAGCACCAGTTCCTGCTCTTGTTAATGCAAATCAAGATATTCCAAAAGAAGTCATTAAAGCAACCCGTGAATTCAGAGAACGCTTGTTAGCAGACCCCTATCGACCAGCATATCACTTCTGCATACCGGAAGGTAATGGTATGCCAGGTGATCCGAATGGAGCTTTTTATAGTAAAGGGCGTTATCATCTGATGTTCCTTTACAACAGGAGTGGTGATGGTTTCTCATGGGGGCACGTATCAAGCAAAGATTTGCTGAGTTGGCGATTTCACCCCGATGCTATATTCCCAGGTGATGGTGATGATGGCTGCTTCAGCGGGGGAGCTTTTGTGGATGACGATGGTTCTGCCATATTATCTTACTGGATGCTGTGGGGAGCTAAAGGAATTGGTCTGGCACAAAGTGCAGATCCTGATTACAGTATATGGGAGAAATCAAAGAATAATCCGGTAATAAAATCAACTGAATGGGGTATAACCGATACGAAAGATGCATCAGGTGAAGATATACATTTCGGTTCAGCAGACCCGTCTAATATATGGAAAAAAGATGGTCATTATTATATACTGACGGGGAATTTACTGTTGCTGAGAAAATACGGATCGCGTGGACATGGTTTGCCGGCAAATGATTATGAAAAGGGTTCGCCTCTTCCTGCTGACTCTGTCAGTTACCAGGGCGATCACTTATCGTTATTTGTTTCTGATGATTTAAAGCAATGGAAATACATGCATGATTTTTATAAATCTGAACGCCGCTGGACAAGCAAGACGGAAGACAATATGTGTCCCAGCTTTCTTCCTTTGCCTTCTGATCCAAGTGGAGGTAAACCAAGCGGAAAGCATCTGTTGCTTTTTATCAGCCATAACAGGGGGTGCCAGTACTATGTAGGCTCCTATGCGAACGACCATTTCTTTCCTGAAAATCATGGTCGTATGTCATGGAAGGATAATGCTTATTTTGCACCGGAAGCTTTAATAGATGGCAAAGGCAGACAAATTATGTTGTCTTGGATATTTGATGATCGTCCGGATTCGATAAAGAATTATTATGGATGGACAGGTACTTATGGACTTCCTCGTTCGTTGTGGCTTGGCAGCGATGGAACACTGAGAATGAGGCCGATAAAAGAACTCGAGACTTTGAGAATGAAAGAGGATATGGTTTCAAATGTGAAAGTAAACTCAGGTAGTGAAGTAAAATTAAACAAATTAGGTAAAGAATTAATGGAACTTGAGGTTACAATTCAGCCCAATAATGCAATGCAATATGGTGTAAAAGTATGTGTATCAGACGATGGTCGTGAAGAAACTCTAATTTATTATGATAAGTCAGACAAGAAATTGAAATTTGACACGAGAAAATCAGGTTTACAATTTGGTCGTAAAATAATTGAAGAAGCACCATTAGAACTTAAAAACGAAGAACCACTTGTTTTGAGAATATTCGTTGACAAATCAATAGTTGAAGTATTTGCCAATGATAGGCAAGCCATAGGACGTATGATTTATCCTACACTCGGAGGTATGGGAATAAGTATGTTCTCTGAAGGAGGAAATATTGAAGCAAAAAGTGTCAAAGCGTGGGAATTGAGTCCTTCTAATCCGTATTGAAATAGTTAAAAATCTGAAATATCGTTTTCTTAATGCTGATTTTGCTTGTGCATTTTATTACAAATGCACAAGCAAAATCAGAAATAACTAATAGAATCAAGATCGTTTTGGTTGTATTAGCAAATCCTGAGCAAAAGGGAAGTAGTGCTAATTAATTATAATCTAGCCCGATGTTTTTTCAGAATTTTTTTGCAAAAAAACTGCATATAATAAAATTACAGAAAGTAATTGTTTCAGTCGCACTCAAAAATAACAATTCAACAATGCCTAAATGAATACAATAAATAGATTTATAGCATTTTCTATAATAGCACTTGCCTATGCTTGTACTCAGTCAAGCCTAACAAACAAAAGAACAATAGTTCACGATTTGTCAATTATCATTTCTAAACAGTATCTGAATTTGCCTGTATCACAAGAAGTAGATCGGGCAAAAATGAGTTTTGAAGTAGATGGAAAACCGGAATTAGACTTTGATATTCGGATAGCACCTTCTAAGCCTGATTATTGGGTGTTTTATGATGTTACCCCTTATAAAGGAAGAGTACTTAAAATTAGTTATGAGGGCAATCCGGAAGGTTTAAAAAAAATCTATCAGGATAATGCTATTGCAGGTCAGGATAGTTTGTATAAAGAGTGCAATCGCCCACAGATTCACTTTACTACTCGTCGTGGCTGGAACAATGACCCTAATGGGTTGGTATCTTATGATGGAGAATATCACTTATTTTATCAACATAATCCATTTGAACGCGAATGGGGAAATATGAGTTGGGGCCATGCTGTGAGTAAAGACCTAATTCACTGGGAAGAATTGCCTGTTGTTTTGTTCCCTGATAAGTTGGGTGCAATTTTCTCCGGTACTGCCGTAATTGATTATAACAACACTTCCAGCTTTGGTAAAAATGGCATTCCCCCTATGATCGCCATCTATACTGCTCATAGTTCAGATGATGAGAGACAATGCATTGCATATAGCTTAGACAAAGGGCGAACTTTTACAAAATATGATGGCAATCCTGTAATTAATTCTAAAGCAAAATGGAATAGCGAGGATCTTCGTGATCCGAAAGTATTCTGGTATCAGCCAACAAAAAGCTGGGTTATGGTCTTATTTGAACGCGATGGTAATTCAATTTATACATCAAGCAATTTAAAAGAATGGAATTATGAAAGTCACACAACAGGCTTCTTTGAATGTCCTCAGTTTTTTGAATTGGAGGTTGATGGAAATAAGAATAATAAAAAATGGGTTATGTATGGAGGCTCGGGGACTTATATGATAGGAAAGTTTGATGGAAAAATATTTACCCCCGAAGCAGGCAAATACTACTATGGCAACGGAGCCATATATGCTGCTCAGACATTCGATAATATCTCCAGTTCCGATGGTAGACGTATCCAGATAGGATGGGGTCGCATTCAACAGCCTGGGATGCCTTTTAATCAAATGATGCTATTACCTACCGATTTAACACTACGTACTACCAATGAGGGTATTAGATTGTTTAATGTTCCGGTAAAAGAAATAGATATGTTGCAAGAAAAAGAATATACATGGGAAGGGCTTGACGCAAATAAAGCATCAGAATTATTACAACAATTCAATGATGCAGTTAGTATGCGTATTAAGACCTCCATTAAGTTATCACTTTCCACCGATGCCGGTCTTAATTTGTTTGGACAAACCTTATTTAGGTATGATATGAGCTTCAATCAAATAAACGGATTTTTTTATTCTCCCGATGACCGGACAAGTATGGGAATAAGTGCCGATATTATAATTGACAAAACTTCGATAGAGGTATTTGTTGACGGAGGTGCATTTTCATATGCCATTGAACGGAAAGCCGTTCCTGGAAACAAGGATGGTTTTAAATTCTTCGGTAAGAGTATTGTTGTGAAAAGTCTGAAAGTCAATCCTATGAAATCAATTTGGTAAAAACACTTACTTATTTAAATGAAACTCCCAACTGCAAGCAGCGGGGAACTAACTCCTAAAGAGATTAGATAATAATTAAATTTAAAATCGCATCTTTTTGAAAAAACAAACAAATAATAAAGTTTTAACATGGTTAATAATTGTTGACTTGGGAGGGTTTCTTTTTGGTTTTATTCCACTTTTGGGAGAGACATTAGAGAATAAGTCGATAGAAGTTGTTATTTCTAATACTGGTCAGATCAAAAGTATTCATGATATTCATGGGAAATTTTGTTATAGCATAGAAAGTGATTTTTTCAGCGTTGTCACAAATCAAGGCACCTTTAATAGTAAAGAAGCTAAGGTGCTTCGAGTGGAAAGAAGTTCAGGTAAAGTTTCGTATTATTATCACCTCACTCCATCCCGAACAATTAATTTAGAATATTTTCTAAGACCCGAAGCTGCCTATGTAGAACGTTCGCTGACTATCTCGAAAGGGAACGAACCCCTGATACTTTTGAATATTGAATTTGGGAAGACCACTTTTTCTACTTCGCCACAAGAAGTTCTTGTTTATAACACTTTTTGGAATGCCTCAACAGTAGCCTTTCTTCGATGGGAAAAAAGCGGACTTTTTTGTGGTGTTGAGAATCCATTTTTTAAAACGCAACAAAATGATAAAACTGTTTCTTTTCAATATGAACCTTCTCTTATTCTGAAAAAGAAGGAAGCCCATCGTAGCGACCCCCAATTTATTGGTGTTTATACAAAAGATGGCAAACAAATCTCTGATTATTATCCTCAAACCATAGCCGGGAATCGGCCCCGATATCGGAATCCTGATGGACACAAACCATTAGATCTTAATGAAATAAAAGCTATGCAGCGTTTTGTTGCCGATTATATGGATGTTTCGCTGAAGGAGTTTAAGTTCATTAACTATCATTTTTTTTATCCGCTGCCACAAATGCCTGCACCGAACTCTCCAGAAGAGAAGACGCTTATGAATGTGGTAAAAACATTTCATGATTTGGGTGGAGATCTCGTTATGTTCAATCCGATGTATCCCTATAAACGACCAAATGGAACAGATACCTCTTATTGGCAGCTAGGTCCCGAAGGTTCTGCTGCAAAATATATTATGGACGAAGCCCGTTCATATGATATTGGCTTTGGTTATTACATGGGTTGCGCTCGGCTTGGCATGGAAGGAAATGCAAGTGCACTTCCTTTTGCTCCTGAAAAAAAGGATTGGAAGAAGTGTGATGAATTGGGAGATTTTACAACTGAGAACTGTATGGGTTGTGACGAATTTGCAGATTGGTGGTTTAACGTTCAAAATAATACGATTGAAAAGTATGGATTAAAACTTTGGTCATGGGATCCGGGACCCGGTAACGGCAAGTTTTGTTATAACGAAAACCATGGTCATTTAGCTGGGAAAGGTGATTACAAAGGTTGGCGTAATTCATCAGAACTTATACGACGATTAAAAGAAAAGCATCCCGATTTATATTTAATGGCATTTTACGGTCGTAAAGAATATGGTCTTTGGGGATTTAAATATTTCGACCAACACGAATCTTATTGGGAATTAACGATTCCTTTTGGTTCGTCAATTCATCCCGATCTTCATGCTGATCGTGTTAATGCTGATGGCATAAGACTTCAAAACTGGTGGAATCAAAACTTCCGATTTATGCCCCCTGAAATTAATCATATTCTTGTCAATCGCATTCAGGAAGGTGTTTGGGATGTAAGACTTCCCATGGCATGGGATTATATTGGATGGAAATATAGTTTAATGTCGGGATTAGCTTGTGGAGGAGAAATAATGACCATAATTCTGCCAGATAATCTTGAAAATGTTCCTGGCATGAAGGAGTTTTATGCTAAGTGGCTAAAATGGGGAAGAGATAATTTCGACTTGTGCAAATATAATATTCCTTTTGGGGAACAGCTTCGTGTGGGTGGAGTTGATGGTTGGGCGCGAATCCACAAAGGACATGGTTTCATTTTTCTCTGCAACCAAAATCCCCGGCCATCAAAAATCATATTTAAGCTAGATGATGAAATTGGTCTTCAGGATGAAGAGACTTTTACTCTATGTGAATCTTATCCTGATGAGGGAGGATTTTTTTTCGATGCAAAACACCCCGATGGACTATTCAAACGAGGCGAAACAATTGAATGTGTAGTGCCTGCATATCAAATCGTTTTGATGAAACTTACCTCTGCCAATAACAAGGTTTCAGTGACAATTCCAAGCAAAGAAATTTTAGTGAATTATATTGGTAGTCAGAGTACTGTTCCCATTCGAATGCTTGATAATTGGGCAACAAAAAATGGGGAGAAGGTTATTTTCCCTTTCAACAAAAATGCAGAAAATATGGCAATGACTACCAGGTTCTTTGCTGATGAGAAAATTCATCGTATAATGGTAGCCAATCGCCCAAAAAATTTGAGCGAATTCGAATCACTTATTCTGGAATGGAAAAGGGAATATCCTGATAATTTTGCCTGGTCACGACCTGATCGTCTTTGGTTTGTTTTACCTTCTGCAGATGCCTCAAAAGTGCATGAACCAAAACTCTTCGTTAACGGGGAAAATGTTGCTGTAGAATGTCAAGCAATAGCTGGTCGTCCGATTATCCATTATGCAGATATTAGTGATTTTGTTCTATGGAATCAGGAGAATAAAATAGAATTACAATTCGGACATATCGATCAAAATCAATTTCTTGGACCTTACCTTGATTATCCAGAGGAAGAGACAATGGTGCCGGGACAAGAAAAATCAATAATATGCTCTTTACTTCCAGGTCTTTATACAAAATCTGTAGTTTACGATAGACCAATTGATCCCGATATGCCCAGATGCATAAATAAAACAGAAGAACAACTAAATATTATTAACTCAGTAAAAATGGAACCCGACTACTTCCTCTCCGGACAACCTGTTATTATTTCCGTAAAACTTAGCCGAAGCAAAAAAGAAATTGAGACAGTGAGAATATCACTTCCTAATTCTGATGCAGGAATGACTTACAACAAAGATAAGGATGAATGGGATATTCAATATACACCATGTGGACGTGAAAGTATCATTATGGATATTGCATTTCTGCGTGTTTGGGCAGTTCTGAAAAACGGATGTATTAGTGAGTCTGCAGATATCCCAGTTAAATGGCATTATAATAAATAGTTTTATACATGATAATAAATAATTTAAAAATTATGAAAAACAAATCAACTACGAAGGTTTTTACGTGGTCAATCATTGTTGCCTTAGGAGGGTTCCTATTTGGCTTTGACACTGCTGTTATTTCAGGAGCTGAAAAACAAATACAAGAATTGTTTCAATTGTCTTCATTAATGCATGGCTTTACGATTTCTTCAGCATTAATTGGAACGGTAATAGGAGCATTAATCTCTGGAAAACCGGCTGACCGATTTGGAAGAAGACCCATACTTTTTACAATTGCTGCATTATATGTCACAACAGCCGTAGGAAGTGCTCTTGCAAATAATGTAAGTTCATTTATTGTATTTCGCTTTCTAGGAGGTATCGGAGTAGGTGCTTCGTCAGTGGTAGCTCCGATGTATATTGCAGAAATATCACCGGCAAAAATAAGAGGTAGGATGACTGCAATGTTTCAGTTCAATGTCATTTTCGGGATATTAATAGCCTATATTTCCAACTTTTTATTACGAGATTTTGGCGCAGAACCATGGCGCTGGATGCTAGGTGTTGCTGGTATTCCTGCCTTTATTTTTTTCACCTTACTTTTTTTGATACCTGAAAGCCCTAGATTTCTTATCAAAATTGGACAAATAGCAAAAGCAAAAGTGATATTAGAAAAGATTGAGGTTTCGTCCATTGATGAAGAAATTGAAGAAATAAAGTTAAGCATGTCCCAATCATCAACTAAAAAACAAAATCTATTTTCGCACATATACTTCAAACCAATATCCATAGCATTTCTGGTTGCAATGTTTAATCAGTTTTCAGGAATTAATGCAATTTTATATTATGCTCCACGCATATTTGAACTAAGCGGACTTACCAAATCTGATTCAATGTTACAATCAATACTCATAGGAGTTACAAACGGTATCTTTACAATTCTTGGACTAATTCTAATTGACAAGGTAGGAAGAAAAAAATTACTTATTACTGGATCCATTGGAATGTCCGTATGTTTGGGTCTTGTAGCCAAAACGTTTTATACCCAAAATTTTTCAGGCTATGGATTATTGATTTTCCTGTTGATCTATATTATGTTTTTTGCTTTTTCGACAGGTGCTGTTATCTGGGTATTAATTGCTGAAATATTTCCGAATGCTATCCGCGGAAAAGGACAATCTTTAGGTAGTTTTACTCATTGGTTTTTTGCTGCCTTAATTACATTTTTGTTCCCTGTCGTAGAAAAATTATCACAATTTGGAGTCGCTTATGCCTTTATGTTTTTTTCAATAATGATGATTATTCAAGTAATCGTGGTATGGAAATATTTCCCAGAGACAAAAGGAAGAACACTCGAAGATATAGGAGGAAATCTTTCGCATTAATTTATTTACTAATAAGATACATTCAGTAAATGCAATCAAAAATTCACTTTAGATAAATCAGGGTGCATTTTTTTGCCATAAGCTGTGATTTGTGCAAAATAGGTTAAAATAATAGCTAGAAAGGGCTCAAAAATTACGGAGGAACTAAGCATACATTTTATCTTAACTTCAAAAGTCGGACAATCTTACAACATTTGGCCGGAATAAATTAGCTACATAAAAATTGTTGATTTTTAGCGTTGTAGGACTTGACATAAGAAGTGGTTCAACTACCAAGCTGAAAAGTATATCAGGTGGCGGTTTAGATATCATTGATACTAGTATATCATTCTATGAAGCAATTCTTATTATTTCTTCAACTATTTCATTTCAAAAATTACAGAATCCTCAATGAGCCTGCAGGAAAGTCAGGAATAAAAAGATAATATAGGTTTTTATAGAGAATTATCGGCATGAATTCATTTAATCAGTTTTTTTAAATTTATAAACTGATTATTCCGGACAAACTGAGCCACCGTTCCGGCTCAAATTGAGCCACCCATTTTGACGGTGGACTTGATCAATAAAATTACTCTTTTTTTTCTGATTTTTTCTTTCTTAATGATTCTCCTTTTAACTCTACTCTGTGCGCATTTACTGCCAATCTGTCCATTATTGCATCGGCCAGCGTAGGTTCTGCGATATAGTCATACCATTTAACCACGGGAAGCTGAGAGGTTATAATAATTGACTTTTTACCATACCTGTCTTCGAGTATTTGTAATAGAGCCAGCCTTGATATATTGTCAAGGGGCATTAACCCGAAGTCATCAAATATCAGTAAATGTGTTTTTTCTATTTGATTAAGCAATTTAATAAAGGTTCCGTCAAGCTTGGACTGAGTTACTTTCTCCAAAAAGCGGTTCATGCCAAAGTAAATGACGCGGTAACCCAGCGAACAGACCTGTCTTCCCAGAGCACAAGCCAGGTAGCTTTTACCGCACCCTGTGGCTCCGGTTATAAGTATGTTTTCGGCTCGGTCGATAAACAGTCCATCGGCAAGCTTCATGAGTTGATCCGATGTTATATTACGTGCCGGATTGCAATAAACTTGTTCAAGGATAGCATTGTACCGAAGCTTACTTTGTTTAAGATAAAGCTGAGTCTTCTGATTAACCCTGTGTTGCAGCTCCGATTCTGCTAATCTGGCAACAAGAAGGTCAGCAGAGATCTGCTCATGCACCGGAACCGTGAGTGCCGCCTCGTAGGCCCTGACCATGCCATGCAGCTTTAATTTTCGTAATTGGTCTACTGTTGTCTGAACATTCATAATTATTATGGTTTTATTGTTTTTAATTGTATGCTTCTGCTCCCCTGATATTTTCATGCTCAGGGATAAAAAGGGTTAATTCATTTTCACATTCGGGTATTTTATCAAGATTATTTTTAAGTATGTTATGGAGCATTTTATAGTTGATTCTACTGCCTGTATTTGCACGCCTGCAGGCAGCTTCAAGCCTGTCATTACCATATTTATCTGCGAGCCTGAGAACTCCAAGGCATCCATCATAAGTCTGTTCGATAAATGCTTTTGCCCCCAGTAGCTTATTAATTGCGATTCTGGTTTGTTCCCCGATTCGTTCAGCTTTGTAAATGAAGTCATCTTCTGTCCAGCCTTTCTGTTGTTTGTATTTAAGGTGCGATTCAGGCATATGTTCTGGCAGAGTTGTGTATCCATTGCGCCGGCAGTCTCTTTTATGTACTGCTATACGCTTCATATTATCGATAAACACCTCAACAACCTGTTCATCGTAAACAATAATAACTTCCTGACCTATGTATTGATGCGGTACGCTGTACTGATGCCAGTCCTCTCCAAGGATAACATGGTAATTTGGTTTGACTTTTGCTTTGGTACGGGACTTAAGTATAAAGGGCTCAGCCGGCAATTCTCTGAGCAAATGCTTCTCTTCACTCGTAAACTTGTCTCTGCGGCTAATTGACTGCTTAAACATTAAACGATTATTAAACTCCTCGAGAAGATCCCAGACTCTTTGTCTGAGCTCCTGAAGACTGTAAAACGTCTCATTGCGCATTCGTGCATTTATACGCTGATATGACAGGTGAACGCTTTTTTCAACAGATGGCTTGTCTTTTGGTTTTGCAGGCCTGCTGGCTTTCAGGCAGGTGTTGTAGTGAACGGACCACTGCTCGGCCAGTAGTGTAAATGACGGTTCATAACGGTTCGTTTGCGTCACTATCTGTCTCATGTTATCTGTAAGGGTCACCTTAGGAACGCCACCAAAGTATTCTACTGCACGGTTCATGGCGGGTACCAGGTGATCCAGTTTCCCCGAAGCAAGCGGCTCTATATAACTAAAGGAACTATATGGTAAAGTACACACCAGTACCGGATATTCAACAACCTCGCCGGTTGAGCGGTCAACATAGCTCATCTTTTTGCCTGCAAAATCGATCTCAACCAGCTCTCCCGGAATATATGTATTATGGTATACAGGACTCTTTTTATAGCTATGTCTTGATAGCAGATCGCAAAACTGGGAGTAGCTATAGCTCTCCGGTGCCGACTGACGATATTCATTCCACAAGAGCTCCCTGGTTACGCCGGTTCTGCTTAATTCATTTAAAAAATAATCAAGATGTTCATTAAGGTATTTTCGCCTTGGATCCGACTTTTTAGCGGTCTCTTTTGTGTAAACAAGTGCCGCAAGGTCAGTATCCGGCAACTGCAGCAACTCATTATAGCTACTGCCTGACCCTTGAAACCGCAACTCATAAGAATCGATGGAATTGCGACTTGTACCGGTCTGACGACTGGCCTCTCGCTTGCTGTGACCATCTGATAATAACTGTAATATCCGACGTACTTGTAACATACTCTTTGTTTTATTTGCCATGTTATTTGATTTTGCAACCAAAGTAACACAGCACTCGTTACAAATCCGCCGTCAGCGGGTGGCTCAGTTTATGCCGGAATGTCAGTATCGATATTCCTCTAAAAAGTGGCTCACTTTCGTCCGGAACAGGTGGCTCACATTGCTCCGGAATAAGTGGCTCAATTTACTCCGGAATGGGTGGCTCAGTATAGTCCGGATTATTCATATAAACCAAATCTATTTTGAAGTCGTAATACCAAGTGTAACGATTTCATTTGGTTTTATTTTAACATGTATTGTTTTACCATTAATAGTTGGGTTGGTGGCATTTTCGAGAGGTAATTCTATCAGGTTCAGTCTGCGGGCTGAACTCACATCAACAGGTAATCTAAGATTTATGATTGTCTCTTTACCTTCAATTTCAGCGAGTCTTACTATTAATTCATTACCATCCTCCGCCTTTTTCATACCAGTCAGAACAACACCTGGTGAATCGATTGAGAAAAATGAAGCCTCTTCAGGACATGTGGAATGAGCATTCACAAGAGCAAGGGATGGCGGCTCGCCAGCATAAACAGGAACATTAAAATCTTCCCCTTCAGCCCAGACTCCGTTTTTCCAGTCACCGACATGAGGGAACAATGAATAGCTGATATTGAATTTACCAAGGTTTGGATAAATATCAGGATCACCTGCCGTTCTCATAAGTGTAATCCTGAGGTCACCATGGCTGTAAGAATGTCCGTATTTTGTTTTATTAAGAAGGGCAATACCAACTTTACCATCAGTTACATCGACCCACTTTTGTGCAGGAACTTCAAGTCCGTCATTTGCTTCTGCCTTATTTCCATAAGCATCGGCATGTCGTAGCCAGGAGGGTGCTTCTTTGCCATTGATTTTTCCATCAACAGGTCTTTCAGCAACATAAAAAGGGACCTGTGAGTAGAATTTTGAATTTTCCATTGATATTGGAAAGACTGCTCTTAACATAGGCGAATCGGTAGTATCACTTCCTGTTTCGAGCCAGTGTACTTCCATGTCGTAATCTATACGTGGATAAGAACGATAAATGTATGTTCGTTCGATAAACCTCGATTTACCCCAAGTCTTTACCGATTCAACACAAGCTCTTACTGGTCCGTTTTCAACAACCTTTACACTGGCCACATTTGTCACATCTTCCTGTCCAACAAATTTGTTTATTGTCCACGACTTCATGCCACCTTTTCTATCTTCAAGGGAAATTCTCAGGGTATTGAGATGACCACCTTCTCTTACAAATTCCTTCTTCGTACGTTTGTCAAACAGACTGACAATATCTCCTGTCTTCATGTCAAACTTTATTGTGAAAAAATCGGTCTCAAATGTATTGTCAGCAAATGGAATAACTTCGTTAAATTCACCTGGTTTTGTGAGATCTACATAGAATGTTTTATATCCACCGGCTGGAATATTTTCAACAATAAACTCTATTTTTGATGTAAATCCGGGCGGTGTTGATTTTCCCCATACCACCTGTGCCGGATATGTCTTACCGGAGGCATCTTGGACCAGAACTGAAGCAACATTACCCTGACCTTTATCCACCGGTTTGATATATTTTGAACCGTAATAATTACCCCAGCTGTTTAATTGTGCTGTAACAGGCTCTTCGTGGGAATAGACGTTAGCTTCAATAACAGCTTTACGGCTATGAGGCTGAAGGTTATAAGCAACAACAGGTTGACCCAATCCTGTCTGGAATTTAACCTCGTCGGCCATTTTGCGGAAAGCATTATTACGCAATTCAGTTGTTTTACGGAGTACCTCGGAATACCGTGCAATGTTTTCCTTATTAGATTCGTTGATGGCTGATCCCGGGAGTATATCGTGGAACTGATTGAATGTCACCATTGTCCAGAGATTACGCAGTTCATCTGCCGGGTATTTATCGCCATTAAGCCAACAAAGAGTGTTGAAAAATTCGCTTTCAAAAAGAGTATTTTCGCAGTTTCTGTTACCTGCTTTAATATCAGACACATTTGTATAGCAACCTTCAAATATAAATTGCATCTCACCACGGTGTGTCGGGCGGCCGTCCATCTCTTTTGAAGCCTTGCGAAAAAAATCACCACCAGTTGTGAATTTTATTGAGGGATAGCCCGGAGTTTTATCCAATTGATGAACCATTTCAATGTTAGCTCTTGTCGGGCCTCCACCATGATCACCGATGCCAGTTACCTGCAATAATCTATGTTTATCAGGTGTAATTTTTTTTAATTCATCTTTAAGATTCAAAGTAATCTCACCATTATAAGTGTCGTTGGCATAACAAAGTACTGTGGAACTATCAGGACCAGTCCACCAAAAAGTCCCATTATAAGGTTTACAACGGGTAAAATAAAAATAATCACAACCGGCAAGTTTGAGTATCTGAGGCATCTGTGAAATATGGCCGAAATCGTCAGGCAGCCAGCCAACATTCGCCATTTTTCCGAAGCGGCTCAGAAAAAAACGTTGCCCCAAAAGAAAAGTCCTTGTTATTGCTTCTCCTGATGACATGTTCATATCACCCTCTGTCCACATGCCTCCTCCCAGCTCAAGGCGACCCTCTTTCACATATTTTTTAATCTGCTCAAAAAGAGGCGGGTCAACCTTCTCCACAAAGTTATAAACCGCAGCCTGGCTTTGTATCATTGTAAAATCAGGATATTCATCCATAAATGCTACAGCCTGCCTGAGATTATCGTTACACATCTGCATGGTTTCGGAATATGTCCAAAGCCAATTCATGTCCATGTGCGCATGACCTACCACCTGGATTGTATCTTTTACAGACATGATTGTCTTTTTCTGTCCATTAACAGATGAACAGGAGGCTATTACAAATACAATGGAAATTAGCAAAATGTAATTTTTTTTCATTTTTTCATTTTTAATAATTGGCAATTAATATCAAAAATTATCTTATTGATGATATGAATAAAAGTTCTTTTTTGTTAAGTTTCAAATTTCTTTCAGTGAAATTCTTTCACTGTTTCGAACATTGCCATTATATTCTCCTTTAGAAAATCTGGCATAATATTTTGAATAGAAATAAACACGTACACTCCGCCTGAACTGGAAGTCGCACCAAGATCAACAGGAATTCTGTCTATCTCTTTGTGATTAAAGGCTCCTCCTATGTTTATGCTGAACTTCGACTACCAATTTTCTTTTTTTTACAAGTCAATCGTTGATGAATCAAGTCATAAACATTTGAGTTTATGTTCAAATCAAATTCTTTAACTGGAGCTGTCATTCTAGCTTCATTAATCAAGTGATTGGTAAAATTATTAAATATTTTATAGTTTTGCTTCTTATTTGATTTTGCCAGATTTGATCGGGTGATATCCTTTCTAAAACACAAGAGATAATATTTGGATTTATGGGCATCTAAACCAATAAATAAATCACGCAAGTTTTATCTTATTGAAAATTGACCAAAGAGCATACAGGATAGTTGAATCCAACAAGTAAAGAACCGAATGTACTTAATCGAATAGTACTTATCAACTATACAATCGAAAACCCGCTTGAGAAGAAAATCTGTAAATTGAGAGCATACAAATTTGCCTTGCCTCATTGTTTTTGCCCTTCCGTAAAGCTGAAAACCATTATTTCAATTCAAATCTACATAAAATAAAGAAGCTCCACAACCTTTATGTTCTTATGGTTTTAAAGAACTATATTTAATTTTTAGTAGACACTTGTGATAAAGTTTATTAAAATGGTCAAATTTGTTTCTTATGATAACTCTAATTCTTAATAATCCTACATTACAATCTTAACAAAACACTATCTGTTTTTTTAATTCATCTAAAATAAAGTAGTCAACTATAGGATCAAGGGCTAATTCCTTGATCATTGTGGGTTCAAATTCTTTTAAGAGAGCTCCCAAAAAAGCGATATCAGACGGAAATGAATTCCCTTCTTCATCTTTTGCCCTGAAACATAGTCCATATGACATAGCTTTCAATATCTTATCATATGGTGTTCCAAAATAAATTGCGAGATGGATTGCTCCCATAAAGCGGTCATCAGATCTTAACTTACGGGTTAAATCATGACCAACTCGGTAGATGGTATCCTGAAGAGCCTTATTCTGAAAACGCATAAGTAAATCATCAATATGTTCCTCAAGGTCATAAATAGTAAAATCATCTGAATAAGCAACATGGAGTGTCAAAGCAGATTGAATCATTACCTCTCTTGTAAATTGAAATACATCAAAATCGTCAAGTATCTCGTAAATATACACAGCGTCAGGATGCTTATAAAATCCGTAATATGCAGCTGTCGCATGACCAAGGTTATGAATAAATGCTTTACAGTCGACCCAGGCTTTTATATTGTCTTTTGGCGCCAATCCTTTAATATCAGGGATCGGTGATTTAAATCCTTTTCTATCAAGTATCAACGTATTATAGGGCTCTGCATAAACCATAAGTGGGTTTTTCTCTAATTCAGCCAGAGTCATAATCGGCACCATTTTGCCTATACTGGTTTCAACCAATCCAACCAGTTTTCCAAAAGGATAATCAACAGGCAGGTATTTTATCAGTTGCTCTTTCATAAAATCTCCTGCTGCCCTCATGTTTTCAGCAATTATTATATCAAGTGGGCAATTGAGATTATATCTATACCTCATTTCCAGACCGGATGCAATAACAGGAATAACTGCATGCAGTGCATTTTTGCCGACCGAAACAGCCAGTATTTCAGCGGTTGCAACATCTTCAATTACTTTTTGTACATCACAGGCGCAAATTGCCTCTACATTTTGAACAACAATCTCCTCTTCTTTTTCTCCTTTTATTATAATCCTATAATTTCTCTCTTTGTTAAGTCTGGCGACAATGGTCGGATCATTCTCGACAAATACTACTTTATAACCTCCACTTCCGAAAAGTTGACCAATAAATGACCGGCCAATCTTACCTGCCCCGAAAATCACTATTTTGTGATTATCAATATTATATCTGTTTTTTGTAGGATTCATAATAAGGCTTAATCCTCTTCAGTTTTTCACCAGAATTTTCTTCAAAATAGGTTCCTCCCAAATAAAAACAGGCAAAACCACCCGACACTATTCCCCAACAACAGGCTTCCTGCAGATCCGGACGATTGACACCATAGTGTAATTGGTTCACAATTGACGCCATGACTCCACCGACAAAATTATCGCCACAACCAGTGGTATCTCCAGCCTGTACATTCTTCAGCTGATCACTTATTTTTTGTGAAATTGGCATCTCTCTTAATCCTGATATATTGAAAAAACGACCATCAGAATATGTCGAAATATTGTTAGTCCCATTAGTAATGATTAACGATGAGACCTTTTTATTTATGAAAAATCGAATTGCATTCCGGGTATCCTGTTTGCCGCTTAAACGTAAAGCTTCTTCCTTATCAGTAATGAGAAGATCAATGTATCCGTAGCTTTCCTCACTCTCACCCAAAGGCCATTTTGTTGAAGGATTTTCTTTTTCGTTCCTGAAATCAAATACTGTATTAACGACTGTAGTACATCCTTTTGATTTGGCTTTCTTTAGTAGAGAGGTCATATTATCATGAATCCGTGGGACAAGAGCTGTTCCTCCGAAAATAGTAATGTCTGAATCAAAGAATTCATCATTCAATTCATTCGGATAATAATTCCATGCTGCGCCGATTGAGTTTAGAAATATTCGTTCGCCATGATAACTATCGAATGATGGATCGGATAGTACTACGGTACAAGGCGTTCGGTTATTGATAAGTTTAAAATCCTTCATCTTAACAGGTGTTTTTTTAAGTGATGCAAGAAGATATTGACCTAACTCATCATTTCCGCCACGTCCATAGAAACGCACTTCACAATATTCTTTATCGGCTAGTTGTGCCAAATTTATCAATGATACAATCGATGGCCCTCCAATATTGATATTTTCATATGTTCTTCCTCCTGTTATCTTGTTTAGAGCCAATTCGAAAGAACCGCCACTGTATTTTTCAAATTCTTCCTGAAATACAAGGTGGCCCGGAATTAAGCCTCCATCACCACGTTTCTTCGACAGATACGGATGGATCTTATTACCTCTGAAATCAATGTTAGTGAATAACAGGTCGACTAGACAGCAACCAACACCTGAAACTATGATCTTATCTGCCATCTTTAAAATACTCTTTTGCAATATACTGATTAAAGAAATTTTGCATAATCATTTACGAGCAAGTGAACCGGCTTTACATCTTCCACTATTTCTGGAAATCTGCCAATCTTTTCATAAAAGCAGTTGTCGTTGGCATCGTCATTTATCATACTGACTTCTCCTATCAATACCCTGCCATTTCCTTTCTGACCAAAAAACCTGTGATAAACCCTGGGCTTGAGGCAAATACTTTGGCCTGGTTTCAGAATAATAAGTTCACCGGCTTTAACAATGGTAATCACACCATCAATACTAACTGTCACCATCTGTTTAGATAGTTTATCAGCATCAGTAGCCATGTAAAGTTCAATAACCAGATTTCCTCCACCCCTGTTAATAATGTCTTCCGTTTTACCCAAATGAAAATGCATAGGTGTCTCCTGTTCTTCATCAGCTACCATAATTTTCTCGCAATACATTTTATCTTTTTTGTCCCAGTTACCATTTCGTATAGTAAAAAGTGCTAATCCCTGTTTTTTAAAATCACTACTCCCAAAATCTGTAATATCCCATCCAAGTTTATTATCAATGATTTCAGAACACATTTCATAAGTACCTTTCCATTTATCGAATGACCATTCAGCCCACTCCGGTAACATGAATTGATGATTTTCAAGAAATAATTTCATTTCAGTAATGATCAAGTTCACTTCACTCCTTTTCATAGCTTATCTGATCTTTATTAATTAACTAAAATTGCTAGCTATTGTGAATAGACTAGACAATCTGACTACATTTGGGCGAATTAGATTGATCACATCGAACTTGCTGATTTTTTAAAGAGTTTTATCATTTAAAAATTGATTATATAAATCTATCTATTTTAATTTAAAGTTACAATTTTTTTTGGTTTGAATCTGACCTTTCATAAAGATTCTCCGTTCAGTTCTAACCTGTGAGCATCATGAACGACTTATTGACTATGTCGTTATCTTTTAAAATACGAATGGATTCTTCAAGAAACCTCTCTTTAGAATCATTTAAAAATTGATTAAATCCAATTCGATTAAAAACATCGTTGATTTCCTTATTTAATAATGTTTTTGTTTTATCTAATTCTTCTGTAAGTGCATCAATAGCTGGCCAAAATTCTAAGCATTTTGTCAAACAGTTTGCTATGTATAACATAGCCATTGCTAGGATTTTATCCTTCGGTTTTTGGATTGATTCAGATAATCTAGTTAGTGGTTCTTGTATATTGAGGAAATCTCCATCAAATGAATCTTTAATATCATTCCCTTGTTTGAGTCGTCGTAATAAGTAATTTATTATCGGTAAATATGCATTGTCATTTGACCTCTTATCTTTCATCATTTCAACCACAAGCCCAGCAAGATTAACTATTATTAAATGGAAATCGTCGATATATGTCTCGTTTAATTTCTTAGATGAAATTATATTGACGCCTTTCCCATACTCATTTGGTAAAATAGTTACCTTTTGAATTACCAAATGATCTTTAAATATGTTAGCAAAAACAGCATGGCCAGATTCATGCCATGTAGTATTATTTAAAATTTCCTTTTTGTTGGTGGAATTCCAATGAAAAAAATTTGGTAAATGTATCATACAAATGCTCTTTTAAAATTAATCATTATGGCTTAAACTATTTAAAATTGCGATGTAGAGAAGTTAGATATCCTTAATGAAATAACCTAAAGCGAATTCAGCGATTTCCTTGTCCGTATATTTATCAAAATAAGCTCCACGGTAAGAATAAAATTCGTCGGGTTTATTTTTAAGATCCGTCCAATTTTGTTGAAAGCAATTTACAAGAGATATAAGTTTACGGATAGCTATGTTTAAGTCTATAAACGTGTGATGAATTAATATATATTCAGCTTCGCAAATATAAAAACTACCTGCATCTCGTTTTCTAATCTCATCAAACTGCTCATTAGTCCTGCTATTCTCGAAAATCTTCTCCATTATTTCCAAGGTTTGAATTGTAAGTTTAATGAATTCGGGGAAACTATAAGTTACTTGTTTGGTATCAAATCTTGAAAACTCTCCTTGAGCAACGTAATTGAATATTCTATTGATCTTTAAAAGTAAAGTGCCTCTGCTTATAATGATAGTCAGAAACGTTTTTATTCTGGCAGCTTGCTCTCTTGTGAGAAGAGTTGGTGTTAAGAAATCTGAGAATTTTAAATCAGGTAGATTCAAGTAATCTGTAATGGTTTGGAATGAATCAGTTTTTGTATCTTTTTGAACAAAGAGCTTTAAGATATCTGTAATTTCTCTTTTCAAATAAGCTCTGAAAATACTTGTTTTTCGGGTTGATTCCAGAAACAATCCGTTCTGGTTTGTTTCTAATACTGCAATGATGTCAGCAAATTTGTTAAAAGTATAACGCCATCTCCCAATTTTCTTATCCCCAAACAGGGAATTGTGAATAAGCTCGTCAATAAGAGCTATTTGTAATGGATGGATTACAGAAGTGTCTTTCTTTTGATAATTATCCCAGGTATGTTGTCGAACAAAGGCGATTAGGTTTAGTGATTTACCTTTCTCTATAAGTGATATGTAATGTCTGAATTCTTCGAAAGTGACTGTAGTCTCAACGTCTGATAGTTTAAATATTGTACCAGGTTTATTACCAATGATTAAAAAGTAATAATCCGATACTTCAATTTGTTTAAGACAATTATCCAAGGAATCAATTCCACAATCAGCACCAAAATCAGGTTCTTCTGACATTAAAACTCTAAATCCACTTTTGCCGAGAAAATACTTCAGAGCTCCTCTTAAATCATAAAATTCTGATATAATGGAGCTTAAAAAAATAGTTGGTTGGGGGTTCATTCGCATATAAGATTTTACTTTCCCATTTAATTTTACTCCTAATTAAGCTTGTTTCTGAAATGCTCAGGATAAAGAATCGCTTTCACATCACTCTTAGATATATCTCTAATCCAATCAAGATCTCGATTTAATAAATTAATAATCATTGGAATAGAGCCATACTTAAATTTAAACAATAGAGTTTTTCTGTTTATTCTCAAGAATTTTAGCTCACAATGAATTTGGGATAAAATTTTTGTTGCCCTTCTCGGGGGGATACTTCTGAATTTTTCAATTTCGAAATCCGTGGTCATGAATGGCCAATCAGTGTTCTTCTCAGTTAGGAGGAAATCCCTTAATTATTTGAAATCTGACAATAAAAATACATGGATTCTGGATTTGAATATAGCTTCCATGCCGATCTTTAAAAGCATTTTAGATGTTGCAACCTCACTTTTATCAAATGTTGGAACAATTATTTGAAAGGTTTTAGTTTTAGGATCGAAGTTTTTTACATTACCAGTATTAAGACCTTTTATTGATATGATCTCAGGCCTCAAATCTTTATCACCTTCAATCGACAGTCCTCCAACTTTACCTTTTGCGCTCTTGCCCTTTTTGGATTCTATACCAAATCTTGCTCTTTCCATTACAAAAACAGTATTGGAGAGTGCAGTGGTTTCAAACTTTGAGAATCGATTATTGCATTCGTTACAGACTAAGCCATTTTTAAGTATGTATTCCTTATTCCCAAATGATTCTGGAATAATATGCTCAATGACTTTTTCATTACTTCTTAATTTACAGAAAATACATTTACACATTGTTAACTATATTTTTAATAGCCAAAAGGTAAAATATAAAAATGTCTGAATTTTACTCAGACAAAATCCAAATTCAAGGTAGTATATATTTTTGATTAAAATGCGATAAAAATTAATTCCAGTTTTCAAACCAAATAATCGAACATTATTTTAAAAAATAATTCTAAGAAATCTTTAAAAGGTATCCATCTAAGAATTTCAAATGTCAGAGATTTAACTTCATGTGCAATAACTTCTTCTTATCTTCCTGAAGAAGAAAAAAACAAGATGGTAAAGAACATTAATTTTGATAAAGTTAATGGTATAATAGACCTTAAAGATAATGTTGATCTACCTCCTAATGACGAGTTAAAAATTTTCCTTTGGGGAGAATTTCTTGAATCAATGAATAACTTAATTGTGAATTATGAGGATGGGGAAGCAAAAATAGAGTATGTTAAAACCTTTTCGGGGATAAAAGCGGTTTTTGGAGAATTTAGCTCTGTGATTTTTATTACTCTAATAGCAACATTCGTTTTAGTTTATTATTTACAGCTTGAAAAGTATGGTATTTATAAAAAGAATATTAGCAAGCCTTATTAATATTCTTCTATTAATATTAATTGTACTTATCATTTATCCAATTTTTAAACATTTTGAAATTGAACTTGATAACAAGATCTTTTACCTAATATCCTATACAATTGCATATTTTTTACCGATTTTACTTTTTAGATCTACAGTTGGACTTAAAATTCTTAAAGTAGAAATTAATTCTACTCCAAAACTATTGCTAAAATATTTCATCTACTATTTAATTATTTCAAATTTCCTCGGTGAATATTGCAGTATATTATCGGAACTTTTTAATTTACAAGAACTTAGTCTTACTATTATCAGCATCGAGGTCACATTGCTTCTGATTCATCTTATGATGTTTGTTCTTTCAGGAGGCAAGTATAACTTATTGGATTTTATATTGAATATCACACACGCATCAAAATATTTCCAGCGAACTAATGAAAAAAGACTAATTATTTGGCTCTCATTTTGTTATTTAGTCTTCTTCATGGTTTTTTTGGCTGATAGGTCTAATATTATCGATTACATAAAATCCTTAACTTCTCCAAATTCAAAATATGATATCTCTAACTATTATCCTGCAGAAATTTTTGAAAATTATGGCATAATAAGAGCTGAAAAGTTTGAAGAAAGTAATAAAATTCTAATTTCGTATGACTCATTATCAATAGCTCAAGACAAAATTCTTGTACAAAAAACAATTTATGTCACTATAAATAAAGGAGTTAATGAATATATTTTAAGAAGAAAAGAGTTATGTAACAATCTAATTTATTACTCTTCAATTAATGATTATTTAGGAAAAATATATGAAGATGTTGATCAAACGAAGATTGTGTTAATTTACATCTTAAGAAATACGTTTCTTTCAGGATTGTCATCTACATATCTTTACTATTATGATAATAAAGATCCGAATGGTCAAGTATACGGTGGCGTTAATTTAGATTCTTTAATAAAATCATATAATTCATACCCGGAAACATATATGAAAACAATATCAAATATTATAAACGTTGATGTAGAAAAGCTTAATGAAAGAATATCGAAGGATGGGCATATAGCATTTTCAGATTATGAAAAATCAATCATTGAAAATGCTCCTAATTCTAAATTTCCGTTCCCGTATATTATTAAATCTCTCCCCTTCGATTCAATTAAACCATCAGCGGGTAAATTATATGCTTTCCCTAATCGAACCGTTGCTGCTGAAATGTTAGAGAATTCTACAACATCAACTGCCAGAACTATTGAGGCCATTAACCTAAGAAATAAATTATATTATAACTATTTCTATAAGCCAACCCGATAACCTTTATATTAAGACCACAATTGACCTGAACTTTTGTAAACGGTAAATAACAATGCGAGATTTCGGCAAATAAGAATGCAGGTATTCGGTAAATAAGGATGTAAGTATTCAGTAAATAAGAATGCGAGTATTCGGTAAATAAGAATGCAAGTTACCCCTC
>Ga0224521_1000064_pt1 | contig 38332 bp, 27 predicted proteins | sample CFST0metaG_FD_182731 | JGI IMG/M metagenome (GOLD analysis project Ga0224521, IMG submission 182731) | Peat soil microbial communities from Stordalen Mire, Sweden - C.F.S.T0 | ecosystem: Environmental > Terrestrial > Soil > Wetlands > Peat | place: Sweden: Norrbotten County, Stordalen Mire... | reverse complement strand
CACTCATCGTGTGATAACCAAACTTCTGGAATGTGCTTTGTTGGGACTTGATGATTCTCATTTCTGGAATATCGAACAAGATACTTGTGGTGTGACAACGTTTTTATATAATGGTAGAATTTTCGTTTTGAAATATCATAATGATATCTCTTTTTTAAAAAACTGCTGATAAAACGTTATTTCGTATCGTCAAAGAGAGGGGAGTATGGAACATGAAAAACCAGAGAATTTCCATAAATTATCCTCCTCAAAACTGATTCACAGTATAGTTCTCCGAGACAAGCCTGTCAAAAATTTTAGAAGCTGGTTGGAACATTAACTTGAGACAGAGTGGTCAATTAACCTGAGAAACGACAATAGGCAATCGCTTTGTTTAACTGGATACGCTTCCGGCATGACCTAAAGAAATCTACCCAACCAGCCGTTTTACAACAGGGGCTTTTGTAAAATTACAACAGTTAACCAAACCGTCTGGTGTCAATAATTTGTCGTGGATTCTAATTCATGTACTATTTTAGGGGATGTGTCATCCAGATACTATTTACAAAGATTCCGAACCTTTCTCAAGAGCTTTTCGTATGATGGCGATGCCATAAACCTAGTTGGCGGTAGTTTGTAGATGTTGATGTCAGAATCACCGTATTGAGTTTTTACTACTTGCCACTTCCCTTCTTCGGCGACTGTAGTTTCAGGATTCTTGGTTGGCCTGATACCAAGGTAAGCGTCTTTTTGAAAAGCTAATATATTCCCACGAGGTTCGCCAGCAACAAAACGGACAATTAAATGATTTATACGCCTTTTTTCACTGTCCGCAATTGCTCTAAGAGCTTTTGCGTGAAATAGCCTCCGTAATCCGGCCACTCCATTCCATTTCGGATCACTTGCGGGACTTGGCATTGAGTAGAAAACGGTCAGCCCGATTCGGAAATCTGAGCAATAATCAAGATCGAGCAATGCTTTTGTCCTTTGGGGGTTAATATCGGCAGTAGTATTTTTGAAATAAATAATACCACTCTTTTCAAGTGCTGGCCAGAATCGATGTTCTTTTTTACCTTTCTCACCTGCAAAAAAACTCTTATTGAGAACTGATTCGGGAGCTGGATTTCCGAAAAGGAGTAATAAAGGTAGGCGTGTATTTCCCCCGGGAGGGACAATTGATTCGGTAAGGTAGGTGAGCAACCCATCATTGTAGTCCATGATTTTTGAAGCATTATCGATTTTAAGGAACTCATTTAATCGGGCTTCAAATTGACGGTGTTCCTCTGGTTCCGGATAAAGCTGTTTTGTTTTCAAAACCATCTTTTGAATACCAGGTTCAATATCTTCAGCGGGAGCAAAACAGTCGGAAACGTTTGTCAAAAATACTTCTTCCGTAGGCATATTATTCACTTAATCATTTCAAACATATTCTTCAGATAGGTTTGGCCTACGTCAGCCACAAATAGAACGCGCGACTAGCAGAGGTGATCAATGGTAGTCAAATCATCTTTAAAAGGCACAATTAATTACTGGACATTAATATCCGTCATAATTATGGTAAGCCGGGATTACTTTTACTAGATTCTATTTGTTGGATGCGCCGATACGGAACATGCTCGTTCCACACGTTGGGCAAACACCCTTGCTGGCTGGTTTACCATTTTTCATGGTAATAGCTTTGGCACTTTTCATTTCTTTCTTAGAGCGGCACTTCACACAATATGCTTCCATGTAATTACCTCGATTATCCTGTAGATGTTCTGCATCTATTACTATTATTTTACTTCACCTTCGTCACATGTCAATAGAGACTGAAGGATTTTGGTCTCATTACAGGATAGACCGGTGGTTTGGTCTGCCCTGTAATGAGACCATATAAAAGAATTCGGGCTGTCATGGCCATATGGCCGTGGCCCTCATCTCAGTCTCAAAGTGATGCTACTTCGTCCATGAATTGTTAGAAGGGGCTTTTTGTACTTGTTTCTGCGGTGCAAAAGTCGGAGGAGGCGATGGAATATGACGCTGTGAAAGTTGGGCATGACGCAGGAAAGCGGGTACATCCATTTGTTCTTCGTTCTCACTCTTTAATTCTTTCAGATAACCATTGATCTCAGCTTCATTAACGGTGTTCCCATTCAAAGGTGAGGTCTCGAAACCAGTGGCAATTAAAGTGATCTTAATGTCTTTGTCCATGCGGGTATCACCGACAACTCCAAATATAATATTAGCATCTGGGTCTACAGCCTGTTTGATGATTTCAGCAGCTTGATTAACTTCGTATAATGATAAATTGTCGCCACCGGTGACATTAAATAGGACACCCTTGGCTCCGGAGACGGATACATCAAGCAGTGGACTGGATAATGCAGCTTTGGCTGCATCCACTGCACGGTTCGGTCCGCTGCCTTTACCAATCGACATCCAGGCCGGTCCGGCATCCTTCATAATTGCCCTGATATCAGCGAAGTCCAGGTTGATCATACCTGGTACGGTGATAACCTGAGCGATTGCCTGTACACCATTTGCAAGAACTTCATCAGCCAGTCTGAATGCGGCATCGACGCCGGTTTTCTGGTCGCACATAGTGAACAGCCGATCGTTCGGGATGATAATAAGGGTATCGACTAACGGCATTAATGTTTTGATACCGTCTTCTGCAACTGCCATGCGGTGTGAACCTTCAAATCCGAAGGGTTTGGTAACGACTGCGATTGTTAATGCGCCACTCTTTTTGGCTACTTCCGCGACTACCGAGGCAGAACCGGTACCCGTGCCGCCGCCCATACCAGCGGTAATGAATACCATGTCAGCGCCATTGATTACTTCTTTGATTTCATCACGGCATTCTTCAGCTGCTTTTTGACCGACATGATGGTCGCCGCCGGCGCCTAAACCCCTTACCAGCTTTTCACCAAGCTGAATTCTGATTGGAGCTTCGGTGATTGCCAATGATTTAGCATCGGTGTTCATGGCGATGAACTCTACGCCAGCGACTCCATCTCTGACCATACGGGTTACCGCGTTGGATCCACCACCACCCAGACCTATAACTTTTATTCTGACCGAACTAGCGGAAAAATTAGACCTTGCCATATTGTTTTAATCCCCTTATTTAGATTATTTTGTTTATTTTTTTAGTTTTGAGCCTGTTTACTGAACAAACCCCTGATGCGAGACATCAGATTAACAATGCCGTCGCCAAAGAGATTTTGCTTTGCTTTGATACTACTCTTCGGCTTCATTCCCCAGAGTAAAAGTCCGACTGCCGTTGAGTATGCTGGATCACTTAGTTGGTCGCTGATGCCGTAAACATTCAGCGGCACGCCTACCCTTACAGGCATTTTCAGGACTTCTCTGCCCAAGGCATCTATGCCCGCCAGGTTGGAGCTTCCACCTGTAAGCACCAGTCCGCCAGGCACCAATGCACCCTGTTCGCCACTCGGTAGTTCCAGAATTATGAGTTTCAAGAGTTCCTCCATACGAGCGCGGATAATATCGGATAACCCTTGATATGAAATGTTGTGGCCGTTCTGCGCAATAGAATCATTCTCTGCCTTCCCTTCGTAAACAGGGAGAGCTGACCCATATTTTTTCTTCATCTCTTCGGCAACATCAAAGGGCAGACCTAAACCGATGGCGATGTCCCGTGTCATTTGATAACCGGCCACAGGAATAACCGCGGTGTGCCAGATACTCCCATCTTTAAATACTGAAATATCCGTGGTGCCGCCGCCGATGTCCGCCAGTATTGTACCGGCCATTTTGTCATCTTCGGTCAGACAGGCTTCGCTACTGGCTAACGCTTCGAAAACCAGGTCTTCGACATCGACTCCTACCCCGCGGATACATTTGACCAGATTCTGGACAGAGGCAGCACCGGTGGTAATAACATGGGTTTCCACATCCAGTTTGAAACCATGCATCCCAACGGGAGTCTGTACTCCGTCCTGTCCATCCAACCCGTAATGACGCGGAATAGTGTGCAGGATCTTCTGCTCACTGCCCATTTTTATGCTTTGGGCATTCTGTAGCACCCTGCGTAAGTCATCAGGTCTCACCAGACGATCATTGCGCGTTACCGCAACGACGCCCTTGTTGTTCTGCCCGGTGACACTTCTTCCGGTTACACCGATGTAAGCAGATTCAACTTTGTAGCCGCTGGATTGTTCCGCTTTCTTTACAGAAGCGCGAATAGTCTCCTTGGCTTCGTTGATGTTGACTACCATCCCTTTGTGCATTCCCTTGGAAGGCACGTTCCCTACCCCGGCGATGCGCATCTGGCCGTTATCGCCCACTTCAGCAATGAGAGTGCAAACCTTGGTGGTCCCAACATCGATTGCTGAGATTGTTTTCCGTTTACCCATTATGTTTCCTCCTCGGTAAATTTAAGTATCCTAATTATTGAAATTTCCTTCGACCATTCTGTCTTTTAGAAAACTTCAATAGAGGTAATTGAATGGTAGAATCATCCCGAATCGGGGACTGAGGGCTTAATCGGAAGTCATTGTCATTCGGAAAGGCGATGGCTTGAGGCTTGCAGAAGGTCTTTAGTGGATTGAAACCAATCAGAACATGAGGCTTTATTGATAGTAGTTGTACCAAACTACTCATGTATCCTTATACTTCTAACTTAATCGTACGTCTCTTTTTACCCGTGTCAATGAGGTATAAATAAAATGTATTGGATTAAATTTGGGAGCCCAATATTTGCCTCTAAAAATTAATTTCATTTAGGTAATTGACACTGCATCAATTGCATGGGTGTGAAGGTTTATAAAGTTCTTGAGGATGGTGGTGTCCTCCGGATAACCAGTAAAATTGTGCTCGGCAGGTGGATTTCAAGTTGGAGGACTGCGGTAAAACTACCGAAAATGATTGTCAGCAGAATCACCTGTCGGTTATCTTCCCAAATATAATCTACAAATTACTTAACAAAACACTCTTTTGACAAGTGAGGCTGTCGGTGAATAATATATTTTTATTCCTGGCTGTCGGTATGACTGTCGAGAGTTGTCGGTTGGAGGTCGGTTTGGGTAAGAACGGGACTGTTAAAAAGCACTATAATACATTTAACCTGCATCTTGAAATAAGAGACCAAGTCGGTTAACCAATAAATTTATAAATTGAAAACGGGTTAATCGAGGAGATTACGATGAGAAAGACTCTGTTTGTGGTAGTCCTGTCCGTTATCAGTTTAGCCATTCTTACTGGTTGCAGTGTTCCTGCAACTGCTACCGTCGTACAAACTACTTTCGTCACAACTACTGACGTGGTAACGGTGATGCCACCGACCACCGTAACCATTACGCAGCCAGCTACTACAATAACAATCACTCCGCCTGTTGTTACCCAAACCCAAATTGTGGCAACTACGTTGACGGTCCCGATAACAATTACAGTGACGGTATCACCAACCCCAGCAGTTATTACGAACTCCGTTAACGCCCCCGATTCGTGGATAGCATCCGGTAGATTGTATATGCTTACGACTACCAACACTAATATTTCAGATGTTTATTTTCAATCATTGGGCTTTTCCGCCGGCCTGCTCGGGGGCGGTACGCCATACATTTATTCTAGATTGAACCTTTATTGGAGTGATATCCAACAATCAAACACATTTATTCTATTCAACCCCACGGCAGAACCATTGACTAACTTGAATAGTTGGCCATCTCAATATGGCGAAGTTTGCCCGTTTAACGTCCAGCAGTTGACAAGCATGAAGTTACCGTTCGCACTACTACAGCGCGGAAGTGGAGGCTTGATAAGAGCAATAGTCATAGCTAATACTGACTCTGACATGAAATCATTCCTTGTTGTGATGGCAAACCAGCCAGTCCCCGTGGGCATTCCATGGACCATATCCAATAATCAAATAATCGCTGCGAATTGAAACCAGACACTCTAGAATCAGCAAAACGGACATTGAGTTTTAGGATTAACAACAAACATTTTTATGGCTATAAGAAAGTATGGGAGCTATTGGCGTTGTCCGCAGTTTTATCCACAATTTGCATTCCGGAGGCAATATCTCGGGGTTATCGAAATTAATGATACTTCGTTTGAAACAAGGTTCTTGGGTCTGTCCAAACTGTCGAAAAACATATTAATCGAAATTTACTTATTTTTTATGAACTATTCTTCCAGCTTTTTCTTTCAAATAATTGTCAATCGCAACCGCTACCTTATTTCGATATTTCTCCATTTCTCTCCCGGCTTGATTCGGTACGTCTTCAACCCTTAGAACTATTGGACCTGGTAAGATTTTGTATTCAAATGTTTTCTCAAACGCTGGAATCCCCACTAAATCATATTCAGCTACAACCCAAACGGCATTTACTATGAATGAATGGTCTAAAAACAAATCAACCGCATCACAAATAGCTTGATCTGGATACTTATCTCTTTCTCTACGAATCGCCCGTTGAAGATTTTTATAAGCGCGGTCTTTTTTCAACTGACCATCTAAAAAACGGTGGCGTATCGACAAACTGAGGTTGGTCGCAAGAGATTCTGGGTCTTTATTGCTACCTATTTCTTTTGCAATTTTCTTGCTAAATTCCTCAGCTTCTTTATCGACCGTAATATCTTCCCCATTTTTAAATTGGGCAATACCTTTTATTGTCCAATATTGAATCGCATCTGAAACTGAATCGGGGTTTATTCCTGTCACATCTTCGAATACTTCGCCCATTCCTTGCCATTGCTGGTCCCTGAGTCGGTTAATAGTGCGTTCGGTAACCGATCTTAGCTCTTGGTAGTTTTCATCAAGCAATTGTAAAAGAACGGTACCATCGTTATGTTTTTGCTTACCTTCCTTTTGCTTTTTTTTACTGAATATACATAGAGCAATATATCCGAGTGAAACGAATAATACAATGCCAGAAGCTATAAAAAATACAATTGGCATCCATTTGGGCATGACAAATAACGGATTAGTTGACATGGTTTGAAATCCTAATCCAGCTAATCCTATTGCTACAGCTAATAACACCCCAGATATTGTCCATTGCTTACCGCTCATTTAGAAACACCTCCCTTTTAACTTTGTTTGGGGTGCACTAGCCAGACTCTACACAATCCAGAATATCAATCATTATAGTTATGTCTTGTGTGAAAGTAAAATCAGGTGTATAATTTTGCTAATTCATATGAATCAGGTTCACTTTGTTCAGCATAAAAACATCCACTATTTTATGTGGTCTATTTTTTTAGTTAAAGGAAGTGTTCATGGCATCAGGTAATGGCGATATAGAGAAGCGGCTGTGGGCCACTGCAGACGAATTAAGGGCTAACTCCGGGCTGAAAGCCTCCGAGTATTCCACCCCGGTTTTAGGGTTGATATTTTTGCGGTATGCCGATTATAAGTTTACCCTGGCAGAGCAATTACTAAAAGGCAAAAGCGGCAGCCGTCATGATGTCACCAAAGAAGATTACCAGGCGAAGGGCATCCTCTTCGTCCCTCAGAATTCCCGCTTCAGCGAAATCCTGAAACTGCCGGAGAACACCATCACCGGCCAGACCATTAATGACGCCATGAAGGCCATAGAAGCCGAGAATTCCAATCTAAAAGACGCCCTGCCGAAGAATTACAGTTCCATTGAGAAAACCACCCTGGTAGAACTCCTGAAACTGATATCTTCGATTTCAGTGGATAAGGAAGGGGATGTATTTGGTAAAATCTACGAGTATTTCCTGGGTAATTTCGCTTCCAGTGAAGGCGCGAAGGGTGGCGAATTCTATACACCTACTTCTCTGGTAAAACTGATTGTAGGAATTATTGAGCCATTCCACGGCAAGATTTTCGATCCTGCATGCGGTTCCGGCGGCATGTTCGTACAAAGCGCCCACTTCGTCGAGAACCATCAAAAAAGTCCGGATTCGGAGATTTCCGTTTACGGTGAAGAGAAAACCAATGATACTGTGCGCCTCTGCAAGATGAACCTGGCTGTCCATGGACTGGAAGGAGATATCCGGGAAGGTAACACCTATTACGAAGACCTGCATAACAGCACCGGTAAATTTGATTTTGTTATGGCTAATCCGCCGTTCAACGTCGATAAGATAGACAAAGAACGCCTGAAGGATGACCCCAGGTTTCCGATAGGATTACCCAAGACTGATAACGGCAATTACCTCTGGATTCAGATATTTTACAGTGCGCTTAATGCCACCGGCAGGGCCGGATTTGTTATGGCTAACTCCGCCGCGGATGCCCGGTCCAGTGAAATGGAAATACGCCGTCAGCTTATTGAAAACAAAGTTGTTGATACCGTTGTATCTATTGGACCCAACTTCTTCTATACCGTCACGCTGCCATGTACCTTATGGTTCCTGGACAAAGGTAAAAACAGGACGGGACGAGCGGACAAAGTGCTTTTCCTGGATGCTCGAAATATATTCCGGCAGATTGACCGCGCTCACCGGGAATTTACACATCAACAAGTTGAGTACCTAGCTAATATCGTTCGCCTTTACCGCGGAGAAGAAACTGAAAACAAGTGCGACAGTGCTATTTTGTTGAAAGAGAAATTCCCCGATGGCAAATATATCGATGCACCAGGCTTGTGTAAGGTTGCAACCGCCAAGGAAATTGAATCTCAGGGTTGGAGTCTTAACCCTGGGCGTTATGTTGGCGTGGCCGATGGCAAACCAGATGATTTCGATTTCAAAGAACGGCTAGAAGATTTAAATGAGGATCTGGAAAAACTCAATACTGAGGCACATGGTTTGGAAGAGCGCATATCAAGTCATGTTACTAAATTATTGGAGGGTCATTCATTATGACTGATCTTTCAATAAAGTGGAAGGCAGTTCCTTTTGGTTCGCTTGCAACTTTTAAGAATGGTGTCAATTATTCCAAAGCTAACTTCGGCAAGGGTATCAAGATCATCAATGTAAAGGATTTTCAAGACTACAGCCTCGCCAAATTTGATAACCTTGATGAGATCAATCCTGAAGGAATAGTGCGAGAAAAAGACCTTCTTCAAGAACGCGATATTCTTTTTGTTCGCTCCAACGGCAACCGTGACTTGATTGGACGTACGTTGTACGTAGCGGAAGTCTCACAACGCATAACCCATTCAGCTTTCACAATCCGTGCCAGGTTGACAGCTGAGGGGACACTCCCGCGCTTTTATGCTCACTTGCTTCGGTCTGACGCGATACGTCAAAGTTTAAGTGCTTTTGGTGGCGGGACCAATATATCTAACCTCAATCAGCAAATCTTGTACCAACTATCGGTTCCTTTTCCACCTATACAAATCCAAAGTAAGATTGTCGCCATCCTCTCGGCTTATGATGACCTGATTGAGAACAACCTGCGCAGAATCCAGATACTGGAGGAATTGGCGCAAAACATCTACCACGAATGGTTCGGAAAGTTCCGCTTTCCCGGACATGAGAATGTCAAGATGGGGGATTCGGCGCTAGGAATGATTCCGGAAGGCTGGATTATTACTCCTATTGGGGAAAAATTTACAGCGATATTGGGCGGTACTCCATCGAGAACAAAAAGTGAGTACTGGATCAATGGGACAATTCCATGGATTAATTCCAGTAAAGTTAATGAACTGAGAATTATCACCCCAACCGAGTTGATAACGGAAGAGGCTTTGAATCATTCTTCAACTAAATTAATGCCAAAAAGAACAACTGTCATTGCGATCACCGGTGCGACTTTAGGGCAAGTGAGTCTTTTAGAGATTGAAGCATGTGCAAACCAATCAGTGGTGGGTATCATAGACTCATCAAAAATATATTCTGAATATATCTATTTGAAAATAAAAGAAATTATTTTGGGATTGACAAACAAGGCAAGTGGAGGAGCACAGCAACATATAAACAAGGATATAGTCAATAATTTTTGCATTTTACTTCCTCCAGAACAGCTTGTAATTCTTTTTAATGAGGTATGCCGACCACTTTTTGATTTAGTAACAAATAACTTACATCAAAATCATTATTTGAGAGAAACTCGGGACCTGCTTTTACCCAAACTAATCTCGGGTGAAATTGATGTGTCTGAACTCGATATTAAGATACGAGAAACAGGATGAATTCTATTTTTGACAACGATTTCAGTGAAAACACCCTGGTAGAACAGACCGCCATTGCTCTTTTCAGAGATATGGGCTGGGGCTATGCCAATTGCTTCCATGAATTTGAACAGCCAGGCGGCAGTCCACTGGGCAGGCAAACCAAAAGTGTTGTCATCTTGGAATCCCGCTTACGCCCGGTGCTGAAAAAACTGAATTCCGGATTACCTGGGGAGGCTTTGTCCCAGGCGATTGAGGAAATCAGTCGTGACCGCAGTCTGATGAGTGCTGTTCAGGCCAACCGAGAGGTCTATACCCTACTAAAGGACGGGGTTAAGGTTAAAGTTTCTGATGACAATGGCAATGAAACGACGAAAGTCGTTCAGGTCATTGATTGGGAAAATCCGGGGAACAACGACTTCTTCCTCGCTTCCCAGTTCTGGGTAACCGGTGAGATGTATTCCAAGCGCCCTGACCTGGTGGGTTTCGTTAATGGATTACCGATATTATTAGTTGAGTTTAAGGCCGTCCATAAGAATCTGAAAACAGCTTTCGACGATAACATTACCGACTATAAGGATACCATTCCGCAAATATTCCCATATAATGCTCTATTGCTCGTTTCCCACGGTACCGACAGCCGTATTGGTACTATAACTGCCGAGTGGGAGAACTTCGCCGACTGGAAGAAAATCAACAGCGAAGGGGAAGAAGGAATCGTTTCCCTGGAAACGATGGTTCGCGGTGTTTGTCAGCCGGACCGTCTTCTTGATATCATCGAAAACTTTACTGTCTTTCAGGAAGTCAGAGGCGGCTTAATCAAACTGGTATCCAAGAATCACCAGTACCTGGGCGTAAACAATGCCATACAGGCTTTGAGAGAAATCCGCACCCGTGAAGGTAAACTGGGGGTCTTCTGGCACACCCAGGGCAGCGGCAAGAGCGTCTCCATGATTTTCTTTGCTCAGAAGGTCCTGCGGAAAGTTCCGGGCAACTGGACTTTTGTAATTGTAACCGACCGGTTAGAACTTGACGACCAGATATACAAGAATTTTACTTCAGCCGGCGTTATTACGGAAAACAAAGCGCAGGCGGAAAGCGGGGAGCATCTCCGGCAGTTGCTGAGGGAAGACCACCGCTATGTCTTTACACTTATCCACAAATTCCGCATTCCTGAAATGATATCCGACCGGTCAGATATCATTGTGATTACTGACGAAGCGCACCGCAGCCAATATGATACCTTGGCAATGAACATGCGTATGGCATTGCCTAATGCTTCATTTATGGCTTTCACCGGTACACCATTGATTGTTACCGAAGAAAAGACCCGGGAAGTATTTGGCGATTACATCAGTATCTACAACTTCAAAGAATCGGTGGATGATAACGCCACTGTCCCGTTGTATTACGAAAATCGCATCCCTGAACTGCAGTTGACGAACAAAGACCTCAACGAAGATATTTACCGGATTATCGAGGAATCCGATCTCGATGAAGACCAGGAAAAGAAGTTAGAAAGGGAATTTGTTCACCAGTATCACCTGATTACCCGCGACGACCGTTTGGAAACTGTTGCCCAGGATATTGTGAAACACTTCACAGGCCGCGGATTCCAGGGCAAAGCCATGGTGATCTGTGTCGACAAGGCCACCGCCGTGCGCATGTACGACAAAGTTCAAAAATACTGGAAGCTGAATATCGAGCAGGTAAGTCGGGTCATTGCCGCTACTGCCCCGGCAGAAGAAGTCGAAGAAAAGATGGCCTGGCTTAAATATCTCAAAGAGACTGATATGGCGGTAGTCGTATCCCCATCCCAAAACGAAATCAGGGATATGAAGAAAAAAGGGGTTAACATTGAGCCTCACCGCATCAGGATGAATAAAGAGGACCTCGATACCAAATTCAAAGACCCTCAGGATCCCTTCAGGATTGTTTTCGTCTGTGCCATGTGGATGACCGGCTTTGATGTCCCCTGCTGTTCGACCATCTACCTGGATAAGCCGATGCGTAACCATACCCTGATGCAAACCATCGCCAGAGCCAACCGGGTCTTCAAAGACAAAGTCAATGGCCTGATAGTGGACTACATTGGGGTATTCCGTAACTTGCAGAAAGCCCTGACAATTTATGGGGAAGGGTCCGGAGGTGGAATCACCGAAGGCGACACACCTGTCAAAGATAAACAGGTGCTGGTCGGCATATTGAAGACTGCTATTTCAGACCTAACCGCCTTTTGCACTGATGCTGGCTTTGTTCCCCAGTCTATCATCGCTGCAGATGCACTGGCCAAAGTAAAGTTATTCGGTAATGCGGTGGATGTAATTGTAACTACCGACGAGAGAAAGAAACAATATTTAGAAAAAGCCTACAACATTAACCGGTTGTATAAAGCGATATTGCCGGATCCGTTAGTCGCTCAAATAAAACCCGAATGCATTCTCTTTGAAATGTTAGTCCGGGCGATTAATGCAAAAGTTATCCCCGCTGATATCACTGAGGTGATGGGCAAAGTCGATGACCTTCTTGACCGTTCGATCGCCGCGGAAGCGTACGTTATTAAGGAATCAAAGAGTAAGTACGAAGCACCAATTGACCTGAGCCAACTGGACATTGAAAAACTAAAGGCACAATTTGAAAAGCACCGGAAACATATTACGGCTGAAAATCTGAAGAACGCCATCGATAGTAAACTCCAGAACATGGTGGAACTCAATAAAACTCGGATGGACTTCTACCAGCGGTTCCAGCGGATGATTGACGAATATAACGCCGGCAGTGTTAATATCGACGAATTCTTCAAGCAACTGGTAGATTTTGCCCAAGGATTAAAGCATGAGGAGAAACGCAGCATCGCAGAAAATCTCACCGAAGAAGAACTGGCGATTTTTGATCTGCTGACCAAACCGGAAATGAAGCTGTCCGCTAAAGAAACCCAGGAAGTAAAGAAAGTGGCTCGGGACCTCCTGACAACCCTGAAGCGAGAGAAATTAAGCCTGGACTGGCGTAAGAAGCAACAGGCTCGGGCGGCCGTCCAGGTTGCCATCCGGGACATTATGGAAGGCTTACCGCCCTGCTACACCAAAGAAATATTTGAACGCAAACGCGGTAAAGTCTATGAGCATGTTTTTGAATCTTATTCCGGCCCGGGGCAAAGTATCTATGACAGGTTGGGATAATAAGAGAAAAAATGATTAAAATATTGATTATATCTAAAAACCGAAAAGATGATGTTAATCAGAACTTGAAGAGCACAAATAATGATTCCTGTTAAACATAGAGAAAGACATTTCAGCTTGACAAGGTACATCTTGTTTATTGCAGCTGCAATGATAATCATTTCATTGATAGTTATTTGGGGGTTTCGTATTTGGTCGCAAAACTATACTGAAATCCCGCAAATTAATAATAATTTCAATGGATATGCTGGCATAGATCTTACAATAACCAATTTCGATCTCCAAGATAAAACTATCACCTGTACAGCAGAATATCTACTTTCAAATTATGTTGAACAGGCAGTAGAAAACTCAAACCAGTCCTACCCGGTTAAAATTAGTCTGTACAGTCCAGACAATGATCAACTTGCCAATGTGGTCTTAGACGATAATAAACTTGCGCCAATAACAACACCAGAGCCCGGTAAATTCCCATCCATCACAATACGGGCTTCTGGCATTATTCGAGTTATCGGATGGACACTTGAATCTGATAAGAATTGGCCAAATGGGACACCAACCGGTTGCAGCGCAATTGTCGGGGGAAATGATTTCAATTACCCGTTCGAAAAATATCATGTCACATTATTGGCCGAGATGAATATTCCTCCAGGAATTCCTTTGCCACCTGGGAATGATTCTTTGAATCAAACTGATGAAATGCCATTTACTTTTTCGGTTGCACATTATCTTCAAGGGTATAATGTGGAAGTTCAGCCAACGAAGGGCAGCGTCAATTCAATTGATATTACTATAGAAAGGAATTGGATTGAAATTGCATTAGTATTAATTATTACTGTCATTCTATTTCTGGCAAGTATTATGGCTTTCATATACAGTTTGTTATTATGGCGTTCTGGAGAAACAATCGATATCTGGTCTTTAATCGCAATGGTTGGTTTATTAGTCGTCATCCCATCTACCAGGTCTGTGATCGTCCCTGCACAAATAGGGGGACGAACTCTGGTCGATTTAATATTATTGGCTTGTCTGTGTTTCTTGATTTTCAGCTTGTTCGTTTTAGTATTTAGGTACAGACAACAAAAAAAGCAAAATTAGAAGCATTAAATTTCGAGATTACAGATTTTTCATTATTTGCGGATCCAGTATGCGCTACCAATTTAGGTTGAAAATGGTTATGACGTTGTTTTACAAAATAGTCAATTGTAAAGTCACATTTCATCTTTTTGTTATCAAAGCATGTAATGACCTTATAGAATTTGAATTCAGACAATCTGAAACCAAACCAAACTAACTAACGCGGCAATGTTTCATTTGTGCGTTTGACATACATACGAATTGGGAATAGACTGACGGTACGAACATGAATATATGAGATGACTTAATTAAATAAGCCATTCGAACCCCAAGGAAGGGTGAGAGAATGAATAAAGGGCACGGGAAATGCTATTAACGACAAGTTCGTATAGTGATTCCCGTGCCCTTTTCATTATCAGTTATACCGAATCCAATCATACTTCCCGTGAAAATTGTTAAGGACTGAGTGTAATGGTGAAAAACAAATATACATCGGAACAAGCACTGAAGACCGCTAAACAGGAAATACATGGTGGGGAAATCATCAAAGAACCGGTGGCTATTAAAATAAACGAAGATGAAGTTCTTGAATATGCTGAAAGCATCATTGATACGATCCGTGAACCGTTAATAGTTCTCGACCAGGATTTAAGGGTGGTCAAGGTCAACCGCTCTTTCTATAAATTTTTCAAAGTAAAGCCGCAAGATACGGTAGGTAACCTTATTTATGACCTGGGTAATAAACAATGGGATATCCCTAAGTTGCGGGAACTGCTGGAAACTATCCTTCCGCAAAAAACATCCTTTGATAATTATGAAGTGGACCATGATTTCGCGACCATTGGAAAACGCATCATGCTGCTGAATGCCCGGCAAATTCAGAGAGTGCTCGGGAAAGAACGGATTATCCTTCTGGCCATCGATGATATCACCGAGCGCAGGGAGATAGAAAACGGGCTGGAAAAAACACGAAAAGAACTTGAGGTTATTAAACAATCCACGGATGAAGCCAGCGATTTTGCGGAGAGTGTCATTAATACAGTACATGAACCTTTGATATCTTTGGATAAGGACCTCAGGGTAGTTACAGTCAGTCGTTCCTTCTATGAATTCTTCAAAGTAAAACCGGAAGAGACCGTAGGACAGCTGATTTACGACCTGGGCAACAAACAATGGAATATCCCTAAGCTACGGGAATTACTGGAAACCATCCTTCCGCAAAAAACATCCTTTGATAATTATGAGGTGGAACATGATTTCACCACCATTGGCAAGCGCATCATGCTGCTTAACGCCCGGCAGATTCAACAAGCGTCCGGTAAAGAGCGGATTATTCTTCTGGCCATCGATGACATTACCGAGCGTAAAAAGACAGAATATATGCTGATGGTGCAAATGCGGCAAGTGCAGGCACTTTACAGTTTAGCTGAAATAATTGAACGAGCAGGTATTTCGCTGAATGAGGTCTATCAGGAACTTGCTGACATTCTGCCGAAAAGTTGGCAATACCCGGAAATTACCAGTGCCAGAATCGTAATCGGTGAAAGCGAATTCCAAACTAAAAATTTCATTGAGACAGAATGGAGGCAATCCGCAACAGTCAAGGTAAACGGTTCAAAAGCAGGAAGAATTGATATAGATTACGTTGAACAGAAGTCAAATCAGGATGAAGGGCCGTTCTTAAGAGAAGAAAGAATGCTACTGGATGCCATTGCCGAACGTCTGGGACGCGTGATCGAACGTAAGCAGTTGGAGGAATCCCTAAAAGTAGCTGATGACAGGTACTCCACTCTCATTGAACAGAGCCACGATGGGGTTATCATTCTTAAAAATAGGTTAATATTTACCGTGAATCAAAAAATGAGTGCGATGATTGGTTTTTCTTTGGAAGAAATGCAGGGCAAATACTTCAATGATATAGTCGATCCAAAATATACGCCAATGCTATTGGATGAATATCATAGAAGACAGGCCGGTGAGGTGATTTCCGGTGATCATGAACTGGAACTCATTACTAAAGCCGGTAGAAATATAATGGTGGAAACAAGAGTGCAGCGCATCATCTATCAGGACCAAGCAGCGGCATTGATAACAGTCCAAGATATTACTGAGCACAAGCAGTTGGAACGGGAAAAGGAAAAATATGCCAAGGAACTAGCGGAGAAGAACACCGAACTTGAGCGGTTCACTTATACCGTTTCTCACGACCTGAAGAGCCCGCTGGTAACGATTAAAACTTTCCTGGGTTATTTGGAACAGGACATCGCGGCTTCTGATACAGGGAGAATCGAGAAAGACAAACTCTTTATGAACAATGCGGCCGACAAGATGGGAAAATTACTGGAAGAACTGCTGGAAATGTCCCGCGTCGGGCGCATTGCTAATCTTCCCGTAAAAGTCACTTTTGATGAACTTGTGGAAGATACTCTGAGCATTACGGCAGGACGTATCGAGGAAAAAGGAGTGCAGGTTCGTTTACACAAGGAACCGGTTACGCTTTTCGGGGACCATACCCGTCTGGTGGAAATCTGGCAAAACCTGGTGGAGAACGCAGTGAAATTCATTGGCGACCAGCCGTCTCCAAAGATAGACATCGGCATTGAACATCAAAACGGCGAAATAGTCTTTTTTGTACGCGATAACGGTATTGGCATCGAACCCAAATATCAAACAAAACTATTTAATTTATTTGAAAAACTTAATCCCAAAATGGAAGGTACCGGGATGGGGTTAGCCATTGCCAAAAGAATCGTAGAGTTATATCAGGGTAAGATTTGGATGGAATCAAAAGGATTGGGGCAAGGTAGCACTTTCTTCTTTACCCTGCCCGGCGCTTTAAAAGATAACGAAAAAGGAGTATGAACATGGTAGGCGAACCGATTGTTATCCTGGTAGTAGAAGATGACCCGGCACACGTCGAGATAATCCGGCGTAACTTTGGCGCATCCCGTTTAGCCAACCGTATAATCTCAGTGGAAGACGGGCAGGCGGCGCTGGATTATCTCAATCGCCAGGGCGAATACAACAATGCCGATAAATTCCCCATGCCGAACCTGATTTTGCTCGACCTGCGCTTACCCAAAGTAGATGGGCTGGAGGTTTTGAGGGTTATTAAATCAGACCCGAAGTTGACCACGATACCGGTGGTGATTTTAACCACTTCCGCTGCTGAAACTGATATGGTCAAAGCGTATGAGCATCATGCCAATAGTTTTTTGGTCAAACCAGTTGACTTTACTCAGTTTTCTAAATTGATGGATATTTTGGGCTATTACTGGGTGGCATGGAACCAGTATCCACACGAGGGTTAAACTTTGGAGCGCAGATATGGACAAAAAGAAAATATGTGTACTGCTGCTGGAAGATGAAGCGGCTCATGCCGAAGCTATCCGGCGTGGTCTGGAATCATATGATGATGTTTTTAATCTGCAGGTCGTCGGCACTCTGAAAGAATACCGTGAGCATATTGCAGCCAATCCGCCTGATATCGCTTTATTGGATATGATATTGCCGGATGGTAACGGTATTGAGTTACTGACCTACCCGCCCGAATCAAATACTTTCCCGATGCTCATTCTGACCAGTCACGGTAATGAAAAGTCGGCCGTGGATGCGTTAAAAGCCGGCGCGCAGGATTATATTGTCAAATCACCGGATACCTTCTCAGATATGCCCCGTATTCTGACCCGTAATTTGAGCCAGTGGACTTTAATTCAGGAAAATAAAAAAACAGCGCAGGCGCTGCAGGCATCGGAACAAAACTTCCGCAACTCGTTAGACAATTCATTGATGGGTATTCGTATCATCGACGCAGACTGGCATACCTTGTATGTGAATCGGGTATTTCTAGATATCTTTGGTTACAAAAATAGCAATGAAGTTACCAGGACCTCTTTGCAAGACCGTTACACACCCGAAGAGAATAACCGTTATCTCCTGCGCATGGAGAAAAAGCAGCGTGGTGAATCAGTTCCAGACAACCCGAAAGTTGATATTATTGGCAAAGACGGTACCATTCGTAACATCCGGGTTTATTCCAATGAAGTTCTGTGGGATGGAAAACAGCAGCGCCAGCTTATCTATCACGATATTACCGAGCGACAGAAGGGAGAGGAAGCTTTAAAAGCATCAGAACAAAACTTCCGCAACTCTTTGGATAGTTCATTGATGGGTATTTATGTCACCAATACGGATTGGCATGTCTTGTACGTGAATCAAGCTTTTCTGAATATGTTTGGCTACGAAAATGTCGAAGAAAGCAGAGCAAGCCCTCCGCATAAACATTACACACCGGAATCATATGCGGATTATCTATTACGCAGCGAGCGGCAATCGCGTGGTGAACTAAACCCAGACAAATTTGAACTTGATATCATACACAAAGACGGCACCATTCGGCATTTGCAAGTTTTCCGCAAGGAAGTGTTATGGGACGGCAAGCCGCAGTCCCAACTTCTCTATAACGATATTACAGAACGTGTGCATGCCGAAGCAGGCCTGAAGCTATCGGAACAGAATTTCCGCAATTCAATGGATAGTTCATTGATGGGTATTCGTATTATGGGTGATGCCGATCGCACCCTGTATGCGAATCAAGCCTTATTGGACATCTTTGGTTATAAAAATATCGGCGAATTAAGAGCAAGCCCACCGCAGGAACATTACACGCCCGAATCGTATGTAGGGTTTATCCGGCGTAAAGAGCAATTTGCACGCGGCGAATCACTCCCTGACCAATTGGAATTTGATATCATCCGTAAAGATGGCGTAATAAGGCATATACAGCTTTCCAGTAGAAATGTGTTCTGGGATGGCAGGCAGCAGTTCCAGATTCTCTATAGTGACATTACAGAACGTAAGCAGGCAGAGAAAGAGAAACAAGAACTGGAGGCTAAAGCCCAGATAGCAAGTAGATTGGCTGCCGTGGGTGAGATGGCAGCGGGGATTGCCCATGAAATTAATAATCCACTCACGGGTGTAATCGGTTTCTCTCAACTGCTGTTGGAAAAGCAGAATATACCGGAAGACATTAAGGCCGATATCATAGTAATCGCTGATGGCAGTAAACGGGTGGCCGATATTGTAAAAAGACTGCTCACTTTCGCCCGCCAGACAAAACCTATTAAAACCATGGCAAATCTGAATGAATTGATTGCAAATACTCTCAAGTTAAGGGATTATGTTTTAAAGACAGCCAACATCGAGGTGGTCACGAGATTTGACCCGGAATTACCATGGTCTATTGTAGACCCCGGCCAATTGCAGCAGGTATTTCTCAATCTGATAGTAAACGCCGAGCAGGAAATGAAAAAAGCCCATGGTAAAGGCACGTTAACTATCACAACCGAGAAGAAAGAAAATAACATACGTATGTCTTTTAAGGATGACGGGCCAGGGATAACCAAGAAGAACCTGGGACGTTTGTTTGAGCCATTCTTCACCACTAAAGATGTTGGTGAGGGCACTGGTTTGGGACTGAGCTTGTCACGCTCTATTGTATTGGAGCACGGCGGGACATTGAACGTTGAGAGTGAATTCGGTCATGGCGCCACTTTCATCGTTGAAATACCCATTATTGAATCCCTACCATCCGAAGTAAAAACTGTATCTCCCACAGCTAAAGTGGAAAAACTTATAACGAAAAAAGGCAGGATACTGGTAGTTGACGACGAACCTGGTGTTCGGGCGCTTCTTGAGAAAGTACTGACACAAAGCGGCCATTCGGTGGATACTATAGACGATGCCAGCAAGGCACTGGATAAACTTAGCGCCGGTGTAAGTTACGATGTGATCCTCACCGATGCCAGAATGCCAGGGATGAGCGGGACAGAAATGTATTCGCGTATTTTAGAAAAAACGCCGGAGATGAAAAATAAAATCATTTTCATTACCGGGGACGTAATGGGCTTTGATATTAAGTCTTTTCTAGCTCAGAATAACCTTTCCTATCTGGCCAAGCCATTCGATATCAAATTGCTAAAAGATAAAATCAACAGCATTATCATGGTGGGTCCTCAAGAAAACGCCAGCACGGAACGGGGCGGTAAATGAACACTCACGATGAAACAATCCTGATTGTGGATGATGAAAAGCTTGTCCGGAGACTGCTTGTGTCCACTCTGTCCGGCGCCGGGTATACGTGCCTTGAAGCCGGCAATGCCGGCGATGCACTGGCACAACTTAAAAATCGTGGTGTGAGTGTTGTCCTTCTGGACATCGTGATGCCCGATAAATCCGGGATAGAATTGTTGAATGAAGTGATGGTGGCTTATCCTGATATTGCCCCGATTATGCTTTCAGCGGTCTCGAATAGTGATATTGCTATCACCTGCATGAAACAGGGCGCTTACGATTATATCCTCAAGCCGTTTAATACTAAAGAAGTATCGCTTAGAATAGAATATGCCAACATGTCGCCGCCGGGTTACCATCCAGATAACCAATCCAATAACAATGAGGCCGCCAACGATGCCCACAATGACCCATGGATTTATTCCTCTCGCTGGCGTAACAGGAACTAACGCTGAATAAATTGTAAAGTGGGTAACCGAAGCCGTAATTGTATGATTTATTTGATCAACTACAATGGGTAGACTAACCCATTGCCCGGTGCTGGTATTCGAGGTGCAGACAAGAGGGATTTAGAATAGATTTAATAAGTTGCCTTGAAGGGTAGCTTCAGTAATGAATTTTTTGGCCTTCTTGTAAAGTTGGGATTTTCCTGACACATAACTGAACGTCCCAATATGCTTATGCAAGGTGACGATACCATAATGCTTAGAAACCACTTAGACTGCAAATTTGCCTGAAGCTGTCGTGACGATTCGAATTATCACTAAGGAATTATCGCATAAATTCCTTAATGTCCCCCAAAACTTGTTTTTGAAGCTAAAACATCAGAACTGATAGAACTCGGGAGATGGAGGTACCCTTACCGGGTACCTCCATCTATTACATCTTCGGTCTCTATTAATTTCTACTTTTTACGGCGAGCGACTATTGCCAAAACCAATACGACGATGACTATTACCGCCACTACGGCGATAAGCGCAATTAGCCAACCGGCGGGCCCGGTTGTTGATGTTGTCGTCGGCGTTGTCACAGATGTCGTTGTCATCGGTGTTGTCGTTGTAAGCTGTTTACTCAGAGTCACTACAGGAGTTGTTGTCGTTGTAACCCCTGTGATAACGGCAAACGCAGTAAAGTGGTCTACCTGAACAGTAATAGTGTGGTTAACGGTATTGACAACCCCTCCGAGAGTTACCCACTGACCCTCAGACACGCTGTAGTAAGCTATCACCAGACTTGTCTCAGGGACTCCCGAGGCTAATTTTGTCGGGTCATAACTGAATGTCATCGTTATAGGCGAGCTGAATCGAGCACCGGACGGGCCGAATTCATATGAGGATGAAATGATGTTTTCTCCTGCCGGTGGTGGAGCGGGTGGTTCCGGCAGCGGTGTCACGATTATCGAGGTAAGCGGTTGACCATCAGACGTTGTTCCGCTTATTCCGGCGGGTATATTAATGGTGGCACTGTTGTCCGCAGAACTCAGTGTAATCGGCGCGATGAATTCACCGCCTGCAGTGACATCACTACTCACATCAACGGTTCCGGTCCCGGTTACAGTAGTGGTAACCGGCGGGGTAGTGGTCGTTGTTGTCGTCGTGGTTGTAGTCGTTGTTGTTGGTATCACCACAGGTGTAGTCGTCGTTGTAATCGCCGTTGTAGTAGTAGTCGTCGTTGTTGTTGGTGTAGTAGTTGTTGTCGTCGGAGGGGTTGACGTTGTTGTACTAACCTGAATAAGCGTAAAGTTGGCTGCGATATTATGGTTAGCGGTAACATTGGTGAATGTATAGCTGCTGATTGGACCCTGTTGGTTACCATCGACCATAACATTTGTTACCAAGTAGCCTGGATTCGACGTAAAAGTAAACGTTTGGTTTGTGCCGAAAGGCACTGTTACGGCACCGGATGGGGAAATGGTGCCGAACGCTCCGGCATCCGTAACTGTAATCACCGGATTAACCGTGAGGCTGCCTATATTATAAGTAATATTATAGTTTACCAATCCGCTGCCTACCGCAGTACCAGCTGCGATGTTATATATTCCCGGCAATGCCGCAGGGTTTGCTCCGGCGCTCGTGAGAGTCACATTGGTAACCGTGTCAGTGTTCACCAGGCCGATAATAGTAAACTCGGTCCCGGTAAAGGTCACCGTGTTACCATAGGTTTTACTGCTGCTGTTAGCTGTAACCGTAAGCCCTTTGGCTGTGATACTTGCTGTCAGTCCAATAGGCTGAGTGAGCGTGTAGTTACCCGCTTGGGCGCCACCGAGGGCTAGTCCCGACACGGTCAAACCTATGCCATTGGCAACATTATTATTTGCAAAAGCGGCCGTGTAATTCGAGCTGTCTAATGTAACTGTATCTCCACTTATCACTCCTCCCAGGTTTGTGCCGCTAAAGGTGAGCGTGGCCGTTGTATTGCCGTCGTAGACCTTGTCGTTGGTTGTGATGCCTGTTACCGTCAAAACTGCTTTGTTCACCACCTGAGAAAGAGTCGAGGAAGTGCTAGTATTAAAACTGCCATCTCCATTGTAAACGGCAATAATGGAATGGGTACCCGGAGTTAAATCCCTGGATGCGGTGGTAAATGTCGCGGTTGTCAAGCCGCCGCCGCTAGTTGTTAATGTACGACCGGAAGCGATAGTAGTAGATCCATCTTTAAAGTCCACAGTTCCTGACGGATTGAGTGTGCTTGTTGCTCTGGTCACGGTAGCGGTGAAGGTCACCGTATTGCCATATGTTGAAGGATTCGCACCGGATGAGACTGATATAGTGGTATCAGCTTTGCTTGTTGTAAAGGTCTGATCGTTGCCATAAGTGGTTCCTGCACTGTTGGTGGCAACGACCCGGAAGTAATATAAGGTGCCAGGTGTCAGGCCGGTGATGGCTGCATTGACCGGCGTGTCGCCGGCCCCCGAACTCACCGGGCTTTGATTCGCGGTGACCGTAGTGCCGGTAGTGCCATAATTGGTATCATGGCCATATTCAAAGATCACCGTGGTATTGGCGTCTCCAGGGTTGACCGTGCCGTTCAAGGTAGCCCCGGTGCTAGTGATGTTGTAAGCAGCGCTCGTGGTCGGAGCTATCACAATGTCATTGGTGTCTAAGGTAACCGCGCCCGTCTCGGCCAATGCTCGGCCCTCTAATGTCGCACCGGTATCCAAGCTGATTGACTGAGCAGCCAGTATAGTCCCCTTGAAGACGGAATTCGTTCCCAAAGTCGCCGAAGTCCCCACCTGCCAATAGATATTGGCAGCTTGGGCGCCGCCGCTCAGGATAACCTGACGGCCGGATGTCGTGGTAAGCGTGGTCGCAATCTGGAAAATCCAGACTGCATTCGCATTCCCCTGGGCGTCAAGCGTAAGATCTCCTGTTGATATCTCAAGCGAGGACGTGGATTTATAAAGGCCGGGAGCAAGGGTTTGCCCACCGATATTCCCGGCGATAGTAGTAGGAGATTGGGTTCGTCCCGCAGCGTCGTTAAACGCGGTGGTCAAGTCGACTTGAGCTTGGGCTGCAATAGAATCGGTCAAGTGTTGCGTCCCGATCACTATTCCAGGCGGGAATCCAGTTACTACTGACCCTGGACTCAACCCAAGATCCCCACTAATTGTGGAATTATGGGTGTTGGTGACAGTAGAGCCGGCCAGAACAGTAAAGGTGCCGGCCGACCCAAGAGCTACTGCAGATTGGCCTGTCGGTGCACCTGTGGTAAAGCTCCAAACAAAGTTATTGGTCAGTGCATTGCCAGCCAGATCCTTAACCCCGGTAGTAATCGTGGCGGTATAAGTAGTGTTGAAGGCGAGAATAGTTGATGGGGTAAAGGTTGCCGTGACTCCGGAGCAGGTCACGGTGCCGCCAATAGGCGCGGTCCCTTGCTGTATTGTAAAGGTGGCGTTGTTAACCGTAGATGGAGATAACGCCTCACTGAAGACGGCCGTTATAGCATTGTTAACAGCCACACCGGTGGCTGTATTAAGCGGGACGGTAGATATCACCGTGGGTGGCGTGGTGTCCGGGGGCGAGATAGTCAAAGTAGCCAAACCGATTTTTTTAGGCCCACCGGTTGATTGCGCGGTATAATACATCTTAAGCACACCTGTTCCATCATCGATAATTGAGGGTGTATTAGTTCTCTCATTGCGATAGGTTTGCCCATCGCTAATGTCAAAAACGGTGTTTGTATTCTTAACCCATGTCTCACCGTTTGTGGAGAAGGCATAACCGATACCGTCATTCGGAGATGAAACCCCACCGCTATACCAGTAATGAAAACCCTGTAAATCGCGATAGACTGTTCCATAAACAGCATCATTGGAATCCCAAGCTGGACTTGGAGAAACCGCCAGTACGGGATTGCCGGAGTAGGCTTCCCAATGTAGTCCGTCGATGGAATATGCCAAGCCGGTCTCTTCCATGCTGCCATCCGTACCATCGTAGTACATTACATATTTGTAATTCCAGGGGTTATTGCCTGTATTGGCCGCGCTTGGTTGGTAAAACAATTGTATGGGACCATACGAACCACGGTTCCAACCAGTTCCAGCGCCAGTCACTAATTGAGCTGATGCGTCTTGGGTTAAAGGAGCAGCATTAGTCCAGTTGATGCCATCGACAGACTGAGTCGTATATACATCGGATAGGCTATAATGCAAATTGCCAATCCAATAATACATACGATAAGATGGACCTCCTGTGCCTAATCCAAAGTTATTTGCATCATAAATTACCTGTATGTGATAAGCACCCGGACTCGGGATACCTAACATTGTCGTTGGTGTACTCCAAGTTGTTCCGTTTGAAGATGTTATTAGAAAAACTCCGCCATTTACGTCATTTCCGTCTGTATACCACATCTTATATGTTGGGGCTGATGATGCTCCTCCAAAGTGAGTACTATTGAAAATTACGCTCGGGTAATAAGCACTTCCAGTAGGAGCGGTATAGATGATTCCCTGATCACTCCATGCAGTGTAGTTTTGCGCTGATGTAAAGCTCCATGAATAGTTTGCGGCCAATGCATTACCAGCCAGGTCCTTAACTCCGGTAGTAATCGTGGCAGTATATACGGTGCTGGCTGCTAGATTAGCTGTTGGGGTAAAGGTTGCCGTAACACCAGCGTATGTAACCGTGCCGGTAACAGGCGTAGTTCCCTGCATTAAGGTGAAGGTGACGTTGGTAATTGTCGATGGATCCAGCGCTTTACTGAAAGTTGCGGTCAGGGCACTGTTATTAGCCACATCAATTGCAGCATTAGCCGGGAGGATGGAAATCACAGTGGGTGGTGTGGTGTCCGGAGTCAAGATAGCCCTACCGAGTTTCCATTGTATCCAATCTGAATCACTTATGTCCGGGTTGTTTGAGCCGAGGAAATATATCTCATAGTTGTTCCCTGTCTTAACTACCGACGGCATCCATACACTTTGATTTCTCCATGCCACTCCATCAGAGGTCGTGAATAGTGTTTGCCGGCGTGTCCAGTTTATGCCATCGGTCGACGTGGCGTAGCCGATCCCGTTCAATGCCTGGTAGGTAGTTCCATTCCCGCCCGAGTAGAATGCTTGCCAGTCTGTCGGGCTGTTTTCTATGACCTTGAACCATCCGATATGGTCGGTATCGAAAGAAGTGCCGTCCAATGTTCCTCCAAATACTGGCGTTGCATAACCGGCATTTGTTGGATCATAGCCCGTCCAAACGTACCCATTGACTGAATAGGCCATTACTACGAGTTCTCTTGCACTATATGGGGCAAGTTCCCATTGAACGTTTGCATATATTCTGAAGGTTTTATTTAGGTCGCCGCCTTCTCCGCCCGGAGTATAAACTACATCAGCTATACCATAATCTGTTCCGGTAGCAGCACTAAATACAGGTGTTCCCGTTTGAGTAACAGCGATGTGATTATACCAGTTTATTCCATCCGGCGATTCGGCATATCTCCAACCGCCGATACCGGAAGCTACTCCTTGATACCACATCCGGTAATACATCGTCATATTGCTTGAATCTGTTCCGCTATCAGCACCCGAAAAGCCGGCACTATAAAAATTAACGTCGGCATGTTCCGCCTGTACCGTCGACCCCTCCGATAATACAGGATTACCCGCATATGGTGTCCAATTGATGCCATCAGGTGAGGTCGCAAGATTAATTGAACCAAAATCATTTCCGGCGTAATACAATTTGTAGCCAACATTGTCCTTGATGACATCGGCTTGGTCCGGGATCAATGTATTGAATACGGGCGATGAATCTTCGTTAATTGTGTAATAAGTCGGCGTGGGACTTGTTGAGGCTTGTGTCATTGTCGGTGCAGCCAGCATTATAGTGCTAAACAATAGAAATGCGACAACTAAAACAGAGATTAATTTCCTCATTTTACTTTTCATTGAACCACCTTTATTATTTTAACGTACGTTACAAGCTAAAAGTGTGACTATGCTCCAAAAAATCTTGTGTAACTACAGGTTCGGATACGGTAAGGTTTTAATAGACCGTTTTAACTCCACCCCTAACCATATTAGCATAGGAATGCAAAATTTCTGCAACTTCGCTAATATTTAGCGCCAGTTACTTTCAGCGGTTACTATTTTCCCTCTCCCTTCTGGCCACAGCCACCCACTAATGGCGTAGAACGTTTGCGTAATTATACTGTACGAATTATACAAAACTAATAAATAATTAAGGGATAATATGACAAATTCATTACATTTTCTGAATTCGGGACAACATACCAAAGAAAGGAATGATTAATCGTATTATAACCGCTTAAGGAAGCGCAGTATTCGAGTATTACAGTAGTTACATTAGGTAGAGGGCTTTGAATGGTATACCGTGACCATAACTGAACCGAAGATAGTTATTGTACATTTAACAATATGAGACTGTCGAAAAAGTCCTGTCTCCCTTTGAAAAAGAGGGACTCAGGGAAATTATTGAGCTTAAATTCCTCTTAATTTCCCTTTAAGGAAGGGAGAAACTGGGCAAAGAAAACACTTTTTCGGCACTCTCTGTTTAATATGTGGTAACAAAAAGAGTTATTAGTGACTTCAAGTTAACATTTCATCGTTTGGTTCAAATACTAACCTGATGTCAAGTTTTCCTGGCCTATGGTTTACAAAACGTTATTTTGACAACCACTGTCTTTTCTGCCGATCTTTCTGTTCGGTCTTTGTCGGCCAGCATCCCGCCGCCACCGAATTGAGCACATGGTCTTCGGACGGAGTAGCGCACATTGACTCTTCGGTGGACTAATAAAATAGAAAGACCGAGGGAGATCGACATCGAGACCGAAAAAAGACTATGGAAGCGCGCAACGAATAGCCGTTACTGCCATGAGAATGGCCTCGCTTCCTCCAAGGGAAAGCCTTCTTCCAGCAGGATATTCTGCCTTTGTGTCGCCACTCGCTGCCGCTGAAATGACAGGTGCAGCAGCCTGATCGCAAACACTTCTAGCCAGCTAATTGCATTCAACACCATAATACGCTCATACAGGCCGAACCGGCTAAACCCCGCCGGCAGAAACAGACGCCCTGCAGCAACTGCCAGAGCGAATACGGCTGCGATCACGGTATAAGGGAACAACGCACTCCATCGCGGGTCATTCTTAATGCTGGAAAACATCAGAGCCAGCGCTATCGGGAACAAGCCGAGCACGCTGTATGCCGCCGTAATATGGATCCGGCTATAGAAAGTCGCTGGAGTCCCGACTGCATTAATGTGGAACACGCCAAGCACCAGCATGCCGAAACCGAAGAACGCCAGCAGGGCAATACCGAAGCCGAATCCTCGCCGGCGTTTGATGTTCAGAAATAGCCCTGCAGTGAATGCCTCGATCAGCAACCCGATCAACATGAAGCCGGTTGTTTGAATCCAGCCCACGGACGTTAGTGCCAGGGCACTGATTGAGTCATGAACCAAACTGTATTTGGGCTGGGTCAGAGCGGCCACCAGGTCCATCGCGACGAGTATAAGCGGACCAGTAGCCCCACACAGCGCTAGGAAGATCCCCACGTCACGCATCCCCTCTTTTGCTTGCGGCACCAGTTCCTGCCGTATTTCAGGCATATGCGGGCTCTCTGGCACACGGGGAAGTCTGACCGTGAGCCAGTCCGTCTCCACCAGGAGCCAAAAGTAAGCACAGATGATAATAGCGATTGATAAAAATACCACAATATTCTCCTAGGGGTTTGGGTTATATGACCGGGATAAATGCCGTCACCAGGCCAAGCACCAAGGCTCTTTTGCTTTTCACGACTTAACTCCTCGCATCATATCTAATAATATAACGTAGAATTTCTTGTAAAGTTAGGTTGGCTGTTCCTTTAATTTCAGAAAATCCCCCTTCCACTCCATGGGTCTTATTGCACGGTCTCCAACGGTCTTTCTCGGTCTTTCTGCTCGATCTTTGTCGGCCAGCATCCATTATCTACGGTTACTATTGACCACCGCCACCGAAGTGAGCACGACAGGCTCCTATACGACAGGAGCGACAGCCACTACCACTCCGACAGCCATCACCCAAAGGCTATCGCTTTCCCGAACAACGACATACTTCCATATCGAGAGCGAGGGAGCGGCGTACTTTACGGTACAGAGCGAAAGACCGGTGACGTGGTTGTCGGACGGAGTTAACCCCGACACGGTTTATTACTGTCGTACGCAGGTTATGCGTTATCACGACGGTTAATACGTGGAACAACGACAGAAGTGCCGCAGTACTTGTCCAGGTCCGGTCGGTCACAAATCACCGACTTTCCCCTCGCACCGACGCACTTTCGTCCGAGGAGCGGAAGACCGATATAATAACAATTATCGATTGCCAGTAAGATATATCAACTATTGGTTGATTTTGAACTCGTTTATCTTCGTAGCGAACGGCTTCGGTTTGAAAAGTAATGTCGAAGGTTTACCGATTGTGGCACTTAGCATCTCGAACCGCGGAAGACCTAGCATTAGTGCGTTAAATGAAGCTGATAATTTCCGGGTTTTGGGTCGGTCTTCCTCGGTCTTCGGGGGACGGACAACAGACCGGAGAAAAGACCGAAATGACAGGCTTGGTCATGGGCACCCAATCGTCTACCGATTGCCATTAGTTCAACTCACCTGCCTGAAGAACTAATAATGTTATTAATTTCCCGTTACTATTTCGTTATTGTCAGTTTAGTGACAGTGTTGCTAATGACGTTAGCTACCCAGATGTTAGTGCCATCAAAGCAGATACCATCAGGTCCGATGCCCACCATGTAGTTGCCTAAAACGGAACCGTCACTGGCTTTCACCTTAATAACGTTACCATTTGTAGTATCTGAGTTACCAGTGTTAGTCACCCAGATATAAGTACCATCAAAGCAAATAGACCCTGCGTATATCGTATATGTGCCCAATATCGCACCGTCGCTTGCCCTCAACTTGATGACGTTGTTACTGCCAGGATTAGTCACCCAGATATTCGCTCCATCAAAGCAAATATCGCCCGGATGGGTGCCTACAGCATATGTACCTAATACTTTGCCATCGCTAGCCCTCAGTTTGGTGACGCTATTGCTAGCAGAGTTAGTTACCCAGATATTCGCACCATCAAAGCAGAGGCGAATAGGCTGGGAACCTACGGAATATGTGCCCAATATAGTGCCATCGCCGACTTTCAGTTTGGTGACAGTGTTGCTAGGCATGTTAGCCACCCAAATGTTAGTGCCGTCTGAGCAGATCCCCTCTGGCCCGGTTCCAGCGTCATAGTTGCCCAAGATGGAGCCGTCGCTAGCACTTAATTTAGTGATGTTATCATTGTATGGGTTGGTAACCCAAACATCCGTTCCGTCAAAGTAGATATTTTCGGAATAACGGGATATCGAATAAGTGCCTAAGAAGGAACCATCTTTAGTTAACTCGGTTATGCTTCCGTCGTCATGATTAAGCACCCAAATATTGGTGCCGTCAGTACAGATACCTAAGGGAGCGTCTCCTACTCCATATGTCAGCGTTGCTGCAGGGATTGTTGTTTGAATAATAGAATTACTTGTTGTCTGAACCCCAAGCGTTGTCGTTGATATTGGTGTTTCTATAACAATTTTGGTACAAGCTGATGTCAGGATTAAAACTGTAATTAACGGCATCACAATCAATGGCCGGAAAACGCTAAATATTTTGTGCATGTTTAACCTTCCCATTTTGTCATTCAATGCAAGCTAATCATGGAGATAGTTGTTTGCCGTTCTTCATCTAGTGTACCTTCGATAATGATTAAAGTCAACCATCAGTTGCTTGTTTGCTCACGTATCATTTTAGTTGCTAATGTTCTCGCATAATGAACTGATCCGAAAGTGGAGAGCGAGTGGCATCGATGATAGGACAAAGAATCAGGGAAAGAAGAGAGAGTTTGAAACTCACACAGAAGCAGCTAGCCGAAGCACTGGGTCTCACCCCTCAACATATCTCGGCAATAGAGCAGGAGAAAAGATTGCCCTCCATATCTTCCTTGGCAAAATTCGCTGAAGAACTTGGGGTTAACATTGACTACCTTGTGACTGGAAAAGAGGGAACGGTAACCGAGATCATCCCAGCAATCAAAGCGGATAAAAATCTCAGTATTGAAGTTAAGGATGCTTTAGTAAGAATCGTGAAAACCCTGTATGAAGCCAAAACGGCTCATTAACTATGCCGCAGTTATCGTGATTTTGATAGATTGCGGGTTACCGAGTTCTTTAACTTGCTCTTTGGTTAAATAGATGGTCAGCGGATGGTCTTCCTTGTTCTCTTTGAATCTCCAGGTGCCCGGAGTCTCTTTCTCTTTAACAAGTACTATTTCCATTTCAGTTTTCTCCTTTCCGGTAAAATCCGTCCTCCGGTTCCCCATTTTAAGGAATCTGTTTGTTGCATTGACTCTTGAAATTTAAATCAAAGTTATTAGTTCAATCAACTGGTTGCATCAAAGTCTTCAGTCTCTTAATTGAACGAAAGGCTGTTGTACGGTCAATGTCGGTTCTCACTGGTCCACCCCGCTTTGAAAGTTCTTCTAACGCCGCATCAACCCCAAGACCGGGGTGTTCATGGATAAGTTTATATAGTTCGATAACCCATTGTTCATTCAAACTCTCTAGCTCAATCCGTTTTGATTGCGGAAATTCGCCTCTTTCTTCCCAAAGGTTCTCCAGTCTGGGGACCACCGCTTTTTCCCAAATCTCGCGCCATTGTTTCTCGGTTGTATATTCATCAATCCAATCGACTGTTATTCTGTAGGCCATTCCTATGGATGCCTCTATCGGCTCCATGATGACATCAACCGGGAACATTTCAAGATACTTCGAATTATGAGTCAATATAAATAATCGCAAATTGGAAACGCTCAACCATGGGAGCCTATATCTCTCAATGAGTCTAGCGACGCAGCGGTCTAAAGGAACATTCAATTGGAAATATTTTGCGTAGGTATTGGGGATAATGGGATCTTTCTTGATCCAATCTGTCAATGTAGTTTGGCCAAAATCAAGCATGATTTTCGCTGATTGCCTAAACCACTTAGGAATGGGTGGTGGATACTCCACTTTATATTTCAAGGCGGTACTTCGATGAATTTCTATCCATTTGTTAGCTGCAACTGCGGCTCTCGCTTTCCCAACCTCGTCCATTAAGTACTCTTCTTTTAATACCGGCTCCATGAAATCTGCAACTGATATGTGTCCTTCTGGTATTTGAAATAAGTGGCGTAAATAGTTGACATCACTCTGGAAATGAGGATTGACTGGCAACAGCTTAACTCTTAAAGCACGGTAATAAGATGAATATTGGATCCCTTTCCGCCGTCTCGGAAGCGCTTTTTGTAGTATTGCCTCGATGGCCTTCTTTGTGTTTTTATCTTTTAATTTCTGTACATTCTCTCCGGTAAGGTCTAATGGCCCTTGAGGTACTCTCAACTTCTTTAAAGCTGCTAGTTGCTGCTTGTTCGCATTAAGTTCCATTTTATAAGATGCCCCCACATTTTTGTGGCGTAATAGAAGTAACTATTGCGCTACTATCACAACATTATATAAGTGCTTCAATAAGGATACAAGGAGAAAATATATGCCGACGTTAACAAAAAGAAAATTGATAGCTATGGGAGATGGCGGATTGGTAATCACTGTCCCGAAAGCTTGGCGGGACTATTACGGTTTGAAGGCAGGTGATGTTGTGGTAGTAGTCGCTAATGGTGACTTACGAATAAGTCCCCCCATGCAGGAGAAGGACAGTAGCGGAGGACACATGCCTGATATCGACTCAACCAAGTTGTAGGGGGTACTGAAAGTGACAGTAAAATTAACATGCTTTAGATTGCATCGATACTCATGATTTTATCCAGAATGTGACTGTTCAGAATAGAAACAGATTTAGGAATTTGGGTAAAGGGGAGCGCAATGAGTGCTATCAACGAATCCGTGACAACTTTAGAGGCAGCTCAAAACTACATATCTATAGGATGGACACCCGTCCCTATACCCCTGCGTGAAAAAGGTCCAATTATTAAAGGTTGGCAGAATTTGCGATTGACGGCCAGCGATTTGACAAGGTATTTTTCAGCCTCTAGTAACATCGGCCTGATGCTCGGAGAGGCTTCTGGCGGATTAGTCGATATCGACCTGGATGCATTAGAAGCCGTACATGCTGCAAAGGCATTCCTCCCTGAAACCCAAATGGTTCACGGTCGACACAGCAAACCTTCATCCCACTGGTGGTATCTGGTAGATAGTTCGATTCCTAAAAGCGAGCGTTTTGTTGCGCCAGACGGCACCTGCATAGCTGAATTGCGTTCAACCGGAGGGCAGACTGTAGTCCCACCCAGCATCCATCCATCCGGTGAGACTGTTGTCTGGGCAAAAAACGGTTCACCAGCAACGGTCGATCCTGAAACTCTACGTAATTCTATAGCTCAATTAGCAGCCGCAGTACTACTGGGCAAATCATGGTCAAAGCGATCTGGTAATCGTCAAGAGATGGCTATGGCGGTGGCAGGATTTCTATTACGAAATGGGGTAGCGGAAGAAGCGGTTGTGAAACTAATCGTAGTCTCGGCCCAATTAGCTGGCGATGAAGAATACCAAAAACGAGCAGATTGCGTCAAAGTTACGGCTAAAGCTTTAGCAGCGGGGAAAAATGTTACCGGCGGCCCTAACCTTGTTACCTTGTTGAGCGATGGACCGAAGGTAATTGAATTGCTAAGTAATTGGCTTCGGTTAAAAACAACAACCCTGCCACAGGATTGGGTGCCACCCGAACCTTTCGATGACTATACCGGCCCACCTTTCCCCGTAGAGGCTTTTCCCGAAAATACACGCGTTTTTATTGAGGCACAGGCAACGGCTCTTCAGGTCCCCGTTGATCTTATCGCATCATTAGCACTCGGTGTAGGTGCTGCCGCTGCGGCAGGGCGCTGCATAGTACGTCTCAATAAAGAATGGTTCGAGCCGCTTAACTTATTCATAGTAACAGCTCTACCTTCTGGTGAAAGAAAATCGCCGGCTTTCCGTGTGGTAAAAAGTCCATTTGAGGAAAGAGAAAAGGATCTGTTAGAAGTATATAAACCAGAATACGAAACCCAGAAATCTGAACGAGACATATTAGAAGAACAGTTGAATGTAGCCAAGAAGAAAGCTGCGAAAACGGGATCGCATGACCGTAACAGTGAAGAAATGAAAGAAGTTATCGCCCTTAGTGAAAAACTGGCGGGCTATCAATTGCAAAAATCCCCTCGCTTTATTGCCGATGATGCTACCTCTGAATCTGTTGCTAGTTTATTGGCCGAGAACAATGGTCGCATTGCCATAATGTCGGCGGAAGGAGGCTTATTTGAGACATTGGGAGGTCGTTATTCTTCCGGGGTGCCCAATATCGACGTATATTTAAAAGGATATTCTGGTGACTCCATCAGAGTGGACCGTAAAAGCCGACCATCGGAGTTCATATCAAAGCCCGCCTTAAGCCTATGTCTCACAGTCCAACCAAGTGTAATATGCGATTTATTTTCCAAACCACTCTTTCGTGGAAGAGGGCTCTTAGCCCGTTTTTTATACAGTTTGCCTAAAAGTAACGTAGGGTATCGTTCGATGACGCCAGCATTAGTTCCCGACGATGTACGGCAAACCTGGCACGACAAAATTATGGCTATTTTAAAAATACCCGAACCTCAACCAAATCAGGAACACGCCATCCGATTATCTCCAGAAGCTGAGGCGGTTTTTCAGAACTTTCGGGAGCGGGTCGAACTGCGACTCCGGCCCGAAGGTGATTTGTGTGGTATTGCTGATTGGGCAAACAAATTTTCGGGAAATGTTGCTCGGTTAGCTGGCATATTACACCTATTTGAAAATGCCGCAGAACATGAACCATGGAATTTATCGATAACCGCGTCCATTCTTGAATCCGCAATTAATATCGGAAATTATTATGCCGAACACGCTTTGGCAGCCTATGGCCTTATGGGTGCTGAACCTGGTACCGAACTTGGTCGCAGGCTTTGGGCCGTTATTGAGAAAGATAAACTGGGAAAATTTTCCCTCCGGGATATCTACCAGAATAAAAGGCGGAGTTTCCCGATGTCTGACCTTACGATTGCAGCCGCAGTACTGACGAAAATGGGATATGTCCGTCCGGTTGGTAACTCTTGGGCTACCCGCAAAGCAGGTCGTCCATCATCACCAGTGTTTGAAGTGAATCCACTTACCCGTCCACAAAATACACAGAATACACAAAATTCAACAGACAGGTGTAATTCCGGGGATTCTGGGGATTCTGTGTACGGTCCGAAAGATTTTGCTGAAGATGATAACGACGTGGGAGAAGTATGAAAGATGGAAGCGAATTCTATTGTTGAAAGGGCCCGTGATCTGGGTGTTACTTTAACAGCGGACGGAGACAGAATAAAGTACGCCCCGAAATCACGTACTCCGCCTGACCTGGTGGAAGCACTGCGTAGCAATAAACGTGATGTATTGCTCTATCTCAATAAGGATCGGGAGGACGAAACTCGCGAAACCCAAAAACTGCTGTCCTGGGCAGCTTATCTCGCCGAGGAGAACCTGATACTTTCCCAACCTGTAACTTACGTCGAAGCACCGCTGCGCACCATAACTACTTACCAAATTTCCTGGTATGCGGCCCATTACCTTGCGGCTGTCACGCACGCTCGATCGCAGCAACAAAATGGAGGCTGGGGTATGTTTACCACTGGCTGGTGGCAGAGTCGTGAAAATGACGCTTTTAACGCGTTACGCAATTTGAGAATAGTTTATGAACGTGTGCCGGTATTGGAGCACAGCTAAAATAAAAAAAATCTGGTGTTGGGTGAAATTCGATATGACTAGCGAAATAACCACGATTATGCACTTTACCGCTTTTATCTCTTCCGAAGAGTTTGACCAACGTGCCGCCGAGTTGGAAGTACTCACCTCTTTTCTTCAATCTGACCCGGTGGCAAATTTTCGAATCTCCATGGAACAAACAGCTCGTATTAAGTCAAGCGAAATAAACTGCAACAGTATCCCGATTTTAAAGCGGGTTAGTTTGACAGCCTTCATCAATCCACGTGAAGGCCGTTTACCGGAAGAGTTTAATGAACGGCAGGCCCGGGCGCTAATGGGGGTTGAGCATCCTTTACTGAATCACCGGGAAAAAGTGGATGCCCGCTGGGCGCTTGATACGATAGCAAAAGAATTGAGGTTGGAGCCGGAGGAATTGATAAATCGGATTGAACATATTGCAGAAGTGAAACGGCGAGTAAAAGAAATCCAAAGAAAACTCGATAATGCTGCAGTTAATGTTGAAGATACTGACATTACGATCGATGGTAACGATGAAGGAGAATTGTGAGCGATTGTAACGCAGCTCCTGCGGGGGAAAACAATAGCCCTAATGTAAATACTGAAAACAACGACTTGATCAGAATTCCATCAACGAAACCTATAACGGCGGCCATGAGCGTGGTTGTAAATATCCAACCTGGCACCGTTTCACCGGCTCAAAAACAAGCGTGGGGCAGATTCTGGCAAAAAATAATAATAGAGGTGAAAAAAGAGATTGGGGAATAATTAGCAACCCCCATAAGCGCTCCGCGGTATGTCCAACAGTAAGATTAAGCGAAAATATAAGAAATTGGTACAACGATAAGTCTCCGTTACCTGCCATTTAATAAGAACAAATACCGAAGGGAACTCTTTAACGTTGTTAATCACTTAGCTTCAGTCCTAGGATAAGGTGGGCGCCGTAGTGAATCACCCATAGCAGGGAAAAATGAAACTTGTAAATAATCAAAATCAACCTGAGGCTCCCCTGAACTACTTTCAAGGGATGACGTTATGAACAATGCCTTTGTAATAGTCAGGGTGAGTGCAGAAGACCAACTGAAGGGCTATGGCCCGGATGTGCAGTGGGAAGATGATGTCATGCCTGCCGCGCAGCTTCTTGGTTTGACCATAAACGAAATTAACCGGCGCGTGATACAGGAATCGGCTACGGGTTACGAGCGAACCAAATTTGAAGCGGCGGTCAGAGAAGCGTTAGCGCTTTATAATCGCGGTGAAATCAGCACACTCTTATTCCCCAGGGTCGATCGTGAGACGCGCTTTGTATTTGGCTCTATCCCTTTGCTGGCAGAGGTTATTAAGTCAGGTTTACGCGTTTACTTTGCGCGAGAGAAACTAGCCTTAGACCCTAATGACCCGGAAACTGTGGAACGCTACTTGAACAAGGCAACCCAGGCGCAGGCTTATGTTCAAACCATGAAAACGAACACATCCAGGGCAAAGCGGAAACTTCTGCGGGAAGGGAAATTGCCACAGGGTACAGGGGTCGGAATCTATGGCTATTCCTGGAACCGGACCACTAAGCAACGTGAAATCAAAACCGATGAAGCGGAGGTAGTAAAAGAGATATTCAACATGATGGCAACCGGGAAAAGTTTTGTGTCAATAGCCAGAAATCTTAACGAACGCTGCATCCCTACTAAAGGATCAAGTACTACGGAACGAAAGCATTGGCATAGCCTTACTATTAGGCGAATGGTCAAGAATAGTTCTTATATCGGGAAAACTTATTTTGGTGTAACTTCACGGTTGAGTAAAGCAAAAACAGTGATACACCCGCAAGATAAATGGATATTATTAGAAAAGGTAACGCCGCCAATAATTAGCGAGGAATTATTTAACCAAGCCAATGTTGAACTGGATAAACCAAAGGCAGCGTCCGGGCACTCCAAAAATGAATATCTGTTGAGAAATCATGCATTTTGCGCGATCTGCGGGAAACCACTGGTAGGCCATTGTCTTAATAAAAAATATCGTTATTATCAGTGTAACAGCGCTAGGCCCTACGAAAATCACGGTAAAAAGTGTAACGCGCTTTATATCAGGGCCAACGACCTTGAAAACTTGGTCTGGACCAAAGTCAGGGAGGTGTTGAGCAATCCGGAGATTATATTAAAACAGCTTTCGAATACCAATGACTACAATCGAACTGATATGTTAGACACTGAAATAAAGGCGTTGGAAAAGAACTTGCGGAATTATGATGAACGCCGGCGTAATTTGCTAGATGCAATGGAACTCGGTGAGTTCCAGAAAAACGAAATCCTTGACCGACTGAATAAGATCAAACGGCTCCAGACAGATGACGAAAATAAATTAAACGACCTGAAAAAGACCAGAGTCCATATAGAGAGCCTGGCAAACGCTACTGTAAAAATCGGTGAATTATATGAAAATGTAATGTTAAATCTACAAAATTGCACACCCGAATTAAAGGCGCTGGCTTTAGACGCCCTTGACATCAAAGTATATGCCAAAGGAATTGACAACGTAGAAATTCAGGGTGTCATTCCACTAGAGTTAGCTTTACCTACCACTGAACAAACATCGGCATTACAACATGCAAGTAGTTGTCGGTGCCGACCGGTTTGATGACGCCGGGGCTGGAGGGATTGGTCGTTTCCAGTGTCACTTTCTGCTCTTTGACTACCCCCAGA
>Ga0224521_1000060_pt1 | contig 38812 bp, 33 predicted proteins | sample CFST0metaG_FD_182731 | JGI IMG/M metagenome (GOLD analysis project Ga0224521, IMG submission 182731) | Peat soil microbial communities from Stordalen Mire, Sweden - C.F.S.T0 | ecosystem: Environmental > Terrestrial > Soil > Wetlands > Peat | place: Sweden: Norrbotten County, Stordalen Mire... | reverse complement strand
GGATTAAGGATCTTTTGCGAATGATTGTAATTTAAACCCTGATTTTTCAACCTAAAAATCAAAATGTTATGATAATAGTTTACGACAAAATAGGACAAATGAGTAATCGGATTTGGTCGGCTGTACCATCAATAGCTCATAGCTTAGAAAATAACGAGAAAATGGTTTTTTTGTATTTTGGTGACTATATCCATTTTTTTCCGCACATCAACGATAATCCGCTAATTCGGTTTTATGGAATTAAAGGTAAATGGGCAATAATTTTTAAGATTCTAAGCAAACTCAGTAAATTAAATATTATTTCTCCACGTTTCAGAGATTTGAACTCTAAAACCGGTATAAAGTTTATTCAAGGTTGGAGATCAAGACATATGGTCAACGGCGACCTTATAGCTAAACATAAGGATGAAATTTGTAAGATTTTTAGTTTCTCGGATGGCATTATTTCAGAGGTCTCTGATATATTTGCTGACAAAAGAAAAAGCAACGATGTAATTGTAGGAGTTCATATCAGACGTGGCGATTATCAGAAATGGATTAATGGGAAATATTACTTTTCTGATGAGTTGTACTCAAAGTGGATAAAAGCTATTGATGCAGAGTTGAAACTAAAAGGAAAATCAGCTTGTTTTTATATTGCATCAAACGAGAAAATTAAAGCAGAGAACTATACTGGGATTAACTATTTTGTTCTTGAAAACTCCAGTTCAGAAAAAGATATTTTTGCGTTATCTCAGTGTGATTATATCATGGGTCCAACCAGTACTTACTCGCAATGGGCTGCATTCACAGGTGATATTCCAATTCTATTCTTATTATCAAGAGACGAAATGCCTGTGATTAAAGATTTCTCAAAAGTAGTTTCGTTATTCTATTTTGAAAGTGGACAAAGCATGATCCTTGATGAAACAGGATTCAGGTATATGGATGGACTGCAGTATAATTACAATAGGATCTAAACTCTGATAATGAGTTTTATATTAGTTCCTTTCAGAAATGAATTCAACAAATTCTGTATAATTTGTCTCAGCGTTGCTTATATCATTCCAACGTATTCGTGCATTTTTTCTCAATTCATCTAGATTCTGATTGGATAGATGTGTAATTTTTTTTGCAATTTCGTTTGCGGAAATGTCGGTTTTAAGTAATTCTCCCACTTGATTGTCAACTATCTCGGAAGTTCCGCCTACATCTGTCGCTAATACAGGAATACCAAATGAAAGCACTTCCATAATGGAAACCGGCACACCTTCACTGGCACTTACATTAATGAATAAATCAACATGTTTTTGCTGGTAAAAATTCAATACTCCCTTATTTGGTAACGAACCTGAAAATTCTACATGAATATTGGATGGCAATGTTTTTGCACAGGCACTGAGCTGTTCGTGTAGTTGTCCGGTTCCAATATGTGTCCATTTGAGTTGGAAATCTACAGATTTTAAAGCATCAATAATAAGTGAAATTCGCTTTACAGGAACCATATAAGAACAACTTACCAACTGGAAAGCAGAAGCTTCATTGTTCTCCGGATTAATCCCATTGTCGAATACACCAAGCCGGGAAATACGGACTTTTTCAACGTCAAGTAAATCTGAATAATTCTCAATCAAATACCTTTTTCCGTCTGCTGATATTGGCAAAAACCAATCAATAGCAGGAAATACAAGCTGTCTGAAGGGTATATAGCCTCCCTTTGCGTATTCGTATAAATCTGTTCTGTGAAATCGAACCAGAGCGGTATTATTCATCTTGAATTTCAAGAATGGAAGTATCAGAATAGATTTGTCTCCCCAGTAAAAATACAGTTTATCCTCAGGAGTAATCTCATTCTGAAGTTGTTCCCATAATTTTGTGTTTGAATAAATTGAACGAAATAATAGGAGGGAAGTAAAGAAATTCCACAGCCATTTCTTATTCAGATATACTTTTTTATTGAAAAATTCTTTGATTGCAAATCCAACAGGAGCTAAGTTGAATAATCCGTGTCTAAGCATATTAAACTTATCACTTGGATTGAACTTAATTATTGTATCCCAGAACTTTACATTGTTTGGCAAAGCTCTGGTACCTGGTTTTTTATACAGCGGAATCAATATGACCTTTTCGAACTTATCAGCAAGAAATGGAAGTTCGTTTTCGAGAAATGCTTCCGAAAGTCCGTGTGGAAAAGTATCTGTAAAAAGAAAAAGCCTCATATTTACTTTTTTGAATTTGTAAAAGACTTTATGCTCAATAATAGCTGATTACGAACGCTGAAAAACGTATTGGTATAGAAAAATCGAATAAATAAAAGATAGATTATAACTCCACTCAATAACTGTGTGGATAGCAAAATATATTTATTTGAAATTAAGAAGTGAATCAACCAAAGTAATAGAGCTAACGTTGCACCAAAGATCATACTGTTTACAAAATCAGATATCTGATGTTTGATAAAATGGTTTAAATCCTTTTTTAGATATAAAATAGAAATTAAATAGGCTATGGTGCAGCTTATTACATAGCCCAAAAGCATAGCTATAATACCATACTGGAATGATACAAATACAGATGTGAGGATTAAAGCTTTTTTGATAAATTCAACGCGGAAAGTAATTTTAGATTGTCCTCTCGCATTTAAAGCACTTGAGTTTAGAGTATAAAGTGGCTGTAAAAGCGTGGCAAGGCAGAGCAATTGAAAATAAGGTACAGATGGTAACCACTTATCTGTAAGAAGTACAGAGATAAAAGGTTTCGCAATAGCTATCAAACATAGCATGACGGGGAAGGTAACCAAAGAAGTTTTTTGAGCAATTTCTCTGAAAACACGTCTGAATCGTTCATCGTCATCTTGTATTTTGACTAAAAGAGCATAAGTACTCCCAACTAAAATAGTTTGAAAACTGTAATTCGTTGTTTCATTTAGCTTATTTGCCTGGGAGTAATAACCAACCTGACTCTTTTGGTAAAATTTTCCTATTATTATAACATACAAGTAATTGAATATCATATTTAGAATGGATGTTCCAAGGAGATTGACACTAAAACCCAGAAGTCCACGTATCACATTAAATGAGAATACCCTTCCTGGTTTCCATTTTACAAATGCATGAAGTCCGACCATTCTGAAGAAATGAAAGAGAACTTGTTGAGCTACAAGTGCCCAAACTCCTACACCGTAAAATGCAAGACATATACCTATAAAGCCACTACCGGTAACAGATAGAATATTAATTTTAGCACTGTTTTTAAAATCAATATTTTTAGTCATCTTTGCTACCGGAATCAGATACAAAGCATTGAATATAATTCCAATGAAAACAACCCTGCAAATGTCTATTAATTTGGGTTGGTTATAGAAGTCGGCAATAAGTGGTGCGGAGAAAAACAGAATGATATAAAGTACAATTCCGATAAGAATATTAAAATAGAAAACTGAATTATAATCCGTGTCATCTACATCTTGTTTCCTAACTAATGCCTGGACGAAACCGCTGTCAACAAGAGTGTTAGATAACGCTACAAATAGCATGACCATGCCTATTAATCCATAATCATCAGGTGTAAGCAAACGAGCCAAAAAGAGACCAATTACAAACTGAACAACTTGCTGTCCAAACCTGTCAATAGTACTCCAGGCCAGGGCACCAAGCATTTTTTGTTTTAAATTATCGCTCATCTCCTTTTACTTTCCTTTTATTACATCAAATCCTTTACCGTAAACGCCAATAACTGACGATTGCGATATGAAAGCATTTGGATCGATATCTTTGACGATACGGAAAATCTTGATTGATTCATTTTTTCTGGCAACTACAGTTACCACTTTTACAGGTTCTTTTGAGTACCAGCCCATTCCATCCAGAATTGTAACTCCGCGATGAACTTCCAGATTGATGCTTGTCGCAATTTGTTCGTATTCTTTCGAAAAAATAAAGAACTGAACAGATTGCCGAACACCATTTATTACCATGTCTACAGCTATAGTAGTGATTGCCATTGCACTAAGACCATAAACAATGGTTTCTAAACTACCGAATTTAAAAAAATAGGAAGAACATATAATCAAAACATCGCAGTAAAGTAGTACCCGACCCAGCGTTACATTTCTATATTTATTTACCACTTTGGCAATAATATCTGTTCCTCCTGAACTTCCATTTGCCAAAAAAACTATTCCAATACCTGCTCCGGATAGTAAACCACCAATCACACAGGCCATGAAATTATCGCCTTTTCCGACAAAAGTGCCCGGAATAGCTTGAGGTATAACGGCAAAAAAGAAAGTGAGTATTGCTACTCCATAAATAGTTCGGAGGCTGAATGCCAGTCCAATGGATCGAACGGCTATTACTAACAACACAAAGTTGATACAAAAATAAGTAATTGAAATTGGCAACCCGGTTGAGTAATAAACAATGGCTGCAATACCTGTTGCACCACCACCTGTAATTTGATGTGGCATCAGAAAACCTTTCCATGCAGCACAATACATTAATAAGCCGAAGGCAATAAAAATATATTCGCGAATATTCCGCCAGGTTTCTTTTGTTATTGACTTTAAACTCATTATGCTTTATTTATAAAACTATATTTACAATTTTTCCCGGAACAACGATAACTTTTTTGGGTTGTTGCCCATCAAGTTGTTTTAATGTTAGTTCATTTGCCATGGCAGTTTTCTCAACATCTTCTTTGTTCATATCAGCAGGGAGTTCTAATGTAAAACGAACTTTACCATTAAACGAAATAGGGTATTTCACTACCGATTCTTTCAGATACTCTTCATTACAAACCGGGAAAACTGCGTCACAAATTGTAGTTTCATTCCCGAGTGCATGGTACAATTCTTCCGCAATATGTGGAGCAAAAGGAGCAAGCAGAATTGAGAGCGGTTCCAGAATAGCTTTCTTACTGCATTTAAGCGTAAATAATTCATTTACACAAATCATGAACGCCGAAACTGACGTATTGTAAGAGAAGTTTTCTATGTCAAAAGTGATTTTCTTAATTGTTTTGTGTAAAACCTTGAGCTCTTCAGCTGTAGGAGTTTCATTGTTTATTAGCAAGTTATTATCTTTATAAAACAAGCCCCATAATTTTTTCAGGAAGCGATGAACGCCATCGATTCCATTTGTATCCCAGGGTTTTGATTGTTCTAATGGCCCGAGGAACATTTCGTATAAACGGAGTGTGTCAGCACCGTATTTTTCTACGATATCATCAGGATTGACCACATTATACATCGATTTAGACATCTTTTCTACCGCCCAACCGCAAACATATTTACCATCTTCCAAAATAAATTCAGCCGATTTATATTCAGGATTCCAGTTTTTGAAAGCTTCAAGGTCAAGTATATCATTAGAAACAATATTTACATCCACATGAATAGGAGTAGTTTCGTATTGACTTTTAAGGTTTAATGAAACAAAAGTGTTGGTGTCTTTTATTCTATACACAAAATTACTCCGTCCCTGAATCATTCCCTGATTAACCAGTTTTTTGAATGGTTCATCCTCGCAAACCAAACCCAAGTCGAACAGGAACTTATTCCAAAAACGGCTGTAAACCAAGTGACCCGTAGCATGTTCTGTTCCACCGATATACAAATCCACGCTTCTCCAGTACTGGTTGGCTTCGGGGCTAACCAATGCTTTGTCATTTTCAGGATCCATGTAACGTAAGTAATATGCAGAAGAACCTGCAAAACCAGGCATGGTATTTAATTCTAGCGGATAGCCATCAATTTCCCAGTTTTTAGCACGTCCCAGTGGTGGTTCGCCCTTTTCTGTTGGCAAAAATTTATCTACTTCAGGTAATTCCAATGGTAAGCGACTTTCGTCGAGCATATAAGGCATGTCGTCTTTGTAATAAACAGGGAATGGTTCACCCCAGTAACGCTGACGACTGAAAATAGCATCGCGCAAGCGAAAATTTACTTTTACGCGACCTAATTTATTTTCAGCTATATATTCTTTTGCTTTTGCAATGGCTTGTTTCACTGTAAGTCCATTCAGAAAGCCTGAATTCATCATGATTCCTTCTTTTGCATCTAAACTTTCTTCGCTTACATCACAACCTTCAATCAGAGAAATTATCGGTAAATTGAAATGTTTGGCAAATGCATAGTCACGACTATCATGCGCCGGAACAGCCATAATAGCTCCGGTACCATAACCCGACAATACATAATCCGAAATCCAAATAGGAATTTCAGTTCCGCTCACAGGATTGATAGCGTATGAACCAGAGAAAACACCGGTTACTCGTCTGTCGGCAATACGTTCACGTTCAGTCCGTTTTTTTGTTGCATCCAAATAATTTTGAACTTCAGCAGCTTGTTCAGGTGTAGTGAGTTGTTTTACTAATTCGCTCTCAGGAGCCAACACCATGAAAGTAACACCGTAAATGGTATCGGCTCTGGTAGTGAAAACTTCAAAGTTGAAGTCTTGCCCTTTTATATTAAATTTGAGTTCAGCGCCTTCGCTTCGTCCAATCCAGTTTTTCTGTGTTTCAGTCAATGAATCAGTCCATTCAATTTTGTTTAAACCATCGAGTAAACGTTGAGCATAAGCAGAAACACGCAAACTCCATTGCCGCATAACCCGTTGTTCAACCGGATGACCACCACGCACAGAAACTCCTTCGCTGACTTCGTCGTTGGCCAGTACAGTTCCGAGTGCAGGACACCAGTTCACTTTCAAATCAGCCAAATATGCAATTCGGTAGTTAAGCAAAATTTCTTGCTTCTCTTTTTCAGTCTTAGATTTCCATTCATCGGCTGTGAAACTTAATTCGACGGTAGAAGCAATGTTTAAGTCTTTTGTTCCTTGTAATTCAAATACTTCAATCAATTCGGCAATTGGTCTTGCTTGTTGTGCATCATTGCAAAAGTATGAGTTAAACATTTGAATAAATGCCCATTGAGTCCATTTGTAGTAGTCGGGTTCGCAAGTGCGAATTTCTCGACTCCAATCGTAACAAAAGCCGATTTTATCTAATTGTTCGCGGTAACGAGCTATATTTTTCTTAGTAGTAACTGCAGGATGTTGACCGGTTTGGATCGCGTATTGCTCTGCAGGCAAACCATAAGCGTCATAACCCATTGGGTGAAGTACATTGAAACCTTTCAAACGTTTATAGCGACTAAAAATGTCGGAAGCGATGTATCCGAGTGGATGCCCAACGTGTAATCCTGCTCCTGAAGGATAAGGAAACATGTCCAAAACATAATATTTAGGTTTGTTTTGGTCAATTTTGGTTTTATACGTGCTGTTGTTTTTCCAGTAAGCCTGCCATTTTTGTTCTATTTCTCTGAAATTGTACTCCATAATATGTTGAAAATAAGTGATTAGCTGCTCTTTAGATAAGCGTTTTTGTTCTAAAATAAAGTATGCAAAGTTAATCAATTTTAGCTGAATAATAAATTTACGTACAAACTAAAAAGTGTATTCGTTGTTTTTTAATTATAGTTGTAAGTCAGTGTCTGAAAAAAATGATTATTTTTGCAAGTTAAATAAATAAATCCCTCTTAAATGTCAAATTTACATTCATCTATACAGTTCAAAGTTCCAGAACCAACTTTGAGACGTTTGCCGTGGTATTTGGCTTATGCTCAGCTAGTTCTGAAAGAAGGAGAATTGTATCTGTCGTCTACGCAAATAGCTAAAAATATTGCTGTTGATGCGTCGATGGTTGCAAAAGATTTGTCGTATGTAAATATTTCGGGTCGTACTCGCGTTGGTTACGATGTAAAAGAGTTGGTGGGAATTCTTGAAGCATTTCTTGGTTTCACTAATTCACACAAGGCATTTTTATTCGGTGTCGGCAGCTTAGGTGGAGCACTTATGCACGATAATGGTTTGGAGCAATTCGGACTTGAAATAGTTGCTGGTTTTGACGTAAAATATGAATTGTCAGGAACAAGCATAAATAGAATTCCTATCCATCATCTTGATCGTTTCGTAGAACTTCAACGGCAGACAGGAATAAATATTGGAATTTTGACAGTTCCGGTAGATAAAGCACAAATGGTATCTGAAATAATGATTGCTGGTGGCATTCAGGCTATATGGAATTTTACACCGTTCCGTATCAGAGTTCCTGAAAATATAATTGTTCAGAACACCTCGATTTATGCACATTTAGCTGTGATGTTCAATAGATTAAATGCAATAAAAGAAGATGAGAAAAAGAAAATAACAAATCAGAGACAGCAAAAATCAAAATGAAAATATTAGCCATTGGACAAAATTACACTGAACACAATAAAGAATTAAACAGTGCAGCATCTACTGAACCGGTTGTTTTTATGAAACCGGATTCAGCACTTTTGAAAAACAATAAACCATTTTTCATTCCTGATTTTACTCAGGAGTTGCATTACGAAACGGAATTGATAATAAAATTTAATCGGCTCGGTAAGAATATTGATGCAAAGTTTTCGCAACGTTATTTTGCTGAAATAGGATTGGGTGTTGATTTTACTGCACGTGATTTACAACGGAAACTCAAATCCGAAGGAAAACCATGGGAAATTAGTAAAGCATTTGATAATTCAGCTGTTATCGGTAATTTTTTGCCTGTGTCCGAATTAGGTGATATTCAAAACATACAGTTTCGATTAGACTTAAACGGCAAAACAGTTCAGAATGGCAATTCTGCCGACATGATTTTTCCAATTAATGAACTAATATCCTATGTAAGTCGTTTTTTTACCATAAAGATTGGGGATATTCTTTTTACCGGAACTCCGGTAGGAGTGGGCAAAGTTGCTATTGGTGATAGATTGGAGGGGTACATTTTTGATAAGAAAATGTTTGATTTTTACGTGAAGTAATTATTTATTCCAAAACGACACTATTTCAATGAGATATAGAATCACATTTCTTTCTTTTCTATGTTTATATATTTCATCTTTATTCGCTCAACAAGAGCAAATTAAGTCTTATAGCTTAAATTGGAAAGGGTTGGAAAAATGGGTTTCTAATACTTCAACAATTCAAGTCATTTCTTTTGATAGCGCCCACTATCCTTATGAAAATCGATTGCCGTATTTTAACACCAAAATTCCGTGTGACCCAGCATTTCAATATCAGTTACAAATAAAAAATCAGGTTTATATCCCCGCTACGAACCAAGAGCTTGATTTAATCCCTCAAATAATTTCTTTTCCTACTGAAAATAAGGTTGTAACTAAACTTGTAAAGTCCGCAGGGTCAAGTTTTATTGATGTTCGTATTTTACCTTTTGTAAATAGAGATAGTAAAATCCTTAAATTACAATCGTTTGATTTACAAATTACGAAAGAAGATAAACCTCAGAAAGTCAATGCTAATGTGAGTAATACATATACAGCTAATTCTGTTTTGGCGCAAGGAAAATTTATAAAAATAAGGATTGTCGATAATGGAGTTTATAAACTCACTTATGAAGATTTGGTTTCGATGGGTTTGGATCCTGCAAATGTGCATATTTATGGGTATGGTGGAAACGTTTTGGAACAGAATTTTTTACTCCCCAAAATTGATGATTTACCTGAACAGGCTATCTATATGAATAAAGGAGTTGATGGTGTTTTTAATGCAGGAGATTACATTTTGTTTTATGCAAACGGCATAAATAAGTGGGGGTATGATAAATCAAACTCGATGTTTACACATACTATTAACCCATATTCAAAATACGGTTATTATTTTGTAACTTCCAATGTTCAGGCTGGAAAAAGAATTGAGGATAGAGCATTGGTTTTACCGGGTTCGGCGATAATAAACAATGTAAATGAGTTTGTAGATTACAGTGTTTATGAAAAGGATGAAGTTAATTTAATTCAATCAGGAAAAACATTCTACCAATCTTTAGGTGATCTGAATTCTTTGACTGCCAGTATAAATGTTCCCAATATAGTCTTAAGTAGTTCAGCTAAAGTTCATTTAGATGTAGCTGCATCATCATCGGCTCCATCTTCTTTTTCATTGAACTTAAATGGTGGACAAACGAATACAATTTTAGTCAATCAATTGAGTGGTGACAACTATGAACAAGGTGTTGGTGCTTCCGGAATTTTTACTTTTACACCTTCAGGTTCAGGTTTGTCATTCAACCTTACTTATTCCAAACCTACTTCAACATCGTTGGGATATTTGAATTTTATGGAATTTAATTTCCGTCGACAACTCAAAATGGATGGTGCGGTTATGCAATTTCAAAATGTTGATTATTTAGGTCAATCAACATACAATCGTTATTCTTTAAGTAGTGCAAATGCCAATATTCAAATATGGGATATTACTGATTCACAAAATATAAATAAACTTCAGACTTCTATTGTTGATGGGAATTTGACCTTTGTAGATTCAAGTTATGTTTTGAAAAAATATTTAGCCATTGATCCAACATTAGCAACTGCATTTTCCAAGCCAGAAATAGTTGAATCTGTCTCTAATCAAAACTTACATGCAATTATTCAGGCCGATATGGTAATTATAACTTATCCTGATTTTTTGCAACAAGCTCAAAAATTAGCACAAGCGCATAGAGAAAAGGATAACCTTACTGTGGAAGTAGTTACTACAGACCAGGTTTACAATGAGTTTTCATCGGGAACCCCTGACGCTACCGCTTATCGTTGGCTGATGAAAATGCTATATGACAGAGCTTTGTCATCGAGCAGTGTGGAAGATGTGCCAAAATATCTATTGCTTTTTGGTCGTGGTTCGTATGATAACAGAAAAATCCGTTCCGATTCGGGAGATAACTTAATTCTGACTTTTCAATCTGATAATTCATTAGTTACAACTTCATCTTATGTGACGGATGATTATTTTGCTTTATTAGGTGATGACGATGGAGCCAATATTTTTGATAGTTCGATGGATGTTGGAGTGGGTAGGTTTCCTGTAACTACTGCTCAACAAGCAACTGATGTTGTTAATAAAACTATTGGCTATATGAATAATCAGGGAAAAGGAAGTTGGAAAAACCAACTTTGCTTTTTGGCAGACGATGGTGGAAATGGTGATGGAAATATTCACATGAGTCAGGCAGATGATGTGGCCACGTCGGTTGCAAATGCGTTTCCGGCCTATCAATTAAATAAGATCTATTTAGATGCCTACTTGCAACAAATCTCTGCCAGCGGGGAAAGTTATCCTCTGGCAAAGAATAAATTTATGAATTCATTAAATTCCGGTTTATTTCTCCTCGATTTCACAGGACATGCCGGACCAACCGGTTGGACTAATGAATCTATTTTGACACTTGCCGATGTAAAAGCTTTGTCGAATCAGCATTTACCATTGTTTGTTGCTGTAACCTGTGATTTTTCACAATTTGATGCTGAAGGAGTTTCGGGTGGTGAACAGGTTATATTAAACTCCGCAGGTGGAGGAATTGGGATTCTTTCAGCTGCAAGACCTGTTTATTCATCGGGAAATTTTCCATTGAATATGCTTGTCTGCGACAATCTATTCAAAAAACAGAATGGACAAGAGATGCGGATAGGCGATGTGATTAAATACGCAAAGAATAACCTGACAGATGGAATTAATAAACTACCGTATATTTATCTGGGTGACCCTGCTATTCGACTCAATTATCCAACTAAATATCAGGTAGTAACGAGTATGATAAATAGTGATACAAGTCTGAAGAATGATACATTAAGAGCCTTGTCTATTGATACTGTAAAAGGTTATGTGGCTGATGATAATGGGAAAATTGTGTCGGATTTTAATGGAGTATTACATGCTGTTATTTACGATAAAATTCAAAAAATAATCACATTGAATAATCATTCTGAACCGATTTCCACTTCATTACATGGACAAGACTCAGTTTTTTTTAGTTATAAAGATCGTCCTAATATCTTGTTCTCAGGCGATATAGAAGTGAAGAATGGTGCTTACAGTTTCAGTTTTATGTTGCCTAAAGATATTAAATATAATTATGGAGGTGGTAGGATAGATTACTATGCTAAAGACGATACAAATGATTTCGAGGCTCAGGGCTATTATGAAAATTTTATAGTTGGAGGTACCGATAAGGGTTTTCTTAATGATACTGTGGGACCGATGGTTAAAATGTATCTTAATTCGGAGAATTTTGTTTCAGGTGGCAAAGTAAATGAAACTCCTCTTTTCATGGCTAATGTAAGTGATATTCATGGTATAAATACAGTTGGAAGTGGTATTGGACATGATATATTATTAACTATCGATCAAAATCCTGAAGCTTCATATATCTTGAATGATTATTTTCATGCAAATGAGAACAGTTATACTACTGGTACGGTTACTTATAAATTACCAACAATTGAAGATGGAAAGCACTCGCTGACTTTTCGAGTCTGGGATTTACTCAATAATTCAACTACTCAAAGTTTGAATTTTGAGGTAAATAAAGGTCTGACTCCGGTTATTTTTTCGGTAAGTTCGTATCCTAATCCGGTTACAAATCAAGCCAATATTGTTGTAAAGCATGATAGACCTGAAACAGTGCTGAATACTACTATTGAGATTTTTGACATTACAGGTCGAAAAATCTGGACATTTTCTCAATCGTCAGCGGATAATATCTCGTGGGATTTGATAACGAATGATGGTCATAAAGCAAAAACGGGTGTATATTTGTATCGCGTAAGTGTAAAAACGGTTAATAGCGATATTACATCCAAAACTAATAAAATGCTAATTATTGAATAATAAAATATATATATTTTCGTTTAGTATTTTATTTCTTAATTAAATTTAGTAATATTGCATCTCCAAAAAACATAGACTTAGAATGAAAAATAACTATTTAGTTTTGTGTGCTTTTATTTTCTGTGTAGTGGGTGCATTTGCTCAGGTTAACAATCCAATTGTTACAGCTGTACCTTCTCTTTCAATAGCTCCTGATGCACGTGCAGGTGGTATGGGTGATATTGGAGTTGCAACAAGTCCAGACGTAAATTCACAGTTTTGGAATCCAGCCAAGTATGTGTTTATGGAGAGTGATGCAGGAGTTTCAATTTCGTATACTCCGTGGTTACGAAAACTGGTGTCAGATATAGATTTGGCTTACGTGGCAGGATATTGGAAGTTAGATAAATCACAGGCATTTAGTGCGTCACTTAGGTATTTCTCGTTAGGGAATATTGATCTTGTAGATCTTCAGGGTACTTTTATGCAAAGTGCTCACCCGAATGAATTAGCTGTAGACTTGGGTTATTCACGTCTTTTGTCCGATAAATTTTCTGTGGCGGTTGCTTTGAGATATATACGTTCCGATTTGAATAATGGAATAAATCTGGTAGGTGGAAACGAAATGGTTCCCGGATCAGCTGTTGCCGGTGATGTTGCCGGGTATTATAAAACTCCAATAGCACTTCCAAATGTCGATGCAACTTTAAACTTAGGATTGAATATTTCAAATATCGGTTCAAAGATATCTTATGATAAGAATGTTTCGAGCAATTTTATTCCAACTAACATGCGTTTAGGCGGATCTTTTGATTACCCGATAGATAAATTCAATAAAATTTCTGTAAGCGTCGATTTGAATAAACTGTTGGTTCCTACTCAAAATAGTATGACTGCAAAAGAATATAGTGACTTGTCGCCATTAACCGGAATTTTTAAGTCGTTCAGCGATGCTCCGGGTGGACTGAAGGAAGAATTGCAAGAAGTTATGTGGTCATTTGGTGCTGAATATGCATATAACAATCAGTTTTTTGTACGTGGTGGTTATTTTAACGAAAGCCAATATAAAGGGAATCGTAAATATTTCACTGCCGGTGCTGGTTTTAAGCTGAATATTTTTCAGTTGGATGCCGCTTATGTAATATCTACAGCTCAAACAAATCCATTGGATCAGACATTACGTTTCTCGCTATCGTTTGACTTGTTTGGGCTTAAAAACCTCATAAAATAGTCTTGTTGGAGAATCAGAAAATAAATTTCCAGAAAATAATTAATAGAAAAGCGGTTGTTATCTTCCTTTGGTTGGTTCAACCGTTTTTTTTATTTGATAACTTTATAATAACATGAATATAAGAGTTGGTTTTGGCTATGATGTTCATACTTTTGCCACGGAGCGTGAATTGTGGCTGGGAGGTGTGAAAATTGAACATTCAGTTGGTTTACTTGGACATTCTGATGCCGATGTGTTGATTCACGCTTTGTGTGACGCTTTGTTAGGTGCAGCCAATTTGCGTGATATTGGACATCATTTCCCTGATACTTCAAGTGATTTTAAAAATATAGACAGTAAAATATTATTAAAAAAAACAATGCTGTTGATTCGGGAAAAAGGATACGAGTTTGGAAATGCCGATTGTACGGTCTGCGCCGAAGAACCAAAGCTTAATCCACATATTCCAACGATGCAAGATTGTTTGACAGAAGTTATGGGAGTTGCAGAAGATTCAATTTCGATTAAAGCTACCACGTCTGAGAAAATGGGCTTTGTGGGTCGTAAAGAAGGAATTGCTGCATACGCGACGGTCTTAATTTTCAAAGTATAAGAACAAGTTTGCACCTGATTTGTTTTTCCTATATGAGTATTAAAAAACTCTATCAGCTTTTATGATGTACTCTGTTTTGTTCTGATTATTTTTGTGTCATTAAATATTAATCATTTAAAATATAGAAATATGTCAGTATTAGTAGGAAAAAAAGCACCTGTGTTCAACAGCAAAGCCGTAGTAAACGGAAGTGAAATTGTAGAGAACTTCTCGCTTGAGCAGTTTGTGGGAGAAAAATATGTTGTTTTCTTCTTTTATCCGGCCGACTTTACATTTGTATGTCCAACAGAGCTAATTGCATTTCAGGATAAAGCTGCTGAATTTGCAGCTCGCAACACTGTTGTTATCGGAGCATCGACCGATTCGGAATTTTCTCATTGGAAATGGTTACAAACTCCACAAAATCAAGGAGGTATTCAAGGTGTGACTTATCCATTAGTTGTTGACCAAAATTTATCAATTTCAAAAAATTATGATGTCTTAATCGGTTCGGAAGAATACGATGAAGAAGGAAATGAATCATTTGTGGGCGAACCAAAAGCTTATCGTGGTTTATTTTTGATTGATAAACAAGGAGTTGTACGTCATCAATTGGTGAATGATTTGCCTCTTGGACGTAACGTAGATGAAGTTCTTCGAATAATTGATGCTTTACAATTCACAGAAGAATATGGTGAAGTTTGCCCTGCAAACTGGAAGAAAGGTGAAAAAGCATTGGTAGCTACGCAAGAAGGAATTGCAAGTTATTTAGCTGAAAAAGCATAATTCGTAATTTGATGTTTTAATGGAAATCGCTGTAACACTAGTTGTTATGGCGATTTTGTTTTCTGTGCATTCTGTCTCAGTTATAAAATTTATAAATTCAAAAAAGAAATATGTTATCAAATGAATGAACTATTAAAATTATTAACTATTTTTGTCGCTAAATGAGCATTCTGTCAGCTAAAGAAAGAATGTACTTTTAAAATTAATTCTTTTACAATTTATTCAACACTATGAGATTTCGTGTATTAAAAATCAGTTTGTTTTTTAGTTTATTAATCTGTTCGATATCAACTATTGCTCAGGATGATCGGTTCCAATTGCCTTTAGCGTTACGCAATGCATATTTTGGTGTCAGTGTAGGATCTATTAATTATGATTTTGATGCATCTCAATTTCAAGCCCCTGTAGGTTATCGTTTTAATTCTGTAACAGTAAATCATGCCGCTGTCCGTTTAGTTCTCTATGGTTACGAGTTCAATAAATATTTATCTGCTCAGCTGACTTATATGCGTCCTGTATCGTGGGTGTTTTATTATTACGACAGAGATCTTGAACATAATGTAAGAAGCTCGGTTTGGATGAATGTAGGGGGACTTACATTAAGACCTCAATTGCCTATAAGCAAGCATTTTTCACTGAATGGAGAAGCTGGTTTGGGTGTTGTAACCCGCCATGGGTTCAGTGCTTCGGACGGAACGCCTATAATTTCGGGTACAACGTATGCATCTGTTTTACTAGGTGGAGGTGTAAATTATCATATTAATGATAACTGGCGTTTACTGTTGAGTACTACTTACACACCAAAGAAAACCTCGGCTAATCAACCGGCAACAACCTTTCTTTCTGCCGGTTTTAATTACAAACTAAGTCCGGTTTCAGAAAGAAAACTTAAGAAGGCTGCTGAAACAGGTTATGTCAATCCCAAGCAATGGATACAAATTGGTTACTCAAGCAATTTTTTAGGATATGGTGTAAATAATGCACTCGAAAAAGCAGTGCTGTTTTGGGGTGGCGACGCGGAAGTGTATCGTGGATTGACGCTTACATATCAGCGGAATATATTCCATACTGCTAAGTATTTTGCATTAGATTGGGGTGTTAGCGCTGCCAGTTGGCAAACAAAAGGCGCTGGAACGGGATTGAGCAATCCAAATAAGGAAGATTTCTTTACGCTTTCCGTTTTTCCTGTAGCACGATTTAATTTTTTACATACCCAGCCGTTGGATGCTTATTTCTATTATTCAGTGGCAGGTCCTACCTACATTTCTAAAAAGATTATTGATGGAAATGACACAGGTGAGCATTTTACTTTTCAGGACAACATGGGCATAGGAATGTTCTTTGGAGAGAACAGAAACTGGAATGCTGAAATAAAAATAGGTCATTATTCGAATGGAAATGTTTTTCCGCAAAATGCAGCCGTGAAGATTCCGTTGTCGTTAAATGTTGGTTATGCTTTTTAACTCCTTCCTATTCTGTGAGAAATATTAGATATAAATCAGTCTGTTATGTTAGTAAAAACCTTTGGCGCAGCGGTTCAAGGAATAAACGCTACGATAGTTACTATAGAAGTTAATGTAAGTCAGGGAATTAAGTTTATGCATGTCGGTTTACCTGACAATGCAGTGAAAGAAAGTCACGAACGAATTACTTCGGCACTTGGGTATACCGGGCATAAAATGCCTCATAAACAAGTTGTGATCAATATGGCTCCTGCTGATATCCGGAAGGAAGGTTCGGCGTATGATTTACCGTTAGCTATTGGAATTATGGCTGCAGATGAGAAGATTGCTTTTGATGAATTGGAGCGATATGTTATTATGGGTGAGCTATCGTTGGATGGAGGATTACAACCAATAAAAGGAGTTTTACCAATTGCAATTAAAGCTCGGGAAGAAGGCTTTAAAGGATTTATTTTGCCGAAGCAAAATGCCAGGGAAGCCGCAGTGGTAAATAATTTGGATGTATACGGGGTTGAAAACATTACTGAAGTTATAGATTTTTTTAATGGTAAATCAGCACTTGAACCAACGGTTGTAAATACGAGAGAAGAATTTTTTACTAATCTGAATCTTTCTGAAATAGATTTTGCCGATGTGAAAGGGCAGGAGAGTGTAAAACGTGCTCTCGAAGTGGCGGCAGCCGGTGGTCATAATATTATAAGATAGTGCACTATCATACAACCGAATTAAATACTATCTTTGTGCTCAAATTAAACAACTTACAATATGAGCACACCCACCCAACTACGTGCAGCGGTCTATTTGAGAGTTTCCACAAAGGTACAAAATGAGGAAACACAGCTACCAGATGTAAAATTACAGATAAAATCTGATAACGCTTTACTAGATGATAAATATATTTTTCGTGACAAAATTTCAGGACTAAAGGAAAAAGACGAAAGACACGGACTTTCTGCCCTTTTGGCAGTTACAAAAGATGATATTGATATTGTCTACATTTGGGAAATATCCAGACTATCCAGAAACCCCGCTTATTTCGATGAATTGATTACGATGTTTAGAAAGAAACGAATTAATATTTGTTTCCTCAAACCTATGCCGTTGTACTTGTTCAATAAGCAAACAGGTGAAGAAGATTTGGTAACTACTATTTCGTTGAAACTATTCTCAACATTTGCACTGTATGAAATCCAACAGAAAGGACAAAGACAACAAAGGGGAAAGCGTGAAGCAATTGTTGCACGTGATGAATGCTATACAGGAAAAACACCTTATGGATATACCAAAGCAAATAAAAAGCTAATTCTAAACGATATTGATATTGTTTCAGATGTTGAGGGCTACAGAACGGAAAAAGAAGTCATTCAACGGATGTTTGAACTATACTCAAACGGTAAAACTTTAATGCAAATTTCAAAGATACTCAACACTTATGATATACCCACACGAAGCAAATCTTTCATAAAAGCTGATGTTGTACAAATTAACAAGACTACAACAATTAAAAGAGATGATATAAAGTGGGGTAAACGTTCAATTGCTGCAATTTTAAGCAATACTATTTATATGGGCTTAAAAAACACCTACAGCAACATAAGAACAGGGACAGACGATAACGGAAAAGCAATTATTAAGACTGAAACAAAGCAAATAATAACACCCTCAATTGTTACAGCGGAATTATATTTACTAGCTCAAAGACAAAAAGGAGAAAACAGAACCAAAGCAGTAAAAACCTATAGCAATGAATACCTTTTACGTGGTCTACTTGTTTGTGGTAGTTGTGGAAAGTCTTATCTGGGTACTACTTCAAAAGGTAAGGAATATTACAGATGTGCGGATAGTACGGTAAAAAGCCCCAACACAAAACTAGATTGCAAAAACGGTTCAATAAATGCTTTAAATGTTGACTTTGCAGTGTGGCAATCTATAAAAGATAACTACAAAATAAAACTCACTGCTGAAATAAAGCAAAAAAATGTAGGTGAACTAATATCAAAAGTCAGCTTTTTTACACAGGATAACGAATATAAAAGAAGCGAAATTGACAAGTTAGAAAAGGAACAAGGTAACTTATCAAGAAGTCTTGCTTTTGTTCCAGAAAGTCAAGCCGAAACCATAATATCAGAAATCAACAAAAGGGATAAAGATATTACAGACTTAAAGAATGAATTGTTTATTAATAACAATGAAATTGCAACCTACAACAGCCAAATAGAAGCCATTAATTCAAATGATATGGATAGTTTGGTAATTGATAACATAGACGAAAATTATACACTAAAAAAAGAAGCTATTCAGAAATTAGTAACTGACATTAAAATCTACAAATATGACAAAGTGTTTAACATTTTAGTTGTGGAATATAGAACAGGCGAAAAATCAAATATTATTTACGAAAACAAAAAAAAGAAGTTCGTAAAATTGCCTGGCATTCTTTACTATTTTGACAAGAAAACTTTTACTTTTAAATGGAATCAATTCTCAGAACACATACAACTAGATACTAGAATTTTCACTATTGAAGAGCTTTTTGCGGACTTTGAAAATAAGAGCGTAAATTCTGCCTTTCTTGAATTGGATGTACTAATTTTGGGAAAGAAAACAACATCTAAAAGCGGACTGTTCATTTAACAAAAAGCCTATCAGTTTAAACGCTAATAGGCTTTTTATGTGTTAAATAGTTAGATGTATATTTGTGGATATGTATTGCCGAACATATCGTTATAAATACTTCTATGAATGTAACCTCTTTTTAGTTGACCATTATTATCAGCAAATAAAATAATAACCAAATTCTCAACTTCTTCAACAATTGCATTCTCAGTAGAATTACAAACTCTATCAATAGAATCAATTCTTGCATTTATCCACCCAATTAATTCACCATCTAATCTATATCCTTCGAATCTTGCACTATCATTATAGTAGAAGTACGGATAACCATAAACTGAACTTGCATCGTCAATTTTAACGAAATTAAATATCGTAATTGGAACTTGTTGCAAAAACGGTTTTGTCAACTTCTTTCCATCTATTTCTACAGTTTTAATTGTAAGAGGATTGTCTTTAAATTTAATATCCATATTTTTATGTGTTATATGTTAATGCAACAAATGTACGTAAAAATTGACCATCTGAAAAATATATTAAAATTAATTTATCAACACTTTTCGAACACGTACATACACACTTATATTGTAGCAGCGTGAAATCAATTTGCCGTGAAACACGAAAATTAAAATCCGACTAAAAAATTCTATATATGTAACCCGACAACATAGGTTGTCATAACAACCGCCCCCGCCTAGCTTCTAATTGAAACCCAAATAATTTATTTTTACCTCTATAACATACGAAATACGACTTTAGAACGCCCTCAGAACTTTGTTTGTGGGTAATGTGTAATTATGATATTTATTTGCTAAAAAATACCGAACTTTACAGAGTCTTAAAATTACAAAGCCAAGGTTGAACAACCTAACTTGAAACCACTTTCACCTCTTTTTAAACCCCTCTACACCTCTTTTACTTGCATTGAAATACAAATTACCCTTTGTAGGTCTTTGTTGTGTCTATTATCGCCCTTTCTCAAATTTGTGTTACAGTTTTGACGGTTTATACCTGAGATAGAAATAATTTGAACATCTCAAATTTGGCTGACATTTAATTGGATATAAGTACAGGCGAGAGGGAAAAGACATACTTCTAAAATACAATCAGCAAAACACGTTTTAATTACCTTTTTATAAGGAAATGAATTTAAACACACTTAAAATCAATTATCAAAAACACTATGGAAAAACAAAATTTTGAATTACTAAATTACGAACAAATAAGAGAAATAGCCTTAAAACAGAATGTTTCAGATAATCGGGTAAGTGTCGGAATCTGGGCACAGAATAACGGATATTACAAAAAGAGAAAACAGATAGATAATAAAGTTTCAACATACTATTTCAAGCTCTAACCAAAAAACACTACATAGATAACCAACAATTAAACCAACCAAACTAAAAAAACACAACTATGAAAAAGCAAATTATTGAATTTAAAGAAAACGAATACAAACAAGCAATTGTACAATTAAACAGCGCAATTAACGAGATAAACGAAGCAATTACTATACTAATTGCAAACGGTAAAACTATTATTGATATGGACTTTATTTGGGACTTAGCAACCGATACAAAAAATTATATAGATGGCGTGTACTATGGTAAACTATGCGAAATATTAAAGATATACGGTGTTGATATTCTGAAATATGATATATCAAAAGACGAAACAACCAGAAATTTAGCTAGTAGTGCAATACAATATCTTTGGGAAGCAGCAAAGAAAATACGAATGAGCTATTTAACTAACTACTTATTGAATGATAAGTTTATAATTATCAAAGATAACGTTGCAGTAAAAGCACCAAACGCAGAGGATAATTTAAAGGAATACTTCACTATTTACACCCTAAATGATGCACAATACAAAACAATGGAAATTGTTTCTAATATATGCAATGAGTTCAAAGAATTAGAAAAAATCGGTGTTTCGCCTTATACATTTTTCAATATTCACGGACTTTATAAAGTAGGTGAAGAATGGAAAATACAATCTAATTATTTTCAAAGCATTAATTAATAGTGTGTTTTTTAAGTTTGAATGTAGGGGTCTATTTTGCCCCTATATTTTTACTTGTAAGTGGCACTAACAACAAACCAAATAAATAATACAACTATGATACACAACGGAATTGAATACTTCACTTTTGAGGAACTAAAACCAATCGCACAAGCAGAATTGAGATACAAATTATTGAACTCAAAACACAAATTTATTGGCAATATTGAAAAAACATATAACAACAAAGTTGATATTGGTAGATGAATATTGCAAAATGGATATACCAAAATCAGACTACAAATTAACTGTGTCAGGTCAATTTATTATTACAAGGCATAGCATCCAAAAATATAGAAAGTGTCTTAAAACGCAAAAAAATAGGCTCTACAACTAAGGGAAAAGTTGCTACCGAAAGTAAGGGAAAAGTTGCCGATATACTACTACCTTTTACTACTACCTATAATAGTGTTCAACATTTCGCAAGCGAAATATTGACACGTAAAATATAAAAATTCAACACATAAAATTAACTGATAGAAAATGATACTCTATAAACCAACAGGACAAACTTTTAAGAACCGAAAAGAAGCAAAGAAACATTTCGGAGCTACTTTTTATCACAAAATCGAAAAGGAAAATACAGATATATTATACATAAATGATATTCAATTTGCAATAAATGAATTACACAACGATAACCAAACAAATTACGGAATACAAAAGCAATAAACAATTTATTGACCTCTACACATACGCCTTTCTAAAATACAAATCAGATAATAACACAGGTACTTCTTATATTTTGAATGATACAATAAGCAGTAATTTGAAAATTCCAGAAAGAACACTTTCAGAAATTATAAACAGGCTTGACAAATACAAATCACTATTGATAATTGAACGTAAACCGATAAAAGAATATGTTGAAAAAGGGCAATATTTCATATCTAAAAACATATATCATTTCAACATAAACCCTACACATTTCTACTTCTTAGATAATAGCTTTTTTAGTCAGGAATTACCCAACGAAATCAAAGGTTTTTTACTGAAACTAAAAAGCATCTGCAAAAATGATACTAATAAATACATATCTAGTAAACCAGTAAAAAAAGCAATAAACTATACTTTACTTGCTAAAGAACTTAAAACCGATGTAAAAACATTGAAAAGACTATTATCTGAATGCGTAACTTTAGAACAAATAAAAGCTATTGATAACGGCTTATTGATAACGAATAAATGTTTTCTTTTAAATGTTGGAAGTAGTAAAGAGAATGAAATCTATAATACAATCTACGACTTTTGCATAAGCAAAGGAACTACCCCACCAGAGAGAAACAAAACACTAATAAAGTTGATAAAATTACATTTGAGTTTTACGGATAAAAGCCTATCAGCTTTATTAAATGTAAAATGTAAAACGTTACCAGATAAAACAACGCTTGACTACTTCTTAAAGGCTCTGAGCATTCCAAAATCGCAGAAAAAACAATCTGATTTTTCAATAATTCTGTAATCATTAAACAAATAAATACAATCTATGAATAATACTAAATGACTTTTTGATATGGTACGAAATAAGAACAAGAAAGGCGCAATAAATGAGTTGCTAATGTGTGATAATTTGCTGACAAATGGATATGAAACTACAGTACTAAATGATAATAACCCTAGCTGAGATATGTTACTGACTAAAGAAGATCGAAAGTTCTATTTAGAAAGCAAATTAGATAATACTTCACACATAACAGGCAATTTTTATTTTGAGTACTGAAATTATACATACAGCAGAAAAACAGGGATAAATAACGATAATTTATATACGCTGTACTCACACACATATTACGATATTGAACAGGACAAATACTTTTACCTTATTGGAACACGTAAACAGTACGTTGATGCTATAGGGCAAATATTAGCTTTAGAACCTACCAAAATACGCAGTTATGATAATACATACTACGGTCTTTCTGGGGTCAAAGGAGATGCTGCCTATATTGTGAATAAAGAAACGTTCCTTTCCTACTTTCAAGGGTACAATAAAGAACTTGAATTTAAGGTACAAGGTGAGATATACGATAGCATTATTAAAATATACGTTGATGACATTGTGGATTACGTGATTCTGAAATCACAAAAATGTTAGTTTGTGGAAAGATGAGAGGGTTGAGGTTTAATTAGAGAATGTCAAACATTTTTGACCCATTCCCACCCCTCATCTACATTAAGCACTACTGAAACACTGATATTAAAATAGCAGTAATTAGTCTTATGATTACAATTATAAGCTGAATGTGTGCGCTTGTTAGCTTACCTACTTTCTTTTTACGTGTTGACTTCTTCATAAAGTTTATATTAAAATATAAACTGTTTTAGAAATTCTGGGAAATTGAGGCAAAACTAGTTAAATTACAACACGCATTCACGTAATATAGCATTTGCAATATATAATTAACTAATAGGCAGTGGATATGAGAAAAGTAGACACAAAAAAGGCTGATTACAGTTAAGTAACCAGCCTTTTAGTTTTTAATGCTACGATAACAAAGCTCTCTTAGCTTGTAACTTTGTAAGCAAAGCATCAATTGCGTCTTTATCAAGTTCAGTTTCCGTTGCTGCTTCAATAAGTTTTGCATTTACTTTTTGTTTTTGTTCTGCCTTTAAAGTTTCTAGGTTTTCGGACCAACTTCTATAACTTTCAATTTTCTTATTACATTTAGAAATCAATTGTTCTGGGGTTGCTTCTTCAGGAAACCACGTTCCATATTTCTCAATGGACTGTTTCTTTGTCAAATTAGATAGTTCAAACATAATTGTTTTTGAGATTTTTATTCTGGTTTACTTCCAGTTTTTGTTAATTACAGCTAATTCTGCAAAAAATAAGCCAAAACAAAAAAAAATAAAAACCTTTTATCGTTTGTCAATATTGTCACAAATACTAATTTTATATTAATTTAGTGTTAAAACTACTTGTTTTGTAGCATCGTTCACTATATTATTATGGTAGGACCTCCCGGGGCAGGTAAATCTATGCTAGCTAAGCGTATTCCAACTATTCTACCACCTCTGACTTTGCACGAAGCACTCGAAACAACTAAAATCCATTCTGTAGTAGGCAATATAGATAGTAATACTTCACTTATTTCTCAACGGCCATTCCGAAGTCCACACCACACTATTTCCGATGTAGCGCTTGTTGGTGGGGGCACATTTCCACAGCCGGGTGAAATATCATTGGCTCATAACGGAGTACTTTTTCTGGACGAACTTCCCGAATTTAAACGAACTGTGTTGGAAGTTATGCGTCAACCGCTTGAGGACCGCAAGATTTGTATTTCCCGGGCAAAATTCGCTATTGAATATCCTGCTAGTTTTATGTTGGTGGCTTCCATGAATCCGTGTCCGTGTGGATATTATAATCATCCGGATCGGGAATGTGTTTGCGCACCGGGTGTAGTTCAGAAATATCTCAGTCGCATTTCCGGTCCGTTGCTTGATAGAATTGATATTCATATTGAGATAGTACCTGTTCCATTTGAAAAACTATCAGAAATGAAAGATGCTGAAAGTAGTGATGATGTGCGTGATAGAGTTATGAAAGCTCGTCAGGTACAGGAAGAAAGATTCAAAGATATCGATGGAGTGTATTGTAATGCACAAATGTCTTCCAAACAAATGCGTATTTTTGCTCAAATAGATAAAGCCAGCTCTGAATTGTTGAAGAATGCTATGCAACGCCTGAACTTATCAGCCAGAGCGTACGATAGAATTATTAAGGTGGCACGTACGATTGCCGATTTGGATGATTCGGAGCAAATTCTTTCCAATCATATTGCTGAAGCAATCAATTATCGAAATCTGGATAGAGAAGGCTGGGCTGGGTAATTCTTTAGTTGACAGTTGATAATGAACAGTTATCAGTGATTAATTGTTAATGATTGACGATCTGTGGTTAGGAGGGGGAAGGAGTGGTTAACGATTAGTGATCAGTAATTATCAGTTTATAATTTATAATTCATAATTCAACACCTCAACACCTCAACACCTCAACACCTCAACACCTCAACACCTCATCACATTATCACATTATTACATCATCACATTTTCATTTTCCACAAAATTACCTTACCTTTGTCCTCCGAAAGGAATTCGACTCGCTTCCAGAGTTGTTTTTCTTTCTTTTTAAACATACGAGTTTCGAACAAATGAAGGTTTCAAGCGTTCGAACATTCAAACAACAATGGGGTGCCTTAATATTTCGGGCTGAGATCATACCCTTTGAACCTGCACGGGTAATTCCGCGAAGGGAATAAGCTACAATCATCCGTATTTTTTATTGGGCTCTCAAAATCAAATTATTATTTAAACTAATAAATTGTTATGAGACAAATTTTTATTGCAGCTATTATGCTGTTTTCGGCTGTTACGGCCTTCGGTCAACACACTATTAAAGGAAAAGTGTTGGATGAGAAAGGGAATGCTCTTAAGGGAGCGACAATTGTAATTCAAAACAACCCGCAAGTACAAACTTCGGCTAAGGATGGTTCTTTTTATTTCGAAAAACTTAAAAATGAACATTATAGTCTGGTTGTTTCTTTTGTTGGTTATGAAACTCTCAAACTAAAAGCAACTGTAGATCAGGATTTGGTTGTGAATCTAATTCAAAAAAACAATTCATTACAGGAAATTACGGTTACTTCACTTCGTGCTACCGACAAATCGCCAGTGGCTTACTCCAATCTTGATAAGGAAACACTTTCAAAAACAAATTTAGGGCAGGATATTCCTTATCTGCTTGCACAAACGCCTTCATTTGTTGCATCGTCCGATGCCGGAACCGGCATTGGATATACGAATTTTAGAATTCGTGGAACGGATGCAGCACGTATCAATATCACCATTAACGGCATCCCATATAATGATCCGGATGAACAGGGTGCTTATTGGGTGGATGTTCCTGATTTGGCTTCATCGATTGAGAATCTGCAGGTTCAGCGTGGTGTTGGTACTTCTACGAATGGTGCAGGAGCCTTTGGAGCCAATATCAGTATGCAAACTGAAAATTATGCAACGAAGGCTTCGGGCGAAATTTCAACTTCGTATGGTTCATTCAATACACAGAAAGCTACCGTCAAAGCCAGTTCAGGTTTGCTGAATAATCACTGGGCTATTGATACCCGCTTGTCATCGGTTACTTCTGATGGTTATATTGACAGGGCAACGGCAAATATGAAGTCCTACTTTATACAAGCCGGTTATTATGGAGAGAAAACAACTATTAAATTGCTTACTTTTGGGGGCACTGAAAAGACCTATCATGCCTGGGATGGCATTGATTCATATGCTTTGCCTACTCTGGAATATCCGCGCACGTATAATCCGTGCGGTTATATGGGTAACGATGTTAATGGGAATCCATTATATTACAAGAATCAGACCGACAATTATATTCAACGAAACTATCAATTGTTAGGAGTTCATGCTTTCTCGTCTGAATTAAGTCTGAATATTGGTTTACATTATACGCGTGGTGATGGATATTACGAAGAATATAAGCGCAAACAATCGTTGGCTACTTATTCTTTAGTGCCTTTTGATTTGAATGGAACTATTGTAGGTATAAGTGACTTGGTTCGTCAGAAAAAAATGGGAAATGATTTTGGTGGTGGTATTTTTTCGTTTAACTACCAAAAGAATAAATTGTCGGCGCAGTTTGGTGGAGCCTTGAATAACTATTGGGGTAAGCATTGGGGTGATGTTATCTGGGTGAAAAACTATGTAGGAAGCATTTTACCAACTACCGAATACTATCGTAGTAAAGTAAATAAGTTGGATGCTAATGTTTATCTTAAAGTCAATTACGAAATCCTTCCGAAACTAAATGTTTATGCCGATTTGCAATACCGTCATGTAGGTTACAAGTTACAAGGAACAAATGATCAATGGGATGATGCAATTGGAGGAATGCAAATCTTAGATGTAGACAAAACATTCAATTTTTTTAATCCTAAAGCCGGATTATTCTATCATCCAAATACGTACAACGATTATTTTGTTTCATTTGCTATTGCCAATCGGGAACCTACGCGTACAAATTATACCGATGGTTCTAAATCTACCTGGCCAACCTACGAAAGTTTGTATGATACAGAGTTGGGTTATAAATTTCATAATAATGTCTTTTCTGTAGGTGCAAATGCTTATTTTATGTATTATCATAATCAGCTTATTTTGACTGGTAAAATCAATGACATAGGGGAAGCTTTGACTGATAATATCGCTAAGAGTTACCGTTCAGGGATTGAACTGACAGGAAGCGTGAAGCCTGTTAACTGGTTGCGTTGGGATGCCTCGGCTACTTTTAGCTATAATCGCATTACCAATTTTACTGAAACGGTATCTGTAGTTGATGCCGACTGGAATCCGACCGGAGAAAGTGTGACTAATATTTATCATAATACACCTATTGCGTTTACTCCTACATTGTTGGGCAATAGTATGATTACTTTTACCAAAGGCAATTTTGAAGCAGGATTACAATCTGTTTATGTTGGAAAACAATTTGTAGATAATACAGGTAAGGCTGATCGTCAGTTACCCGATTATTTTCTCAATAATCTTCGCCTGACTTATTCGGTTCCGGTAAAAGGGTTGCGAGGGCTGGTCTTTACTGTGTTGGTCAACAATCTGCTGAATAAAATGTATATCAGCAATGCCTGGAGTTCACCTTATATCGATCAAAATACGGCTAATCCGGTGTATAACCAATCTACTCCGGTTAATAATTATTTTGGAGCGTATCCTCAAGCCGGAAGAAACTTTTTGGCAGGTGTGACTGTGAAGATATAAAATAAAAAAAATAGTGTGACTTGAAGTTACGCTATGGATTAACAAAGGTTGGATGAAAATCCAACCTTTTGTTTTATGTGGCGTTCTATCGAATCTTGATTCGTACGCCTGATTAATGTCGCAATAATAAAAAAGGTCGAACAACTGAATGTACGACCTTTTTTATTGTTGGGAGATTAATTGTTCAATATATTTCCTGCTTTTTTGAGATTTGATATAAATCTCGGCTTGATAAGCTTCCGATTTGGTTTCGTACGTTTTTTGATACACAACAAGCCATGGTATTCCTCTTTTTGTAAACGTACTACGGCCCGAATTATGTCTCTTTAATCTGTCAGGAAGATTTCCTGTTGATCCAACATAATAGCAATCAATCATTTCAGAAAATAAAATGTAAGTTACAAACATAAGTCAGAAAAAGAAAAAAGGTCGGACAAATGAATGTACGACCTTAAGTGTCCGTGGGCGTTGAGGGATTCGAACCCCCGACCCTCTGCTTGTAAGGCAGATGCTCTGAACCAGCTGAGCTAAACGCCCGAAACGTGTGTTTTGATATTGTATTTGAAGTGGGCGTTGAGGGATTCGAACCCCCGACCCTCTGCTTGTAAGGCAGATGCTCTGAACCAGCTGAGCTAAACGCCCGAATGTTACATTCGGATTAAAATGCCTTTCTCCAAAAGCGTTGCAAAGATACTGCTTTTTTTATATTCTGCAAGTGCTTCAAACGATATTTCTGAGAAAGTCAAATGAAAGTCAAATGGGTCGCAATTAATAGATTCAAAATCACTGTATTTGTATTTGTATAAATGTCAATTTCTTTTTCAAATAGCTCTGAAAACGAATATAATTATTGACTTATTGATTAATTTCAGTACCTTTGCACCCAAAATATTTGCACCCGCTGTTCGTTTTTGAGAAAAAACGGACTGAATCAAATCTAAGGAATGTAAATATCTAACTTATTAGATATATAAAACAATGGGAAATATTGTAGCTATTGTAGGTCGCCCCAACGTGGGAAAATCGACCCTTTTTAACAGGCTGACTAAAAGTCGCAGAGCCATAGTAAATGATGAAGCCGGTACCACGCGCGACCGCCAATATGGCAAGTGCGAATGGGAAGGTCGGGAATTTTCGGTTATCGATACCGGTGGTTGGGTAATAAATTCATCGGATGTATTCGAAGATGAAATTAAACGACATGTAGTCCTGGCAATAGAAGAAGCCGATGTAATCTTATTTTTGGTTGATATCCAGAACGGAATTACTGATTATGACCTGGAGGTGGCTCAGATCTTACGAGGTCATACAAAGCCTGTCATGTTGGTTTCCAACAAAGCAGATACTTTTGAATGGCAATACAATGTTGCTGAGTTTTACAAATTGGGATTAGGCGAACCGTATATGATTTCAGCCATTAATGGTTTGGGAACGGGAGATTTTCTTGATAAACTCCTTACGCACTTTAAGCCTGATTTTTCGGAAGATATTGAAGATAACTTACCTCGTTTTGCTGTGGTTGGTCGTCCTAATGCTGGTAAATCATCGATTGTTAATGCATTTATTGGTGAGGAGAGAACAATTGTAACGGACATTGCGGGAACAACCCGCGACTCTATTTATACTCGATTTAATAAGTTCGGACACGATTTTTATCTCGTTGATACAGCAGGTATTCGTAAGAAAGCAAAGGTGAATGAAGATTTGGAGTATTACTCGGTTGTTCGTTCCATTCGTGCTATTGAAAACTGTGATGTTTGTATTTTGATGATTGATGCTACCCGTGGCATTGAAAGTCAGGATTTGAATATCTTTTCACTTATTCAAAAGAATAGAAAAGGCTTTATTGTTTGTGTTAATAAATGGGATTTGATTGAAAATAAAGAATCCAATGATATTAAAAAATATGAAGCTACGATTCGTGAGAGATTAGCTCCTTTTGTTGACTTCCCGATTATTTTCACTTCAGCTACCACAAAACAACGTATATTGAAGGTTTTAGAGACGGCTGTTGAAGTCTACGAGAACAAGCAACGGAAAGTACCTACAGCTAAATTAAATGAATATATGCTGCCTGCTATTGAGAACTATCCTCCGCCGGCATTGAAAGGTAAATATATTAGAATTAAATATGTTACTCAGTTGCCAAATACGCAAATTCCAACATTCTTGTTTTTTGCTAACTTACCACAATATGTAAAAGATCCGTATCGCAGGTTCTTGGAAAATAAAATTCGTGCTAAGTATGAGTTTACCGGAACTCCGATTCAAATCTTTATCAGACAAAAATAGTCGTTAGAATTCATAAAAAAAGGCAGCAGAAAAATTTTCTGCTGCCTTTTTTTATTTGATATCTTCTTTAAAATCCACTATACACAACATTGATATGCATCGGAATAGTAACCTGATTACCACTTTTCGGGTCAATTTCCTTACCACTTCTTATTGTTACTGCACTCATAAGATAATCTTCTTTTACAGAAATATACGACGTGACACCACTTGTACTGGTTGATGTACTTATCTTAACAGGAACCAAAAGTAATGCCAGATTTTCATCAGGTGTTTTATTTTGAGCTGCTGCATTTTTCAACTCTCTTACAATTAGGTTAGCTATATTGAATGAATAATAATGCTTGTAAACTGTTGTAGTTCCAACCAAAGTAGAGCTGGTGGTATAGTCGCCTCTTATTGCAACTGTATCAGACGGTAATTCGCCATGGTCAAAGAACCGCTTCTTGGATGATTCTTTAATGAGTAATAAGTATTTTACTACCGGATGTTGTGATGCAGTGTCTGCTTCTGTTTCAGTAACTTCTACTTTTAGTGTTGCACTGTTGACGGTTAATGCTTTGCCAGCAGTTCCTGCTTTTAAATGCTGCTGAATTTTGTTTAAAGGTACATTTACCCTTGTTTGAATATTAGCTGGTGCAGAGATATAATTTACACTATCAGGTTGTTGGGCGATAGATGCTCTGTCATTATGTTGAAAACGGTTTACCTGACGCACTTCTTTGTTTGCCGGAAAAACGAGATAGCTTTTTACAGTAGCGATTGAATCTCCACCATTAATATTCTTTGTTTTATATGTATAGTGATAATGATACATCATTACTATTTCTTCGATGCTCAACAAAGCTGATGCCCCGTAATTTGTAGTGGCATATATTCCTTTGAAAAAATTAAGGAATTTAGCAGTACTTGAATAATGACTATCATCAAAAAAGCGATTAACAAAGTCATTTGACAATCTAAACCTTATCGCAGTAGTGTCAGTCCGGATTCGAATCGGATCTTTTGCAGAAAAAATTCTAGAACCAAGTGGCTTGGATAAATCTGTATAATCCGTAGGATTAAGATTTGATTGATATAAATCTGTATAGTTAAAAGTCTTTTTTGTCATCTCGTACAAATTTACAGCCAATGGAGATGATTTAGAACCAAACCATGTTTTGTAGTACATTATAACTACTGCTGAGTCAGGTTGAGACAATGGTGGAAATTTGAATCCTTCAGGACAATTCACCTGAGCTAAAATTTCAGCTTGAGTAGAACCGAATTTCGGGTCGTGAAAATTCCCCAATAAGAAAGAATCAGGACGTGAATCTATAAAATCGATAGGAACATTTGCAGTGGATACATGAAATGTATCAGTTCCAATCATTATCTGATCTGAAGACGGTTGAATGCCAGAGCCGATGTTAGCGAGATTGTCCGAACAAGAATAGACGAACAATGACAATAAAAAAAGCAAAATAACTTGGTAAGATTTCATGTAAAATGAAAAAAAGATTTAGTGAATTGAAAATAAAAAAACACTTGGAAGATTTGTTAGTTACTAAAGGCTGTCATAAAATTGAACATAAGCATCAGCATAATCTTCATCTGATTGAAATGGTAAAAAATTTACTTTCTCCGAAGCTATATAATCCAACACATTTTGATTGACAACCGGACTTGACTGAATTACGGCATCGGAATAATCAATAGCTAACTTTGAAAGAGCCACAAAATCAATCATTTTATCTTTTACCTGAACAACATGTTTTTTTTCAATTCCTTCAAGTAAAAGTCTTTCTGCAAATAAATTACGAAATGGTTTTTTAAAGTCGTCGTTAAAAATGGAATAGACTACTTTCGAGTGTTTAAAAAACGGATCATCATTATATGCTTTTTTGATATATAATGGAGCTAACGCAGTCATCCAACCCTGACAATGAATAATATCCGGAGTCCAACGAAGTTTTTTTACTGTTTCCATAACTCCACGTACAAAGAAAATAGTACGTTCATCATTGTCTTCATATTCTTCACCATTCTCGTCGGCAATTGTATTCTTACGATGAAAATAATCGTCATTGTCAATAAAATACACTTGCATTCGGGCAGATTGAATAGAAGCAACTTTAATAATTAATGGGTGATCTGTATCATCAATTATCAGATTCATTCCTGATAATCTTATTACTTCATGTAGTTGATTTCTTCGTTCATTAACCGCTCCAAATTTTGGCATAAAAGTGCGGGTTTCTCTTCCCCTGTCTTGTACCGCTTGAGGTAAGTATCTCCCCATATTCGACAATTCTGATTCTGGCAAATAAGGAAATATCTCTTGCGAAATATACAAAACTTTTGTAATTTTTTTCATGCTCTACTATTCAGATGCTTTTTGAGATAATTTTCGTTATGCAAAGATATATAAAAAAAATCGGATATAAACAAGATGTAAAACGCTAAATGTTAAGTACACTTATTAGAAAAAGAACTTATACAAAAAGTATATTCATTCAAAAAACCATTATTGCTCAGTGGATCAGTTGATTATTGTCAAATAGTTAATTGTAACATTGCTTTAAGCTACTGTCTATTTATAAAAGTTTAACCAAGAAAAGGATACTTGAATAATTTCTGTATTTTGACTATAAATTGATTCGAAAAATGCATTTAGAAGTTATGCGAGGAGAAGAGTAATTGTTTGTTAATGCATATATGCTCAAAATGAATGATTATACAAATAAGTTTTACTACTTTTGCACGCAATTTTTACGGGTAGCAAATTTTCGGATTTCTGCTATTCAAAAATATGGTAAATAATGAAAATAATTCGACAAAAAAATGAAATTGCTGCTGAAATAGAGTCTCTTAAATTGGCAGGTAAAACAATCGGATTTGTGCCTACTATGGGCGCATTGCACAATGGACACAAAACACTGGTTGAACGTTGTGTGGCTGAAAATGATATTTGCGTTGTAAGTGTTTTTGTAAATCCAACTCAGTTCAATAATGTTGCTGATTTAGAAAAATATCCCAGAAACCTGGAACGCGATGCCGAAATGCTCCAACAAGTTGGTTGCAAGTTTGTTTTTTCTCCGGAACCAGAGGATATTTATTCTTCAAAAGAATTAAATGAACAGTTTGAATTCGATTTTAATGGTCTTGACACCGTAATGGAAGGTAAATTCCGACCGGGGCATTTTAATGGTGTTGTTCAGATTGTGAGTAAGCTTTTGCAGCTTGTACAACCTGATAAAGCTTATTTTGGAGAAAAGGATTTCCAGCAGTTGGCTATAATTCATCGAATGGTAAAGGTCATGAATTTAGGGGTTGAGATTGTCGATTGTCCAATTGTGCGTGAGTCAACCGGATTGGCTCTAAGTAGTCGAAACGAACGCTTAACTATCAATCAACGTAAAAATGCAGTAGAAATATCCAAAGTTCTGTTCGAAAGTCGTAACTTTGCAGCCCGATTGAGCCCAAAAGAGCTGACTGATTGGGTTGTCGATAAAATCAATAAAGTTCCAGATCTGGAAGTTGAATATTACGAGATTGTAAACTCTTCTACGCTTCAAAGTGTTGATTCATGGTCAGAACCTTCGGTTGGTTGTATTGCCGTTTTTTGTGGAGAGGTGAGATTGATTGACAATATCAGATACAATTCTGTATTGTAAATTACAAATTTTAAAAATAAATAAATAGTGACTGTTTACTGATGACTGTTCACTGATAACTGGAATAATTATGTTAGTACACATTGTAAAATCAAAAATTCATAGAGTGTCTGTTACAGAAGCTAACTTGAATTATATTGGAAGTATTACAATTGATGAAGATTTAATGGATGCTGCAAATGTTATAGCAAATGAGAAAGTAAGCATTGTAAATAACAATAATGGTGAGCGTTTTGAAACCTATGTTATTCCCGGCAAACGTGGCTCTGGAGTTATTTGCCTAAATGGAGCCGCAGCCCGAAAGGTACAACCAGGTGATATTGTCATCATTATGGCTTTTGCTATGATGGAAATGGAAGAAGCCAGAACTTTCAAACCAGCTATTATTTTCCCTGATACTGCAACAAATAAATTAATTTGAACAGGTTTAAGCTTATAAAGTAATAAGTTCATAAAGTTGAAATTGCTTTGTTTTACAAATATTTGGTTTCCTATCTATGAAAGTCGTTATAATAAAATACAATGCAGGAAATATTCGTTCGGTGCTTTTTGCATTGGAACGCATTGGTGTGGAGGCTATTGTGACAGACGATCATGATGAAATCCGGTCGGCAGACAGGGTCATTTTCCCGGGAGTTGGCGAAGCATCTTCGGCAATGAAGTACCTTAAAGAAAAAGGGCTCGATGAGCTTATTTGCTCTCTGACTCAACCGGTTTTAGGTATTTGCCTTGGTATGCAATTGATGTGTGCTCATTCGGAAGAAAATGATACTCAATGTCTTGGAATTTTTAATCAGAAGGTAAAACTTTTCCCATCTGTCGGACTTAAAATTCCTCAAATTGGCTGGAACAATATCTTTCAATTAAAATCAAATCTTTTCAAAGGCGTGGGTGAGAATGCTTATATGTATTTTGTTCACAGTTACTATGTTGAGAGTTGTGAAAATGCCATTGCCAAAACAGATTATACCAAAGAATATAGCTCTGCAGTGCAGAAAAATAATTTTTATGCTGTGCAATTTCACCCTGAAAAATCAGGCGAGGTAGGTCAGAAGATTCTTGAAAATTTCATTCATGCAGTATGAACTATGTAAATTTCGTATATAATGTTTGATGATATAAAAGTTATTTACAAAAATGACCCTGCATCAAGAGGAATTCAATTTATACTTTATCCCGGATTACAAGCAATTGTACTTCACCGTTATTTTTCACATCCACTTTACTGTATAAAATTTGGTTTTCTTGCCAGACTAATATCACAAATATCTCGATTTATTACAGGAATAGAGATTCACCCGGGAGCAAAAATAGGTAAAGGATTTTTTATCGATCACGGAAGTGCTATTGTAATTGGTGAGACTTCCGAAATAGGAGAAAATTGTGTCATATTTCATAATGTCACAATTGGTGGTACAGGTAATCATAAAGAGAAGAGACATCCAACTATTGGAAATAATGTATTAATAGGAACCGGGGCAACTTTACTTGGACCAATACATGTTGGTGATAATGTAAAGATTGGTGCAGAAACTGTTGTAATTATGCATGATATCCCATCAAATTGTACCGTGGTGGGTGCACCGGGCAAAATTGTGAAATTGAACTCTCAAAAAGTTGAAATCAAACTGGAAAGAACGATAGTATAAAATAACTAAGAAACAGGGCTAAAAATAAACGATTAATGACTTTCGAAATTCAGCAAACCGATCCAAATTCAAATGCGAGAGCAGGTAAAATTACTACAGACCACGGCGAAATTGAAACGCCTATTTTTATGCCTGTTGGTACGGTTGCATCGGTAAAAGCAGTCCATTTTCATGAGTTAAAGGAAGATATAAAAGCGCAAATTATTCTTGGAAATACTTATCATTTGTATTTAAGACCCGGAATTGATACGTTGGAACGTGCCGGAGGATTGCATAAGTTTAATGGCTGGGATAAGCCTATATTGACTGATAGTGGTGGTTATCAGGTTTTTTCATTATCTGCAAACCGAAAGTTAAAGGAAGAAGGTGCCACTTTTCGTTCGCATATCGATGGGAGCAAGCATCTTTTTACGCCAGAAAATGTTGTTGATATTCAGCGGATTATTGGAGCTGATATAATCATGGCTTTTGATGAATGTACACCCGGTACTGCTGACTACGAGTATGCAAAAAAGTCTATGGAACTTACGCATCGTTGGTTAGATCGTGGATTAAAGCATTTTGATAACACGGAGCCAAAATATGGTTATTCGCAAACATATTTCCCAATTGTTCAGGGTTGCGTATATCCTGAATTGCGCCGGCAATCTGCCGAATTTATAGCCTCTCAAAATCGAGACGGCAATGCAATTGGTGGATTGGCTGTTGGTGAACCTACAGAAATCATGTATGAAATGATTGAAGTAGTTAATGAAATTCTTCCTAAAGATAAACCGCGGTATTTGATGGGAGTGGGTACTCCGCAGAATATTCTGGAAGCTATTGAACGTGGAGTTGATATGTTTGACTGTGTGATGCCAACACGAAATGGACGTAACGGTATGTTGTTTACTTCGCAAGGCATTATGAATATGAAAAATGAGAGATGGAAAAATGATTTCTCACCACTCGACGAATTTGGAACTTCATATGTCGACAAGGCTTATTCTAAAGCTTATTTACGCCATCTTTTTATCAGTAAAGAATATCTGGCGTTGCAAATAGCATCGATACATAATCTGGCATTTTACCTCTGGTTGGTTGGCGAAGCCAGAAAACATATACTAGACGGAGATTTCTTAACGTGGAAAAGAGGAATGATGGAACAGCTTGGTAGAAGATTGTAATGAATTGATATTTAATAATTAGAAATGAAAAAGATCAGTTATCATACATTTGGCTTAAAAAGAATTGATAGTTACATAATTAAGAAGTTCCTGGGTACATACTTCTTTTCTATTGTACTTATTTTGAGCATTTCTATAGTGTTTGATTTAACAGAAAAACTTGATAACTTTGTTGAGCACAATGCTCCGTTAAAAGCCATTATTTTTGATTATTATCTGAACTTTATTCCATTTTATATGAATATGTTCAGCCCGCTCTTCACTTTCATTGCCGTAATTTTCTTTACGTCAAAAATGGCCACCAATACAGAAATTATTGCAATTTTGTCAAGTGGAGTTAGTTTTCGTCGACTGATGGTTCCTTACATGATATCTGCAGCTGTAATTGCGTCTATTTCATTTACAGTGGGTGGGTTTATTATTCCACATGGCAATAAAAAGATGCTTACATTTGAAGATAAGTATGTGCGGAAAATAAAGCAGGATAATGCCCGAAATTTGCAGATGGAAGTTGAAAAAGGGGTCATAATGTATATTGAGCGTTTTGAAGTTTCGAATAACACAGGTTATCGATTCTCACTCGAGAAATTTAATGGTAAAACTTTGGCATCCAGGTTGACTGCAGAATCTATTACCTGGGACTCGATAAACAGATGGAAAATGTCCAACTACTTGCAGCGCGACTTTAATGGAATGCGCGAAAAAATCACGAAAGGTGTAAGTAAAGATACAACTATCATGGTGCAGCCTGAAGAGTTCTTTATTACGGCTGCTGAGGCTCCACAGATGAATGATATTCAACTCGGAAGCTACCTGAAAAAACAAAGAAATCGGGGCGTTGGTAACATACAGGGCTTTGAGGATGAGTATTATAAACGATTTTCGATGCCGTTAGCTGCTTTTATTATGACGTTGATTGGAGTATCTTTGTCTTCCCGAAAGGTTCGTGGAGGAATGGGACTTCATTTGGGTATCGGTTTGGCTTTAAGTGCTTTATACATTTTGTTCTCCACTATGTCCACTTCGTTTTCTGTAAGTGGAAGTATGTCAGCTTTTACAGCAGTTTGGTTGCCTAATGTGGTTTTCTTAGTGATAGGAATTTATTTATATAACACTGCGCCAAAATAATATTTTTTTTGGTCAGAGATAATAAAAAAACAACGAGCTAATCAGAATTTACTGACTAGCTCGTTGTTTTTTTTTGAATAGTTGTATATTTTCGGATTATCTATCTGTATATTGCTTTTCGTAATACTTTTGATAATCACCGTTTGTAATGTTGTCCATCCAAGCTTGGTTTGCCAGATACCAGTCTACCGTTTTTTCCAGCCCTTCTTCAAATTGAAGTGAAGGTTTCCAACCCAACTCACGTTGTAGTTTACTGGAGTCAATGGCGTAGCGTAAATCATGACCGGCACGATCTTTTACAAAAGTTATCAGTTTTGCCGATTCACCAGGTTTGCGATCTAATTTTTTATCCATGATTTTGCATAATTCACGAATCAGGTCGATGTTAGTCCATTCGTTATTGCCTCCGATATTGTAAGTTTCACCCACAACACCATTGTGAAAGATAGTGTCTATTGCACGGGCATGGTCATTTACCCATAGCCAGTCGCGCACATTTTCTCCTTTTCCGTAAATTGGAATGGGGCGATTGTTTTTGATATTATTGATTGAAAGTGGAATTAACTTCTCAGGAAAGTGATTTGCTCCGTAATTATTTGAACAATTTGAAAGCACTACAGGCAAACCGTAAGTGTGATAAAAAGCCCGTACGAAATGATCAGAACTAGCCTTGGCAGCAGAATATGGGCTGCGGGGATCATAAGCAGTCTCTTCTGTGAAAAAACCGACT
>Ga0224521_1000058_pt1 | contig 38893 bp, 29 predicted proteins | sample CFST0metaG_FD_182731 | JGI IMG/M metagenome (GOLD analysis project Ga0224521, IMG submission 182731) | Peat soil microbial communities from Stordalen Mire, Sweden - C.F.S.T0 | ecosystem: Environmental > Terrestrial > Soil > Wetlands > Peat | place: Sweden: Norrbotten County, Stordalen Mire... | reverse complement strand
AAGAAGAAATAAATTAGCGATGGCAAAAATGAATAGATTATTTTATAGAAATGCTGTATAATTATACAATACTAAATCAACCCTTGTGTCCATTTTCCGCTGAACCAATACATTTTTAATCAAAACCATATAGCATGCCGAATGATATGGTTTCATCCAATCGATTTTTTCAATCAGCCCGACATCTAATAATTCTTTAAGCGCTTTCTTTAGACTATTCTTACAGATGTTTGTTTCATTTTTTAATTGATTTACATTTATCTCACACGGGAGTGCCAGTTTATACTTGTCTTCATCGTTCTCATACCAGTACATATAAAAAATATTGAACTTTAATATGAGAAACAAAGGTAGCGAAAATGCGCACTTAAATGGAATACTTAACAACACATCAGAAAAGTTAACTTCTATTAAGTTCAATATTCTTTTTAACTTTGGTTTTTTATCAAGTCTGACAGCTTTTCTCCATTGAATATGGTTAGTGTTTAACATTTTACTCATAGTAATCTTCTCCTTCTGGTAAATCCTTACTCAAAAGATCGTAAAATATTTCAAGATGTTTATAGAAGAGATTTCAAAAAAATCAAGATAAAATATGCGAAATGTGCAAGTATTACAAGAACTATAAAGACACTGGAATATGCGAGGAGTTAATATACCCTGCAATAGAGTGGAAAAATAAAATTTCAAAAGTGGTATAATATAATTGACAGCAACTTCAACATACAATCCGAACGAACAACCTCAAACCGAGGAAGTAACTCACATGGATGAGTTGAGGTTGCTGTCAGTCAATGAAGCCAGGAAGATTCTCAGAGTCAGTCATTCGACATTGAAGCAATTAATAAACTCAGGTATTATTAAATCAGTAAGAGTGAATACTCGCTATAAGATATCTTATGGAGCAATTAAAGAGTTCTCTGATGGGGTATCTCAAAATTCTAAAATTGATATTACAATCCCACCTGAAAATGCTGCCGGTGCTATTATGGATGAATTAATTAACGATTTTAAAAATAAAAAATAAATTATGGCAACAATATTTATACCAAAAGGAAGAAATACTTTTTACATTAGTTATTTTGTAAACGGTAAACGTATTACGAAAAATACGAATATTCCCGAAAATGAAAAGGAAGAGGCTAAAAAGCTAAAAGAAAAATTTGAAGCTAAAATTCAGCCTTTAAGCAGTAGCGTTATAGCAGAAAAACTAGCTGATAACATAAAAAATCTTAAATTATCTGAAGCTATTAAGAATTTTATTGAATACTATAAAGTAAATTGGTCAAAGGGGAGACACAACAATGTAATTACAACTTTGAAAATATTTTCTGAATTTTTAAACGGAGTAAGATACGTTTCAGATATTAGCTCTTTAAACATTTCAGAATTCATAACCAAAAGAAAGGATAATGTAAGTGTAACGACTATAAGAGCAGATTTAAATGTCCTTAGCACTTTCTTTAATTATTTACTCGAAGAAAACTTAATAAAAAAATCTCCTATAAACAGAAAATTAATTCCTAAACCGGAACACAAAAACATTACCACTTTTGATTTACAATCTATTGAATTGATATTGAGTTCAGTAAAATTAAATGATCCCCTATTTTACAAGTATTTATTTCTCTTAAGCGCTACCGGTGCTCGACCAGGAGATATAATAAGATTAACTTATGGCAATATTGATATAATAAACGATATTTTGAAAATAAAAATACAAAAGACGACAAGAGAAATAAACTTTCCAATGTATAAAGTTTTAAGGAACTTCGTAATTGATGAATTTCCAGAATTAAAGGACTGTGATCCGAGTGAATTAATATTCAAGGATTATAAAATCCCAATGGTAGGAAAGAAATTTAAAAGAATTAAAAATAAATTGGAATTAAATAGTTCATTTAATCTTAAAACATTTCGTAAATCTTTTGCTACTAAATTAATCGATGAAGGAATTGATGGTCTTGTTGTTGCTTACTTGTTAGGCCACACATCTGTAAATACTACAACGAAATACTACATCAATAAAAAAGCCAATGTAATAAGAAACAGCTTAAATAATATAAAATTTCTTGAATAGTATTCATATGGAGAAGTCAACTGCTAACGAACTGCTAACAAACTGCTAACAAACTGCTAACAAACTGAATTTAAATCAAAATAAAAAAGCCCTGTAAACATTTATATTTACAGGGCTTTAGTATCGCACGCCCAGCGGGATTCGAACCCGCAAATCTTCACCGTGAAAGGGTGATGTCCTAACCGATTAGACGATGGGCGCATAAATTTTAATAACGAACAATTAAATTAATCATTACGGAATTAAAATTCAATTCTAATGTAAATAATTTTCAAATAAACATTTTATTAACACGGTAATTCATACAACAACAATTAAGAATTAAGAATTAAATGTATTTAACTGCAAAAAAAGCTTAATAAATTTTATAAAACAAAAAGCTGTGGCAGGAGATCCCCGACAAGAGTCCCGATATACAGAGCATCGGGATGCAAAGAACGCACATTCGGGGATGACATGCATCAAATAACAAATAACAAAAAATATAAAACAAAAAGCAAAGGCAGGAGATCCCCGAAAAGAGTCCCGATATACAGAGCATCGGGATGCAAAGAACGCACATTCGGGGATGACATGCATCAAATAACAAATAACAAAAAATATAAAACAAAAAGCAAAGGCAGGAGATCCCCGAAAAGAGTCCCGATATACAGAGCATCGGGATGCAAAGAACGCACATTCGGGATGACAAGTCTGTTATGAATCTTATGAATCTTATGAATCTTATGAATCTTATGAATCTTATGAATCTTATGAATCTTATGAATCTTATAAATCTTATAAATCTTTTAAATCTTTTAAATCTTTTAAATCTTTTAATCTTATAAATTTTACAAATCTTATAATCCAATATTAGTTCATATAAACTAAAATAATTTTTATATAAATTGAATGAATTATAAAAATTTGATATTGAAGAAAATTTTATCAGTTGTCGGAGCCAGACCAAACTTTATGAAAATGGCTCCTGTACATAAGGATTTAAAAAAATATAAAAAAGTTATTCATAAAATTGTTCACACCGGTCAGCATTATGATAAAAAAATGTCTGACATATTCTTCAATGAACTCGAACTGCCTAAACCAAATATTTATCTTGGAGTGGGCTCCGGATCACACGCTGAGCAGACAGCCCAAATAATGATAGAACTTGAAAAAGTTATGTTAAAGGAAAAGCCGGACCTGGTATTAGTTTATGGTGACGTCAACTCAACTATTGCCGCAGGTTTGGTTTGTTCTAAAATTATGAATGGTGACGGAAATTGTATTCCGCTTGCTCATATTGAATCGGGGTTACGGTCAAACGACAGGACTATGCCTGAAGAAATAAACAGAATACTTACCGATAACATTGCCGAATTTCTTTTTGTAACGGAAAGGAGCGGGTACGAAAATTTAATCAGCAGCGGTTTTAAAAGAGAAAATATTTACTTCTGCGGGAACACTATGATTGATTCCTTAAAAGGTTTCCTGTTAAAAGCTGACAAATCAAGAATTCTAAAAAATCTTTGTATTTCTGAAAAAAAATATGCACTAATTACTCTTCACCGTCCGTCAAATGTAGATGATAAAGACAACCTGGGAAAAATTATCAAAATTTTTAAGAACATTAACAAAATAAATCCGAATACGGATATAGTTTTTCCTGTTCATCCGAGAACATTGAAAATGATTGATAAATTTAAATTAAGAAAAAAGATAGATACTGTTAAAAATCTGATTTTAACCGGACCTCTCGGGTATCTTGATTTTCTGATGTTAATGAAGAATGCGAAATATGTGCTTACCGATTCAGGAGGAATACAGGAAGAAACTACTTACCTGAAAATACCGTGTCTCACTTTAAGAGAAAATACCGAAAGACCTATAACGATTTCAGAAGGAACGAACGTGCTATGCGGTCTCGATGAAAAAAAGATTTTTAAAACTATAAAGGAAATTGAATCCGGCAAATTTAAAAAAAGTACAATTCCGAAATTCTGGGACGGTAAATCTGCCGAGAGAATAGTAAAAATTTTATTATCAAAAATTTGATTCATTTAAAAAGGAGATAAATAAATGTCAGAAGAAAACAAACAAGAGGTTGCGGGATTACCGGAGAATGCTTATAAGGAACTGAAAGAAGGTGAAACTTATAAACCGATAATGCTGCCTGATAAAATTTATCCCGAGGTAAATTTCCGTTCCGTATTCTGGGGATTGCTGATGGCAATAATATTTTCTGCCGCAGCTGCTTACCTTGGCTTAAAGATAGGACAGGTCTTTGAAGCAGCAATTCCAATTGCAATTATTGCAGTCGGACTTTCATATTTATCAAAAAGAAAAAATGCACTCGGGGAAAATGTCATTATACAATCGATTGGAGCAAGTTCGGGCGTAATTGTTGCCGGTGCGATTTTCACTTTGCCTGCACTTTACATCTTAAATCTTGAAGCACAATTTTACCAGGTCTTCTTATCTTCACTACTCGGCGGTATACTCGGAATACTTTTCTTAATCCCATTCAGAAAATATTTTGTTGCTGAAATGCACGGAAAATATCCTTTCCCGGAAGCTACCGCAACAACGGAAGTTCTGGTGTCGGGAGAAAAAGGCGGTGACCAGGCTAAATTATTATTGGTTGCAGGTATAATCGGCGGAATATACGATTTTATTATTGCTACATTCGGTTGGTGGAGTGAAGTATTCACAACACGCGTATTGCCTGTTGGAGAAATGCTCGCGGATAAAGCAAAACTTGTTTTTAAAATAAATGTCGGCTCGGCGGTTCTTGGTCTCGGTTATATTGTAGGATTAAAATATGCCGCTATTATCGCCGCAGGTTCATTCGTCGGGTGGTATATGATTATCCCAATCATAAATTATTTTGCACCCGGAATGACATTAGCCATCGGTGCTAATGTGACTAAAATTGTCGGACAAATGTCTGCAGAAGAAATTTTTAAATTCTATGTCAGACCGATAGGTATAGGCGGTATTGCAATGGCAGGTGTAATCGGGATTATAAGGTCATCAAAAATTATTAAAAGTGCTTTCTCTCTTGCTGTAAAAGAAATCACAGGAAAACATAAAGTGAGCAGTGAAACTTTGAGAACGCAAAGAGACCTTCCGATGGGGATTATTGCAGGCGGAATTCTTGTAACTGCAATTATCATTTTTATTTTCTTCTGGTTAGGAGTTGTACACGAATTAGGCTTTGCTTTAATAGCACTTGCAATAGTTATGATTATTGCATTCCTTTTCACGACTGTTGCCGCTAATGCGATTGCGATTGTCGGAACGAATCCTGTTTCGGGGATGACATTAATGACATTGATTATTACTTCTGTCGTTATGGTGTCTGCGGGATTATCGGGAACAGCCGGAATGATTTCAGCACTTGTAATCGGCGGTGTTGTTTGCACGGCACTTTCGATGGCGGGCGGATTTATTACAGATTTGAAAATTGGTTACTGGCTCGGTTCATCGCCATATAAACAGGAGACATGGAAATTTACAGGGACGTTACTTTCCGCTGCAACTGTAGGCGGAGTCATAATCGTCTTAAATAAAACTTACGGATTCACCGGACCGAATGCACTCGTAGCTCCGCAGGCTAATGCTATGGCTGCTGTAATAGGACCTATGATGTCAGGACAACCTGCTCCGTGGATGCTTTATATCGCGGGTGCTTTTATGTCTTTAATTTTAACAATGATCGGAGTTCCGGCTCTTGCTTTTTCACTCGGAATGTTCATTCCGCTCGAGCTTAATACTCCGATATTGCTCGGCGGTATTATAGCTCACATAGTTTCAACAAGAAGTAAAGATGAAAAAGTAAATAATGCAAGAAGAGAAAGAGGAACACTCATTGCATCCGGTTTCATTGCAGGCGGTGCATTAATGGGAGTTCTCGCAGCAGTTCTTAGATTCTCAGGAATTAATTTTGTAAATGAAGAATGGTTCGCATCGCATTCAGCAGAAGTTATTGCTTTGATAATGTTAATTGTAATTTGTGTTTATTTAGTCTGGGATTCAATGAGAGCTGATAAATTAGAAAAGAAATAAAATTATAAAATATACCGTTCCCTTTCTAAAGATTGGGAACGGTTTAATTAAACGAGTTAGAAATCACTTTTTAATGAAAGGAAAAAAATAAATGGATAATCAAAAAATATTAGAAAGATTTTTTAAATATATAAAAATCGATACACAATCAAACGAAGAATCAACGACCTGTCCGAGCACAGCTAAACAGCTTAATCTCGGGAAGGTTCTTGTTGCTGAATTAAAAGAAATAGGATTATCGGATGTTAGCATTGATGAGAACGGTTATATAATGGCTACACTTCCTGCAAACACGGATAAAAAAGTGCCGACAATCGGATTCATTTCTCATATGGATACTGCACCTGATTTTTCCGGAGAAAATGTTAATCCGCAGATAATTAAAAATTATGACGGCGGAAATATAGTAATTAATAAAGAAAAAAATCTTGTTCTTACACCTGAATTATTTCCTGAACTTACGGAATATGTAGGACAGACAATCATCACGACTGACGGAAACACTTTGCTTGGTGCTGATGATAAAGCGGGTATAACGGAAATTATGACCGCAATGGAATATCTCGTAAAAAATCCAAAGATAAAACACGGAACAATTAAAGTCGGATTTACGCCGGATGAAGAAATCGGAAGAGGCGTGGATAAATTCGATGTCGAAAAATTCAAAGCTGATTTTGCGTATACGTTAGACGGCGGCGGAGTCGGCGAACTGGAATATGAAAATTTTAATGCTGCAAAGTTGACAGTGAAAGTTCAGGGACGAAACGTGCATCCGGGTTACGCGAAGGATAAAATGTTAAATGCAAATTTAATTGCAATAGAATATAACGATATGCTTCCTGTAAATATGCGTCCGGAATTTACGCAGGGTTATGACGGCTTTTTCCATATTTTAAAAATGGAAGGTACGGTTGAAAATGCAACACTCGTATATATCGTACGTGACCACGACAGGGAAAAATTCGAACAAAAGAAAAAAATGGCTCTGGAAATTGAGAAATTTTTAAATAACAGGTATGGTGAAGGAGTTGTAAAAGCTGAACTCGTTGACCAGTATTATAATATGAAAGAAAAAGTTGTACCGGTGATTCATGTAGTTGAAACTGCACAGAAAGCGATGGAGCTTCTTGAAATTGAACCTATTGTTGTTCCGATACGAGGCGGTACGGACGGTTCGAGACTTTCTTACATGGGACTCCCCTGTCCGAATATTTTTGCAGGCGGTTTGAATTTCCACGGTAAATTTGAATATATACCTCTTGAGTCAATGAGAAAAGCTTCGGAAGTGATTGTGAAGATTGTAGAGCTATACACTTCCAAATAAGTTATAAAGTTTGTAAAGTTGTAAAGTTTATAAAGTTATAAAGTTAAAAAGTTAAAAGGTTTGAAGGTTTGAAGGTTAAAAGGTTAGAAGGTTTGAAAGTTCGAAAGTTTGAAGGTTCGTAAAGATACAATCTCTCCTTCCCAATCCCTGATTGGGAAGGTGTTTTTTTATATCTTAGTTTATTTCGATATTCTCTGTGTCTACTCTATAATCTCTGTGATATGTACTTAATCAGTGAAATCAAATTAATCAATGATTCAAATTAATCAGTGATTCAAATATTCCTCAGTAGATATCACATTTGCATACGTTTTATTCAATGCTGCCAAAAAAGAATTATGAACATCAACCGAATTTATTTTTCTTCCGTTATATTCCAGGCTTTTTGTTGCACACGCATCTCCAATTAAAGTACAATTAAAACCAAAATCTTTTGCAGCTCTTGATGTTGCATCGATACACATATGAGTCATCATTCCGCAAATTGTTAAATCTAATATATGATTAAAACTCAGATAATCCAGCAACTCTGTATCTTTAAAACTGTTGGGAAAATGTTTTATAAATATTTTTTCGGAATCGAGTGGTTTTACATTTTCGTGAATATCAGTTCCGGTAGTGTCCGGAAGGAAAAATGTTGCGTCAGGTTTTAACGCTATATGTTGAATATAAATTACGGGATAATTTTTATTTCTGAAAGATTCGATTAATTGTTTTGCTTTCAGGCTTGCTTCCAAACTGCTGTCCAGTTGCATTTTCCCGCCTTCAAAATAATCGTTTTGTATATCTATAACTAATAATGCTTTGTTTGATTTCATAATATTCAATATTTTTAATCTGTTTAAATTATTGTAATTGCAATTAAGAGAGTAAATTTATATAGCCGCAGCCGTAGCCGCAGGCTAAAGCCTGCGAAAATAAAAAATTTATTTATAAAATAAAAATATTAATTTTATAATGCATCAACTTATATAGTTTTCAACCTCTCCCCTGCCCCTCTCCTACAAGGAGAGGGGGAAAAACGATTGTACACGCAGGCTAAAGCCTGCGGCTACGGAATAATCTTCTGACAATCTGCGCAGGCTAAAGCCTGCGGCTACGGAATAATCTTCTGACAATCTGCGCAGGCTAAAGCCTGCGGCTACGGAATAATCTTCTAACAGTGCAGGCTAAAGCCTGCGGCTACGGAATAATCTTCTAACAGCGCAGGCTAAAGCCTGCGGATACGGTTGCGAGTATAGTAAAATCTGTAATCAGTTCTTAATCAGTGAAATCAGTTTAATCAAAAAAATCATATTAATCAGTGATTCTAATTCTCTTTCACAAACTCATACGGCATAAAATCAATAAAATTGTTAACTGATATTTTAACGGAATAAACCTTTGAATCTTTCATTTCAAACGGAATTACTTTATATCCGTACTCGGGATGATTATATGTACAGAAGAATGAATTTCCTCCGATATTTTCAAGTTGTCCTATTAAAAAAGGATGATGCGAAAAATATATTTTTAGCTTGCCGTCATCACCGATTTTGATTTCAATTTTGCCATAAGCCGGATTTGTATAAGTACCTGTATACATTTTCAAATTAATATCGGAAGCAGAATTTTCCTCAACAAGTTTTTTATTCTTTTCAAAAAATTCTTTTTCTTGTTTTTGTTTTTCAATTATGCCCTTTAAAGACATCTCGGAATAATTTTTTTTCGGTGAAACACCGAGATAGGAAGCAATAATTTGAAACGGAAGATCTTCAAATAATAAATTCTGGTCTGTGTTCGTTAAAGTTACAATGCCGAGATTTTCTTCAGGTATAAGGCATACTGATGAAACGAAACCATCAACACCGCCTGTATGCCATATTAAAAGTTTACCGTTAATATCATCGAGAAACCAACCGAGACCATAATTTTGGAAATGTGAACCGGGAAAATCAGGACCGAGACCATTTCCAGCAACCATATTACTCATTCTTGTTTGTTTTAAAACCTGAAATGGTATAATTTGATTTCCATTAAACTTGCCGCTGTCAAGCTGCATTGAAATCCAGTTGCTCATATCTTTTGCACACGAGCTTATCGTTCCTGCAGGTGCAAGATTATTTATATTCGGATAAGGAATTTTCACGAGACTATCTATAATAGTCGTATATGGCAAAGCAGAATTTTTTTTATTTTTTATTCCCTCAACATTAATATATGTTCTCGTCATTTGTAAAGGTCCGATAATTTTTTCATTAACATAATCATCCCAGGATTTTCCTGTTACAATTGGAATCAGCTCGCCTGCAGTCAAAAACGCTGCGTTACAATATCCAAACCTCGCACGAAATGGAAATACAGGAACCAGGTTACGAAGATTATTTATAATTTCCGCACGCGACAAATCCAAATCCCAGTTTACGAAATCACCTTCAAATGTTTGTAATCCGAGTCTGTGACACATCAAATCCCTTATCATAACATCTTTTGTCACAAAATCATCATACATTTTAAAATCAGGCATCCATTTTGTAACTTTATCATTTAACGATAAAGATTTCTCATAATCGAGCAAACAAATTGATGTTGCCGTGAAAGCTTTAGTGTTTGAGCCAATCATAAACAAAGTGTTTTCATCAACTTTGTTTATTTTTTCTTTTTCCCTGTAACCGTAGCCTTTTAAAACTATGACTTTCCCGTCTTTTACAATTACAACTGAAACGCCGGGAATATTTTCATTTTTCATTGCTTTCAGAATATAATCATCAAGTTCATTTTGCACGAAAGCATTCTGTGAAAATAATATCGAGTGTGAAAAAAAGAAAATAATCGCAAATAAAAATATTCTTTTCATATAATTTTAATTAATTATTGTAAATAATATTTACAGATTTAAAATAAAATACCAGATAAAAATTGTGATAAAAGATAAAGGTATTCCGATACCAACCATTAAATTCGCAAGCTTTGGATTAAGGTCATAACTTACAGCAAGCACAGAGCCCATGACCATAGGCGGCATTGCAATTTCAATAATACTCACGTGAACATCGAGTCCTTTCCCATGCAATAAAATAATATAAACAAAATAAATTATTGCAGGTGCCAGAATCAATTTATAAAATAACCCTGTTATAATTTCTTTATACGGCAGATGTTCCAATTTGATTCGTAATTGTAATCCAACTGAAATCAAAGCGAGAAACGCCATTGGACTTCCTGCTTTTTCGAGTATTTCTTTTGCAATTCCGGTGAATTCAAAATTAAAAATATTCAAAGCAAAACCCACAACAAACGCTGCGAACGAAGGATAATATAATATTTTTTTAGAAATCGATTTAACATCAATTTTTCCATGTGAACAAATTGATGCAACGATTATTCCGGCAGTGGATAAAATTACAAAACTGCCCGACTGGTCAATTAACACTCCGACTTTTAAACCTTCAACTCCGTAAAGAGCCATTAATACAGGAAATCCGACAAAAGACGTGTTGCACAAACCAGCGGTTAATATTAAAGCTCCGATAGTTGCAGAATCTGCTTTTAGAAATTTTTTTAATGATAAAAAAAATATTATCGACAATCCAAATACTATCCACGTAACGAACAGCGGATAAAATATATTGCTGCTTATTTTAATTTGCGGAATATATAATAATGCTAATGCAGGCAGGCAAAGATACATAATTATATCGTTTAAAACCTGGTGTGAATTTTCAGGCAGGAACCTGAATTTTTTTATTAGCACGCCTGCGATTAAGCATACGAATAACAGTAAGATGTTACTCAAAAATAATAACCTCTATTTAATATTTAAAAGTATGAATTTTTTGGCGAAAACTATTTATCCATCATATCCGGCTGTATTACGCCGAAAATATTTCCGTCAGGGTCTTTGCAATATGCAAACTGCCCTATAGTAGGAATCGGCTGAACCGGCGTTAAAACCGTACCACCGTGTTTTTTTATACTCTCAAGTGAGGCGTTAATGTCTCCGACTCCTATTGTATTAACAACATAAGGAACCAAATCGGATTTTTTTGTCACTGCGCCATTTATGCCGGGATTTTTTTCACCCGTATTAGCGAGCCAGTAATCCATATCTCCCCATTTTTCAAATTTCCAGCCAAATGCATTTTGATAGAATTTCACACATTCCTCCGGTTTATCGGAAGGAATTTCAAAATGAACAACGCGTTCCATTGTAATTAATTTTATATTTTATAAATAATTTTTTAAATTAACATCTGTTATTATCAGCACGCCAGTTTTTTACTGCTTTTTTAATGTCTTCGTTTCCCAAATTTTCATCCAAAGCCCTTTTGACTAAATCAGGAAATTCTTCGTCGGAAGCAAATCTAAGACCGATGATTTGCTGTATAGTCAGTTTTTTATCAAGAGGTTTACCTGTAAGAAGGTAATAACGAAAATTTTCTTCAGCTCTTATTGCTCTGTCCTGAGCACGTTCGGCAAAACTGCGGGCGTAATAGAAAAGACTTAAAAAAGCAATTGAAATAAGGAATAAAAACAAACCGGGCTTAAGCGAAGAATGATTAACTATTTCCGCTATAGTATAATAAATCGATGAAACCAATAACAAAACAATAATTGCAAATGTAAGTCCGTGGTATAAAGGTACGTATCTTCTGTGGTTGGAATAATTTTGTTCTCCCATGATTTTAATTATTAAAGTTGTAAAATATCAACTAATTATGAAAAATAGATTTTCTTTTCAAGACATAAATATAACTTTTTAATCATTCACTAAGTTCAATTTCCCGTAAAAATTAATATAAAAATAATATGAAACTTTTTAGCAAAATAATCTCTTTTAATAAGGTAAAATAGGAGTTCTATAATGTTAAAAAAATCTCAGTTCTCTGTTTATTCCTTTTTACTAATAACTTTCTTAGTATTAGTAGCCGCGTATTTCTTCACGAAAGAACCGGGGGATAAAGTAGACAATTTCACAATTCAAAATTTCGACGGGAATACATATTCTCTCGATATGAATAAAGACGCAAAAGCAACTGTGTTGATTTTTGTATCTACACAATGCCCGAATGTAAAAATTTATGACAGCCGGATTAATGATATTGCAAATGAATATCAGGCTAAAGGATTTGTCATTTGGGGAATAAATTCGAATAGTACAGAACCTGTCGAAGACGTGAAACAACATTCCGTAGATGTAAATTATAATTTCCCTGTTCTAAAGGATATGAACAATACTGTAGCAGATATGCTCGGTGCTACAAAGACACCTGAAGTATTTGTAATAGACAAAAACAGGGTGGTTCTATATCACGGAAGAATAGATGATAACAGGGATATATCAAGTGTGACTTCAAACGATTTGAAAAATGCACTGAACGATATTCTCGCCAGCAAAGATATTGCTGTAAAATCAACAAAGTCATTCGGTTGTACAATTAAACGGGTAGATAAATAAATTTATTTATTCAGAGGGGCACAAAAGTTTATCTGATTGGTTTTCTTTTGTGTTTCTCTGTTTACCCGCAAACTTTTTTATAAATTAATCTGTTAAAATGAAATTCGGTCTGTATGAAGATCGAATAAATTCAAAATAATTTATAAAAAGGAAATTTTTATTATATGAAAAAAATATTAGTAATTATAATTCTTTGTTTTTATTCGATAGCATATTCACAGCAAATCAAGCCGATTAAAGCAACATCAGAACTCGACGATATAATCAAAGATAACAAAGGAAATGTAATATTATTCAATCTCTGGGCTACGTGGTGTAAACCTTGCGTGGAGGAATTTCCTGATTTAATTAAACTTTATAATAATTACAAAGACAGAAATTTTACTATTATTTTCATTTCCATCGACTTCAAAGAAGAAATAAATACAAAGCTTATTCCGTTTTTAAAAGAGAACGATGTTAATTTTGTGACTTACTTCGATGATTTTAAAAACCAGGATGAGTTGATAAATTATTTCGATAAGAAATGGGATGGAGGAATTCCTTCAACATATATTTTCGACAAAAACGGAGTGGAAGAATCAAAATTCCTCGGTATTAAGGATTATTCATTTTACGAAAGAGAAATACAGAAATTTATAGACTGAGAAATTATTTTTAAATTTCTTTTGATACATTCTTAATTAATTCCCATGCATTCGTTACATGTTCGCGGGTAACATTTGTTTGTGCGATTACGAATCTTAACGTATATGTTCCGTTGAGTTTGGTATGACTTATATATATTTTTCCTGTGTCGTTAATTTTATGAAGAAGCTTTTCGTTTAGCTTATCGTGTTCAGTCGGAGAATTAATTCCTTCGGGTTTATATCTGAAACAAATCAAATTCAATGTTCGCGGAGCTAATATTTCAAAATCTTTTTCATTACGAATTTTTTCTTCAAGTTCTTTTGCAAGAGAAATATGATAACGTAATTTTTCCTGCAACCCGTTGACACCAAAGCTTCTGATGACAAACCATAATTTTAAAGCTCTGAATCTTCTTCCGAGCGGAATTCCCCAGTCACAGTAATTATTTACTTCTTTATCAGGTCTGGTTTTAAGATATTCGGGCAATATTTCAAATGAATTAATGAGTGCATTTTTATCCCTGACGAAATATGCTGAACAATCGAAATTTGTAAACAGCCATTTGTGCGGATTAAACACGAACGAATCTACCTGTTCGATTCCCTCTATCATCCAGCGATATTCAGGTAAAAGCAAAGCCGAGCCTGCAAATGCCGCATCAACGTGAAGCCAGATGTTATATTTTTTACAGAGTTCCGCAATTTCCTTTAGCGGGTCGATGGCAGTCGAACCGGTTGTGCCGAGAGCAACAACAACGCACATCGGTTTATAATCTTTTTGCAAATCTTTTTCAATATAATATTTTAACTGAGTCACGTTCATTTTATAATCATCATCGACATCGATTTTAACCAAATTATCTTTTCCTATTCCTGCTATCTTAACAGCTTTTTCGATTGAGGAATGTGTTTCTGTAGAACAATACACCCGCAGGTTTATAAAATCCTTAAATCCGCTCTGATTAATTTTATAATTTGAAAATTTTTCCCGTGCGGAGAGAATTGCTGTCAGAGTAGAAGTTGAAGCCGTATCCTGAATTACACCCGTGAAAAAATCCGGAAGTCCTATCATTCCTCTCATCCAGTTCATAACTTTCTCTTCAAGTTCTGCGGCTGATGGTGATGTTTCCCACTTCATACATTGTGCACCGATAGCCTGTGTAAGCATTTCAGCCAGTAATGAAGGATAACTTGAGTTTGCAGGGAAATAAGCGAAGAAATTCGGACTTTGCCAGTGAGTAATTCCCGGGATAATAATATTTTGAAAATCACTGAATATTTTTTCTATGTTCTCGGCTTGCATAGGTGGATTATCCGGAAGTTTATTAAATATTTCATGCGGCTTTACCTGTGATTTGACGGGATAGGTTTCGATATTCTTATAATATTCGACTATCCAGTCTATAAATTCGTGTGCGGATTTTTTGAATTCGTCTATATCCATCGCTGATTATTTTGATTTCTATGATTTAGCTGATTTTAAAAAATATAGTAAAATAAAAGTCTGATTTTTTTAAAAAACTCCGATAAAATATTTTATACAAATTTAATGATTTTTAGAGAACGAAAAACTCTAATTTAATGTTCTCTCTCTATCCGGAAAATCTTATGTAAATTTATTTATATAAGATTAAGATTTACAAATAAAAATTAGTGAATTGGATTATTTAATATAGCTCTTCATCCTTCATCTGATTTTTATTTTAGAAATAAATTATTGATTTAATTTAAGCGGATTTGCTCCATTATAAAATCCAAAAATAAAATTGCAGTTTGAAATTTTATTTCAATTTGGTTTAATTGATATTAAATAATTATTTTTTAATAATATAATTACATATGAAAACATTTTATTTTTACTCAATAATAATATCCGTTTTGTTAATGAACGTTTGTTCATACTCTCAATGGAATCGGACAACTCTGTCCGGTGGTGTTGTATATACGTTATCAATAAAGGATAACGGAATGATTTATGCCGGAACCTGTTCGGGAGTATATTATACCGATGATATCGCACACAGCTGGCATAAAGGAAGTGAAATTCTCGATTCGAAAAATATCATTTCGATAGCATTCATGGATGCATTAATTTTCACTTTAGATAACCAGGGTTCGGTTTATCAATCTAATGATAACGGATTAAATTGGAATTTTATTTCAAGTAATCCGGGCGCACATTTAATTTCAATAAATAATTCAGAGATTTATTGCGCTTCAAGCCGAAATTCAACGAACGGCAGTTTGTCACGTTCAACCGATGGCGGATTAACCTGGCTTTCTATGAATTTAAATAATAATCTATCTATAAATGATTTATTGTTTTCCGATAAATATTTATTCGCCGGAGGTGAAAATGGAGTTTACAGAACATCTGATAATGGATTGAACTGGGAACATATGGCAAATGGATTTTGTAATGATGTTAACGTTTATTCTCTGAAATCTGATTCCGAAAACTTATATGCAGGCACAAAAAATGGCGTTTACCGTTCAACGAACAAAGGAGAAAGCTGGTTTCCGATAAATAACGGAATCAGTACAAAACAGCCATTCTATTCTTTAGAAAATAATAATGGAGTATTATTCGCTACTGAATATGCTATAGGTGTTTATAATTCTACCAATAACGGACAGAGCTGGGAGCCATGTAATTCCGGATTGAAAGATAACCTCATTTATAAATTAATTTCATTTAAAAATAATCTTATTGCTTGTTCTCAAGGCGGCGGTGTATATGTAACAATTGATTCAGGTAAAACCTGGAGTCAAATGAATGCCGAACTATATCCGCATATTGTATATACAATGTATGATAACGGAAATACTTTATTGGCAGGCACTCAAGGCGGTGGTGTTTTTATCTCAAAAAACGGAGAAGAATGGACGAATTATAATAATGGATTGGAAAATACGATAGTGTATTCGATTGTATCTGCAAATAAAAATTTATATGCGGGCACTTATGGAGGAATATTTAAAAGTTCAAACGGTGGATATAACTGGGATGCTGTAAACACAGGACTTCAGGATTCAGTTGTTCTCGCTCTTGCCGCAAATGAAAATTCAATTTTTGCCGGAACGAAAGGCGACGGACTTTATAAGACCGATAATTGGGGAGAAAGCTGGTACAAAGCAAACAACGGAATCACCTGTGATACGATAAATTCTCTTTATAGTTTGAATGATATCCTTTTCGCAGGAACTTATTCCAAAGGAATTTTCCGTTCCACAAATTCGGGTGCAAACTGGACGTCCTGCAATTCGGGTTTTCTGGATATTCCATATGTCACATCATTTACAAAAAATGAAAACACAATTTATGCGAGCAATTATGCCCGCTACCCATATTGCGGTTTATATAAATCTACAAATTACGGTTCGACCTGGAACCTGATACTCGGAGAGTACGATGTACTTGCAATGACCGTTTATGATAATACTATTTACGCGGCAACGTATGACGACGCGGGCGGCAATGTATTAAAGAGCACAAATGACGGAATTAGCTGGACAAATATCAGCAAAATAACGGAGAAAGGTAATCCGTGGGGCAATGCCGATCTCCGCTCTCTATTTACATACAACGGAAAATTATTTGTGGGTACTTACGGGAAATCTATTTTTTCAACTAAAATAGAAAAGGCGGTAAAAATAGATGAGACCGGTGATAATTTCCCGGACAGGCATTTATTAATGCAAAATTATTATAAACCGTATTCGATTACAAAATATAAACTTAAAGAGCCGAGAATAGCAATATTTAAATTCACTGAGTAAACGAACATCAAATAATATTTTTAAGTAAAATTTTTTGATGTTAAGAAGATGATATTGAAAAAGTAAATATTAAAATCACACATTCCCAAAATTTAATGGGAATGTGTGAATATATGATATGTAATTTAAAATTTCAAAACGTTCATTCCCTGTTCAAAAATAATATCGATAGGGATTTTTTCAGAGTTAATTCTATCTAAATCTTTTTGAAGTTCAGGTTTAATCGAACCGTCTTTATCTATTAATTCCTTTGCTGCATTATAATCGCCGTCTCCCTGAATTTTTAAAATTTGCTGAACGGAACCGATAATTGCTTTTTGCATTTTTTCAAAATTAACGCTGTAAGTTCCGTCATTATGTCTTGTAAATACACCTTCCCTTTCGAAATAATAAAAGCGAACCATGTTTGCCTTGCCGTGTGCGTCCGCCGCACCAAAGCGGCAGGAGCGGAATATACCTGCAAGGAAAGTTACGTAATTATCCATAACTTCACCACTCTTAAGTTCGCCCATTTCATATAATTTTGTTACGAGATACAATCCGAGAATATCGGCTTTACCTTCTTCTAATGCTCCGTAATATTCTTTTATAGCATCGCGAACAGTTGTTTTTCCGTCAATCGTATTTTTTATTCCAAGTCCGTGAGCAACTTCATGGAATGTTACATTTTCAAAAAACGCATCGAACTTAACATACTTTCTTTGGTTTTTTGAAATTAATAAATCAGAAATCGGAAGCATTATGCTCTCAAATTTTGCCTGCATAGCATTTTTAAGCTGAAGCCTTCTCGAACCTTTTTTCAACTGTACTTCTTCATCGTTCGGAAGATTTATTGCGATAGTTTTTCCTCCTGCATTTGCATCGCCGGCATAATACAGTACATTATAAACATTCATATCGGATTCAGTAGCAGGAATTTCTTTTTTGTAATTTTCATCCACAGGCAAACCTTTTTGTAAACCCGGAAGCATTGCATTGAATTTTTCAAGCTTCTTGCTCCATTCGGGGTCTTTAACTAAAACGAACGATTCAAATGAAGCTTTATAACCAAAAAGTTTATCTTCATAATTTTCTATCGGACCAACAACGAAATCTATATTTGATTTTTTCATCTCCATCCATGCAAAATCACTCGGCTGATAATTGTCATTTAATAAAGCATCAGCGCGTAACAATAAATAATTTTTCAAACCGGCATCTTCTGCAAGCCCTGCGGCTTCTTTTAAAAGATTAGCAGCTTTATCGAGTGCACTCATATGCAATACGGAATAAGGTACTACTTTAAGTTCACCGATATTATTTCTTTTTAAAACGGTATATTGAGATTTTTTATCTTTGTTATCGAATTTTTCAAATTCTTCTTTCGTCATATCAGGCGGATAAAAACTCACGCAATCAGGCTTGTTTCCGAATCCTTCCACGAAAGGTTTATTTCCATCGAGTCTTTCCCACGGTCCGTAATTTATCAAAGCAAGCTTTTTTATATATCCGGCTTCTACAGGATCATTCGGATACAATTTATCTATTCTTCCCATTAATTCATCTTTAAAGCCATAAGCCTGGAACCAGAAAATGTCATCCATATACTTTGCGGCTTCGATAAGTATCGGAATAATTTTCTTTTCATTGGGTGACAGCCAGCTTAAATCTGCTGTTAAAGTTACCGACTTATACATATCAAGCCTGTCTTTTACAGATTGAGGATTAGAACTGTTAGATATAATCATAATAAAAATAAATATTGATATAACGAATTTATTAAACATGGTGAATGAAATTTAATTAATTAAATATATATATAATAAACTAAAACTAATTTTTTAATATTGAAATACAAATAATTTGTAAAACAACATTTATGTTGTTTTGAATCATATACGATAACCCCTCAACATAAATGTTGAGGTACAGAGCCCAACATATCCCGACAAGTCGGGATGCAAAGAGCGCAAATGTTGAGATACAGAGCCTCAATATAAATGTTGAGGTACAGAACAAATTACTCTATTATAATCTCATCTACAAATATATACGCATTATCGCCGGCGCCGGGGTGCCATGCCGGTATCTTTCCGTAATTTTTAGCCTTCACCCGTATATAACGAGAAGATAAATTAACTTCAGTAGTATAGTCTTTTATGATGACACTCAACTCAGTATCGGGTATATCATTTTTTATTGTTGCGATATTTTTGAAATTAATTCCGTCATCTGAAACCAGAATCTCTATATCAGTCGGCATCCAAATCCACGAACGAGCATCCTGTAAAAATCCTGCTCCGATTTTTTTAAGAGGCTGAACTTTGCCCAAATCCACGACTGCGTCAAAATCTTTTCCCTGGTAGCCCTGCCAGTCACCAAGCCGCCAATTCTTTTTTCCGCGTATCCGGTCAATCAATCCATCCGGTCCGCCTGCATTGTATTTAGTATCATATTGTGTATATAATTTTACACTCCTGCCTGCAGGAATTTTATAAAATTCGCCTATCACTATAAAACTTTTTCCACGCTTTTCATTATAAGCAAATGCTTTTATAGTTGTCGACTGATTAATTACAATTGGTACTTTATAAATTGAAGAATTCATATCAGGTTCACTTCCATCGAGTGTATAATATATATCAGATTTTAGATTATCAAACCCATATTGAATTAATTCTATTTTATTATTCTCTTTAAATGTTTTCCCATGTGATTCGATAACGGGAACAGGGTTAATTTTATAATCATTTATTATTGTTTCCGGAACATTAAAATCTCTTCGTCCTGCATTTTTGCTTGCGGATGAACCCATATCAAAATCAATTTCACCACCGTTTATAATGGCATCATGATTTAAAAAACATTCATCATATTTTTTTCCATTTAAATATGTCGATTGAATATAGAAATTATTCGAGCTTACATTTTTAGCTTTGATTATAAATTGTTTCCCGTTTTCAAGATTTATAGTTACTTTATCAAACAATGGTGTACCAATAACATATTGCTTTTGTCCGGGACAAACGGAATAAATTCCCATTGCGCTCATCACATACCAGGCGGACATCTGCCCGCAATCTTCATTTCCGATTGAACCATCCGGGTCATTTTTATAAAAATCCGTCATGATTTTATGAACAAGTTCCTGCGTTTTATATGGTTCGTTTACGTAATCGAACAGATAAGCCATGTGATGTGATGGCTCATTCCCGTGTGCATACTGACCAATCATTCCGCTAATATCATCGAGTTCAAATCCGGTCATTTTACTTTCTGCTGTAAACAACTCATCGAGTTTCTTACTTAATTTATTTTTCCCTCCCATAAGTTCTGCATACCCGCTAATATCCTGCGGAACATAAAAAGTATATTGCCAGGCGTTTGCTTCTGTATAGTTCGAGTTTACTTCATAAGGGTCGAAAGGCTTGTACCATCCACCGTTAATTTTCGCCCGCATAAAACCCGTCTTAGGGTCATAAACATTTTTATAATATTGTGCACGTTGAACAAATCTTTTGTATTCGGATTCATTACCAATTAACTTTGCATACTGAGCAATGCACCAATCATCATAAGCATATTCGAGAGTTTTAGAAACTGATTCGTGCTCATAATCCTGAGGAACAAAACCAAATTTTCTGTAATATTCCAATCCGAAAAGATTTGTGTCGGCGCTGTGACGCATAGCATCAAAAGCCTTGTTCTCATCAAAGCCACGAATTCCTTTTACATACGCATCTACAATTACAGGAACGGAATGATAACCAATCATACAAAATGTTTCGTTGGCTGAGAGCTCCCATACAGGCAGCATTCCGCCGAATTCATATTCCGCAAGAAATGTATTTATTAAATCGTTTGTAAGTTTTTGCTGAACAATTGTAAAAAGAGGATGTTCAGCCCTGTATGTATCCCAGAGTGAAAATACCGTATGATTTTCAAAACCGTTTGCAGTATGAATTTTTTTATCCGTGCCTCTGAATTGTCCGTCGACATCCTGATACAAATTCGGATTCAGGAAACAATGGTAAAGTGCTGTATAAAAAATTGTTTTATTTTCTTCTGAACTTCCCTCAACAACAATTTTATTTAATTCTTTATTCCAATCATTTTTTGCATCGAGCCTTACTTTAGTAAAATCCCAATCGGGAATTTCAGCATCGAGATTTTTATAAGCACCTTCTATGCTGACTGCGGATATACCTACCTTAACATAAACAATTTTTCTGCTGTCGGTATTAAATTTAACGTATGCCTTAATGTTTTTTCCTTCAGCGTATTCTTTATTATCTATCAATATATCGTTCACAGCTATTCCATTATCTATGAAGGGTTCAGAAAATTTCATAACAAAATAAACAACTTTATTTCTTGCCCATTCCTTTGAACGCCGGAAGCCGCATATTTCCTGTTTGTTAACGAATTTTATATTCGATTCCAAAACTTCGTTGCGATGTTTTAAATCAATAATGAAATTTGATTTATCTGTGCTGAATGTGTATTTATGAAATCCAGCCCGCTTCGTTGCCGTTAACTCTGCAAATACATTATATTTATCAAGAATGACGGAATAATAACCCGCCGTTGCAGTTTCGTTTTGATGTTGAAAAGAGGATGAATATTCCGTGTTACTGAATTTAATATCCCCTATGGTCGGCATAATCAGAATATCGCAGTAATCAGGAACGCCTGTTCCGCTTAAATGTGTGTGAGTAAATCCATAAATCACAGAATCAGAAAAATGATATCCGCCGCATCCATCCCATCCTGAAAGTCTTGTATCGGGACTTAATTGCACCATCCCAAATGGAACACTTGCACCGGGGTAAGTATGTCCGTGTCCGCCTGTACCTATAAATGGATTTACATATTTAGTAAGGTCAATTTCATTTTGTGCAGTTGAAGAAAATAAGGGAATACATAAAATAAATATTATTGCGATAAACTTTTTCATAATAAATGTTATGTTTGATTTTTTATAAAATTTCGTCAAGCAACTTACAAACATCTTTTATATATTTTGTACATTTTGTTTCGTGAATATTAAGAGCTTTGAATATCAGCGGACCGTCTTCTTTTGATAAATTTACACCTGTCAAGTCAAGACAATCAGTATATTTATTTAATTCTGTAAACTTTGTAATTAATTCTCTCGTTTTTTCATAAACCTTAACTTTTGAGCCGTCCGGGTCTTTTTCATCGAAGTATTTGCAACCGATTGCCATAATACCGCCTGTTAAAGCACCGCAAATGCCTTGTGTTCTCGCAATTCCACCGCCGAAGCCTGCCGCAACCAGTTTTGCTTGTTTATCATCGATTCCAAATTTATCAGCATACGCGCTTAAGACAGACTGTGCACAATTAAAATTACTTTTAAAAAGTTCTAATGCTTTTTCTGAATTTTCCATTATTATTTTATTTTAAATTTTTTATCAAAATTAAATCCCTACGGGATAAATTCTATTTTAATATTTCTCCTCTACAAATATTTTATCCCTAAGGGATAATATATTTAATCTTATGAATCTTATGAATCTTACGAATCTTATGAATTTATTTTACATCTACTAAAGAAATATATTTCAGCTTTTTTCGTAATTCATTTTCATTTATTACGGATTTACAAGAGACAGTTTTATTAATTCCGGGAATTACATCAAAATAGTTATCGCTAAATTTCAAATCATCATCAGTATATAGATAAAGATTTTTTATCAGTTTATCTGACATTATGGTTATAAAAATATTGTCATTAAAATTTTCAAAAAGAAATTTAACGTTAGGGGTTGGAATTGATAAATTTTTTACCTCTGTGAAATACATAATATTTTCATATATACGAACTTCATCAGTTTGAAAATGTGAGAACAACAAAATTTCATTTTGATTAAAACCGGAAATTAGTTCTTTTTTGGGAATTTCAAAATAAACTTTGCTTGAATTTTTATCTATGGAAACTCGCACTTCAAATTGCTTAAGTAATTTGCCATTAAAATCCAATAGATCTAAATTTAAAAAACCTTTTACATCCTCTAACCTATCTGAAACAACATAAATTTTTATCTTCTCTTTTTCCTCAACAGGAGAAATAAGTATATCCTGATAAGCATCTTTCACAAAATATTGTAAAGCTTTCCATCTGCCATTATAATCTATTCCCGACCACGTAACACCAGGCCAGCAGTCATTATACTGCCAGTAAAGTGTTCCCATACAATACGGCTTTGCCCTTCGATGCGCTTCAATGGCAGTTTTAATTCCGTACGCCTGAAGTAATTGGGAAATATAATTATAGCTCTCAAAATCATTTGGTGTTTTGTATTCTCTTTCGAGATAAGTCTGTATAGTCTCATAACCGGTTGGATGCTTCTGATGCGATTTCATAATATCAGAATACAAATATCTCTCATCGGGATTCGAAAACTCTTCGATAGTTTTTTTATCAGGAAATCCCTGGAATCCGTATTCGCTCATAAATCTCGGAACTTTTTGTTTATATACTTCAAACGGCTCCATTCCCCACCAGACACCCCAGTAATGCGAATCCCCTTCCGTCATACTTTCAGGATGTCCCCAGCCGATTTTTGGAGAACTTGGAATATAGTTAAAACCATTCACAAGATTTTCTTTCAATGCATCGGGTAAAATATTGTTGAATATTATATTATAATCGCTCCGGATTTTTACCGAATCATCTGCCGAATATTTAAATTCTTTCTGCCATCCCCAGTTTTTCCAGCCTTCATCTATTTCATTATTGCCGCACCAAAGAGCTATACAGGGATGATTGCACAGACGTGTTATATTATCGATTGCTTCCTGTTTAACATTTTGCAGAAAATCATCATCACCCGGATACATTGCGCATGCAAACATAAAATCCTGCCAGACAAGAATTCCGTTTTCATCACACAATTTATAAAATTCATCATCTTCATAAACTCCCCCGCCCCATATACGAAGAATATTCATTCCCGAACTCACTGCATCGGATATAATATTCCTGTACTTCTCCTTGCCGGTACGCGGAAGGAAACAATCGGTCGGAACAAAATTCGCACCCTTTGCGAAAACAGGAACGCCATTCAATTTAAAATAAAAACTGCTACCCGCTGAATCTCTTTCCTGAACAAGTTCTAAGGTCCTCAAGCCTGTTTCTATTTCTTTATTGTCCCATCTTTCGTGATTATCAGTGGCTTCAATAAAAAATTTATACATTTCAGGTTCGCCTAAACCATTGCACCACCAGAGTTTTGGATTTGCAATTTCAAAATCAACTTTTATTATATTATTTCCCTGAATAATTTTATCCTGTTTATGAATATTTTCTTCGGGATTATTTTTATTTACAATGTGTGTCAAAAAATCGGAATTCCCGGTGGAATTTACATCGAGTGCCATAGTCAGATAGGCTTTTGAATCAGTGATTTTATTTTGAATAATCCTTACATCATTGATAATAAAATAATCCCAGGCTTTAATTTCAATTTTTCTCCACACTCCGCAGGTGACGAATCTCGGTCCGAAGTCCCATCCGTATTGGTATGCGGCTTTCCTTGTATAAACACGTTCAGCACCCGGAAGATTTTTATTGAAAGCTTTCGTTTTTTTTATCGGCGATTCAAAAAGAATATATAATTCGTTTTCACCCCGTTTCATAAATTTTTTACATTCAACCTTCCACGTTCTGAACATATTATCGGCGGTTAAAATCAGCGAATCGTTCAAAAAAACTTTTGCATAAGTATCCAGTCCGTTAAATATTAATTCAATATTTTGTTTATGAAATGATTTTTCTTCAAGTTTGAAACTTGTTTTATATTCCCAGTCTTCATTTTCAATCCACTGAAGATTTTTTTCATTATCACGGAAATACGGGTCTTCGATGATTTTATTTGCAAGCAAATCGGTATGCACGGTTCCGGGAACGGTTGCGGGAAGCCATTTTTCTTCACCTGACTTTCTGAAATACCAGTCTGAATGAATTGAATATTCTTCAACCGATTGAGAAAATATTTCAGCAGAATAAAATAAAAAAATCAGCAGAAGAATTTTTTTCATAAGGTGATAAATTTATGTTTATAATCTCAAGAAATTATTTAATTAATTAAAGGCAAAATGCAGTTAGAAAGCGGATATTGGAAATGTAAATATTCTAAATTTAGATTCATTTATTTATTTAGTTTATTTCCTATAAATATCGTATTTTTAGGTAAATATAAAATTAATAATATTATGTTAAACAACGAAAAATTAGTTAAAAGAATAAAGAAAATAAATAAGTATTTAAGAGAAAGATGGAATATAACACCTTATAGAATCGCTTTAGAAACGGGAATTCCACATGCGAGTCTGAAATATATGCTGGATGAAAAATTCGAATGGAAACTAAATCACCTGCTATCATACATTGATTTTTTAAATCGCTACAACGCAAAGATTTCTTTGACTGATTTACTGGACTTTGACAGCAAACAATCATTTTCAGAAATTATGAAAGATGAAAAAGCTGATTTCAGAGATGTGAAATTAAGAAAAAGAGAAGATTACAAAAATTTTATTGAATCGAAAGTTAAAACATCTCAAAAAGGTCAGGAAAATAAACCTTTAGATTCAAAAACAGAATCTGAAGTACTCGCAAAAGATATTAATGACGTCATAAAGGAAAGCCATCTGTATAAAGGTCATAAAATATCGATTGAATTAAAAATCACCGATAAGAAATTTGATTTCCGGAAAGAATTGAAATTTGCAGACGGAAAGAAATTAAAAGCTTAAATTTTATTTCTTATATTTTTATAAAATAATAATGCCGGTTGTTTAATCCCGGCATTTATTATTTGTTAATATTAAATTTTATTTTACAAAAAGCATCTTCTTAGTCTCATAAAAACCATTTACAGACAACCTGTAAAAATAAACTCCGCCCGGTAATTCGTTCCCGGATAATTGATTAACTGAAAATGGAACTTCGTAAGTTCCGGGTTTAAGTTTCTCATTTACCAGTGTTGCAATTTCTTTTCCAAGTATATCATAAACTTTCAAAACAACTAATCCACTGACAGAATTTGGAATCCGGAAATTTATCATTGTGGACGGATTAAACGGGTTCGGAAAATTCTGTTTTAACTCAAATTGTTCAGGTATTTCATTTGATTCTTTATTTACAGTAGTAACTCCGCCCGAGACAGTTTTAAGCAATCCCGAGCTTCCTGCGGCAATCCATCCAAAAAGTGAATTTAAAAAATAAACCGATTTCAAATTTGTTGTAATGGGAGAAACCTGGTCAGTCCAATTAAATCCCCCATTTTCAGTCTTTTTTATAAGTGAATTATCACCAATAAACCATCCGGTCTGTGTATTAATAAAATAAAAACACCTTATCATCTGGGTCGTCACAGAAGGCAAATTGGTCCAGCTATTACCTCCGTCAGGCGTGCGGGAAAAGTAAATCGAGCCAATATAAGAATATTTAAATCCTAAATTTAAATCATAAAAATAAATCTTCCCCGGATTTATACTAACTCCCGAGCCCTGACTGATTACATTCCAGGATGAACCGCTGTTTGTAGTTTTGTAAACATTCAGGTAATACTGATTAAGAGGAGGTCCTGTAAAATATGAACCGTAAGCCCATCCGTTATTAAAATCTGCAAACCAGACATTTTCAGCAGATAAAGTAGTTGACTGAATTTGCCAGTTCGCTCCCGAATTTGATGATTTATATAAATAGATATCATAATACGGGCTTACCCAGATAATTGATGTTGCAACCGCTTGTCCCGTTCCGATTAAATGTAAATCCGTTATACTGTAATTTAATGTCGCGGGACCGTTCAAAGTATTCCAGGTGGCTCCTCCGTCCGTTGTCCTTATTATTACCTGATTATCACCTGCCGCAACTGCTATGGATGAACTGAACATCAGAATCGTATAAAGACTATATGTTGTTCCTGTACTCAGATTAGTCCAGTTTAGCCCGGCATTTGTGGTTTTTACAATAACACCGGAGTTTCCGCAAGCCATTCCCGTTAAAGAATCTGTAAAGTGAACGCAGTTATAAATGTGAGAATATCCGGTATTAACCTGTTGCCATCCCGGCACAGCCAAAGAAATACCCGGTAACAAAACAATTAAAATACTTAAATAAAGTATGAATTTCATTTTGTTCTCCTTATTTAATTTTTTTTATCTTATATCGTTCCCAAATGCCTGCCCAGACTTGTCGGGGTCCTCTTGGGAACGAAAGAAAAATGTTAATATGTGCTTTTGTTTTCTATATCATCTTTTTTTGGTTTATTATTTTGTTTCTTCTGTTTTTTTAAGCGTTTTCCTGAAAATTAATAAACTAAACCAAGGTAAAATAAAATAAACAAATTGCAATAAATCCGGGGAAAAAATACTTTTATATGCTTTCCTTATCCAACGTTCAGGTAATTTTGTCGCGTTGTTGTATTGTTCACTCATATTGTCATTTAAAACATAGATAGTATCGTTGTATGGATTTGCAAGTTGGTTAATAGAATTGCTGGTTATAGATCTTGTTGTCATTTTTCTTTGGAGTAAATCTTGTTGATGTATATCGACGATATAAAAAAGGGGAATTACTATAAGTGTAATGAATATTATTTTTTTCCTCATTTTTCCATTCCAAATAAAGATAAGATATACAAGACCTGAAATTATTGCACAATAAAACATAAGAGATTGCATCTTAATACTTTGACCCGATGAAATTAAGTTATCAGAGGATGTCTCTCTTTCCTGAAGTAAATTAATAAGAACAGAATGATTGCTCTTTAGAAATTCTCCATTAATATTGGAAATATCAGCAGGAAATAATATTTTTATGTTTGAATCAATAGCTTCTGGAGGCTCATTTATAAAGGATCTTAAAAGAAAAAGGATTACTAATAAAAGGAAAACAATTATAACAAAAAGCTTATTTGTTTTAATGAATTCAAATATTTTTTTCATACAACTCCTTTTTTAGATAACTCTAAAATGGAAATAATTAACATGCATTTTTCCTCTTGTTCCTAAAGCGAACTTTGGAAACAAGAGGAAAATAATTATTTTTGTGCAAATTCTTCCAGATGAACGAATAATTCTTCAAAAGATGGAACTATTATTTTTGTGGCATCAGATAAAAATGGACTTGCTTTAAATGGGAAGAGCATATAAACTGGTTTGCCATTTCTATTCGCATATATGATTTCGCTCATGACTCCCGGAGATAATTTCTCAGTCATATAAATAACAACGACAGCATCTGATTGATCGATAAATTGATAATCTCTTTGAACAGTCCTTGATTTAATTATATCGATACCTTTTTTAGTTAATTTACTAACGTTTGGAATGGAATTAGTAAGTTTCATGTCTTCAATCGACAATGGGTTAAAAACAATAAAAATTTTTTCTAATTGATCAAGTATTGGTCCTTGTATTTTTTTTAATAGTTGAGGATTTGATTTTTCAATTGCTGTTATTGGATAACTTAAATAAATTTTCTTTTTATTAGTACACATTAAATCTGATAAATTGGATATATTATGTTGACTTGATACTAAATATATAGGGGCATTAGTCATGTCAGCGAGCATTTCAGTAATAAATTCTTCCTCCATTAACCAATATTGAGTTTCTAATAAATCTGGTAGTTTTACGCTTTTCCATTTCGGATTTTTCTTATTTGTTTGATAAATATCTGTGACATTATTAATAACATTTATGAATCCATCAGGTTTTAAACTTAATATCTCATTAATAGTAAATCCAGGAATTAATCTTTGTTTCCATCTGAATGTAAGATGAACACCGATTAAATGAAATTCAATATTAGAATTTTTTAATATTTCAGAATTAATTTCACTAATAGCCAAACTTCTTGCTAAAGATAATGTATTTAAATCCAAATCTAATATGCTATCATCCTCAACTTTAATTTTGTTTTTTGCACATACTTGTCTAATAATATTTCCCAAATCATAAATCATAACATTTTTTTTCTTTCTCTTTAATTCTTTTTTTATATCTTCTAAAAATTCAATTCTCCCACTTCCAGATATACCAGTAAATATCCATTTATTCATTTTTAAAATTTTAATTGATTTTATAAAATATTTTTAAAAAAATAAGAAATGCATCTCCTCCGTGTTGCGATGTGTTATGTTCTCATATTGAATGTAAATATTTTTATTTTATTTTTAAATGATTAAAAAAATATAAATTATTTAGGGTTTGATACTTTACGGGAGGGAGGTTTTGCGGTTTTTGTTGGTTTGAATTACCGGAACTTGAGCGATATAAATATTTAATAAAAAAAAACGTTCCCTGCCGATAGGGAACGTTTTTTAAGAAAGGTAGAGCAATGACTATCAAAAAAGCACTTGCAATTCAAATTTATATATAATTTTTTGATTTTAAAAGCAAATTTTTTTTCTGAGTCAGAATACTCAAAAGCACACACCCCTAAATCCCCTCTTTATAGAGGGGACTTTTAAGTGGAGACTTATGAAAAGCACACACCCCTAAATCCCCTTCCCGACAAGTCGGGATCAAAAGCAAAGAGCGACTTATTAGAGGGGACTTTTTAGAGGGGACTTGTGAAAAGCACACACCCCTAAATCGCCTCTTTATAGAGGGGACTTGTGAAAAGCACACACCCCTAAATCCCCTTCCCGACAAGTCGGGATCAAAAGCAAAGAGCGACTTATTAGAGGGCACTTATAAAAAAACGTTCCCAATCCTGAAACAAGTTCAGGAGGAGTTTGGGAACGAGGGTTAAAAAATATTCCGCTTAAGCGGGAAAATTATCTGCTTAAGAGATTCAACAAATAATTAAGCGGGGAAATGTTCCGCTTAAGCGGGAAAATGTTCCGCTAAAGCGGGGAAATGTTCTGCTTAAACGGGAAAATGTTCCGCTTAAGCGGGAAAACTTTCCGCTCAGGCAAAAAAATATAGAAACAAACAAAAAATGAAATGAACTTAGATAAAAAAATTAAAATCTTTCGCGGGATATTTTTCGGGAACGAAAGAAATAAAATTTGGGTTTTATTGAATCTATATATTAGATTAGCATTTATTTTGTTCTTTAGTTTTAACGAATTTTAGGATGAATGGAGATGATAAAAAGTGATGAGATAAATAAATTTCTCAAAACTTTTTTCGGAGGATACGAGTTAATTTTCTGTTTAAATTAATTTTTCAAAAACTTTATTTTTCAGGGAGAACGTTATGAAAAAGAATATTTTAGCTCTACTAATTTTATTATTAACTGTCAATTTTTTAAATGCCCAGTCGAAAGATATGAATGACTGCGAAGGCTGTAAAGGCGATTTCGGGTTTGTGAATTTTCTTATGGGACCGAGCATTCCTATCGGAAACTTCGCGGATAAAAGTTTAACAAATTCGAATGCGGGTTTTGCGGACGTAGGCTCGAAGGTTGAACTTAATGCTGGAATTCACCTTACACCCGTTATTAGTGCAAATTTCAAGGCATTCTATTCCGTGAACGGTTTCGATATTGCGAGCTATACAAGCGCACTTTCGCAGAATTCCCCGGGAACGGTATGGAAAACCGCAGGCAGAAGCTATGATATATACGGCGGATTGCTCGGACTTTCTTATTCCTATCCGGGTCTGGGAAAATTTGTCGCGGACTTTAAAGCTATGGGCGGCTTGATGCAAATTTCGAGCTCGGCTTTTAGCGTATCGAATAATATAGGGGAAAGTCTTAGCGGAAGCAATTTTTCGGCGACTTCATTTGCGTATATGATATCTATGGGCGGTTATTATCCGATTGGAAATTTGATTGACCTTACGGGAAGCTTAGAATATCTTGGCTCAAAACCTGAGATGCAAAATAATAATTTTGCTATTAATACTCCTCCTAAATCAGCAACATCTACGAACACCGTCAATACAAGTTTATCAAACGTAAGGCAGGACGTGAGTTTGCTGACAATTAATCTGGGCGTGAGACTGAAATTTTAAACTGCAAAATTTTTAATCGGGTTTTTAACAGGAACTAAAGTCAATATAATGGAATTCAGATTCCTCGGGTTGGAGGCTCTTTGAAATTAGCCTTAAAATATTTTGGTGAAAAGGAAATAAAGAAAACAAAGATTGAAAAGGAATTCGATTTATACCGATGGAATTTCCGATTAATCCCTGCTCTAAAACAATGCGGGAATTCCGGGATGACAAAGAGGAATCTATGAAGCATTATAGCAAATTTTCACGTTTCACATTTCACCTTTCACGATTTTACCAAAAAATTTAATCTCCTGTTTTAATTTTACTTTATTATAGTACAGCGATTAAATAAGAAATTAATCCGGTTTTCATAGTCTAAATACTATCTTTTAAATTATAATTCTTAACATTCATATCTTTTTACGTCCAAAAAAGTTTAAAAACCGTCATTTTTTTGGCACGATATTTACAATATATAATGGCTGACATTGCTATTTATAAAAAATAAAGGGAGCTGTAATATGAAAGTAATTTTTTACATTTTATTACTTTCATTATCATTTTCTACTGCGTGCTATTCACAAACTAATAATGATAATGAAAATCACTCTTTAAAAGGTGATATCGATTATGTTTATTTAGCGGTCGGTCGGAGTGTGCCGATGGGAGATTTCGCCAGTAAGGATATGAGCAACAGGAATTCCGGATTTGCAAATGCGGGTTATAAAATAGAAATAAATGCGGGATATCACCTTGTAGAAAATCTTTATGCGAATGCGAAATGTTTTTATTCAAATTATAATTGCGATGCATCGGTCTTCATGAATTTTTTTCAGAAACAAAATCCTGAAATGACATGGAGATCGAACGGAATGAACTGGAATCTGGCGGGCTTAATGATAGGACCGGCGTATATTTTTAATGTCAGTGAACATTTTACTTTGGAAGCAAAATTGCTCGGAGGTATTATGCAATCGAGGAGTACAGGATTGACGCTGACTGCAAGCGACGGCTCTACATTTACAGAAGATGATAAATCGGCTTTATCATTCGTGAATACGATTTCAATCGGCGGAATTTATCCGGTCAAAAAAGCATTTAATATATCCGGTAATATTGAATACGTTAACGCTGACCCGAATTTTGAAAATGTTAATACTACAATAAAGACGAGTAAATCTGTAAGTACTGTAAATTCGACAATACATCAGCATATAAATTTATTGTCATTTAATCTTGGAGTGCTTTTTATATTTTAAATTCGTTTTCATAATTATTTTTTAGCTTTTTTAATTAAACGGTTTATATTTTATATATTCCGGCATTTCATTTATTTTTAATTCCAGTCTTAAAATAGTCTTAACTTTCTCTTTTTGAGAAAACCAATATCATTAAAAAGTCAAATAAAATCAGATAATTAATGTTTTCTTTGGCACAATATTTACTATGAGAATAATGTCTGGTTTCTTTTCTTAATTTTAAATAAGAAAGGATTTGAAAATGAAAACAACATTATTTATTTCACTTCTCGCTGTTTTATGTTTTGCAACAGGTCACGCCCAGGAAAATAACTGTGTCAACTGTATGAAAGCAGACAATGGTTATATAAATCTCTTCATCGGTCCGGGAATTGCGCTTGGAGATTTTGGCAGTAAGGATATCGGAAACAATTCATCCGGTTTTGCGGAAAAGGGTTATAACGTAGAATTAAACGGAGGATATCATCTTACAAAATCTTTAGACCTAAGTGCAAAATGTATTTACTCACTTTTCAATTACGACGTTTCGGGAATGCTGAGTTCATATTCAGTAAAATATCCCGGAACAACGTGGAAATCGCTTGGAAGAGAATGGGAATTAATCGGCGGACTGGCAGGGTTTTCTTACCTTCAGCCGCTTGGTAAAAATTTTATAGCAAACGTAAAAGTTCTCGGCGGTGTTATGCAATCAACTGCACCTGAATTAACTTTGAAAAGCAGTGATGGTGCATCTTTCACGGAAAGCAAAAGATCTGCGTCGTCTTTTGCATATTTATTTTCAGTCGGCGGAACTTACCCGATTGGGAATTTGATTGATTTAGCGGGAAACATAGAATACATAAGCACGGCTCCGACATTTAATAATGTGACTCAGTCGTTTAATCCTTCTGTTGATTCGCCTGTGACGACGACTTCAAATATAAAACAGAATATCGGAATGCTTGCATTCGATATCGGAGTAAGATTAAAATTTTAAGAACGGGATAATATATTTTTACTTATTTCCAATTTCCGAATTTACGCTGAAACAATAGCGGATTTCTGCGCCGAAATCCGGAGGGAATGTTTTTAAAGTATCTCCTTCGATATTTATGATTGAAATTTTTCCGTTATTACCGATTCGTTCAGGATGGTCGCGCTCCCACCAGTGCCGCATCATGCCGTCGCGTTGTTTGTCAGTGAGAAGGAAAACGTAACATCCGTCTGAGAGATTTATTTTTTCATCATAAACTGCGTTGTCCTCAAATTCGTTTTTTGCAAAATAAATTTTTCCGCTGCCGTCGAAAATCGTATAAGAGTTTTCTTTCGCCCTGCCTAAATCAGTGGCTTCGATGTGCAAAATAAAATTCTGTGGAAGTGTGGCCGGCGTCGAAACTACAGCGGACAAAATATTATTTGAAAGATTTTCATCGGGCATATTATTAGGATTGCTGATTTCAACCGTGAAAATGCTTTCTTCGTTCATTCCGTTCCAATCGGGCGGAGGTAAATAAACTTCCTGAGTTTCGAGAAATTTTAAATTTCCGTTCCATTCGAAATAAGATTTTTTTCCGTTTAATAGTCCGTAAGAAATTTTTGCGGAACGCAAAACTCCTGCACCATGATTTTTAATTATAATGCGCGGACTTCCGCAGATAGGATTATCACGGCTGTAACCTTCATATTTATTCGGAGCAATGATATCTTCTATAGTTGCGTCGTTTTGGAAATTCGGAGTGCCGTAATAAATTATCTGGTGCGACTCTACGAACTCGCCGTCTTTTTCACCGTTATTTGTGTAAGGCTGAATTTCATAATCAAAATTCGGAATGGTATCGCCGGGCGCGAAGAGATTTGAAATATCGAATTCAAAAGTTAATGCAGGCGAGCCGGGACACCAGCCGGCGCGGTCGAAGGGCCAGGTGCCGCCCTGCGGGAAAACGGGATTGTGACTGCAATCTTTCCATACCGTCCAGTAAGCAATCGTGCTTCTTCCTTCGCTTGTTCCGTAAGTATATTTCATTTGTTTGCTGTCCCATTCACAGCAGGCATAGGGACCGACTTCGCGATGACCCGTGATTCTTGCTTTGAGTTTATAACCTTGAGAATCTTTTCGGAGAATAATATTTTTTGGCGTGAGCTTTTTATTATCGGACAAATCAGAATATTTATACATTCCCCACGGATAAATATTTTCAATTGCAATCACGTTGCGCGCCGGTGTTCCTTTTACAAAAATAAATTTCATATCGAGAAGTTCCTGCAAATTGCCGGAAGAAATATCTACATCGCCTTTTAATATCGGCGCATAGTCCGTAACATCATAAAAATAAGACCAGCCTTTTTCGCCGTTAAAGTCGAGGCGTTTGCCGTAAGGGGTTACGAAGTTTTCAAGTTCAAAAATTTCTTTCGCCGTATCGCCGGGAAAATGCGGAACGTAAACAAGTGTGTTCGTTGTGTAATCCCATTCACCGCAGGGATATTTATCGTGTTTCGTTTCCCAATCGCATTTGAGTGTGCGGACGAGAATTATTTTTGCCCAGTTTCCGTTTTCGGGAAATTGAAATATTCCGCGGCGTTTTGTAATATCGTTAAAAGTGAAAGTCTGAACGATTAATGTATCGCCGGCGGAGGCAAATAATATTTCCGGAAAGATAAATAAAAATAATAGTAAAATATTTTTCATAAAAGATATTTAAAATTCTTTGTAGCCGCAGGCTTTAGACTGCGTTTTGCTCTTGTAGCCGCAGGCTTTAGACTGCGTTTCGTTATTGTAGCCGCAGGCTTTAGACTGCGTTTTGCTCTTGTAGCCGCAGGTCGAAGATTCCGATTTACCGGAACTTTAGACTGCGTGTTTCGTTATATGCGCAACCTAAAGGTTGCGGCTACTTTCCGGGATTTATGTTGTTTCGTTTTACAACTGGCTCTTCGAATCCTTCAGAATATTATTCTCTGAATCCGAATATACAGCATACTGAAAACCTTGATTCACGGCGAACGCACCATATTCCCCTTTTGTGTTCAATGCAAGAAATCCAACCTGAAAATCTTTATCGATATTTCCTTTTTTATTTTTCACAACACGGGCAACTGCCGCTTCACAAGCTTCCTGCGGAGTCAAACCCTGACGCATTAATTCAACAACAAGATGACTTCCCGCAATTCGAATCACTTCCTCGCCTATTCCCGTTGAAGTCGCCGCTCCGATTTCTCCATCGACATATAAACCTGCGCCGATAATCGGAGAATCCCCTACTCTTCCGTGATACTTAAATCTCAATCCGCTTGTTGTGCAGGCTCCCGAAAGTCTGCCTTCGGAATCGAGAGCAATCATTCCGATTGTATCGTGATTGTTTTTATAATCAAAGGGAATATATTGGGAATTATTTAGCCACTCAAGCCATGTTTTTTTCGATTCCGGCGTGAGAAGATTTTCTTTTTTGAATCCGTTATCGAGTGCGAATTTCAAAGCACCTTCACCGACAAGCATGATGTGTGGAGTTTTTTCCATAACGAGACGTGCAACCGAAATCGGATGTATAATCTGTTCGATGCACCCCACCGAGCCGCAATTCATAGCTTCATCCATTATACAGGCATCGAGCGTTACGTGACCATCCCTGTCAGGCAATCCGCCGTAACCAACCGAATTAACTTTCGGGTCTGCTTCGGGAACGTGAACGCCTGTTTCAACAGCATCGAGAGCTTTTCCTCCGCCGCTTAAAACTCGCCACGCTTCAACATTTGCCGGAACTCCGAAGTGCCATGTTGAAAGTACAATTGGTTTTGTTACTTTTCCCGATGAAGCGAATTTGTTCAGGGATTTAATTTTTACAAATGGAAATAACGCCGAAGTTAAAGCTGTTAACTTTATAAATTGTCTTCGTGTTTGCATAATTTTTAAAATTTATACCGGCTGCAATTATATCCGGTTAATTTATAAAAAATTTATTCAATTGAGATTTCATCGACGAATAGCCACGCATTTTCACCTGCACCGGGCATACCTGCAGGAATCTTTCCGTAATTTCCCGCAACCACTTTCACATAACTTGCAGATTGATTACCCAATTCAAATGTAATTGCTCTTTTTTGTTTTATGATTTCTTCCGCTCCGAATTTTTTAAGACTTGTGAAATTAATACCGTCGTCTGAAATAAATATCTCTATGCTTTTTGGCAAATATATCCAGCTTATCTGTGCATCGAGAAGATCGACGATTACTTTCGAAAATTTTTGAACCGAACCTAAATCAACGACAGCATCGAAATCCGTTCCTTCAAATCCAAGCCACTCTTTCCCAACCCACGGCAATTGCCCCGTAACACCATCCACTACTGTGAACGGTCCTCCGAAGCTATATTTTTCATTAGGCGGAATATTTAAAGTAACATTTTTTCCCGTAGCTTTATTTATATTAAATATTTTTTCAATTGTATTTCCGATTTGCTTTCTGTTTTCAAAATATCCGGCTTTAATCTTTTCGGATTTTTTAATAATTAAAGGAGATGTATAGTTTATAGATTTATCCGAAGGTTCCGAACCATCTTTAGTATAATAAATTCCTTTCTCGTTAAAATCAGATTTTATTTCGAATGAAATTCCATCTTTCGAATCTAAGGGTATCATTTTCGTTTTAAGTTCGTAAATAGAATGCGAATAATTTATGTGGAGAAAATCGAGAAGTTTAAAATGTTTTAATAATCTCGCCCTGAAATCATCGTAATTTTTTAAAATTATCGGCGTCCACAAAACTTCAGCAAGCGCGGCTATCCTTGGGAATACCATGTACTCAACTTTTTCCGTTGTTGCAATATATTCTGTCCATACATTTCCCTGCGCTCCAAGTATATGAAGTTTTTCATCTTTGTTGAGTTCCTCCGGAACAGGATTGAATGAATAAACTTTTTCAACCGTCGTATATCCGCCTATTGCTTTTGGTTCATTAAGCGGGTCTGCCTGGTAATGGTCAAAATAACAATATGCACCGGGAGTCATAACAACGTCGTGTCCCTGATGCGAAGCATCGATTCCTCCCTGTACTCCACGCCATGACATTATCGTTGCGTTCGGAGCAATTCCGCCTTCCAGAATTTCATCCCAGCCGACCAATTTTCTTCCTTTTGAATCTAAAAACTTTTCTATGCGTTTTGTAAAATAACTTTGCAATTCATTTTCATCTTTCAAACCTTCTTTTTTCATAAGCTCCTGACAATATTCACATTTCTTCCAGCGGTCTTTCGGACATTCATCACCACCGATATGAATATATTGCGAAGGAAATAATTCCATCACTTCAGTTAATACATCTTCGAGAAAACCAAATGTTTTTTCTGTCGGACAAAACACATCTTCGAAAACTCCCCATTCCCTCTCAACTTCAAATGGACCGCCTGTACAGGAATATTCGGGATAAGACGCCAGTGCTGCAAGTGAATGACCGGGCATCTCGATTTCAGGTACAATAGTAACGTGTCGCAGTGTTGCATATTCAACAATTTCCTTTACATCTTCCTGTGTATAAAATCCTCCGTAAGGAATTGTATCGAAGGTTTTTTCGTCGCGACCTTTATAACTTACAATTGTTCCTTTTCTCCACGCACCTACTTCGGTTAATTTAGGATATTTTTTAATTTCAATTCTCCACCCCTGGTCATCGGTTAAATGCCAGTGGAATGTATTCATTTTATACATAGCAATAAAATCTATGTACCGCTTTATAAATTCCTTCTGGAAAAAATGACGGCATACATCGAGGTGCATTCCGCGCCACTTGAATTTCGGATAATCTACAATTTTAACTCCGGGCACTTTTAAATTTTTATTTTTTTCAGGCGGCAGAAGTTGAATTAAAGTCTGCAAACCGTATAATGTTCCGCCACCTTTTCCCAATATAAAAATCCCATTTTTGCTCACATCGAGTTTATAATAATCATCCACATTCATTTTATCGCGTGATGTATATAAATTAATATCGCTTTCAACCAGATTCGGAGAGAATAGAATTGTAGGATTCAATCCGTAATAAGAATTCAGATAGTTTCTGAAAAATTCGGCATCATTTCTCCATTCCTCATCATGGATGTAAATTATTGTTTCGGGTTTGATAACATAATATTCGGATGTTTGTTCGATGCTTATTGGTTTCGGAATAACGGAAAGCTGAGCGAAAACATTTTTAGAATTGCCCGAAAAGAAAATTAATACAGCAAGAAGAAGAAATAAAAAATTGTATTTATTTTTCATGAGTCATAATCGTAATTAATTAATATCATTACATTAGCGTTCCCAAGCTGGGGAGACTGTGCGAAAACGGTCTCCGGCATTAAATTTCATATATTTGTTTAGAAATTATTTTCAATAAGTTTATTCCCGGATTTATTTCTTTTTTTATTC
>Ga0224521_1000057_pt1 | contig 39264 bp, 25 predicted proteins | sample CFST0metaG_FD_182731 | JGI IMG/M metagenome (GOLD analysis project Ga0224521, IMG submission 182731) | Peat soil microbial communities from Stordalen Mire, Sweden - C.F.S.T0 | ecosystem: Environmental > Terrestrial > Soil > Wetlands > Peat | place: Sweden: Norrbotten County, Stordalen Mire... | reverse complement strand
ACAAAATTCAATTCTCTGACTCATGGTACTTTTTGTTATGAATGGCATGGCTTTTTTAATAAAATTACCATTCTTAACTGTATACCATGTGTGTAGACAGTTGTATACTATGTGTGTAGTCTATACAGTTTCACCGGGGGTTATTCACATGTGGCTCTTTCAGAGCCTATACGACCAATATATTGCCTTATACCATCACTCTAATATATAAAGCTGCGTATTATATAAATTAATATCATTTAGAGTTATCTTTGGCCAAAATTATTTTTTATGAGCAAAGTTTTATGGAAACCCGGGACAATGTTATATCCATTGCCGGCTGTAATGGTCAGCTGCGGATCTTATCCCGAAGAGTATAATATAATCACAATTTCATGGACAGGTACTATCTGCACTGATCCTGCAATGTGCTACATATCAGTGAGGCCCGGCCGGTTTTCCTATAATATTATAAAGAAGAATGGTGAATTTGTGATAAACGTAACGACCAAATCACTTGCTTTTGCTACCGACTGGTGCGGTGTGAAGTCAGGGAAAGACCATAATAAATTTACTGAAATGGGACTTACTCCTGTTCCTGCCTCTAAAATTAAAGCCCCTATGATTAAAGAATCGCCTGTAAATATTGAATGTATTGTAAGGGAAATAAAAGAACTTGGATCTCACCACATGTTTATATCAGAGGTGGTTGCAGTAAATGGTGATGAAGAATATATTAATAAAGAATCTGGACTTTTCAAATTGAACGATGCAGGCCTTATATGCTATTCACATGGGAAATATTATGAAACCGGCAGTCTTATTGGCAAATTTGGTTATTCGGTGGAAAAGAAGAAAAAGAAGGAACAGGGATTATAATCTTTTCTCCGTTGTCATCTGTGCTCCAGATAGTATCGGGACTCTGTGATTCTCAGAGTAACAAAAAAAATAAGAATATACATGAAGGTGCGCAGAGAAACAGGCAAAGTTGTGGAGACAGGTCTGAGACCTGTTTCTACTTTAATATTATGTCTTTTATGTTAAATTAATCTTAAAAACAATAATTAGGTTTCTTTGTCCCAAACAACTAATTTCATAACTTCAAAGCGCGAATTAAATAGTGATTTGTTATGAGTGAGAAGATACTGGAAACCCTGATGCAGCTATTCGCAATAATTGCCAAGCCTCAGAGCAACGATAAAGAACGAAGAGGCGTCGTTGAGGTTTTTCTCAAGCGGCTACTGAACCAGGAACTGGTAAAAAAATATCTCTCAACATATGATGAAAAATTTGAAGAAGCAAGAAAGAAACTTGAAAAGAGCAGTACAGAAAGAAGAGAAGGCGCTATTGCTATAAGGATCAGGAAGCTATGCAATGAGATCAACGAACAGGGTCAACTCGATCAGGAACAGAGAATAGTAGTTGTAATACAGGTACTTGAATTCTGCAAATCGGGCGGACAGGAAGTCAGCCCTCTTGAACTGGGTTTTATCAGCACGCTTGCTGAAGGTTTAAATATTACTCTTGAGGAATATAACTACATTGAAAAATTCGTACTGAATTCATTCAATGAAATCCCGTCAACCCCTGATCTGTTAATAATTAACGGAATTAAAAATTTTGATCACAAAAAAGCAAAACATGCTTATAAAGATCTGCTGAAAGGACATATATGGATACTGTATGTGCCCTCAGTTAATAAGTATTTTGTCAGATATGAAAGTTCGGGTGAACTTTCAATGAACGGGCAGCTTCTGCAGGAAGATAAAGTATATCCGTTCAGTCAGGGCTCGTCTATTAAGGGGTATAAAATAACACCTATATATTACTGGGACGTTACCATGCAGTTCCTGAAAGAGGAGTTTAAGGCATCGAGAGTTGTATATGAAGTAAACAGCCTTGAATACCGGTTCAAAAGCGGCGCAGTGGGGATTCATCACATGAGTTTCAGGGAAGAATCCGGAAGAATGGTTGGAATAATGGGTGCGAGCGGAGCCGGGAAATCAACGCTGCTCGGAGTTCTAAATGGTTCTTGCGATCCCTATGATGGCGAAGTTCTTATTAATGGAGTCAGCATACATAGAGAAAAGGATAAAATAAAGGGACTTATCGGATATGTTTCGCAGGACGATCTCCTGATTGAAGAGCTTACGGTATTTGAGAATCTTTATTACAACGCCAAACTGTGCTTTGATAATCTTGCTGAAGATGAGATAATCAGCAGAGTTGATGGTGTTCTGAAAAACCTTGGACTCAATGAAATAAGGAATATACAGGTCGGAAGTCCACTGAACAAAAAAATAAGTGGAGGACAGAGAAAGAGGCTGAACATATCACTTGAGCTTATACGTGAACCGGCAATAATGTTTCTCGATGAACCAACATCTGGTCTTTCATCGCGTGACTCTGAAAATATTCTGGACCTTTTGAAAGAGCTCGCACGTAAAGGCAAGCTTCTGTTTATAGTAATACATCAGCCATCGTCAGAGATTTTTAAGATGTTTGACAAGCTAATAATCCTGGATACCGGCGGATACCTTATCTATAATGGCAACCCTGTTGATTCAATTATATATTTTAAAAGAAAAATTGAACAGGCAAACTACAATGAAAGTGAATGTTATGTTTGCGGAAATGTAAATCCTGAACAGATTTTCAATATTGTTGAAACTAAAGTATTTACTGAGAGCGGGCAGCCTACTGAAACTCGCAGGATATCGCCGGCAGACTGGAGTAACCTTTATAAAGAAGAAAAGAAAGACGATAAGCTGGAGCCAGGGGGTTCAATACCAGAAATAAATTTCAAGACTCCGAATAAGTTTAAACAGTTTATAGTCTTTGCGAAGCGGGATGTCCTTTCTAAAATTGCTGACACCCAATACCTGCTTATAACACTTCTTGAAGCGCCTGTTCTGGCATTTTTCCTCGCGTTTCTCATCAGATACTTTGATGAAAGCATCAAAAATCCACACTATACACTTTATAACAACAGCAATCTGCCGATTTATATTTTCATGTCGGTGATAGTGGCAATATTCATGGGACTTACGGTCAGTGCTGAAGAAATTATAAAGGATAGAAAAATACTTAAAAGGGAGGCTTTCCTGAATCTTAGCTGGAACAGTTACCTGATGTCAAAAGTTTTTGTACAGTTTGTTATATCTGCTATCCAGGCTTTCACCTTTGTAGTTATAGGCAACGGAATCACTGAGATTAAAGGGATGATGTTTGAATACTGGCTGGTGCTGTTTTCGTGCTGGGCAGGGGCAAATATGCTTGGACTGGTAATATCCGACAGCTTTAAAGCAGTTGTGACTATTTATATTTTAATCCCGTTTCTTGTTATTCCCCAGATTATTCTAAGCGGAGTAATGGTCAAATTCGAAAAGCTGAATCCAAACATTTCATCCCCTGTTTCAATCCCGATTTACGGTGAGTTTATAACTGCACGGTGGGGTTATGAAGCCCTGGCAGTTAAACAATTCATTGACAATAAATATGAACGCCCCTTTTATCTTTATGAAAAAGATATGAGTATAGCCCAGTTTAAGAAAGATTACTGGAATGTTGAAATAAAGGGTGCTCTGGACAATATTCTGAACGATCTGGACAAAGGTGTAAAAGATAAGGAATTCAAAGACAATCTCGTACTTGTTACAAATGAGATAAAGAAACAATTCATTTTAACTCCGGATGTCAGATTTGACTATATCGATCAGCTAACACCTGACAAAATAACTCCTGAAACAGCTAATGCAGCATTAAGTTACGTGGAATCAATCAGGAAACTTTATGTCAATCTATATAATGACGCAAGTAACAGGAAAGAGGCATTAAAATCGAGGCTTACGGGAGAAAACCTGCAAAATTTCCTGAAGCTAAGGGATAGTTACTATAATAAATCGCTTGAGGAATTTGTGAGGGATAAGAATGAAACTACAAGTATTATTAATTACAAGGGAGAATTGATTCAGAAACTCGATCCCATTTTCATGGATTCCAAATATAAGATGATCAGAGCTCATTTTTATGCACCTGAAAAGCAGGTTTTCGGATCGAAAGTTGACACATATGTGGTAAATGTAATTATTCTGTGGGTAATGACATTCCTTCTTTACCTGATTCTCTATTTCAGGTTACTAAAGAAACTTCTCGATTCAGGGGAATATTTTTTCGGAAAAAGGAGAAAAGGTTCCGAAAAGGAACTAGTGTCATAAATTAAAGAGGCTGCCTCACACGAGACAGCCTCTTTAATTTATTGGAACTAACCGATTTGTGGGGTAATATGATTAAATAAACTATTCAACAATCTCAATCATCTTAAAGGGTACACGGATTATAGATTCATAATCCTCTCCGGCCTCAAGCATATCTTCATCGTCTTCCTCATAATACCAGTTAACTTCTACTTCATTTTTTGCCTTATGTATTGCTTCCAGTTTTTTGAATACATCAAGAATACATTTGGATGAACTTGTATTGAAATATTCAAGACGTATATTTACCACTGTTTTATTAAGCGGAGACTCCTTATATGTGTCGAGCCAGTCAACCAGAGGCTTATAGAATTCAACTGAGTTTTCTGGTATCGAACGTCCTTTTATTTCGAAGACACCTTCTGTAGAATCAAATTTTACTGTAGGAGTTTTAGGAGTTCCTTCAATTATGATCGGTTCCATTTTTATCAGATTTAAAAGTTGTTTTACTTTTATTCGTTCACTAAAATATCAAGATAGAAAAATGAATAATTACTGTCGTACACTTTAAATGCATACTCCAGTTTATTACCTGTTTTCCTTGCTATATCAACAAGCCCGAGACCTCCTCCACCTTTGGCCGATATTCTCTGGTGGTTCAGAATAAACTTATAAAGTTCCTTTATCTCCTCATGGCTGGACCTGTTAATTCTTTTAATTTTCTCTTCAAGCTTCTCAACGTTTTCAATATGTACAAAGTTGCCTGTTATAATCCTGTACCCGTCACTAACCTTCTTCACCACGAGAAGACCAAATTTTTCAGATGTCTGATCCTCAAAGTCTTCAGGAACTCTGTCAACATGATGATATAGATTCTGCAGGCTTTCAACCAGAACATTGTAAACCTTCTTTCTGAGCTTAGATTGTTCTTTTACAGCAACCATCTTATCCTCAACAGTGTCAAGAACATGATTTATGACATCCGAATCAACATTACCCTTATAATAAAGGATTGTATTCCCGGTCGATAGGTCTGAAAAATAATTCTCTATATTAAAGCTCATTTAAGCTTCATTTAAGATATGCTCAAGTTTTCCAATAACAAATATAATAAAAATATAAAGTTACCAAATTATAACTTGCCCTCTTTACTGATTTTTAAATAATAGCGGTATTTTTGATAAATGTAACAATTTGTTGTGATCAATACCATATATGAAGTGATATCACAACCTTCCCTGTTTTTTTGTTCCCTGGTACATCTCATATTTAAGAAGGACACATTCTAAAGCTCCGTTAAACAGAATATGTTTTTCTTTAGGTTTCAATCCAATATGTTTGAGTGATTCTTTGTTTGAAGTAATCAGCCAGGCAGTGTTACCTGGAAAATTGTGTTTAAGTGTTGTTCCGATCATACTGTAAAGATTGTCGATTTCCTCAGGCTGAATTCTCTGTCCGTAAGGAGGATTAAGAAACACATAACCAATATCATCAGTTGATCTAAGATCTTTAAAATCAGATGTTTCAATGAATATTACATCATTAAGACCTGCTCTTGCAACATTGGCTTTAGCAACTTGTATAGTCTGTTCTGATATATCGCTTCCAAAAATTTTTACAGCCGAACGGATAATAAGACTGTTACAATCATACTTGATCTTTTCGTAGAGATCTTCATCAAAATTTTTCCAGCGTTCAAACCCATAAAACTGACGAAATTTTCCCGGAGGAATCCTGCAGGCAATAAGCCCTGCCTCAATTGGTATGGTACCCGATCCGCACATCGGATCAATAAGAGTTGCAGATACTTTCCACCCGGATAAGAGAATTATACCAGCTGCAAGAACTTCGTTAAGAGGAGCTACTGACTGATCCTGCCTGTAACCTCTTTTAAACAATGGCACCACAGAAGAGTCAAGCGAAATGGTCACCGTATCATTGCTAATATGCAGGTTGATGAGTACCCTTGGATTGCTATTGTCTACTGAAGGGCGTCTGCCGGTCTTATTTCTGAAATAATCGGCGACAGAATCTTTAAGAATGAGGCCCGGATATCCTGTATGACCAAAATGAGGTGAATTTATTACTGGTACAATAGAAAAAGTATCATCGGGATCCATATATCTATCCCAATTTATCTTTGATCCTCCTTTATACAGATCATCTTTTGATCTTATCCTGAAGTCAGCAATTACCAGTAGTACAGACAGTGCAGTTCTTGCAGCATAATTTACCCGGTACAGAAGACTCATGTCTCCTTCAAACAATACTGCACGGTTTGCAATTTGCACTTCTCCTGCTCCCAGACTGATAAGTTCTTCCGAAAGAACTTTTTCAAGTCCGTACAGAGTCTTTGCCACAAATCTCATTATGAAGTTATTGACTCCTGATTACTGGATACCTATTAGTGAATTATAATTCTTTTTATCTGATATAACATTAAGAGCCTTGTCGATCACTTTATCGTTTTCATTCAATATCTGGAAGAACTCGTTTGTCTGCCACATATTACTTGCAACATACCCCTTCAGTATTAATAAGATCTCAGCTTTAGACTTATTAAACTGATCCTCGTTAAACTTTACTCCGTCAGTTTCACCTTTGGCAATGAAAGATTTGATATCATCAGGGGTGAATTCAAATTCTGACTTAAAGTCATTGAACGATTTATATTTCGAATTCAGCAAGGAGCGGTTCTTATCATAATAATCAAGAGTAAATGTGGTAAGAACATTCTTTGCAAAAAGTTTGTTAAAATAAGGCGAAATATATGAAGTATCTGCCGAAACAAAAACATCGGGCATTATTCCACCTCCTCCATATACGATCCTTTTGTTAATCAAAGTCTTATACTTCAACGAATCAGGCAAACGGATGCTGTCAACTGACATGAGTTCGCCATCAGTATATCTTTTATAAAAGTTTTCCATGTATTTGTCATATCCTTCGTTATAAGGTCTTTGAATCGATCTGCCTGATGGTGTGTAATATCGAGCAATCGTGAGCCTTATCATTGAACCATCAGTAAGATAAAAACCATTCTGTACCAGTCCTTTCCCGAATGTCCGTCTCCCCATAATAACTCCACGGTCCCAATCCTGAATAGCTCCGGCAAAAATCTCGCTAGCCGATGCAGACCCTTCATCTGTAAGAACAACAAGCCTCGACGAGGAAAGGACCCCATTTCCAGTAGATTTAAAGTCCTGCCGTGGCGATTTTCTGCCAAGAAGGTAAACAAGCAGTTTCTCATCAGAGAAAAACTTGTCGGCCAATTGAGTTGCTGCAAGCATGTATCCACCACCATTCCCTCTTAAATCGAGAACAAGGTTTTTCATGTTGTTCTTTTTAAGATTTGTTACAGCGTCAGAAAACTCCTTCTCTGTAGTAGCTGCAAATTTATTCAGCTTAATATATCCGGTTTCTTTGTCAAGCATATATGAAGCATCGACACTTAATATCGGGATCTTATCGCGGATAATAGTAAAATCGAGGATATCTTTCGATCCTTTTCTGTAGACAGTAATATTAACTTTAGTCCCCTTCGCGCCCATTAGCCTGCTGCGCACTCCGCTTGTAGAAATATTTATTCCGGTAACTTTTTCCTGATCAATAGTCAGAATTCTGTCTCCGGCCCTGATTCCAACTTTTTCGGAAGGTCCGCCACCGATAGGTTCAACAATTATAATTGAGTCGCGCAGGAGATTAAACTGAACACCGATTCCTTCAAAATTTCCATTAAGAGGTTCATTCATTTCTTTAACATCTTTGGCAGAGATATATGTGGAATGCGGGTCGAGGTTTTTCAGCACCTCAATTATTGCCTTTTCAGTGAGCATATCAAGATTCACTGAATCGACATAAAAGTTGTCAATCAGGCTCAGAGTTCTTCCGAATTTAAAAGTACCTTCATTTAATACCTGCGATGAAGCAGTAACAGCAACGAGGAACAATGAAATTGTTAAAACTACTCCTAAAAATATTTTTCTCTTCATTTTCTAATTTTCTATGTTTTATTATATTTCAACAATTTAAATGTGGGAAAGTTCTGTAAATGTCCAGGCTAAACCCATTGCTTGCCTATCGCCGAAACGGGGCAAGCTCTCCCGCGAGGGGAATTTAAACCTCCATTTGATGCTTAATTTATAATTTTTGATTTTCAGCTTTTGTCTTTTGACTTATTCCCATTCTATAGTTGATGGTGGTTTGGAGCTTATATCATATACAACCCTATTAATACCTTTTACCTTGTTTATGATTTCATTTGAGACAAAACCAAGAAAATCATATGGCAGGTGCGACCAGTCTGCTGTCATACCATCTGTTGAACTAACTGCCCGAAGCACCACTGCGTTTTCATAAGTCCTTTCATCTCCCATCACTCCGACCGACTGAACAGGTAAAAGAATAACAGCAGCCTGCCAGACTGAATCATAAAGCCCAAATTTTTTGAGACCTTCAATAAAAATATCGTCAGCATCTTTAAGTATGGCAAGCTTTTCTCTTGTCATTTTACCGAGCAACCGAATCGCTAACCCGGGACCGGGGAACGGGTGCCTTTTAAGAATAAAATCGGGAAGTCCCAGAGACTGGCCGACTTTTCTGACCTCATCTTTAAACAAAAGACGAAGGGGTTCCACAACTTTCAGATTCATTTGTGCAGGTAATCCACCGACATTATGATGAGACTTGATTGTTGCAGAAGGGCCGTTGACTGAAACAGACTCTATCACATCGGGGTAGATTGTTCCCTGCGCCAGCCATCTAACTTCTTTGACTTTTTTTGCTTCGCTGTCAAAAACCTCAATAAAAACACGTCCGATTATCTTTCTTTTAGTCTCAGGATCACTAATTCCTTCCAGCTGATCAAGAAACCTGTCACTTGCATCAACACCAACAACATTAAGTCCAAGTCCCAGGTAAGATTCAAGCACTTTGTCAAATTCATTCTTTCTGAGCAATCCGTTATCAACAAAAATACATGTAAGGTTTTTGCCAATGGCTTTATTGAGCAAAAATGCAGCGACTGAAGAATCTACTCCACCTGAAAGTCCGAGTATTACTTTATCATCCCCCAGCTGTTCTTTCAGGCTGATGACAGTTGTTCCAACGAATGAATCAGGTGTCCAATTCTGAGAACAACCGCAGATCCCTATAACAAAATTTTTAAGTATCTGTGTTCCTTCAGTAGTATGATAAACTTCAGGATGGAACTGTATGCCCCATGTCTTTTCACCATTTATGTGATAAGCACCAGCTTTAACGTCAGATGTTGATCCTGTTATTTTATATCCGGCAGGAATTGTTGCTATAGTGTCGGCATGCGACATCCACACCTGTGTTCCCGGATTTATCTTTTCAAAAAGTGGATCGCTGGTGTCTACAAAGACAAGATTTGCCCTGCCATACTCCCTGATTCCCGACGGCTTTACTTCACCACCAAAATCCTGAACAAGGTACTGGGCCCCGTAGCAGATACCAAGCAACGGAACAACGCCCTTTATCATTGAAAGGTCAGTGTATGGCGCATTTTTGTCACGCACCGAGGATGGGCTGCCAGATAATATAACACCTCTGACACTTTCATCGGGAGCGGGGAAATGGTTATAAGGATATATCTCGCAATAGATGTTAATTTCACGTATTCTCCTGGCTATCAATTGAGTATACTGAGATCCGAAATCGAGTATTAGAATTTTTTCCTGCACAACTATTGTTTTTTTATAGTTTTCCCTCTTTTTTCAGGTATCATCTGAAAAAGCATTAAATTGAATATTTTTCCCTTTGTGTTACTTTGAGCTTTCCTTTGTGATTCTTTGTGGTGAAAGGATTTTTGTTTTACCACGAAGGTAAACCAAGGATATCACAAAGGTACACGAAGGGCTTTTCTATCACTAAACATTCTTATTTTAATCCTGATGAGGAATAAAAATGGTCACAAAGGTATAAAATCTTTTATTAAGGATCATTAGTATTCCCCACCTCGTAAGTCCTGCCATCAATAGCAGGATATGTTTTAGGGAAAATAGTTCTTGCTTCATCAACAAGCGGAGAAATATCTTTATAACGCGCTGAAAAATGGCCAATAATAAGAGCACCTGCTCCAGCATCATGCGCGGTCCTGGCGGCATCATAAGTCGTTGAGTGGCCGGTTATTTGAGCTAGATCCTCTTTACTTCCATCGAAAGTTGCTTCGTGATACAATAAACTAACTCCCTTTACAAAAGAAGCTAATCGCTTGAAGTACTTCGTATCGCTGCAATAGGAATATGACAGAGGTTCACGGGGAGGAATTGTAAGATCTTCATTCTTTATTAAAGAGCCGTCAGCAGTAATAAAATCCTCCCCTTTTTTGATTGCAGGAATTCTGACCTGTGGAATTTTGTATTTATCAATATATTCTCCTATGATATTCTTGTCAGATCTTTTTTCCCTGAAAAGGAATCCATAAGATGGAATCCTGTGTTGAAGAGGAAAAGAGGTCACAGTAAGATATTTATCATCGAGGATCTTAACCGGATCCTTACCTGAGAGAGGTACGAAATCAATATCAAAGCTGAGTTTTATGTCAAAATCACTGAGATGTGATCTCAGCATCTTATCATAGTTTTCAGGAGCATAGAGATGAATGGGATTTGTCCTTCCCATTAAGCTGAATGTCGACAAAAGACCATAAAGACCAAAAACATGATCGCCATGAAGATGGCTTATGAAAATATGGTTTATTTTAGTAAACCTTAGTCTGGTCTTTCTCATCTGCATCTGAGTGCCTTCACCACAGTCTATTAAGAATAACCGCTCATGCGCATTGAGCACATGAGCGGAGGGATATCTTCCTGATGTCGGCAAAGCAGAGCTACTACCAAGTATAGTCAGTTTCATCGCACTCTGCAAAGCGATCTTCTTTATGATATCATTTTTTCAGCATCATCAACCGTCGCTGTTATAGTAAGCACGGTATCGAGCTGAGAAATTGTGATAAGACGTTCTACTGCTTCATTAAGTCCGCAAAGAACGAATGTACCACCAGCATTTTTACATAACCTGTTGGCTACCAAGATAGCACTCAGGCCAGAAGAGTCGCAATACTGACATTTTTCAAGATCGAGGATAATATTCTTTTCACCCTTTCCTGAAACAAGCACGAGTTCCGACTTAAGTGCCGGAGCTATGTGCGTATCAAGCTTTTCCGACTGTATCTGAATAACAGTGCTGTTGTTCCGGCTCTCAATATTAAAATCCATAGCATTAAAATTTGATAGCCTAAATTTAATTAATTTTTCGATTTCTTGGAAGCTTTATTCTCTTTTTCTTCCATTTCTTCTTTTAAAGCGGCAAGCTGAGAAATATCGCCCAGAGTAGTTTTCTCAGAACTGGATTTTGGTTTCCTGGCAGTTTTCTTAGGTGATGCTGTTTCTTCTTTTTTAACAGGAGCTTCAGCAGCTTTCTTTTCATCTTCAAACACTCTGCTGTGAGAAACGATTATTTTCTTAGCTGATTTATTAAATTCAATTACTTTGAACATTAGTTTTTCGTCAACTTTAGCCATCATTCCATCCTCTTTTACAAGATGTTTCGGAGTAACAAATCCTTCAACACCATAAGGAAGAGCAATTACAGCTCCTTTATCGAATACTTCAACAACTGTCCCCTCATGAACTGAATCCATGGTAAAGAGATTCTCAAAGACATCCCATGGATTTTCTTCAAGCTGCTTGTGCCCAAGGCTCAAACGTCTGTTTTCCTTATCAATTTCGAGAACAACTACTTCAATATCAGCATCGATAGCTGTAAATTCGGCTGGATGCTTGATCTTTTTAGTCCATGATAAATCAGAAATATGAATAAGTCCGTCAACTCCCTCTTCAATCTCAACAAATACACCAAAATTGGTAAAGTTCCTTACTTTGGCAGTATGCTTCGAACCTAGAGTGTACTTTTCATCAATATTCTGCCATGGATCGGCCTTCAGCTGTTTAATTCCGAGAGACATTTTTCTTTCAGTCCTGTCAAGGGTGAGAATTACTGCTTCGATTTCGTCGCCTACTTTCAGAAATTCCTGTGCACTTCTCAGATGCTGTGACCATGACATTTCAGATACATGTATCAAGCCTTCAACGCCCGGTGCAATTTCAACAAAAGCGCCATAATCAGCCATAACTACCACTTTCCCTTTAACTTTGTCGCCTATTTTCATATTTGGATCAACAGAGTCCCATGGGTGTGAAGTAAGTTGTTTAAGACCAAGGGCAATTCTCTTCTTATCGTCATCGAAATCGAGAATAACGACATTGAGTTTTTGATCGAGCTGAACAATCTCTTCGGGATGATTAACCCTGCCCCATGAAAGATCAGTTATATGAATAAGTCCGTCGACGCCACCAAGGTCGATGAATACACCATAAGAAGTTATATTTTTAACAGTTCCTTCAAGAACCTGTCCTTTTTCAAGTTTTGCAATAATCTCTTTCTTCTGCTGTTCGAGTTCGGCTTCGATAAGAGCTTTATGGGAAACAACCACGTTTTTAAACTCCTGGTTAATTTTTACAACCTTGAATTCCATTGTTTTACCAACAAATACATCATAGTCGCGAATAGGTTTGACATCGATCTGAGAACCTGGAAGAAACGCTTCGATTCCGAATACATCTACAATCATACCGCCCTTTGTGCGGCATTTGATGTAACCGGTGATGATCTCATCTTTTTCAAGAGATGCATTAACCCTGTCCCATGAATTAATTGCACGTGCTTTTTTATGAGAAAGCAGAAGCTGGCCTTTTTTATCTTCCTGACTCTCAACGTATACTTCAACTTTATCCCCGACTTTAAGATTCGGATTATAGCGGAATTCATTCAAACTGACAACACCTTCCGATTTATATCCTATATTAATAACAACTTCGCGAGAGGTCATCTGGATTACGGTACCAATCACTACTTCATCTACGGCAATTGTTGAGAGAGTTTCGTCATAGAGGGATTCATACTCAAGATACTTAGGTGAGTTTCGTAATTCCTCACTCTCAAAAGTATCCCAGTCAAAATCTTCTGCCGATGTGACAGTTCTTGGTTCGGGTTTTGTTTTAATTTCTTTTTCCGGTTCAGGTCCAGGTTCTGCCTGAGCTTTTTTCGGTTTCTTTTCTTTCTTTACTTCAGATTCGAATCCGTAATCTTCAGCCTTAACGGTTTCAATTGTCACTTCCGCTTCGGGAATCTCTTCTGCAACAACTGTAACGACCTCATCTGAAGGCAATGTTTCTATTGAAACATCCTGTTTTTCAATTTTTTCCCTGGTTCTTGCTTTCTTTACCTCTTTTACAGGGGATTCGCTTTTTTCAACAACCTCCTTTTTGGTTGTTTTCTTCTTGTTTTCAGTCATAATTTTAAATTAAAAGAACTAATAATTAATAAGTTAGACATTATTTTGTGAGAAAAATTGGTTGCAAAGATATGCTATTTTTTAAAATCCCCACAATAATATGGTATAAATTCGAAGACGGGGGGCATGAGGTTGAGGTTGAGATTGAGGTTGAGAGGAAAAAAGGTTGCTGCAAACGCAACGCCGCATACAAGTTGCCGATTTGACTTGTTATATTATCTTTGCACAAGTGATATAGTTCTTAACTAAAATACCTTTGTATTCATGAGAATTGCGGTTGTTGGCTCTGGTTATGTTGGTTTGGTGACAGGTGCCTGTTTTGCCGAGAGTGGAGTAAATGTAACATGTGTTGACCTGGATTTTGATAAAATATATCAGCTTAAGAATGGTGCCATACCTATTTATGAACCCGGACTCGAAAGTATGGTCAGATCGAATGTTGAAAAAAAACGGCTTTCCTTTTCTACTGAAATAAAAGACGGAATTGAGGGATCGGAAGTTATTTTTATTGCTGTCGGAACTCCTCCCGATGAAGATGGTTCGGCTGATCTTAAGCATGTTATCACTGTAGCAAAGGAAATCGGACGTATAATTACAGAGCATATTGTCGTAGTGACAAAAAGCACTGTCCCGGTAGGTACATCTGAAAAAATCCGTAACACAATAAAGGCTGAAATAGACAAACGTAAAGTAACTGTACCCTTCGACATGGCTTCCAATCCTGAATTCCTTAAAGAAGGAGCTGCAGTGGATGATTTTTTAAAACCTGAAAGAATCGTTATTGGAATTGATAATGAAAGAACCCGGGAAATTATGAACAGGCTCTACATGCCGTTTGTACTTAATAATCATCCTATCCTGTTTATGGATATTGCTTCTGCCGAGATAACAAAATATGCCGCAAATGCTATGCTTGCAACCCGTATAAGTTTCATCAATGAAATAGCAAATTTATGCGACATCCTCGGAGCTGATATCAACAACGTGAGGAAAGGAATAGGAAGCGATTCGAGAATTGGAAGTAAATTTATTTATCCGGGAACAGGTTACGGAGGCTCCTGTTTCCCCAAGGATGTGAAAGCTATTATCAGAACTGCCAAAGACAATGGCTATGAACTCAATGTGATTGAAGCCGTCGAGAAAGCTAACGAATATCAGAAAAATGTCATTTTCAACAAGATTACAAGATTTTTCGATTATGATCTGAAAAACAAGGTAATCGGGATATGGGGTTTATCATTCAAACCCAAGACTGATGACATAAGGGAAGCATCATCTATAATTCTTATAGAAAAACTTCTTAATGCAGGCGCTAAAATCAAGGCTTATGATCCTGCAGCAATAAATGAGACGAAGAAACTTCTCGGTAACCGGATAGAATACACTTCTGATCCATATGAAGCACTTGAAAATGCTGATGCCCTTGCCCTGATGACCGAATGGGCCGAATTCCATCTCCCCGAATTTAACAGAATGTCTGAATTAATGAAAAGAAAAGTCATATTTGACGGGAGAAATATTTATGATCCGGCACAGCTCAGAAAGCTTGGATTTACTTACTTTGGTATCGGAAGAAGATAAGGTGTAAGGTGTGAGGAAGAAAAAAAGAGGAACTTACACAGAGTATTACAGAGAAACCCACAGGCCACTATAATGGGAACAAACGATAATCGCTAAACAATAAACAATAAACGAAAAGCAATAATATGAAAGGTATAATACTCGCAGGAGGTTCAGGGACAAGGCTTTATCCGATAACTAGCACTATCTCGAAACAGATGTTGCCGGTATACGATAAACCTATGATTTATTATCCCTTATCCGTTTTAATGCTGGCGGGGATAAGAGAAATATTGATAATTTCAACTCCACGGGATCTTCCGGGATTCCGGAGCCTACTTGGTGATGGCAAATCACTTGGCATGAGTTTCAGTTACAAGGAACAGCCATCTCCCGACGGGCTTGCACAAGCATTTATTCTTGGCGAGAAGTTCATCGGAAGTGATTCTGTTTGTATGATTCTTGGTGATAACATATTTTACGGGCACGGGTTCGGTGGTGCTCTTCTAAAAACTGCAGAATTGAAAAAGGGTGCTTGTATCTTTGGTTATTATGTCACTGATCCTGAGCGGTATGGCGTTGTTGAATTTGATAATAATAAAAAGGTATTGAGCATAGAAGAAAAACCTTCAAAACCAAAATCAAACTATGCAGTCACAGGCCTCTACTTCTATGATAATAGTGTAGTAAAGAAAGCTAAAGCGCTTAAGCCTTCACAACGAGGCGAACTTGAAATCACTGATCTGAACAGGGTGTATCTTGAAGAAGGCTCACTCGATATAAACTTAATGGGAAGAGGGATGGCATGGCTCGACACCGGCACCTATGAAAGTTTGTTGCAGGCTTCCAATTTTATTGCTACTCTAGAACAGAGGCAGGGGTTAAAAGCTTCATGTATTGAAGAAATTGCTTTTAAAAGAGGATTCATTGACAAAAATCAACTCTTAGCTTTGGCTCAGCCAGTAAAGAACAGTCAGTACGGAAAATATCTCCTTAGGATTGCCAGTGATGAGATTTATATATTTGATGGGTTAAAATAAGTATATTAGAAAATGAAAATCATAGAAACAGGGTTCAGAGGTCTTTTAGTAGTCAAACCAGTGATATATACTGATGCAAGAGGTTATTTTTTTGAGAGTTTTAATCAGGCTGCCTTTCAGGATGCAGATATCAGTTTTTCTCCCGTTCAGGACAATGAATCCAAATCCGTCAAAGGTGTAATCAGGGGATTACATTATCAACTGAACCCCTTCCCGCAGGCAAAACTAATCAGGGTGGTTTCAGGAAAAATTTTTGATGTGGCTCTCGATATCCGGAGAGACTCCCTGACATTTGGCAAATGGTTTGGCATTGAGCTAGATTCTGAAAACAAAGACCAATTACTGGTCCCTCATGGTTTTGCTCACGGATTCTCTGTTCTAAGCGATATAGCCATAATCCAGTATAAATGTGATAATATTTATAACGCGAAGTTTGAGCGGGGAATAAACCTCAATGATCCGTCGCTCGACATTTACTGGAAATTAGGATCCACCATCCCGGTTATCAGTGAAAAGGACCTCGCGCAACCACTTTTAAAAGAGGCTGAAATTAACTTTTGAAAAAGAAAGAATCTATTCATGGCAACAATTCTCATCACAGGAGCGAAAGGTCAACTAGGAAGCGAGTTAGAGGTAGTATCAGGAAACTACTACGGATATGATTTCCTGTTTACTGATATAGACTCACTCGATATAACAAACTACGAACAGACTTCAGAATTCATTAAGAATGCAAATCCTGACTGGATAGTTAATTGTGCAGCATATAATCTTGTGGACAAGGCGGAAAATGAACCTGAAAAGGCTCTTCTTTTAAATGGAACTGCCGTCCGGAACATAACCGAAATAATACATGGGTCTGAATGCAGGTTCATTCATGTTTCATCTGATTATGTTTATGACGGAGAATCAAATGTGCCATACACTGAGGACATTCCTGCAAATCCCTTGTCAGCTTATGGCAGGTCGAAGCTTGCAGGAGAAAAATATGCACTTAGTCACCAGGGATCGATGATAATAAGAACCTCCTGGTTGTATTCATCATTCAGAAATAATTTCGTTAAAACCATTCTAAGGCATGGTTCCGAAAAAGAATCTCTGAAAGTAGTATTTGACCAGACCGGAACACCCACCTATGCCTCTGACCTTGCAGAAGCTATAATGAAAATTATTTCTGGAGTTATCAGAAATCAGATTGCAATGAATCCGGGGATTTATAATTATTCTAATGAAGGTGCTTGTACCTGGTACGATTTTGCCTTCGAGATTATTAAGGAAGCCGGACTTACCTGCCATATACTGCCCGTCCGTACCAAAGATTATGTTCAGGCAGCTAAGAGACCTGCATATTCTGTTTTGGACAAAATAAAGATAAAGGAAAATTACGGCCTTTCAATCCCCCAATGGAGGACTAGTCTTATAAAATGTATGAAACTTTTAAAATAATCAGGAAATATGTTATCACTGGCTGAAATCAGAGCAAAAGCCCAAAGCTGGCTTGATAAAGAGTATAATGAAGAGACCCGCAAAGAAGTTCGTGAAATGCTGGATAAAGACGAAAAGAAGCTTGTTGATGCATTTTACCAGGATCTTGAATTTGGAACCGGTGGACTGAGAGGAATAATGGGAGCCGGAACAAACAGGATGAATATTTACACTCTGGGCATGGCTACTCAGGGTTTGTCAAATTATATAATTCAGCAGTGCGGAAATATAGGGGTAAAAGTCGCAATTGCTCACGATTGCAGAAACAACAGCAGGTATTTTGCAGAAACAACTGCCAATATATTTTCTGCAAACGGATTTGAAGTTTATCTTTTTGAATCTCTGCGTCCCACACCAGAGCTTTCTTTCGCAATAAGACATTTTAAGTGCCAGAGTGGGGTAGTAATCACCGCATCACATAACCCCCCTGAATATAACGGATACAAAGCATACTGGAATGACGGTGGACAGGTAGTGGCTCCTCATGATGAGGAAATCATTACTGAAGTGCGAAAAATAACTTCAGTAAATAAAATTAAGTTCAATGGCAATAAGGATAAAATTAAGAGCATCGGCAAAGAAACTGATGAATTGTTTCTTAACGAGGTAAAGAAAATCAGTATCAATCCCGAGATAATAAAAAAGTTCGCGTCGATTCCTATAGTTTATACTCCTATTCACGGGACAGGAATAACACTTGTGCCAGCTGCTTTGAAAATGTTTGGTTTTAAAAACATCATCAGTGTGCCTGAACAGGATGTACCTGACGGGAACTTCCCAACAGTAAAATCACCCAATCCGGAAGAACCCGATGCTCTTAAACTTGCTATTAAAAAAGCTGTCGAATCAAATGCTGAACTTGTAATGGCTACCGATCCTGATGCCGACAGACTTGGTCTGGCTGTAAAGAACAGGACCGGTGAATTCATTCTTCTCAACGGCAATCAGACGGCTGTAATTCTAATATGGTATATTCTTTCACAATTCAAAGAGAGAAATAAGTACAAGGGGAATGAATATATTATAAAAACTATCGTTACAACCGACCTTATAGAAAAAATTGCCGACGGTTTTAATGTCGAGTATTTCAATGTTTTAACAGGATTCAAATTTTTTGCCGAGCTTATCAGGCAATACGAAGATGTTAAGAAATACATTGGAGGAGGAGAAGAGAGTTATGGATTTTTACCAGGTGATTATGTAAGAGACAAAGACGCAGTCGCTTCATGTGCACTGGCTGCTGAAACAGCTACGTGGGCAAAAAGTAAAGGGATGTCTCTTTTTGAGCTTCTTCTTGATATCTATGTTAAGTATGGTTTCTATAAGGAAAAACTTATCAATATCGTAAGAAAAGGTAAAGAAGGTGCTGATCAGATCAAGGCGATGATGGCAGGATACCGGAATAACCCTCCGGAAAAAATAAATAATAGCAAGGTAATAAAGATTAATGATTATGAAATGCAGGTTTCTCTTGATATCCTTAAAGGAACAAAAACAAGCATTGACCTTATTAAATCTGACGTTCTTCAGTTTTTCCTTGCTGACGGCACAAAAATCTCAATAAGACCCTCGGGTACGGAGCCCAAGATAAAGTTCTATTTCAGTGTGAATACAAAACTAGAATCTAGGGACAAATTCGAAAAAACTGATAAAATCCTTGATAAAAGGATAAATGACTTAATTGGTGATATGAAGCTGACGTAAATTATCATCAGAGGCACCAGTTTTTATTTTAACAGATAATATTACGGTGCTCTGCACCTGTTTGTTTTTTCTTCAATTGTATTTCTAAGAATATTACGCGGCTCTGCCGCTTCAGGTTAGGCAAAAATGTGTATAGTATTCACTCAATTATAGAAACCTTATTGCGCTGTACATTCGTAGGTGCGTAGCATTGAATATTTTTATTCCCCAATAATCTTGATGAGCACCCGCTTTCTTCTTTTCCCGTCAAACTCCCCATAGAATATCTGTTCCCAGGGACCAAAATCAAGTTTGCCTGCGGAGACAGCAACAACTACCTCCCTTCCCATCACTGTTCGCTTTATATGAGCATCTGCATTATCCTCAAATCCGTTATGCCTGTATTGGGAATAAGGTTTTTCAGGAGCAAGTTTTTCCAGCCAAACTTCAAAGTCGTGATGAAGCCCTGATTCATCGTCATTGATAAAAATACTTGCAGTGATATGCATGGCGTTTACCAGTACAAGGCCTTCCTGTATTCCGCTCTCATAGAGACACTTCTCCACTTGTCCGGTTATGTTTAAAAAAGCCCTGCGTGTAGCTGTTTCAAACCAGAGTTCCTTTCTGTACGATTTCATAGTTTTAGTTTATTAATTATCTTATGATTAGATGTTTTTTCTGATAAATATTTGTTCTTAATCATTGTTCCAGAAATTCAGACGGTAGGTTCCCAGGCCCTTCTGCAATGGTCTTTTTTTCATAATACAAACTGTCGATGTGAGGAACCAGTTTCATTTCAGCAGGTACCTACTCGTAGCTATGATTATAAAATGCATAGTTTGTACTGATGTGCAATGTATATTGTCTTCCTACCGTACCCTGAAAAACATCCGGGTCCGTGACATATGTTCCGGGGTCAGTTTCCCTGAGACTGAATTTATTGCCCAGATCATCCGAGACAGTGACAGTGCATCCGGTTGCAGGGTTTGGAAGGTTGGTAGTACCCAGAGGAAGTGATTTTGATAGTTTTATGGTATTTATGCCCGGCTGATCAGTAATCAAGCCTTCAACCACGATTAGTTCCTTGTCCTCATTCGTTTTTGGAACAAACTGGGTGATACAGCTACTCAGAATAAATAAAAATAAAATTATTGTAACCTTGGTTATTGGATTCATCCGGATATTAATAGATATTTTATTAATACATGGAATCGTTAAAGATATTATTCTATTTAAACCACTCATCTGAAAAATTCACAAGATATACTTTCTCTGTAGATCGCGTTAAAGCTGTATAGAACCACCGGAGGTAATCAATTGTGATTTCGTTCCTGTTAAACATTCCCTGATCGATAAATACCCTTTCCCATTGTCCGCCCTGGGCTTTGTGACAGGTCACCGCATATGCGAATTTTATCTGGAGTGCGTTAAAATATGAATTATTCTTCACAGCCTCAAATTGCTTTCTTCTGGTTCTGATATTAATATAATCAGCCAATATATTCTGGAAGAGCTCCTTATTTTTCTCCGATGGCAGTGCAGGTGTATCAAGATGGAGGACATCCATCATTACCTTTGATTCAATTTCCAGATTATAGTCGGGAAACTTCAATACCATATCGGCAAAACGAAAGCCGTATCTCTCCTCATATTTCCTTATTTTTTTCACTTCGGCGATATCGCCGTTTGCAATAAATCCGGCACCGTCTTCATCCTCCTCAATAATAAAGTAATTATTCTTAACCACCATAACCATATCGCCCGGACTTATCTCTTCCTCTCTGAAAAAGATCCTGTTACGGATCCCCTGGTTATACCTGTTTGCCTGCTTATTTGAGTTGACAACAATTATGGTTCCCTCCATACCACATGTTCCGTACGCTGAAGAAATTTCATCGATCAGCTCCTCACCCGTTATTCTGATTGTATCCTTAAAATTAATACTATCAATTGAAGGATGTACCAGGTTATTTTCTGCCACCTGCAGTCGAACCCGGGTTGCATTCATAAGAATTCCGGATGTCTCGCTCTGTCTTACTACCTGTCTGAGCTCACATGTAATCAGTCCGAATCCATATGTGTTGAGAGAGGAAGGATCGAGAGCCGGACTAAGAATTGATCCAACAGGCGGCAGCTGGGCTGTATCCCCGACAAGAATCAGTTTGCAATCAGTACCTGAGTAAACATATTCTATAAGGTCATCAAGAAGTCTGCCACTTCCGAACAATGAAGAATCTCCTGAACTGTTTGATACCATTGATGCTTCATCGACAATAAAAAAAGTGTCCTTATGAAGATTCCTGTCTAGCGAAAAACTGCCTAACCCGTCCCTGGAAGACTTTTGTCTGTAAATTTTTTTATGAATGGTAAATGCCTGTCTTCCTGAATACGATGCAAGAACCTTTGCGGCTCTTCCGGTAGGTGCAAGGAGTACCGAACGCATCCGTAACAGATCGAGAGTTTTAACAACGGAACTTATTATGCTCGTTTTTCCTGTACCGGCATATCCGGTCATCAGGAAGATCACATCATTATTATTATCGCAGATATATGAGGCTATTTTCTTTAACGCATCAGACTGATCATCTGTGGGAGTATTACCCAGATTCCTGCATAGGTTATTATAGATAATGGTATCACGCATGTGTATTTAGAAAAATCACAAACTGCCGCTTGATTATTTTTCCTATTTTTGTTTGTAAACTTAACCAATATTGACAACAATAAGAAATGCCTTTTCTGGAACTCTTTGATGAGACACTTGATATAAACTCAACAGAAAACTACGAGTTATCCATTCAGGTAAGCCCTGATGGATTATCATTTTGTTTGCTAGATTCAATCAGGAATAAGTTTATCATGATGAGGTCATTCGGGGCTGAAGAGAATAAGTTCTTTAATGCTGAAAAAATCGATGAATTATTACATAAAGATGATTTTCTGACCCGGCGATATAAGAAAGTAGCTTATGTTATGCCTTCATCAAAATTTACTCTTGTACCGTCTCCCCTATATGACCCGGGTAAAAAAACTGAATACTTTACATTCAATCATATTCTTGAAGAGGACAATTCCATTCTGGCTGATAAGTCAAATGATCCTGATGCATATCTTGTATATTCGGTTTCCAGATCGATTTATGAGCTCATGAACAGGACCTATCCCGCTGTATTTCCTCATCATCATATAAAACTGTTGCTTGATTATACTTCATCAGCCAGGAAAAGCCTGAATGGAAATTATATTCATGTTCATGTTGAAAGAGACTATTTCAATCTGATAGTTTTTAACGACAATATCCTAACTTTCTGTAATTCATTTGTTTATCGTAACATATCAGATATTCTCTATTTTGTTCTTAATACCTTTAAAAATCTTGAAATCAAGCAGGAAGAAACAATACATTTCAGTGGATTGACTGAAAAGTACGATGATCTTTCCTCCAGCTTTTCATTATATGTAAGGAATATAAAATTTGCAGAACCAGGGGGCAATTTCACATTCAGTTATGTCTTCAATGATACAGAACTTCACCGTTTTATAAATCTTTTTAACGTAGTAAATTGCGGATAATAGGCGGAACGCACAGAGGAAGGAGGATCAATCCTCCATCAAATTTTAAGGCAAGACCAACCACTGATTTTGCCAGAGAAGGTTTATTCAACATCCTGAATAACAGGGTCGATTTTGAAACCATAGATGTTTTGGACCTCTTTGCAGGAACAGGAAGTATCAGCTACGAATTTGCATCGCGGGGAGTAAAATCTGTTCACCTGGTTGAAAAAGACATTAATCATATTTCAGGAATCAAAAAGATATTGAAGGATATGGATCTTCAAAATGTCAGGCCGGTACATATTGATGTGAAGGCATATTTAAAAACATGCTCGGTAAAGTATGACATTGTTTTTGCCGATCCACCATATGAGCTTTCATGGCTGCAGGAGCTGCCGGACATTGTTACACAGGCAGGTGTTATTAAAGAGGGAGGAGTTTTCATACTTGAACATCCCAGGGATTTAAGTTTCACGCATCATAAATTATTTTTTGAACACCGTAATTATGGTGGCGTGAATTTCAGTTTCTTCAATCCATTAATTGCATGAATAATAGATTTTTGAGTTATTTATAATGAAAAATCAGGAGAGAAACCAGGTGATAATAATTTCAAAATTAATTGGTGGAGTAAAAAAATAAATTAATTTTGCAACTCATTTTAGAATTGGTGTGGTAGTTTCCCGAGTTCTCGGGATTATAATACCAGCCAGTTTTAAATTAAAAGAGTTTGGTGCGGTAGTTCAGTTGGTTAGAATAACGGCCTGTCACGCCGTGGGTCGCGGGTTCGAGTCCCGTCCGCACCGCCCTTAAGACCTTATAACCCCTTGATATTCAAGGGGTTTTTTAGTGTCTGCCACAGAATCTGCCACAAAATCCGCCAAAATCTGCCACAAATAATTTCCTCTTAAATTGCTTTTGACGATGATTAGAATACTTTCATTTATCATTTTATAATATATTCTATATCAATATTTTAGTCACCTTTTTATATAATTTTATAATTTTTTATTAAAAAATTTCAAAGTTCACCCCATCTCAATATATTCTTATGAAGAGACGAGATCAAAAGAAATGGATTATTATTTTCAGTTAAACAGAGAAAGCGTTTGAGTTGATATCAGATGCTATTTTATAGATTTCATTTATTTTATATAAAATATTAATGAGTGATAGGGTTGTAATTGCTACAAACACGTATTAGTTTACCTTATCCGTTGTTAATTGATCGCTATTTACGAGATTATGAGAAACAGGTATTATATACACAACAATAAATTTGACTTTTTGTATCAAAAGGTATAAATTTGATTTGAAACCATCATGTACAAGAAGAAGAAGAAAGTACATAACCAGATGTCACCAAATCACCAAATCATATGAGAAACATTATTTTTATTCTTTTCATTTATTTATTGATTGGATGTAATGGACAGAAAAACAAATCCAACTCTGAAAGTTCATCTAAATGGACTTATCCTCTTACCAGAATAGTAGATAGCGCTAATACTTACTGGGGTGTGACCTATAAAGATCCCTACCGCTGGCTTGAAAACTTCAAAGACTCTGCGGTGGTAAAATGGTTTAAGAAACAAGCCATACTTACGGATTCTGTTATGAACAGAATTACAGGAAGGGATGAGCTCAGAGCCGAATGGAAAAAACTAGATAACCTACAACCACCAGTTTACTATCTTCCTGACAGGGAAAATGGAAGAGTATTTTATCAGAAAAGGATGCCTGGTGAAAAGGTAAGTAAGGTTTATTACCGTGAGGGAATAAATGGTGCAGAGAAACTGCTTTTCGACCCATTAAATTATATAAAGGGAAAAACACTTTCAGTTCAACAAATCCTTCCAAGCTTTGACGGAAAAAAGCTTATTATAAGTTATGCAGAGAATGGGGCCGAGGTTTCAACACTAAAAGTAATGAATGTTGATTCAGGGAAATTCCTGTCTGATTCAATTTATCCTATGGCAGGAGCAACAACATGGACTTTCGATAACAAGTCGTTCCTGTATATCTGGTTAAGAACAGCGGATAATGTTGATCCTTCTTCACGGCTGAACCTGAAATGCAAATTACATTTTCTTGGCAAGAGTGTCAAAGATGATATTGATTTTTTCAGCAATGAAAGTTATCCATCGTTAAAAATCGATCCGAAAGTTTATCCTTTTGCTTTTCTTAACAGAGATTCAAGGGATTATGTTGTATCGGGTGAAAGTACAGTTCAGAATGAATTTAAATTTTATTATGCCCCGATCTCCCAGTTTAGCTCAGGGAAGATTCAGTGGAAGGTTTTATGCGCCCCTTCAGATAAGCTGGTCAAAGGTATAGAATTCATCGGTAATAAGATATTTGCAATAACCTATACCGGGGCAAAGAATTATAAGCTGATCTGTACTGATATGAATAAACCAGACTGGAAACATGCGACAACTATTGCTGAGGAAAAAAACACTACTCTTGAGTCAATTACTCATAGTAAGGATTTCTTATTCCTGACATATAGCGATGGTATCAACAGGACCCTTTTCAAATACGGTCTGAAAGATGGAAAAACACATGAAATTAAACTGCCACTCACAGGCAATGCCTCTATTTCCTGTATTGATCCGGGAACTAATGATTGCTTGGTTAACATAGCCTCATGGAACAAACCACCTATGGAATATTTCTTTGATGCCGGTACTGGCAAATTTTCACAGAGTCCTTTCAACCAACCTCCAGTATATCCCGATGAGTACAAGAACCTGGTTGTTGAAGAAGTATCAGTAAAAGGACATGATGGTGTTATGATTCCACTTACTATAATATACAAAAACGGTCTGAAGAAAGATGGTGCCAATGTATGCCTTATGAAAGGATATGGAGAATATGGTATCAGCCTTACGCCAAATTTTAGTGTTATGCTTAATTCACTTGCGGTGAGAGGAGTTGTTGTTGCCATTGCTCATGTACGCGGAGGGAGTGAAAAAGGAGAAGAATGGTACAAAGCAGGATATAAAACTACCAAACCCAATACCTGGAAGGATTTTATCAGCTGTGCAGAATATCTTGTTTCGAATGGCTATACTTCGCCAGACAGGCTTGCCGGAACCGGAACAAGTGCCGGAGGAATTCTGATTAGCAGAGCCATCACTGAAAGGCCTGATCTTTTTGCTGCAGCAATTTGCAATGTTGGCGATGCTAATGCTATGCGTGCAGAATTTTATTCAAATGGACCTGTGAATATTCCTGAGTATGGAACAGTAAAAGACAGCATCGAATGCAAAGCACTATATGAAATGGACGGAATGATGCATGTTATCAATAACACAAAGTACCCAGCTGTAATTTGTGTCGGTGGTTGGAATGATCCAAGAGTAGTAGCATGGGAGCCAGGCAAGTTTGCAGCAGCGTTACAGAATGCTTCAATATCAGGGAAACCCGTGTTCATGAAAGTAAATTACGACAACGGACATTTCACTGAAGACATGGATGTAACCTATGCCAATTTTGCCGATCAGTATGCATTTATTCTCTGGCAATGCGGACACCCCGATTTTCATCTAAAAAACTAATTGGAAAGAGAAACTTAAAGTTTTTGCGATATTTCAGATATAATTTAATAGGGAATCGGAGGATCTAAATCTATCCGGTTCCTTTTTTATGCTGGGTTTCTTTTTTCATATAGTTTGATTCATTAAAATTAAGGTCAACTTTTTATGGTCTTCAACCTAGATAAACAACATTTTTTGATGAGCGAATTACAGGCCAGAATACATTTAATTTGAGTGGTGTAAATTACCACCGACCTGTGTTTAAATTTAAACAGATTGTCATAAAATACATCAAAACCTGGCGTAAACCTGGCTCCAATAAAAAACCAACCATCAGAAAAAAACTCTAAGTGGTTGGATTTCAAGGTGGACTCAGATGGAATCAAGCCAGTAACCCATTGAATTGTACACCATCGACCACAAACCTCTTGTAACCTGACACGAAGTATAAAATCCGTACTTCTTTGACCACTCCAAAATCCGGTCATATTTCACCGAACATTCAATACATAACAACAAGGATTTAACTCCGCGTAGAGTTGTCCAATTTGTTCAGGACAAAAATTGTTAAGGTCATTGACATTCAAACTCAGGTAAATAAAATTGTAATGAACCTTTTTAAATATTATATTTGATAATGAAATAAATAGACCTCCGATGTCAAGCATCATTGAAGGATATAATTACGACATCTTCATCAGCTACCGACAAAAGGATAACAAAGGAGACAGGTGGGTCAGTGAGTTTGTCGAGGCTCTGAATACTGAACTCGAATCGACCTTCAAAGAGGAAATCAGTGTATATTTTGATATTAATCCGCATGATGGACTCCTGGAGACACATGATGTTGATGCTTCCCTGAAAGATAAATTGAAGTGTCTGATCTTTATTCCGATTATATCTCAGACCTACTGTGATTCAAAAAGTTTTGCCTGGCAGCATGAATTTGTTGCTTTTAATAAAATGGCAAAAGAAGATCAGTTTGGAAGAGATATCAGACTTGCAGGTGGAAATGTAGCAAGCAGGATATTACCAATCAAGATTAATGACCTTGACCCAGAAGACAAAACTCTTCTTGAAAATGAAATTGGAGGTGTACTGCGAAGCATAGAGTTTATTTACAAGTCATCAGGAGTTAACCGACCTTTGAGGGCGAATGAAGATCACCCACAAGATAACCTGAATAAGACTTATTATCGTGATCAGATCAACAAGGTGGCAAATGCTGTAAAAGAAATTATTGCTGCAATAAAGAAACATGATCAACAGAAAGTAGAAATTTCAAAAGAAGTTGTTAATCTAAAACCCGAGAAACAAAAGAATTTTAAATTAAAAATTATTATTGCATCGATAATAATACTAGCACTAATTGTTCTTAGTTATTTTATAATTCCGATGTTTTCTAAACCAAAAGAACATCTTGAGAAATCCATTGCTGTATTACCCTTTCGAAATGACAGTTCAAGTGATTCAACCACTTATTTTATCAATGGGTTGATGGAAGAAATCCTAAATAATCTGCAAAGGATAAAAGATTTTAGAGTCCTTTCCCGTAATTCAGTTGAACAATTCAGAAATAATACTACCAAATCTACGCCCGAAATCGCCAAAAAACTGGGGGTTAATTATATAGTTGAAGGCAGTGGACAAAAATATGGGAACAAATTTGTTCTCCGTGTACAATTATTATTAGCTAAAAATGAAAGACATATATGGGGAAAATCATACGACCGTGAAATTTTGCAAACCAGCGATATAATAAACATACAGAGTGAGATTGCCCAGACAATAGCAACTGAATTAAATGCTGTAATAACTCCAGAGGAAAAACAACTGATTGATAAAAAGCCGACAACAAACCTTACAGCGTATGATTTCTTTCAGCAGGCAGTAGAGGAAATGCAGAAATATAATGACAATCATAATAAACAAGATTTACTAAGAGCTGAGGAACTCTTTAGAGAGTCATTAAAATACGATTCAACATTTGCCAAGGCTTATGTTGGACTTGCAGGGATATATTATAGTAAACATTTACAAGAATTTTATTCGACAGAGAATTCTTCTCTTGACACAATGCTCTATCTTGTAAACAAGGCTTTATCATTAGATAGTCAGTTATCCGATGCATACGCAGTAAGAGGAGTATATTATTTTTATAATGGACTATACGAAAAAGCTATCGATGAGTTTGACAAAGACCTGAAATACAATCCAAATGATCCCGGAGCATATTATTTTAAGGGGTTAATATATGAGAATTATTTAGGAGATTGCATTCAAGAAATTGATAATATAAGTAAATCTGTTGCCAGAAATAAAGGGGTTGGCTTGTCTAGCTCTCTGGATTTTTTAGCCTCGTCTTATGTAGGTGAGGCCGGATTCCCTGACAAAGCAAAATATTATTATCAGGAAGAATATAAATTAACCAGAGATTCGGCACAGTATTTAATGAATTTGGCCGGGGTACAAGTGTATGCTTCAGATTTTGAAGAAGCGTTGAAATTGGCAAAAAGGGCTAACCAGATGGATTCGACAAAGATAATTGATCTTCGTTTTTACAATTATCTGCCGGCCAGTTATAAAGATGAAGCTTACTTGAATGCAAAAAGATGGGTTGGGATTTATGAAAAAACAGGCGAACCGAATCTCAATAGTTCTCACCGTGTTGGTTTAGCATTCTGGCGTGTGGGAAAACATAAAGAGGCAGAATATTACTTCAATCAACAGATTAAATACTGTGAAGCTACTATAAAAAATAAAAGATCCTATCCAAATGATTATGGTGGCGCTTATTATGATCTGGCATCCACATATGCATTTTTAGGTGACAAGGCAAAAGCATATAAATACCTTGATGAATTTGATAAAATGAAAACTAAAATGGCCTATTGGGAAATGTTAATAAAACATGACCCTTTGTTTGATAGTATCCGAGGTGAAGAACACTTTAAAAGAATTGAACAAGGTGTGGAATCCAGATGCCAGGCAGAGCATGAAAGGGTAAAGAAATGGATTGAGGAAAATAAAATGTTAAAATAATGTCCAGTCTCATCCCAGGATACGAATACGATATATTCATCTCCTACCGTCAGAAAGATAACAAACACGATGGATGGGTAACGGAGTTTGTTGATAATCTTAAAGGAGAACTTGAATCCACTTTTAAGGAGGAGATCAGTGTATATTTTGATATCAACCCACATGATGGACTCCTGGAGACTCACGATGTTGATGCTTCCTTGAAGGATAAACTCAAGTGTCTAATCTTTATTCCAATAATTTCCCGAACATATTGCGATCCCAAATCTTTTGCCTGGGAACATGAGTTCAAAGCATTTGTTGAACAGTCTTCTCAAGATCAGTTTGGACTAAAAATTAAACTGCCTAATGGAAATGTAGCCAGTAGAATACTACCAATTCAGATACATGACCTGAACTCTGAAGACAGGAAGCTGGTCGAAGGTGAACTAGGAGGATATTTAAGATCCATTGAATTTATATATAAAGAATCAGGAGTAAACAGACCTATTACACCAAAGGATTCTGAGGAAAAGAACACAAATAAAACCAATTACCGAAACCAGATCAATAAGGTTGCTAATGCTATTGATGAAATAATTTACAGTCTCAAGAATAGTCTGTCTGGACCAGCAAAAGAAAAGACACTGGAGAAGGAGCCATTGGTTGAAATCAAAAAGGAAGAGATAAAACAAGACCAGGAAAAATCTGCAAAAATAGCTAACCGTAAATTATTATCAGGAATTGCAATTCTGACAATATTGATAATTGCGATAGTGCTTGCTTATCCTAAAATATTCAAAAGCAGGGATAACTTACAGAAAATGACTATGACTATATCAGTCGTGAATGAAAATGGTGAAAAGGAAATCCGAAAAGTGTTTAAAGATGAGTATGTTACAAAATTAGCGATCTTCCCTTTTATCAATGAAAGTAGAGATTCATCAGAAAATTGGATACAATATGGTATATATCAAGCGTTATGGGCAGATCTAGAACAGTTCAATTATATGTTGATTAATGGAAATCATAATGACTTCCATCTACAAGAGCAAATAAAATTTGCTAAAACAAATAACCTTTCACATTTCATAACAGGGGTATTCAGGATAACGAATGGGATTTATGAGATAACCTCCAAGATTTACCAAACTTCAAACGCATCTGTTATAGCAGAAAGGATTTTCAGAGGAATTGACCTCTTCGCCCTGATTGATTCAATAAGCCTGCAATCCAGGATGGCCCTGGGTGTTTCAAAGAACTTACTTAATTCTTATACTGATCTGCCATTAAAGGAGCATTTTACAGATAATCTCAACGCTTTTAAATATTTTATGAAAGGAATTTCTGACTCTACATGGGACTCTAGATTTCACGATCTGAATAGGGCTGTTAAATTTGATACGACTTTTGCAGTTGCTTTATATGTGAAGGCAATACAGAATTACTATTATCAAATAAGTGACATAACTGCCAGGAATGATATTAATCAGGCAATGCGTCACCGACAAAGGCTATCAGAATTTGATGAGATTTCAACCCGTGTTTTGTATTATTTAATTCTTGGAGAAAACAATAAAGCTATTACACTTGCTGAAATGCAATATGAATTACGACCTAATAACATTGAATTATTGTTGTTCCTTGAAAACATCTTTGATTGGAATTTCATGGTTCATGAGCAGGAAAAAGCTCTACAACAACTAAATAAACTTGTCCCTGATAATCCAGATTATCAGATCGAGATTGCAAGAAGCTATTTGTTTGCGGGGAAACTGGATAAAGGCTTAGAGGTGTTAGAAAAGCTATTCGATCATAATCCTGAGAATACTAAGGCTTTGCTACAAATGGGTGAGATATATTTACATAAAAATGACTTGAAGGATGCTGAAAAGATTTATCAGAAGGCAATACTTTTCAGTCCTGAGAATGAAAAATACTGGTCAAAGCTTTTTAAAGCTATTGCTTATGAGAGAAACAATCAAAAAAAAGAAAAAAAATTGAAATCCTTTACGGGTCATATTCAAGTTGAAAACCTATGGTTCACTGCTGAGAATGATTCTATTTTCATATATAATAATCATTGTATATTTAAAAGAAATAATCAAGCGAGCAAATTCTTGTATCCAATTTCGGATACAGAATTAATCAGTAACGATGGTTCAGTTACATGGACTTCTTTTAGTGACAAACATAGCAAAGTCATAAAATTTCTTTATCATGAAAGAGGCAGTACAGATACATATTTTCTCTGGATAGAGGATTCCTTGATTCTAAAAGCTAAGAATTTATTGAAAAGTGGCGATAAAACTGAAGCTCTTCATTATTTTCGTAGAGCCTATGAACAAAATCCAGAACACTATTACCTGGCCAATTTTATTAAACATTTAGAATTTATTCAAAGTCGTGAATATGAAAAGTTTAAATCTGATTTTGATATGTATTCAGGTAAATATGGAAATCTTAATTTATACAGAGAAAATAATCAGATCTATTTTGAAAATAATGGAGGTATGATATTCAATTTGTTACCTTTATCTGCAAGTCAATTTATGGTCCCAACCAGATATGACGCACAAATTCAAATTGTAAAAGAAAATAATAGAATCAAGGGATTGAAATTCTCCTATAGAGATGGTAGTCAGGAGTTTTTTTTAAAGAATTATTGAATTGAATTTTTATTACCCCAAAGAATAATTAATCCATATGCCAGGCAGAGTATAAGAGGGTAAGGAAATGGATGGAAGAAAACAATATGTTATGATAAATTCTGAACTCACTTTGAAAACATAAAATGACAAGCATAATTGAAGGTTACAACTACGACATCTTTATCAGCTACCGCCAGAAAGACAATAAAGGTGATAGGTGGGTTAGTGAATTTGTTGAAGCTCTGAAAACTGAGATAGAGTCAACATTTAAAGAAGAGATCAGTGTTTACTTCGACATCAACCCTCATGACGGACTTCTGGAGACTCACGATGTGGATGCTTCCCTGAAAGATAAACTTAAATGCCTGATCTTTATTCCGATTATTTCTCAGACCTACTGTGATTCAAAAAGTTTTGCCTGGCAGCATGAATTTGTTGCTTTTAATAAAATGGCAAAAGAAGATCAGTTTGGAAGAGATATCAGACTTGCAGGTGGGAATGTAGCAAGCAGGATATTACCAATCAAGATTAATGACCTTGACCCCGAAGATAAAACTCTTCTTGAAAATGAAATTGGAGGTGTACTGCGAAGCATAGAGTTTATTTACAAGTCAGCAGGGGTTAACCGACCTTTGAGGGCGAATGAAGATCACCCACAAGATAACCTCAATAAAACTTATTATCGTGATCAGATAAATAAGATGGCTAATTCTGTCAAAGAGATAATTACCGCTTTGAGAAAACATAATCAGCATGAAGGTGAAGTCAGAAAAGACATTGTAATTACCAGACCTGAAGCCCACAAAAATCCAATAACAAAGATCATTATTGCTTCATTTTTAGTTCTGATATTGATTCTATTGGGGTATTTCTTAATTCCAAAACTGACAAGACCAAAAGAGCAGATTGAGAAATCAATTGCCGTGTTGCCCTTTATAAACGACAGTCCTAATGATTCAACCACATATTTTATAAACGGGATAATGGAAGAAGTTCTCAATAATCTTCAAAAAATTAAGGATTTCAGGGTTCTTTCACGAACATCCACAGATCAGTACAGAGATAAAGTCAGACCAACAATTCCGGAAATAGGAAAGAAACTGAAAGTAAACTATTTAGTTGAAGGCAGCGGACAAAAGTACGGAAGCAAATTTGTTCTAAGGGTTCAGTTGATTGCTGTAAATAATGAAAGACATATTTGGGGAAAATCATACGACCGTGAAATTCTGCAAACCAGCGATATAATAAACATACAGAGTGAGATTGCCCAAGCAATAGCAGCTGAATTAAATGCTGTAATAACACCCGAGGAAAAGCAACTTATCGAGAAAACTCCCACTACCAGTCTAACCGCGAATGATTTATATCAAAGAGGGAGAGAGGAATTAGAGAATTTCATATTAAACAATAATAGGGAAGCACTTAAAAGATCCGAAGATCTTTATCATAAAGCCTTGAAAAATGATCCCAAATTTGCACAAGCTTATACGGGATTAGCGTTGGTGTTTTGGAATAAGCCTTTAGGCAAAGAATATCTTTCAGTAAATCTGTTGGATTCAATTCCAATTCTTTGTGATATTGCTTTGTCTTATGATAATAAATTGTCAGAGGCATATACTTTAAAGGGAGCGTATGATAATGAAATGGGTAATAGAGAGCAAGCTATAGTCGAACTTGACAAAGCAGTAAAATACAATCCTAATGATTGGCAGGCTTTTTTCGTTAGGGGAAATGTTTATAGTGGTTACGACGATGTAAAATCCCTTGAAAATAACTATAAAGCCTTGTCTCTTTATAATGGATCATTACTACCATTCATATTAGCAAATGTTGCTTCTAATTATTTCGAAGCCGGATTCATTGAAAAATCGAAATATTATTATCAAGAAAAATTGAAACTGGATGACGATACATTAAATTATTATTACTCTTTAGCCTGGAATGAATTCTATCTTGCAAATTTCACGAAATCATTAGAATATGCACAAAAGGGATATTCGATAGATTCAACTAATACTGGTATACTGGAATCTTTAGGAGATAACTTATCATATCTTGGTCAAAATAAAGAAGCATTATACTATTATAAAAAATGGTTTGAAATGTTGAAAAATCAGGGAGGAATTGCCTTAAATAATACACACCGCATTGCATATGCCTACTGGAAAAATGGTTTCAAGAAAGAATCGGATTATTATTTTGATGAGCAAATTAAAAATTGTTACAGATCAATTGAATTGAAGCGGGAATATGCTCAATCATTATTTGCATATTATGATCTTGCAGGTGTATATGCTTTCAGAGGAGAGAAAGATAAAACTTATGAAAATCTAAGAATTTTTGATCAAATAAAAACAGTGGAGTTATGGATCGTAATGTTAATTAAAACTGATCCTCTATTCAATAGTATCAGAAATGAACCAGAGTTTCAGCAGATTGTCAAGGACATTGAATCCAAATACCAGGCAGAACATGAGAGAGTAAGGAAATGGCTTCAAGAAAATAAAATGTTATAATTCAAATTTATTCTTTGTAAAAAAATGTCAAGTCTCATACAGGGTTACGAATATGACATCTTCATCAGCTACCGCCAGAAAGATAACAAACACGATGGATGGGTGACTGAGTTTGTAGATAACCTGAAAGGGGAACTTGAATCAACATTCAAAGAGGAAATCAGTGTTTACTTTGACATCAACCCTCATGACGGACTTCTGGAGACTCACGATGTTGATGCTTCCTTGAAGGATAAACTCAGGTGCCTAATCTTTATTCCAATAATCTCCAGAACATATTGTGATCCCACTTCTTTTGCATGGGAACATGAGTTTAAAGCCTTTGTTGAACTGGCCTCTCAGGATCAGTTTGGATTAAAGGTAAAACTTCCAAATGGTAATGTGGCAAGCCGGGTGCTTCCTATTCAGATACATGATCTTGACTCTGATGACAAAAATCTTATTGAATCGGAACTTGGAGGGTTTATAAGGGGAATTGAGTTTATCTACAAAGAACCTGGAGTAAATAAACCTCTTTCTATTAAGGATGATGAAAAGAAGAACCTGAACAAAACCAAATATGAGATTCAGGTTAACAAAGTCGCCAACGCAATTAAAGAAATAATTACTGGATTGAAAAATCCATTGAGTGATCGAAATGTAGAGTCTAAAGACATTGATGAAGAAAATCCTATTAACAAAAAAATCCAGAAGACAAGAATCATAGCAGGCACTTTATTACTTCTATCATTGATAATAGCCGGGTATTTCATTTTGCCAAGACTTAAAAAACCAACAGAACAGATTGAAAAATCAATTGCAGTCTTGCCTTTCATCAACGATAGTCCTGATAAGGGAGGCACTGATTATATTGTTAACGGTCTATTGGATGAGATTATCAATAACCTTCAGATGATAAAATCTTTTAGCAAGGTGCTTCCCCGTACTTCAGTTGAGAAATACAGAACGACAACTAAATCAGCTCCGGAGATTGGGAAAGAATTAGATGTTAACTATCTTCTTAATGGAAGTGCCAAAAAAATTGGTGATAATCTTATTTTAAAAATATTCTTAACAAATGCCAAGAAAGACAATATCTTAAAGACCTATCCATTTAATGAGAAAATAGATAAAACTGAAGATATTGTTAAAATTTACAGCAGTGTAGCCCAATCGGTTGCTGAAGAATTAAAAGCTGAAGTTACCCCTGAAGAGAAACATATTATCGAGAAAACTCCCACTACCAGTCTGACAGCGAATGATTTTTATCAAAGAGGAAGTGAGGAATTCTGGAAATATATCTCAAATGGAAATCGGGAAGCACTTGAAAATTCCGAAGATCTATATCATAAAGCTTTAGGATATGATCCCAAATTTGCTCAGGCTTATGCTGGATTGGCTCTGGTATATTGGTCGAAGCATTATTGGCAAACTCTTTCATCTGACAATTTTCTTGATTCGGTTCTTATATTAACAAATATTGCTCTTTCATATGATGATCAATTATCAGAAGCACATTTTATGAAAGGATCTTATTATCACCAGAAGGGTAAAAGAGAGCAGTCAATAGAAGAATTTGATAAATCTATAAAACTAAATCCAAATGATTGGATGTCTTATTTTGAAAGAAGTTTAGTTTTTAGTGACTATGATTATATTAAATCCCTAAAAGATTTACTGAAATCAATATCTCTTAATCATGGGTCTCAATTACCTATGATATTAAGGAAACTTGATTTCTATTATCTTCAAACTGGTTTTATAGAAAAGTACAAATATTATGCACAGGAAGCTGTTGATTTAGACAAAGATTCATCAGCATATTACAGCGATTTAGCTAATGAAGAATTCATCTCTGGTAATTTTATAAAAAATCTTGAATTTGATAAAAAGGGATATGCCAAAGATACAAGCAATAATTATGCTTATTATGCTTATTGGGAATTAGGAAGCGATTATATGTTCCTTCGTCAATCTGATAAAGCACTATCTTATTATAAAGAATATTTGCAAAAAAAAGGTAAAACATTAAGTGTCGCAGATTATTTTGGAATGCATCGTGTAGGATGGGCATACTTGCAAATTGGAGACAAAAAAGAGGCAGAATATTATTTTACTGAACTCATAAAGTATTGTGAGAAATTAAGAATAATGGAAAGAGCTGACCCGTTTCGACCAGCATATGATCTTGCTGCTACATATGCAATCATGGGAGATAAAAAGAATGCATATAAGAATTTAAGATTATTTGCTAAAATCCCCATTTGCACATCGTGGTATATGTCCTTGTTAAAATATGATCCATTGTTCGACAGTATCAGAAATGAACCAGAGTTTCATCAGATTCTCAAAGAAATGGAAGCAAAATACCAAGCAGAACATGAGAGAGTAAGGAAATGGCTTGAGGAAAATAAAATGTTATAAATTAAAATAGACTTCTTATCATAAATGTCAAGTATTATTCAGGAATATAACTACGACATCTTCATCAGCTATCGCCAGAAAGATAACAAAGGTGACAAGTGGGTAAGTGAGTTTGTCGAGGCTCTGAAGACGGAACTTGAATCGACATTCAAGGAAGAAATCAGTGTTTATTTTGATATCAACCCTCATGATGGACTCTTGGAGACACATGATGTTGATGCCTCTCTTAAAGATAAACTGAAGTGTCTGGTCTTTATTCCTATCATCTCTCGTACCTATTGTGATCCTAAGTCCTTTGCATGGGAGCATGAGTTCAAAGCATTTGTTGAACAAGCCTCTCAAGATCAGTTCGGATTGAAAGTTAAACTACCAAACGGTAATGTTGCTAGCAGAGTATTACCAGTCCGGATCCATGATTTGGATACTGATGATATGAAACTTTGTGAATCAGTTTTAGGTGGATTTTTACGAGGGGTTGAATTTATTTATAAAGAATCAGGATTTAACAGGCCAATAAAGCCTGATGACGATGAGAAGATTAACTTAAACAAGACAAAATACCGAAACCAGGTTGCCAAAGTGGCTCTCGCAATAAGGGATATTATACAAACAATAGAACATCCTGGACAAAAGACTGAAGGGATTTTAAAAGAGGTCGTTTATGTAAAACCTGAAAAAACAAAGAATTTTAAACCAAAAACAATAGTTACATCTGTTATAATACTTGCACTTATTCTCCTTGGATATTTTTTAATCCCAACGCTTACTAAACCAAAAGAACAGATTGAAAAATCCATTGCTGTATTACCATTCATAAATGACAGCCCCAATGATAGCAATCAGTATTTCATAAACGGATTTATGGTTGATGTATTAAATCATCTTCAGACAATAAAAGAACTGCACCCTATATCAAGAACTTCCGCTGAAAAATACCGAAAGACAACTAAATCAATTCCTGAGATTGCAAAAGAACTTAGTGTAAACTACATTATTGAGGGGGATATGCAAAGGTACGGCAACAGTATCCGCATAAGTGTAAACCTTTTCAAAGCGATTAAAAAAGAGATTAAACTATGGGGAAAAACATACGAAAAGAAGATAAATGATGCAACGGATATTTTCAGTCTGCAAAGCCAGATAGCCCAGTCCATAGCTACAGAATTGGAAGCAGTGATAACACCTCAGGAAAAACTTCTCATTGAAAAAACACCGACATCAAACCTGTCTGCTTATGAAAACAATCTTTTAGGAGAGACTTATATGATGAGAGACTCTAAAGAAGGTTTTGATATAGCTCTGCAGTACTTTAATAAGGCAAAGGAAATTGACCCTAATTATGCGCCTGCATATCTTTCTATAGCAACTCTTTGGATAATGCGTGCAAATATGTTATCTGCAAATCCCGAGGAGGCTACTGCAATGGCAAAATCAAACTTGGCAAAAGCCTTTAAATTAGATAGTACTTCTACGGAGGTATATGCTATTTTAGGGGCAATTCAAATGTTTTTTGACTGGAACTTCAAAAATGCTGAGAAAACTCTAGAAAAAAGTATTTCACTTAATCCCAACAATGCAGATGCACATTTGTTATATGCAAATTTATTGATTCTTTTAGGACACCCTAAAGAAGCATTGGAGCAGTCTGAGATGGCTTCAAAACTGGACCCGATGAATAACGCTATGAAATCAGATTATGGGATAAGTTTGTATTGTGCCGGTAGATATAATGAAGCAATAAAGGTATTCCAGGAGGTACTAAAAATTGATCTGGGTAATGCTGTAGCTTTAGATAATCTTCCACTTGCACTTCATGAGGTTGGAAGGCATAGTGAAGAACTTGAAGCATGGAAAGTGGATTACAGCACCTGTTTCACAGGCTATGCAAATGTTTTTGATCAGGGGTACACTAAAGGGGGTTTAACAGGTGCATTGAATCTTCAGGCTGATAGCCTTGTAAAAAAATCAAAGACAAAATTTATTGATCCTGCCGAAATTGCACAAATTTATGCTTGTGCCGGTAATAAGGAGCGAACATTAGAAATGTTGGAAAAGGATTATGAAGTCCACGATCCAAATTTACCCTTAGTACTAAGATTCCCTGTCTATGAATTTGTTCATGATGAGCCTCTCTATCAGAATCTATTTCATAAGATCAACCTTCCGTACAAGCCATGAAGAGTTAACAATCCCCATTCCTGACCAGAAAAAAAGTTGTCCAATGGCAAAAATGATATCTCTATGTTGCAAAAAA
>Ga0224521_1000048_pt1 | contig 46562 bp, 34 predicted proteins | sample CFST0metaG_FD_182731 | JGI IMG/M metagenome (GOLD analysis project Ga0224521, IMG submission 182731) | Peat soil microbial communities from Stordalen Mire, Sweden - C.F.S.T0 | ecosystem: Environmental > Terrestrial > Soil > Wetlands > Peat | place: Sweden: Norrbotten County, Stordalen Mire... | reverse complement strand
AGGTAATTTCTTTAACATGATTTGCAGGGTTTTGATCAAATTTAATCAAAATCTAAGCAAAAAACAAGACTTCAAAGAATATAAGTTATTAACAGTCAAATTGTTAATAATTATTAAGGATCAACTAAATATCAAATCTAAACTGAATACGGAGCCCCAGTGTTGAGACATTTGGAAGATTGATATATGAAAACCGTTTGATGAGATCTACCCTGAATATTTTAAATATATTTGAAATACCAACGCTAGCCTCAATATAGGGTTGTTTTTCAAGAGTATACGTTAACGGGATCCCATTGGCATCTGTCGGGAGCTTAAACAGAGAGGCCTGATAATCAGGATTATTTGTTCTGGTGATACCTCCATATAATACCTTAAGGCTCACCACTTCCCTTAACTTGAGTTTTTTTACAAGGGGAATTTTATTGAAGATAAGTCCGTTAAAATTATGGTCCACATTCAATGAAACATATTGATCACTCACGAATTCCAGAAAATTCATAAGGTTATAAGAGTTTTTCTGATATGAATAGGTTTGATTGGCCCGTGGTATAAACAATAGCGGATAAGGAACCTGCCCGAATATCTTTCCCGCCTCAAAGGATACATCAGTGTAGCCCAGGATAGAAAGATAAAATCTGCGGCTTATACTCAGCTGAAGACGCAGATAATTATAATCGTTGTAAAATGATTTTGAACCTCCTGCTATTTTAAGCTGTATGACCGGATATTTGCCGGGCAACGGATCTCTGTATAATTTCCCCTGGTAGAATTTTTCATTTGGGGCATATCGAAGATTGAGGTAAAACTCAGATATATTTATGTATGGAATATCGGTTGGCAATGATGTAGAATCAACTCTGTTGAAATGGAGGTTGCCTTCTGTGGATTGCCTTGTGAAACTGTAACCAATAAGGTAGGAGAAATGATTTTCAAATTCATTCAGATATTCCGCTCTGAATGTTTTGTTTAATAACAACTTGTCGCTTATCCCTCTTTTAAGCGATAGGAATATGTTATCTCCCTGGGTAAACTGAAGTTCCTGACCTGGAATTTTTACATCATTCTGATAACTTAACTTAATCGATTTTACCGGGAACTGAAAAATTGTTCTTGGTGTTAATGAGTAAGTTACACTCGCATTATACTTTAGTATTTTGTCAGTCAGACCATATGCCAGGTATCCTTCATATGTTATCCTTTTGCTAAAGTCGGGTGTAGTATGGGCTCCGAATCTGAATCTGTACCCTTCCACTGAATTAAAACTGAAGAAACTTTCATCGGGTCCGATTTCAATCTTGCCAAGATTTAAAAATCCGGTGGTTAACAGCATAATCAGATTCATGCTTCTTTTGAAAGCAGGTATGTTTTTAATACTGTCAATAGTAAGATAAACTCCATTTTCTGATTTGGAGAGCGGAACGTATCTGTTGGCTTCCCAGAACGCCGAACTATCTGCTGATGGATCAAGCCTGTCAATTTTCTGAGGTCCTGTGAATATCTTTTTATCAATGGGTTCGTTTATTTTATAATCCCTGTAAGATATGGTTCGTTGACCATACAGACCCATTGAATTCTTCGCAATCCCAAAATCAATAGATATTTCATCTTTAGACAGCAACCATTTTTTTTGCCCGAATTTGTCAAAATCCTGTGTGATGGAGATATCCTGTACCCAGTCAATGTTCATTTTTTTGTTTATTCCCATATCAATCTTTCGTACAGCGTAACTGCTATCAAGGGTGATGTAAATATAACCGTGAAACAGAAAATCAGGTTTGTTTCTGGGCTCGAAGAATAATCTTACGCATCTGATACTGTCAACTGATAACGTATCTACGATATAATATTTGTAGTAAATGGGAGCACTATTGGCAATGGGACTGATAAAAGTATTTGTCAGAAACAGTATTTCATTATCATAAATGTTTATATGCTGATATAAATAGTTAAGATTTTCAGAAACGCCTTTATTGTCAAGATATTGATCGAGATCAACCGTCTTTTCGGCCCTGACAATTTCTTTGGTCGCTTCAGGTTCTCTTCTGTAATAATGATCGGAGCGCTCTTCTTTTATGAAAAGAGGAAGAATAGTGTTTCCTATTCGTTTTGTAGTATCCAGATTATCAAATACGAATCTGAATTTTCTTAACAGATTACCATTTTTAAACTTTTCAGATATATTGCTCAGGGCAAACTGAATCTTATCATACTGTTTAAATTGGAGAAATTCAAAACTTTTTTCATTGTTCTGATCTTTATTATGAATTACTTTTTCAATTAGTCCGACAGCCGGATTGTTTTTGTTTTTATATGCTGTCTTCCCGGGCTTTATTATTACTTCATCAAGAGAAATCGACGATAATTTTAAACTGATATTGATTGTCTGTGCTTTACCATCCGAAAAGATTCTCGATTCGGTTTTATAACCTATAAACGAAAAAACTATTTTCTCAGCGTGAACTTTAGTTTCAATATAGTATTTCCCTGCATGGTCAGTAATGGTTCCGACAGTTGTCTTGTCAAGTAAAACAGTTGCTCCTGTAATCGGCAACCCCGTCTTGGCATCAACAACAATACCGTTAATGATAGTCTTGTCTGTTACTTGTGTAAATGAATTCTGATTTAGAAAAAAGGCTAAAACTATATATATCAGCGAAGAATATTTTTTCTTGAGAAGTATCATTTCTTTGTATTAAGGCAGCCTGAATATTATTTGTTCATATGCAGATACTGAACAATCAGTTAAAATATAATTTAGTTCCTTATAAGTTAAACAAATGAAAACGCGAAAAAGAATGTGAGAGGTATAATATTTATTCTTTTTTTTTAGAACACTAACTTAACTATAAAGGTACGAGGCTATTATAATACAAGGCAAATTTATTAATAAAAAATCCATCCCTACGGTAATCAGTACCGCTGGGATGGATAATGCTTAAATATCAACATAGAACCCAAGCATTAAATGGCTCGGGAAATCCAGCTTTATTTTACTGGTTCAACAACCAGTATGGTAAATGTACCTGGTTTCAGTGTCGGACGTGGCCTGGGGTTATCAGCTGTTTTTTCAGGTGTCGGTCCGAATTCTGCAGTCGGCAGATAGATTCTGTGTGTTTTTGCACTTACTGAAATAGTCCTGGCTCCGGCCTGCGTCGGAACATTTGCGAGGACTTTAAATGAATTCGGATTTTCTTCCTGAACAACTGTAAGTACACCTTCCCCGCAGGAACTGTATGCACGCTTTAAACCCGGATCGAAGCCTGCTCCGTCAACGCGGCCCCCCGTTACAACCGTAGTTATTACCTTGCCGGTTAATGCATCGAGGACAACCATAAGCTTATCAGTGGCAGCGAACAGGCGATGATTCTCATTATCAAGGGCGAGCCCGCTTGGTTCTTCACCCGGACTTATTGACCATGTTTGCTCTACTTTCCAGGTTTTCACATTTATCATGCTGATTTCACTTTTATCTTCAATATTCACATACACTTTTCCCATTCCATCGCTTACAGCGGCTTCAGGTTTACCTGCCAGAGCTATTGTTTGTATTACTTTGTCTGTTTTTGCATCTATCACGGTGGCATTTGAAGAACGTCCGTTCCAGGTTAATATGGTCTTTGTGAAAGGTTCGTACAAGATGGCATCAGGATTTCTTCCTGTTACAGGTACTTTTTCAATAACCTTGAAATCTTTTGTACTGAATACTGTAACATTGCTGTCGGCTCCATTGCTTATGAATCCTTTATTGAATTCGGGAGCGATAGCTATCCCATGTACTCCATTCACATCAGTAATAGTAGCGACACTTTTACCGGTGCTCATATCCACCACGTTCACCATTTTGCCATGTGAGACATACAGCATTCCTGTGGCATCGTCAGCATTAAGATAATCCCAGAACCCGTCTCCGTCAAGATGGATTTTCTGAATAATCTTGTATCCGTTTGCAGCTTCCTGGCCATTCAGCCCAAGCAACGACAGGAGTATGCCTGCCAGAATAAAAATTGTTTTTTTCATTTTAATTGATTTTATATGAGAATTATAATGTATTTGGATATTCAATTTCTTACGTGCAACCTAATTTGCCAATTATCCGAGAGCATAGAGAGATTTATAAAAAAATCATGGAAATCATCTGAATCCATTCTTGGTGTTCAACAATTATTTAACATTGCGGGAACGATTTTGTTTAAATACTAATCTTCAAAAAAATCATGCTCACTATTTCTCGACTTTTTCAGATTTTTCATCTTCATCTTTGATAATCGTTTTTTTAAGAATATTCCCTTTGTTGTCAAAAATGACTTCAAGAGATGTTTCACCCTTCTTAAGTCCAATTTCAAATCCATTCATTGCAGGACTTTCAAAAATTTCGATATGCCCTTTTTTATAACCAGTGAAATCCTTGTTCAGAGTTATTTCCACGGAAGCAGGAAGTTCTTTTTCGTTGATTACAGTTTCGGATTCAAGCCATTTACCCGAATTGTCAAAGCTTGCAGACATCTTTTTGCCTTCCATAGTGAATTCTGCTTCCCATTCATTTTTTTCTTCATTATCCCATTTGATAGATTGAGCAGTAGCATACTTTTTATAAAGTTCCTTTTTAACGTTTTCCGGTGGATTCTTTTGACTGAATGCTGAGAAAGAGATCATTGATAATACAACGATCAGAATGATTGATTTTTTCATTTTTTCATTTTTAAAGGTTTATCCCATAAAAATATTGTCAGAATCTGTAAAGAATTTGGATTTAGAAATTTACTACGACTTTATGAAGGTTGTCTTCATATAAATAATTAACATTCCATTTGTTAAGTTTACAGATTTCACTTATTATCGACAGACCAAGTCCGGGAGAGTCGGATGACTTGTCAGTCTTATAAAATCTTTCAAAGAGTTTGGATGCATTCACAGGCAGAGGTTCACCACTGTTTGATATTTCAAGATGGTTTTTTTCTAATTTAATATTGATTATACCGTTTTTGATATTATGTTTTACAGCATTACCAATCAAATTTATTATCAGCGATTCGGTTAGAAAAAAATTGGTATCAAAAATGCAATCCGGTTCAATCTCTTTATTTAAAGTAAGGGCTTTCTCTGCGATTTGATCTTCGAACATTTTTATTTTCTCAATGAGAAGTTCCGAAAGGTTTATTGTATTTTTTTCAGGGAATTGGTCATTTGCAATTTTCGTCAGAAGCAAGAGCGTTTTTGTAAGTTTCGAGATTCGAAGTGTATAAACATACGCCGAATTGATAAGTTCAGCCTGCTCTTTTTTTAATTCCGGATACTGCATAAGGGTCTCTAACTTTGTCTGAATCACAGCAAGAGGGGTCTGAATTTCATGAGAGGCGTCTTCAGCAAACCTTTTCAGGGTCTGATAGTCAGAGATCACCTTTTGTGTGAGCTTTTCAAGCGTCTTATTGAGCTCAGTGAATTCATAAAGCTGGCCATCAGAAGAGAGTTTAAATCCGGGTTTGTCATAGGAAAACTCTTTTATTTCATTTAATGTCTTATAGAATGGCTGCCAGAGCTTTAACGACAACTTTCGGTTGATGAAATAAAGGCTTACCAACAGAAGAATAAAGACTGAACCCGTGACAATAGCAATAACTTCAAGCAAATCATCCTCTTCAAGAAGAGTATCCCTGGCTGCAATGAAGTAATCCTTTCCATTAATGATACGTATCAGACTTATCTGTCGAAAAGGTATATTTCTTTTCTCGAAAGCATTAAAAATAAGAGTATCAATGATTTTGAATGATCGTTCAGGCTGTCTCGTCACTTCTTTTATTTCGATAAAGGGATAATAATCAGGCAAAATCCCATTTTTTTCAATTGACCTTCTTATATTTCTAATGTCATGAAATAGTTTTTCATTAAGCTGGTCTTTGAAAAAGAAGCCGATAACGAAGAAGAATACTACTCCTGCAATTATAAAGACGGTTCCTGAAATAAGGAAGTAAGTTCTGTTGGTCTTTTGAAGAAGCCTCATTTATCAGAAAATTTGTAACCTAATCCGTATATGTTATGCAGATAGTTCCGGCCATTATTAGTCTCAATTTTTCTTCTGATATTCTTAATATGGCTGTAAATGAAATCAAAATTATCGGCATAGGAGATGTTATCTCCCCACACGTGTTCAGCAATCGATTCGCGTGTTATCACTTTATTCCGGTTCACAACAAAATATAGCAGAATCTCGAATTCTTTCTTTGTGAGGTCCAGAATCTTTTCGTTTACAAGTACCTCATTTGAATCAGTGTTAATTTTTATCTCGTTGAATATTAATTCAGTTGAACCTTCAAAATGCCGCCTTCTGGCAAGTGATTTAATTCGTGAATTAAGTTCCGCCAGATGAAAAGGTTTGGTTATATAATCATCAGCTCCCATATCAAGGCCCTTTATTTTATCATCCAGGGAATTTTTTGCTGAAACTATCAGCAAACCGGCTTTCCTGTTCATTTCCTTTATTAGTCTTATAAGGTCAAGTCCATTTCCGCCTGGCAGAGTGAGATCAAGAATGATAATGTCATAGTTGTAGGATGATAAAGAATCTTCCGCTTCAAGATAGGAGAAAGCTGTTTCGCATAAAAATCCCTCAGGCTCGAGAAATTTTTTTATAGCCCCAACAAGTTCTTTTTCATCTTCAATAATCAGAATTTTCATCAATTATTATTTAATATGTAAAGATAAATCGTAATTCTGGACAAAATCTGAAATTATTCTTCCTTTAATCAAGGAAAAAAGGTTTTCTATTTTTTCTGCTTACTTTTGAAATAATTCAGGCTGGAAAATGGTCTTTAAAAATAAATATTATAAGAAAATAAGGCAATCTTTGTTCAAAACCCTGCTACGCTTCGTTTAAACAAAAAATTATATCAGATGAAGAATGACTATATAAAGATTATTGAGCTGACCTTTGTAAATGCTTTCCTGGTAAAAGTAAATGAGGGATTCATATTAATTGACACCGGTTTGTCCATGCATTGGGAAAAACTTGATAGTGAACTGATTTTAGCCGGCTGTTTATCAGATAAATTAAAACTTATCATTTTAACTCATGGTGACTTTGACCATACAGGAAATTGTGTCAAGTTGCGGGAAAAGTATAAATGCAGAATAGCCATGCATAAAGATGATTCTTTTATGGTGGAAAATGGTTTATCGCTGAAACGGAAGACAAGAACTTTGCAGGCTATGCTGTTTTCTCTGATCAGAAAATTATTCAGGAAAAAATTTGCATTTGATAAATTCATACCGGATATTTATTTAACTGATGGTCAGAACCTGAATGAATATGGATTTAATGCAAAAGTTGTACATATTCCAGGTCATACGAAAGGTTCAATAGGAATATTAACCGGAGATGGAGATTTATTTGCCGGAGATACTTTTACCAACAGAAGAAAACCCGAAGTGGCAAATTATATAGAAAATCCCATGGATTTGAAGAACAGTATTGACAGATTGAAAATGATGAATATCAAAATGATTTATCCCGGACACGGAAAACCTTTTGAATTCGAACAAATAGTCAGGAATTTATAATTCACAACTACCTTATTACATGGCAGACACAGATTCTGAAAAAAGTGGAGAGGCCGGTTTCGCAGCTATCTTTCGTTCCTTTAAATACAAAAATTATCGTCTGTTTTTCAGCGGACAAAGCATATCGCTGATTGGAACATGGATTCAGCGCATTGCAACTCCCTGGCTGGTTTATCACCTTACAGGTTCCGCATTGTTATTAGGTGTAGTCGGGTTTGCAGGTCAGATACCTACCTTTGTATTGGCCCCGTTTGCAGGTGTTCTCACAGATCGATGGAACCGCTATCATATTCTGATCGGAACCCAGATAGCAGCTATGATACAGGCATTTATACTTACAATTCTATACTTCTCAGGATCTATTCATGTTTGGCACATTGTGCTCCTGAATATATTTCTGGGATGTGTAAATGCATTTGATGTGCCTGCCAGGCAGTCATTCGTAGTTGAAATGGTGGAGAAGAAGGAAGACCTTGGCAATGCTATCGCCCTGAACTCTTCGATGGTTAATGGAGCCAGATTGCTCGGACCATCAATAGCGGGCATTCTGATTGCATTTACCGGTGAAGGAATTTGTTTCCTGCTTAACGGGTTAAGCTATCTGTTTGTTATAGTGTCGCTGCTATTAATGAAAGTTACTCCAAGAAAGATCATAAGGAAAGACACTAACGTTTTAAGTGAACTGAAGGATGGATTTTCTTATGCGTTTGGTTTTATTCCTATTAGATATATAATTTTTTTACTTGGACTGATAAGTCTGATGGGTATGCAATATACAGTCCTGATGCCGGTTTTTGCCAAAGAGATTTTACACGGAGGTTCTCATACTTTCGGATTTTTGATGGGAGCATCAGGTTTGGGTGCGCTTTCAGGTGCTCTTTATCTAGCATCCAGAAAAAATACAATGGGTTTGGTTAAAGTCATTCCCATGGCCGCATGTTTATTCGGCTTTGGTCTTATTACATTTTCTTTTTCGAAGTTCTTTTTGCTCTCATTGGTACTGATGGTCATAACAGGGCTTGGAATGATGCTCCAGATGGCATCGAGCAATACAATCATACAAACTATTGTTGATGATGATAAACGCGGTCGTGTAATGAGTTTTTACACAATGGCATTTATGGGTACTGCCCCTTTTGGAAGCTTACTGGCAGGAGCGCTGGCAAAGACAATTGGTGTATCATATACAATATTAGCAGGAGGAATTTTTTGTGTCATTGGAGCCCTGTTATTTGCATATAAGCTACCTGAACTAAATGAGATTGTTCATTCGGCTTATGCTAAGATACGATCGACAAAGCCAGAAAGTGAAGTAGAAATCAGAACGGTAATAGTTTAATTTTTTATTAAAATATTCTTCAATATAAATTAACTATATGTTGCCTTTATTCGTTTATATTTGCAACTCTCTCTTAAAACTTATCTTAAGCTTTAAGAAGAATATATTAAGATATGAAGTTTTTCTTTCAGACCATGCTTAGAAAAGATACTATGTTCAAAAAATACCGGAGTGGTTTGATAAGTTTGTTTTTTCTTGTTAGCTCCAATTTATTATCAGGACAAACAATTCAAGATACACTTTCTTCAAATGTTACGTTATCACAATGCATAACTTACGCTCTGGCCAACCAGTCGTTGATTAAACAATCACTTCTTGATGAAGACATTACAAAAAGAAATATCAGGATTGCACTTTCAGCATGGTATCCTCAGCTGGAGATAGATGCCAATATTCAACATTTTCTTCAGATACCACCGACTATTTATCCTAATCTGATTAATCCTCCGTCATATACACCTTATATTTCCCTTGTCTCCACACCTACAAATATGTCAACTGGTATTTTTTCTGCCACCCAGACCTTGTACAGCAACAATTTATTCTTTGCGGCCAGAACTTCAAGAGAACTTCGCAATCAGGCTTCTGAAAATACTGAAAGTTCAAAGATCAATACATATGTAGATGTAACAAAAGCTTTTTTCGATGTGCTGTTAACAGAGGAGGAGATTAATGTCCTGAATGAAGATATAGTAAGACTTCAGCATAATTATAAAGATGCATACAGTTTTTATAAAAATGGACTTACGGATAAAATAGACTATCAGCGTACTGAAATAGCTTTAAGTAATGCTCAGGCACAAAGAAAGAGTACCGTGGAAGCTCTGAAGGCCAAATACTCAATATTAAAACATCTCATGGGAGTCGTTCCTGAAAAGCAAATAACTGTGGCGTATGATTCTACAAAATTTGAAAATGAAATATTAATTGATACCACAAAGAATCTCGATTATGGCAATCGTATTGAATATCAATCAATGCAGACTTCATTGAAACTGCAGAATTATGGGATCAGTTATTACAGATGGTCATTTCTTCCGACTTTGTCTGCTTTTTATAATTATGATCCCTCATTTTCGGCCAATCAGTTCTCTGATTTATATAATACTAACACTCCCACTTCTCTCTTCGGCCTGAAATTAACACTTCCATTGTTTCAGGGAATGAGCAGGCAGGAGAATTTCAGCAAGGCAAAGCTTCAGTATCAGCGATTGCAACTGGGAATGGATTATCTGAAAAGCTCTATTAGCAGTGAATATACCCAGGCGCTTACCGGCTATAAAAGCAACCTTAATGAATTGAAAGTAGCAAAAATGAACATCATTGTTGCAAAAGACATTTTTAACACTGTGAAGTTTCAGTATGATAAAGGCACCAAGGCATATCTGGAAGTCATAGTATCTGAAACAGATTTACGTACTGCGGAACTTAATTATTTAAATATACTTTTCCAGGTTCTTACCAGTAAACTGGATTTGGAAAAAGCTTCGGGAGAGATTAAAGTTAATTAACATTTACAATTTTTGCTGGTAGCATATGGCAGATTTTAATATGTAACACTATGTATAAAATAACACATATAATAATATATTTTGCTATGGTTGCGGGGTTGTTATCCTGCACCGGAAATTCGGCAAATAAAAAGGCGGAAGTGCCTGCAATACCTGTTACAGTTACTAATGCAAGTCCTTCAAAAGCAATATTCTACAATTCATACCCTGCAAATATAGTGGCATTAAAAGAAGTAGAACTGCGCGGACAGGTAAGCGGTTATATAACAGGAATATATTTTACCGAAGGTAAAGAGGTTCATTCGGGAGAAAAACTTTATGAAATTGACCGCCGTAAATATGAGGCGACTTACAGGGAAACACAGTCGAATGTCAAGATAGCAGAATCCAACCTGGAAAAAGTCCAGCGCGATGCAGACCGTTATACCGATCTTGCCAGCCAGGATGCCGTTGCAAAACAGCTTCTTGATAATTCAATGACGGATCTTAAGAATGCCAGACAGCAGTTAGATGCTGCAAATTCAGAACTCATCAAAGCTAAAACTGATTTTGATTATTCTCTGATCAATTCGCCTCTTGACGGGACTATAGGTTTCTCGGGTGTTAAGATTGGTACTCTTATAATGCCCGGACAAACTCTTCTTAACACAGTATCCTCAGATGACCCTATAGGAGTGGATTTTGAAATTAATGAAACTGAGCTAAGCCGTTTCCGGCAATTCGAAAAGGTAGAAATTTCAAACAATGATACAACATTTAAGATCAGGTTGCCCGATAATTCTATCTATCCTTTCTTCGGCAAGATAAGCGTTATTGACAGGGCTGTTGATCAACAGACAGGTACCATAAGGGTCAGAATAACTGTTTCTAATCATGATAAGATTCTTAAGCCGGGTATGAGTTGCAAGGTTCTTGTCTTAAATGACTATTCAGGTCTGCAGATAATTATTCCTTTTGCTTCGGTTTTGGAACAATTGAGTGAATATTTTGTCTATGTAGTAAAAGATAAAAATGTGCAGCAGGTAAAAGTCTCCCTTGGTCCGCGGGTAAATTCAAACGTTATAGTGCTGAAAGGACTCAGCGGTGACGAAACAATTGTTGTTGACGGCATCCAGAAACTTCATGACGGTTCAGAGATCACAATCGCCAAACCGCAAAATCAACAACAGCATAATTAAGAAGAACAAAACACATTAAGACTGAAACTTATTTCATGATAGCCGATACCTTTATAAAACGTCCAATCACAGCAATTGTAATCTCGATGGTCCTTGTGATTGTAGGAACGTTGGCCATTTTAAATCTGCCGGTCAGTCAGTATCCCGATATTACACCGCCGGTAGTGCAGATATCCAGCCAGTACACAGGAGCTGACGCTACTACTGTCGAACAAACTGTCACTACCCCGATAGAAATACAGGTCAACGGAGTGCCAGGCATGAACTTTCTACAGAGTAACAGCACCAATGATGGTCGTTCGACATTGAACGTCTATTTTGATATTGGAACCAACGTTGATATTGCCACTACAGAAGTTCAGAACCGGGTAAATATTGCCACTCCGGTTCTTCCTGATGAAGTAAAAAGATTGGGTATCACAGTTAGAAGACGGAATCCGAGCGGATTATTAAATGTAGCTATTTATTCACCAAAAGGTACACATAGCGTTCAGTTTCTTGATAATTATACTAACATATTTGTCAGGGATGCTCTTTTAAGGGTAAAAGGGGTAGGCGATATTTTTGCCAGGACTGATGATTTCAGTATGCGTATCTGGTTAAATCCTGATAAAATGGCGAGTTTAGGGCTGACAGCCAGCGATGTTCTTAACGCCGTCCAGGAACAGAATGTTCAGGTAGCTGCAGGCTCCATTGGAACTCCGCCGCAACCTGCCGGCCAACCATTTGAATATACAGCAAGAGTTAACGGAAGACTTAGCAGTGAGGATGATTTCAGGAATATTATCGTCAGGTCCAATCCTGCTACGGGATCCGTTGTTTATTTAAAAGATATTGCTCGAGTCGTTTTAGGCAAATTCAACTATTCGGGCGTGGCATATGTTGATAAGCAGCGTGCATCATATATGTTGATTTATCAGACTCCGGGCAGCAACGCTCTTGATGTTGCAAATGGGATCTATCAGGTAATGGATCAGCTTAGCAAATCATTTCCAAGCGATGTTGCCTATAAAGTGCCGTTTGAATCTGTTACAGTCGTAAAGGAATCTATAAGTGAAGTTGTCAAAACTCTTCTTGAAGCATTGGCCCTGGTTGTATTAGTGGTATTTATCTTCCTTCAGGACTGGCGGTCCACTATTATACCGGTTCTGGCAATCCCTGTTTCAATAATTGGAACCTTCATCTTTTTCATTCCGCTTGGCTTTACTATTAATAAGCTGACGCTTTTCGGCTTTGTTCTTGCCATCGGTATTGTGGTAGATGATGCAATTATTGTAGTTGAGGCTGTTCAGCGTTATATGGAAGAGCAGCACCTTTCCCCGAAAGAAGCTGCACACAAAGCTATGGCTGATATATCCGGACCGGTTGTTGCCATTGCACTTGTTCTTGCTGCTGTTTTTGTTCCGGCCGGTTTTTTGCCGGGTATTGTAGGCAAGCTGTATCAGCAATTTGCCATCACAATAGCTATTTCGGTTCTTATATCAGCATTTGTAGCTCTGTCTCTCACTCCGGCTTTATGTTCGTTGTTTCTGAAACCTCATCATATAACTCAATCTTCCCGTGGACTTAACAACCTGTTTTATCATTTTAATAAGTGGTTCAATACCAGGACAGAGGGATATACACAAAATGTACGGAAAGCCATAAAGCATTCCCGTTATATTGTCATTCTGCTGATTATGATTATTTTTGGTGCTTATGTTATGATAATCAAGAAACCTACAGGATTCATTCCGCTTGAGGATGAAGGCCGGTTATACATAACATTCGAACTTCCTGAAGCATCATCCACATCACGCACAATTGAGGTGCTGAAGAAAATAATGGATGTGCTGGGTGATACCAGGGGTGTTGATCATTATTCAGCCATATCGGGGCTTAATGTAGTTTCAGGTGCTTCTAAAACCAACAGCGGCACTCTGTTTTGCCAGTTGAAACCATGGGATGAACGTAAAGACAAATCAGAACAGATTTTTGCATTGATATCTCAGCTTCAGGCAAAATTTGCAGTGATCAGGGAAGCAAACATCATTGTTATAGCTCCTCCTGCCATTCCTGGTCTTGGTGCTACGGGAGGGTTTACATTTGAGCTTCAGCAACGTGAGAGCAATGATGATATCAAAGCGTTCGAAAGAAATGTTAATATCTTTATGGCAGCAGCCAATAAACGCCCTGAAATTGCCAGGGCAATAACTTTTTTCAACGCCCGCACTCCTAATTATCAGCTTACAGTTGATCGTGATAAATGCAAAAAAATGGGAGTAAACCTCGCTGAAGTTTTTAACACCATTCAGACTTTTCTCGGCAGCACCTATATAAATGACTTTACTATATATAACAGGAATTTCCATGTAATTGCGCAGGCGGATACACTTTTCAGAAATGATATTGTGGACATGGATAAGTATTATGTCAGAAATCAGCAGGGCAATATGCTGCCCTTAAGTGCAGTGATGAGTTCTACTGTTACTGAGAGCGCGTCTATGCTTTCTCATTATAATCTCTATCGGATGGCTGAATTTGTAGGTGATGCAAAAGTCGGATATAGTACTGGGCAGGCGATCAAAGCATTGCAGGAAACTGCCCAGCAAGTGTTGCCAAAAGGATATGGATATGAATTTTCAGGACTCAGCCGGGAAGAGTTGAAAGCAGGCAACACATCGATGTATATTTTCATTTTGTCGTTGCTTTTCGTCTTTCTTTTTCTTTCTGCTTTGTATGAAAGCTGGACAGTCCCATTCACCATTCTTCTGGGAGTTCCGCTTGCTGCCTTCGGAGCTATACTGGCTCTTACATTCACAAAAAGTCTTTCAGATAATGTCTATGCCCAGATTGGTCTTATAACTCTGATAGGCCTTGCCGCTAAAAACTCTATTCTTATTGTTGAATTTGCAAAAGAACGGGTTGACAGGGGCATTGAAATTGTTGAAGCTACCATTGAGGCTGTTCGTTTACGGCTTCGACCTATACTGATGACATCATTTGCTTTCATTTTCGGAATATCTCCGCTGGTGTTTGCTACAGGTGCCGGTGCTGTTGCACGTCAGACGATCGGATGGTCAGTGCTGGGGGGAATGCTGGCTGCCACGGCACTGGGTGTTATTATTATACCGGTTCTGTTCATTTTAATCATCCGTCTCACATATGGTAAGAAAAAACTTGCAGAGCTCCAGGAACAACATAATTCTTCAATTGTAACTCATAATAAAGAATAACAAAAATATTACTGGATTACAATTATCTTTTTAACCTCTTTTTCATACTATTGAAGATATAGTTAAAGATTTTTATATGGAAAGGGCAAAAATATGGAGGAATTTGAAAAAAATAGAGAATAATATTGCGATTTACATTCATCCTTTATATCAATCACTTTGGTTGAATAATTCCATTTATTCGAATAAAATGATAAAAGATTTTCAACTTTAGGTTGATTCTTAAAATTTGTTAAAAAATATTTACTATTTTTGGACGTGAAATCATTTGCCAAAACAACAGTTAGTACATGAATTGCATAATAGTCGACGATGATATAATAACCTGCAAGATTCTGGAAGGGTATGTCAGCAAATCCACTTCTCTTAATTTGGTTGGTGTATTCAGTGATTCTGTCGCAGCGAGGGATGTTCTTACCAAGCGGCAGGATATCGATCTGGTTATTCTCGATATCCAGATGCCAGAGATGAATGGTTTTGATTTTATCCGCAGTCTCGACTTTCCACCCAATATAATAATAGTATCGTCCGCTGAGGAATTTGCACTTAAGGCCTTTGACTTTAATGTTGTCGATTATCTGCTTAAACCGGTAACTTACGGGCGTTTTTGCAAAGCTATTGATAAAACAATCAGATACTTTGCACGCAAAGAGGGCGCCAATAGCGGCGATGAAGAAATTTTCATCAAAAAAGGATCATCCCTGGTAAAACTGAAACTTACAGAGATAATATATATTGAAGCTCTTGAAAACTATGTTACACTTAACACAAACGATGACCGGTTCACCATTCATTTTACAATGAAAGCGATCGAAAATCAGTTACCTTCTGGAGTATTTATCAGGGTTCACAGGTCGTTTATTATTAATAAGAGCATGATTCAGACTATTAAAGAGAATACTCTCGACCTTATCGTAGGAGGTGTTGTGAAAAGTATTCCTGTCGGGAAATCATTCAGGGACTCTCTTCTGAATGATATTAATGTGATGGCCAGATAATCACTAAAACTTCAAATGCTTACCAATCGTCAACTGTTCCTGAAGCACCTTGGGCATACTTCTGATGCACCAATGATGCTTGAAATTGTGAGGGCCGAAGGCATTTACATGTACGGACCTGATGGCCAAAAATACATTGATCTCATCTCAGGAGTCTCCGTCAGCAATACGGGACATCGCCATCCCAAAGTAGTAGAAGCAGTTAAAAACCAGGTTGATCAGTATATGCACCTGATGGTGTATGGTGAATTTATTCAAAGTCCACAGGTCAGATATGCCGAACGTCTTGCAGAAATACTTCCTCCGGTTCTCAATTCATGTTATTTTGTTAATTCAGGCAGTGAAGCAGTAGAAGGAGCGCTGAAACTTGCCAAAAGATATACCGGGAAGAGTCGCATCATATCGTTCACGAACGCTTATCATGGCAGCACTCACGGAGCACTAAGCATACAGGGAAGCGAGGTTTTCAGGAACGCATTCAGACCCCTGTTGCCCGATACCTTTCAAATTGCCTTTAACGATGAAAAATCGCTGTCTGCAATTGATAAAAATACCGCATGCGTTATCGTAGAACCGGTGCAGGGTGAAGCCGGTATCATTTACCCGGAGGATGATTTTCTGTTAAAAATCAGGATGAGATGTAAATCAACAGGTGCATTATTGATCTTTGATGAGATACAGACAGGTTTTGGCAGACTAGGTCAGATGTTTGCAATTAACAGGTTCAAAGTGGTACCTGATATTCTTCTTCTTGCAAAAGCCCTTGGCGGAGGTATGCCCCTTGGAGCATTCATTTCTTCCCGCGAAATTATGTCAGCACTTATTAGCAATCCTGCGCTTGGTCATATTACCACCTTCGGAGGACATCCGGTGTGTTGCGCGGCAGGTCTGGCATCGCTGAATGTTATTATAGATGAGAAGCTCGCTGAGAGCTGTAATTCTAAGTCAGACCTGTTTAAAAAAGAACTTTCACATTCGCTTATCTCAGAAATAAGAGGGGATGGCCTTTTAATGGCTGTTCAGCTTTCCGATCCTTCATATATTCAATATGTTATAGCTAAAGCTCCGGATTATGGACTGGTGCTCGATTATTTTCTATTCTGTGACAACGCTTTCAGAATTGCTCCACCACTGATCATAAGTGAAGAAGAAATATGTCTTGCAGCCGGAAAAATAAAGCAACTGCTTGATGCTGCTGCTAATAATTCAAATAAAAAATGAAGCGATTTGTCTTATACCTTATATTATACATTCTTCTGCCAACTGGTATCGCCAGGGGCCAGGTTCCGGTAAATGATACACCTCAGATTCTGGAAGAACTTTTTGACAGGCTTGCAGGAAACTATAATGATACTGATAGAATACATATAAATGATTCTATCAGGACGATTCTCGACAGTTATGTCAGGTCTGACTCTGTGTTCACTCACAGGTTCAATAATCTCAGGTACCTGGGCCAGATTATGTCACCTGATTCCCTATTGAAAATAATTACATGGAACCTGGTTTTAGAGAATGAACCCGGCAGATATTATTGTTATTTCATCAGGAAAAAAGAATCCGGCAAAGAAAGTAAAATTTATAGATTATCAGTCAGTTACAATGAGAATCCTGTCAGAACTGATTCTACATATAATGAATCGAACTGGTATGGTGCTTTATATTATGATTTAAGACCTTTTATTGTCGAAAACAGACACTGCTGGGTACTGCTTGGAATTGATTATGGCAATTACGAGATCAGCAGAAAAATTATTGAAGTACTGAGCTTTTCCCCTGAAGATTCAATAGTATTTGGACGGAAATGGTTTTCTTCCGGGAATGAAATTAAATACCGAGATGTATTTGAATATGCCTCTAACGCGATGATGTCTCTGCGATTCAAATCTGAAAATTCTATCATATTTGATCATCTTGTTCCTTTTTCTTCCACTCATAAGGATGACCACCGATACTATGGCCCTGATTATTCATTCGATGCATATAATTTTGAGAATGGATTGTGGAAATTAACACTAAATGTGGATGCAAGAAATCAGTAAAGAAGTGCCTGAAGTGAGCTAGAATTTGGAGTATTTAAAGTTGAAAGGCGAAAAAGGTGAATGGATTTAAGGGTTGAAAAGTCAACATTAATGTTGTAACTTTAGGCACTCTAGGCACTCTAGGCACTCTACTTGTTATGGCTAAGAATATAAAAACCCATCTTTATTGTTACGACGATCACCGTGGATTTTCGGAGGACGTCAGGAAGCGGTTTTCAGACCAGTCTAGGTATACTGTGGCATCTTTCCAGACCAGGGAGGAGTTTATCAGTCAAATAGAATCAGACAAGGAACATAATTTCTGCAAGATCGCAATTCTTGGGCTTCATGATACGAGGGAACAATTCGAAATGATAGACCATCTGGTAGCAGAAATAGAAGAGATCGACCGTAGAACAGGTCTTATTTTACTTGGGCCCACTGATAAAATGGAGGAGATAAGAAAAATTTTAAAATTTAATATTGATGCATACGTCCCTAAAAATACCAATTCAATCCTCAGGATACATAATACCGTTAAAAAGCTGATAAGTGAACATGGAATAAGCCTATTCAAAAAGAAAAGAAATATTTCAGTTTATGCTCTTATTGGATTTATTTTGCTCTGTGCAATCTTAATCCTAATCGCCAGGTTCAGGCTTCCGCAGTACTTCTAAATATTATTTAATCCTCATTTGTGCATCTTCACTCCATATGTTTTCAGATCATTAAGTTCACCATTACTTTTTATTTCTTAACCCTTCCGGAGGGATGGGTTTCCTATCGGTCAGCTGACGGTGTGATTGGTTTACCTGAATACGAAGGTGACTATTTGTCAGTAGAAAACTTACGGCACACCTTTTGAAAGTGATGGGCAGATTATTAATGTATAACAATAAAAATATTTGATATGGAAACCGGAAAGATTGGAGTAACAACTGAGAACATATTCCCTATAATAAAAAAATTCCTTTATTCTGATCATGAGATTTTCCTTCGTGAGCTTATTTCAAATGCAGTTGACGCCACACAGAAACTCAAAACATTGGCAGCTGTAGGGGATTACAAAGGAGAAATTGTCGATTCAACAATCCGGGTTTCGGTTGATAAGAAGAAAAAAACAATAAAAGTTTCTGACCGAGGTATTGGTATGACTAAGGAAGAGCTTGATAAATACCTCAACCAGATTGCTTTTTCAAGCGCCAATGATTTTCTTGATAAGTATAAGGACCAGTCGAGTGCAATTATCGGACATTTTGGTCTGGGGTTCTACTCATCTTTCATGGTATCCGATAAGGTTGAAGTAATAACCAAATCATATCAGGATGGTGCTCAGGCAGTTAAATGGAGTTGCGACGGCAGTCCTGAGTTCTCAATTGAAGAGGTTGAAAAGGGAAAAATTGGAACCGATGTAATTTTATATATTGACAAAGAATCAAAAGATTTTCTTGATGAGAACAAAATTGAACAGTTGCTCAAAAAATACTGCAAATTTCTTCCTGTTGAAATAGCTTTCGGAAAGGTAAAAGAGTGGAAAGACGGTAAGAATGTCGAAACAGACAAAGATAATATTATTAACAACACTAAGCCTGCATGGACACTAAAACCGGCCGACCTGAAGGAAGAAGATTATAAAAATTTTTACAGGGAGCTTTATCCTTCCGGTGATGATCCGTTATTTTATATTCACCTTAATGTAGACTACCCGTTTAAACTGACCGGAATTCTTTATTTCCCAAAGATCAAAAATAACATTGAGATACAGAAGAACAAGATACAATTGTACTCTAACCAGGTATTTGTAACTGATTCTGTTGAAGGTATTGTCCCGGAGTTTCTAACGCTTTTGCATGGTGTCATCGATTCCCCTGATATTCCCCTTAATGTGTCAAGAAGCTATCTTCAGAGCGATTCAAATGTGAAGAAGATATCGAGTCACATTACAAAAAAAGTGGCTGACCGTCTAAATGATATATTTAAAAATAACAGGGAGGAATTTGAAAAGAAATGGGACAACCTTAAACTGTTCATAGAATATGGAATGATAACTGAAGAAAAGTTCTATGAAAAAGCTTCAAAGTTCGCACTGCTGAAGAACACTGAAGATAAGTACTTTACTTTTGAGGAGTATGAGAAGCTGATAAAGGAAACCCAGACTGATAAAAACAAGACACTCATCTATTTATATTCAACAAATAAAACTGATCAGTTCAGTTATATTGACAAAGCTAGAAACAAAGGATATGATGTTTTGCTACTCGATGGTCAACTTGATATTCATCTTATTAATCAACTGGAATCAAAATTGAAGGATACCAGATTTGTAAGAGTCGATTCGGATGTAGTTGATAAACTTATTCAGAAGGAAGAAACTCGTGAGTCAAAACTGACTGAAGATCAAAAAGATGATCTAAAGAGTGTTTTTAGTGTAAAAGTTAAATCCAAAGAAATTTATAATGTTGTTTTTGAGACCCTTGATGAAAATGAAGCGCCCGTAATAATTACTCAGTCGGAATTCATGAGGCGTATGAAAGATATGTCGCAGATAGGAGGAGGGATGAACTTTTATGGCGAATTGCCCGATAGTTATAACCTGGTTGTTAATCCCAACAATCAGATTGTCAATAAAATATCAGAAGATCTTCAGAATCAGGAAGGACCCAGGCTCACCGAGAATAATAATGAGAGGAAGAGGATTAAGGAAGAGATTGACTTTATGGAACAGGAAAACAAGAAGAAAAAAGCAGATGAGATAAGTCAGGTTGAAAAAGATGATCTTGAAAAACTGCGCAAAGAACTTACGGATGTCGAAAATGCCAGGAAAGATATTCTTGAATCTTATGGTTCTGCCAATAAGGTAGTCAAACAACTTATAGATCTGGCTTTATTGGCCAATAATATGCTGAGAGGGGAAGAACTTAATACTTTTGTGAAAAGGAGTATAGATCTTCTATAACGGCGCATTGTTCTTCTCTGAGATACTCAGTGCTTCTTTGTGAACTCTCCCGCTCCGCGGGACAGGTTGTGACAGTTCTTAATTTTTAATTACACAAAGAACCACAGAGGTGCAACAAAAGTTCATCAGATAATTCTGGCGACCTCATTTTTTACATACTCTATAGCTGCTCTTGTAGGCTCCTTTTCGAGTTCCATAATTTTTTCAAGAAGTTGTTTGCTGAATGACATACCTGAAGAATCAACCGGCATTTTCTCAGCTTCGCTGTTGATTATTTTTATCATATTAGAACGGGCGTTCCTTACTACCTCCCAGGCCTGCTGACTCATATATATTTGTTGTGAAAGATTATGTTCAAATTCGCTACGGATTGCATTAAGTAGTGCTGAATGGAGCTGTTGAGCTGTCATATCCGCTGAACTAACCCTCACCAGTAATGACTCAAGAGAAATTCTTTCCAGAAACAGAACAATCCTTTCATAGGCCTGCAACTTAATAGGGGTAACTGTTCTGCTGTTCTGAAGCACAAGTTCCTGCCTCCTTTTATCCTGGTCATTTTTTATCAGATTACGAAGAAGGCCCCATGCAGTGAAGAATACAATCAGCGCCGGGATAGTGATCATTAGTAAGTCTTTAAGAGATTCCATATAATTTAATTTTTGTACAAACCTAAGTTTTTTTCTTTAAACGTAAAGTTCGTAAAGAAATTGGAATTCACACAAAACATTTTTTGCCACAAAGACACCAAGACGCCAAGGGTCACAAAGGAAAGAAAATCGGAGACATCTTGGTGTATCTTTGTGCCTTCGTGCCTTGGTGACTATGGATTTATTTAAATTTTGTATTTCAATTTTACTTTATACTTTTATCGGGTCCTTTTCAGAGTTACTACTATGTAATTAATATAAGCATGGAATATTTATCAGAAAGAGTTAAATCTTTATCAGTGTCCCAGACTCTTGCTATGGCGCAGAAGAGCAGGGAATTAACGTCAAAAGGCATTGATATCATCAGTCTGAGCCTTGGTGAACCTGACTTCAATACTCCTGATTATGTCAAAGAAGCGGCTAAAAAAGCGATTGATGACAATTATTCAAAATATCCTCCTGTTCCGGGATATGCAGATCTCAGGGAGGCAATTTCAAGAAAATTTAAGGAAGAGAATGGCATAACTTATTCTGCCGATCAGGTAATTGTATCTGCCGGAGCTAAACACTCGCTTATAAATGTCATTTTATCAATTGTGAATCCCGAAGATGAGGTAATTATCCTTGCGCCTTACTGGGTAAGTTATTATGATCAGATAATATTTGCTCAAGGTAAACCAGTAGTTATAAAGGCGAAACTGGAGAATGATTTCAAAATAAAACCTGAGCAACTTGAAGCTGCTATTATGAAAAAAACCAGGTTAATTATTTTCAATTCCCCTTCAAATCCGACAGGGATGGTTTATGACAGGAAAGAAATGGAGAAAATTGCCCGGGTCGTTGAAAAGCACGAAGGAGTGTTTTTAATTTCGGATGAGATTTATGAGGATATCATTTTCACAGGCGAACATGTAAGTATGGCCTCTTTTGATTTTATACTTGATAGAGTCATTACTGTCAACGGAGTTTCAAAAGGATATGCAATGACAGGCTGGAGGATAGGATATATTGGCGCCCCATTATGGATCGCGAGGGCATGTAATAAATTGCAGGGTCAGTTCACTTCAGGAGTCTGCTCTATCGCCCAGCGTGCAGCACTGGCAGCCATTCAGGGCAAGGGAGAATCGCAAAAAATTATGAAAGCAGCTTTCCTGCGCCGTCGCGATCTGATTTGCGGTCTGCTGAAAGAGATAAGAGGAATTAAAGTTAGTATTCCACAGGGGGCCTTCTACGTAATGCCTGATATTAGCTTCTATCTTGGTAAATCTGATGGAGAGACAAAAATTGAAAACTCAGACGATCTTGCACTCTACCTGCTCGATAAGGCTCGGGTTGCAACAGTCGGTGGAGTTGCTTTCGGAGCTCCTGAGTGCATTAGAATTTCCTATGCAACATCAGATGATTTGCTTATCGAAGCTGTTAAAAGAATAAAGGGAGCCCTTGAAAAACTAAATTAAAAGCCTGTTAATATAAACTTTGTTAAGTAGATTTTTAAGTCATTTCGATGTTAAATGCCAGAAACCACAAACCGAACACTTATAAGTTCTCAATTCCACCACCCGGATTTCTGTCATGTACTTAATCGCTTCAAGAGCATCAGCCTGTGAATTATACAGAGTCTTCTTGCAGTGTAGTTCAATTGGATTTATCTTATCTGTTTTTGATAGTTTGTGTTTCACTTATGTAGTCAAAATCAATATTTATTATAAGAAACAGTCTCGCCGGCAGCTTTACGCCTCTTTTCACGTTGTTCGCTTAGAGAATAACCCAATGTAACTAGCAGCTCGACACGTTTTGATTTTGGTATAGCGAGGAGTTTCCTTAATTGTTTTTCATCAAACCATCCGATTATACATGAACCGATTCCTTCAGCCTTTGCCTGAAGACAGATATTCTCTGTAGCTATTCCAATATCTATAAGTGAGTAATCTTTATTTTTAATGGTAGCTCCAACTTTAGATGACATATTTGGTTTTTCTCTCACAATGACTATAATTATCTTAGCCTGGGAAACAAAGCTGTTCATCCCGAGAAGTTTTGCGGAGGCAGCTTCGGCAACACTCAGAATAAGCTCACGATCAGTTACAACTATGAATTTCCAGGGTTGGGCGTTGCAGGCAGACGGGGCCATCCTTCCGGCGTTAACAATACGTTCAAGCTTCTCATTATCAACTGGTTTGTCTTCGTATTTTCTGTCGCTCTGCCTGGTGATAATAAGATCTAGAATATCTTTAGCGTCGATCATAATCAATAATTATTTGGGAGGAGTTCAAAATAGGCTACGGGGTGAAGGCATGCCGGACAATTCTTCAGAGGTTTTGTACCGAAGTGGATATAACCACATTTTCTACAATACCAGAAAACCTTTTCGTCGCGCTGAAACACTTTATCCTGCATCACATTTTCAAGAAGTTTTCTATATCGTTCTTCATGACCCTTTTCAGCCTGGGCGATTGCTTTAAATGCTGCTGATATATTTTTGAATCCTTCCTCTTCAGCTATAAAAGCAAAAGAAGGATACAGATCGCTCCATTCTTCATGTTCGCCTTCCGCTGCTGCAAAAAGATTATCTTTTGTTGTTTCAATTTTTCCGGCAGGATAGGAAGCAGTTATTTCAACAATACCGCCTTCAAGAAACCTGAAAAATCTTTTGGCGTGCTGTTGTTCCTGTAATGCCGTCTTTAAAAAGATTTCAGAAATTTGTTCAAATCCCTCTTCTTTCGCAACCTTACCTGCGAATTCATACCTGTTCTTTGCCATCGATTCACCTGCGAACGCCTTCAGCAGGTTTTTTTCTGTTTTTGTTCCTTTTAAACTCTTCTCCATATCGGGTAACTTTGTTATATTTCAATTAATGTGAAACTAAAAATGATATAATTGGCAAAATAGTTATCACAAATATAACTATCTTTATTTTCAAATTATTCCGTTTTCAACACGATAAAAATTAACTTAAATAATTTGAATATGATAATTGTATTATTATTTCTGGCTATTATTTTTCTTCTGGTACTGATGGTTGTTTCATTATATAACAGGCTGGTCAGGCTGAGAAACAACAGGGAACAGGCTTTTGCCGATGTAGATGTTCAGTTGAAACAAAGACACGATCTTATACCTCAGCTGGTCGATTCCGTAAAAGGTTATATGGGGCATGAACGGGGAGTCCTTACTGATATTACAGAGGCTCGCTCAAACGCAATGAAAGCGACGACTATTAATGAGAAGATTGTTGCTGAAAACAAGTTGTCTACAGCGCTGGAAGGTCTGAAGGTTTCTGTGGAAGCATACCCTGATCTTAAGGCCAGCCAGAACTTTATGGAACTGCAGAATGAGATAGCCGATATAGAAAACAAGATAGCTTCTGCACGCAGGTTCTTTAATTCTGCAACCAAAGAACTTAATGTTTCAACTGAATTGTTTCCGTCAAATCTGATTGCCACCCTGTTTAATTTCAAACGCGAACCCATGTTTGAATTAGGCACTCAGAGGGCTGAAGCAGAACAGCCGCCTAAAATCCAGTTCTGACAATATGAAGTATTTTGGTTTGCAGAGCCAGATATGGAGGAACAACACCAATTCAGTACTGATACTGGTAATGTTCCCTGTGGTTTTTTTTTGTCTGACATGGCTCTTTTTTTTCTTTTTATCCTTTAATTCAGAAGTTCACAGGTCAATCAGCCAGGTCAACCGGAGCTTCTTCATGACTGCTCCTTTTATTATAATTGGTGTAGGTGTATGGTTTATAATAGCCTGGTTTTCCCACTCAGCTATGATCAATGCTGCCACAGATTCCAAACCACTTGAAAGAAATGAAAATAAGAGGGTTTATAATCTGGTTGAAAACCTGTGTATTGCAACGGGAATGACAACGCCTAAAATCAATATTATTGAGGATGATTCATTAAATGCCTTTGCCAGTGGAATTAATCCGGGAACATTCTCAATATCCCTGTCCAGGGGCATTATAGAAAAACTTAATGATGAAGAACTTGAAGCAGTTATTGCGCACGAACTTACTCATATAAGGAACCGTGATGTAAGACTGCTGATAATCTCAATTATTTTCGTCGGGATTTTTGCCTTCATTTCACAGGCTATATTCAGATCTTTGCAATTTGGCAGAATCGGAAGAGGGAAAAAGGATGGGGGAGGTGCTGTAATCATTGCTCTCTTACTTGCCCTCGTTGGCTTATTGATTTCCACTCTTTTCAGGTTCGCATTATCAAGGAAACGGGAATATCTGGCAGATGCCGGTTCTGCTGAACTGACGCACAGGCCCCTTGCACTTGCATCGGCACTCAGAAAGATATCGGTTGATCCGACAATTGAAGCTGTAAAAAGAAAAGATATCGCCCAGTTATTTATTGAGAACCCTCAGGTGGAAGAGAAGAAATCTGCTTTTTCTCTTAATTCACTCTTTGAAACACATCCACCGATCAGCAAAAGGATTCAGTTGCTGGAACAATTCTAACGGCTCAACGGCTCATACATTGCCATTATACAATTACGCCCCTGCGCCCTTGTGCCTTTAGGCCTTTTTACCGAATTTTATAAGTTTAGCCTCTTCTCCTCTCAGCAGCCGGCCTATATTCTTTCTATGGGTTACAATCAGAGCTATTCCTACAAGAATAGAAAATATCTTGAAAAATATAGAAGGTGTGTCGAAAAACAAAAACAGAAACACCGGGAAAGATATACCTGCACTCATTGATGAGACAGATACTATTCCGGTAATAAATAAGACAATCAGAAATATACCCATACTGCAAAGAGTGAGCAATGGCTGCAAAGCCAGGAAAACCCCGAAGACAGTTGCAACTCCTTTCCCTCCCCTGAATCCGGCAAAAACCGGGAAAATATGGCCAATGATGGCTACGACTCCTGTAATCATCTGCAGATTTATCATTAGAGCGCTTCCATGGGCGGTAAGATGAAGAAAAACAGGTAACATCGTAGCAAGCCATCCTTTTATTATATCGATAAGGAGAACAGGAATACCTGTGATCCAACCGAGTACTCTGATTGTATTTGTGGTTCCGGCATTTCCGCTTCCATGTTCTCTTACATCGATATTATGAAACCCTTTGCCAATCCATAAAGCCGAAGGTATTGATCCCAGCAGGTAAGCTATAACAACTGAGAGAGCTGCATTAGGTATATTCATGCTTTAATTTTTTTGAGAAGGCAAATATAATAATAAAACGGACCTCTTATCGTCAGATTAAAGGGCCGGAACTGACAAGACTTTCAGACTCCTTGTTGGAAGTGAATTTGCTGAAGTTATTAATGAACTTCAATGCCAGATCAGTTGCTGCAACACGCCATTTTGATGTTGATTCCCACGCCTTTGCCGGATCAAGAGTGTTTCCTTCAATTCCTTCGATTTTAGCAGGCATATTGAGATTAAAAACAGGAAGAGTGTTAAATTCACAATTCTTCAGTGAGTCATTAAGAATTGCTTCAATTATATGCCGGGTATACGTCAGGTCGATCCTGGTTCCTATACCATAAGGACCCCCTGTCCATCCTGTATTTACTAACCAGACTTCAGCATTATGAATTTTGATTTTCCTGGTAAGTTCGTTAGCATATATTATCGGATCGAGCATCAGGAATGTTGCACCAAAACAGGCAGAGAAAGAGGGTACCGGTTCAATGATACCTCTTTCGGTACCGGCTATTTTGGCAGTGTACCCGCTGAGAAAATAATATCTTGTCTGCTCCTCGGTCAGCCGGCTTACGGGAGGGAGAACTCCAAATGCATCTGCAGTGAGAAAGATCACTTTTTTGGCATGCCCTGCCTTTGAAACAGGTTTTACAATATTATGAATATGATAAATAGGGTAGGACACTCTGGTGTTTTCAGTTTTCGATTTGTCGTTGAAATCAATTGTACTGTCGGGCAGAATTACCAGGTTCTCAAGAAGAGCATCACGTGTTATTGCGTTATAGATATCCGGTTCAGTTTTTTTATCCAGCTTTATACATTTGGCATAACAACCCCCTTCAAAATTAAATATTCCCTCATCATCCCATCCATGTTCATCATCACCGATCAAGGCTCTGCCTGGATCGACCGAAAGAGTCGTTTTTCCTGTTCCGGAGAGTCCGAAGAATATAGCAGTGTCACCATTTTTACCAACATTCGCAGAACAGTGCATTGAGGCTATCCCCTTGAGTGGCAGGCAATAATTCATAACAGAGAACATGCCTTTCTTCATTTCCCCGCCATACCAGGTACCACCGATTACCAGCATTCCTTCGGTAAGATTAAAAAAGACAAAATTCTCTGAATTCAGTCCTTGTCGCTGCCAGTCAGGATTTTTAGCCTTGGAAGCATTTAAAACAACAAAATCGGGCTTGAAATTGTCAAGTTCTTCAGGATCGGGTCTGATAAACATATTTTTCACAAAATGTGCCTGCCAGGCGACTTCAAGAACAAATCTCACGCTCACTCTTGAATTCTTGTTTGCTCCGCAAAAACAGTCTACAACAAAAAGTTTCTTTCCCGATAACTGTTTCAGAGAAATGTTTTTGCAATGGTTCCAGATATCAATGGAAATTGGTTTGTTATCGGAGATTTTTGCAGATTCAGATTTCCACCAAACGGTATTCCTGGTTTTATCGTCAAGCACGACATACTTATCTTTCGGAGATCGCCCCGTGAAGATCCCGGTATCAATTGCTATAGCGCCGTTCTTCGTAAAAATACCTTTCTCAAGGCCGTCAAGGCCTGGCTTAGTCTCCTCAGCAAATAAGATATTATAAGTCGGATTATAGACAATTTCCTTAATGTCTTGAATGCCATAATTTAATAATTCCCTGGAATCAATCATTTTAAGAAATTGGTTATAAGATCAATATATTCTTAAATAACAAAGTATTAGCTTAAAAGATCACGAAAGATAACTCATTTTTTAATAATAATCCTGAAAACGAACAGGGTAAAATTGCTAGTCAGGGGTCATAGATATGTTAGTAGAATTTAGGGGTAAATTGCCAGGTAAGATTAGTCAGTCATGAAAAGAAAAAGGGTTCCGCATTTGGCGGAACCCTTTGACTATTTATCGCGGCATTCCGGTATTACTTACCAAATTTGATTGATGCCTGTGCAGCTGCCAGCCTTGCAATCGGAACTCTGAATGGCGAACAACTTACATATGTCAAACCTGTTTTGAAACAGAATTCAACTGAAGCGGGATCGCCGCCCTGTTCACCGCAGATACCTACTTTTAGATCAGGCCTGGTAGAACGGCCTTTTTCAACCGACATTTTTATCAGCTGGCCAACGCCATCCTGATCAATAGTCTGGAATGGATCGGCTGCCAATATCTTCTTGTCGAGATAATCATGAAGGAATCCTCCGGTATCATCTCGGCTGAAACCGAATGTCATCTGTGTGAGGTCATTGGTTCCGAATGAGAAAAATTCAGCGCTTTTTGCCATACGGTCCGATAAGAGACATGCACGCGGGATTTCAATCATTGTACCATATTTGTATTCAATAGATTTTACACCAAATTTTTTGCAGACTTCATCATAAACTTTGTCGACAACCTTTTTGGTAAAATCTAATTCATTGACCTCGCAGGTTACAGGTACCATTATTTCGGGATGAGGTTTCTTTCCCTCCTTAATAAGCTCCAGAGCCGATTCAAATATTGCGCGAACCTGCATTTCAGATATTTCAGGGAAAGTGATTCCAAGTCGAACACCGCGATGACCCATCATTGGATTTGATTCATGAAGAGCTTCACCACGTTTAGCAATATCTTCCTTTTTAATGCCAAGAGATTTTGCCAGTTCTTCCTGTTTTTCAGCACCCTGCGGTACGAATTCATGAAGCGGCGGATCGAGAAGCCTGAATGTTACAGGTAAACCATCCATTGCGGCCATAGTTTCTTTCATATCTTTCTTTACATGAGCAAAAAGTTCATCAAGCGCTTTCCGTCGTTCTGTTTCATTTGCGCTGAGGATCATTTTTCTAAGAAGAAATAATGGAGTTTCTGATCCTTTACCGTAAAACATATGTTCTGTACGGAACAGACCAATGCCTTCGGCTCCATAGTTACGTGCAATTATAGCATCTTCAGGAGTCTCAGCATTTGTACGAACCCCCATTTTACGATATTTGTCAATAATCGTCATGAATTCTTTAAAACGCGGGTTTTCAGTGGCATCCATCAGTGTAACAGCTCCGGTATAAACGTTCCCTTTGGTGCCATTCAGGGTAAGAATATCGCCCTCTTTAATCACTATATCTGAACCTGATATTTTAGCAATTTTCTTTGCAGAATCGACATGCAGTGCGCCTGCACCAACTATGCAGCACTTGCCCCATCCTCGGGCAACCAGAGCAGCATGCGATGTCATACCTCCACGTGCAGTAAGGATACCTTCTGCAGCACGCATACCTTCAACATCCTCCGGGTTGGTTTCTTCGCGGACAAGAATGACTTTTTCGCCTTTCCGCAACCATGCGACTGCATCTTCTGCAGTGAAAACTACTTTTCCTACAGCGGCTCCCGGTCCGGCTGGTAACCCTCTTACTACAGCCTTTACTCTCTTCTCAGCATTCGGATCGCAGATTGGATGCAGAAGTTCGTCGAGCTGTGCAGGATCTACACGCATAACAACTGTTTTTTCTTCAATCAGTTTCTCGTGAAGCATGTCCATTGCCATGTTAAGTGCAGCTGTTCCCGTTCTTTTTCCTACGCGGCATTGCAGCATATAAAGCGTGCCTTCCTGAATTGTGAACTCAATATCCAGCATATCGTGGAACGATTTCTCAAGAATATTACGGATATCACAGAGTTCTTTATATGTACCTGGCATCGCTTCCTGCATACTGTGAAGATGCTGGTTCTGATCATTTTTTGTATCATCATTCAGAGGGCTTGGAGTACGGATACCGGCCACAACATCTTCTCCCTGGGCATTCACCAGCCACTCTCCATAAAACAAGTTTTCACCTGTGGCAGGGTTACGGGTAAATGCAACACCTGTTGCAGAAGTGTCTCCCATATTGCCAAACACCATAGCCTGAACGTTTACGGCTGTTCCCCAATCATCGGGAATACTTTCTATACGACGGTATGAAACTGCTTTCTTCCCGTTCCAACTTTTGAAAACAGCTTTAATACTGCCTTCAAGTTGTTCCTTTGCATCATCAGGGAAAGGTTTCCCAAGCGTATTTTTAACAATTTTCTTAAATTCTTCCGATAGAACTTTAAGCTCATCCGCTGTTATTTCAGTATCTGTGTTGTAGCCTTTCTGCTTCTTGAACTCATCGAGTTTCTCATCGAGCTGCTTACGAATGCCTTTTCCTTCGCCCAGGTCTATACCTTCTGCCTTTTCCATTACAACGTCGGCATACATCATAATAAGACGACGATATGAGTCCCACACAAAACGCGGATTGTTGGTTTTTTTAAGAAACCCTGGAATCGTTGCTGAACAAAGTCCAATATTGAGTACTGTATCCATCATACCTGGCATCGAACTGCGGGCTCCTGAACGGCATGAAACCAGCAACGCATTCGAAGGATCACCGTATTTCATGTTCATCGTCTCTTCCGTCTTCTTCATTGCAGCCCATACTTCAGGCATAAGCTCAGGATGGAGAGTGCAATTATTCTTATAATATTCATTGCATGCTTCAGTTGTGATTGTGAAACCAGCAGGAACCGGTAACCCTAACAGACACATTTCCGCAAGGTTGGCACCTTTACCTCCAAGAAGGTTTTTCATGTCGGTTTTACCCTCTGCAGTTTTCTTTCCGAAGGAGTAAACTCTTTTAACGTTTGACATAGTTTTATTAATTTGAGATAAATATTAATTATTGATTTTGCAAAAATAAGGTGCAAAGTTAATATTAAAATTGAATTTTAAAAAGCGATTTTCTCAGTGGTTCTCTGTGTTAACTCTGTGTGACTCTGTGTAACAAAAAAATAAGAACTGTCACAACTTGTCCCGCAGAGCGGGAGAGTTGCACAGAGGAAGCACAGAGGGATACAGAGTTAAAATATTGATAAAGTTTTAAGCTCTGGGATGGAACATAATAAGAGTATCACGCAAGAAACTCCTGTCGATATGAGTATATATTTCAGTTGTAAGTATTGATTCGTGACCCAGCATTTCCTGGACTGCCCGCAAATCGGCACCTGCTTCTATCATATGAGTTGCAAATGAGTGCCTGAATGTGTGAGGGCTGATATTTTTCCTTATGCCTGCCCTGGCTGCAAGATCTTTAATTATTGTGAATATCATTGCCCGTGTGAGGCGGCTTCCCCGACGATTAAGAAAAAGGATATTCTGATCCTTTATCACCGGAAGCCTGTTCCTATCCTGTTTATATAGATCTATTTCTTTTAATGCTTTGGTACTGACAGGAACAAGCCTCTGTTTATCGCCTTTTCCTGTGACAACAACAAATTCTTCCCCGTAATGTATATCTGTAAGCCTGAGATTAACGAGTTCGGAAACTCTTAGCCCGCAGCCATAAAGAGTCTCAATGATTGCCTTATTCCTGTGGCCCTCAGGTTTGCTCAGGTCAATTTCACCAATTATCCCGTCAATCTCCGCAACAGACAAAACTTCAGGAAGCTTAAGCCCGATTTTAGGTGATTCCATCAGTGAAGCAGGATTTTCCTCTATCTCTCCTTCAATAAGAAGAAACCTGAAAAAGGCTCTGATACCCGAAAGCACTCTTGATTGGGTACGGGTGTTTTGATTGCTTATACCATACCAGCCAAGAAAAGATTTGAGATCTGAATATGTCACATTCACCGGCAAGATATCCTGCTGGCTGTCAATAAAATAATTTTCAAGCTTATTAATATCGTTCAGGTAGGCTTCAATACTGTTGTTAGACAATGATTTCTCAAGCCTGAGGTATGTCTCAAAATTCCTGAATGACTGTTTCCAGCTAAGACTCATTTTTGATTCTCATATTAGCAGCCACATAGTATCCTGCAAAGTAACATAAAGTACAACATCATATATTGGTTCAGTGCTTTAATTTTTTTCTATTTTTACAATAATAATATGATTGTCAATTATTATACCTTTGTGAGACTTAGCGATAACCGTTGTGTACCATTGTGGTAAGCACCAAAGCATTAAGCTACAAAGGATAGCAAAGTAAGATTCAAAGTAGCGTAAAGGTACAAAGCATTAAATTATTACACCTCATGAATATCGAAATTATTAACGGTCCGAATCTGAATCTCCTTGGCAGGAGGGAACCTGAAAAATACGGACACTCATCATTTGAAGATTATTTTATCGAACTTAAATCGCGCTATACTAATATCGACTTCAACTATTTTCAGTCAAATATAGAAGGTGAGATAATAAACGAAATTCAAAAATCGGGGTTTTCAGCTGATGGCATTATAATTAATGCCGGCGGCTATACTCATACTTCCGTTTCAATTGGTGATGCGATTGCTTCAGTAAGTTCGCCGGTGATTGAAGTTCACATTACAAATATTTATGCCCGCGAGGAGTTTCGTCATACCAGCCTGATAAGGAAAAACTGTACGGGCAGTATAGCCGGGTTTGGCCTCGACAGTTACAGGCTGGCCGTAGAGGCGATCATCGAAATACTCATATCAAAGAAGAAAAACTTATGAACTCTAAACGGACTAAGATAGTTGCAACCATATCGGATAAAAACTGTGAAACAGATTTTATAAAAGAACTCTATGAAGCCGGAATGAATGTGATAAGGATAAACTCGGCACATCTTGATATCGAGGGAGCGCTCAGGATAATCAAAAATACACGTGAAGTGTCTGATAAAATTGCTATTCTGATCGACACAAAAGGTCCTGAAATACGCACAACTGTCTGTGATGCTCCTATTGTACTTAAAAAAGGTGCGACAATTAATATTATCGGAGATCCCGGGAAAAAAAGCTCATCTGAGGCAATATATGTTACTTATGAGACTTTTTCTTCCGATATTCCACTGGGATCGCTTATTCTTATGGATGATGGGGAGTTAGAATTAAGGGTTTTAAGAAAACAGGGAAATGCGCTTCAATGCTCAATCGAAAATGATGGGATTCTTACTTCAAGGAAGAGCGTTAATGTGCCAAGCGTAAAGATAATGCTACCTTCACTTAACGATAAGGATCGGACTTTCATTGAAATGGCTGCAAAGAACAATGTCGATTTTATAGCTCATTCATTTGTCAGGTCAAAGCAGGATGTTCTTGATGTTCAGACTGTCCTGAATTCATTTAATAGCGGCATTAAAATTATTGCTAAGATTGAGAATCAGGAAGGTGTTGATAATATCGACGATATTCTTGAAAATGTATACGGAATTATGGTGGCCAGAGGTGACCTGGGAATAGAAATACCATATGAAAAGATTCCAGGCATTCAGAAGATGATTATTACCAAATGTATAATCACCAGGAAGCCGGTTATTGTTGCTACGCAAATGCTTCATTCGATGATAACCAATCCAAGGCCGACAAGGGCAGAAGTGAGCGATATAGCCAGTGCAATTTATTCTCAGACTGATGCAATAATGCTTAGCGGGGAAACGGCTAATGGTAAATATCCTGTGGAATCCGTAAAAACCATGACAAAAGTGGCTCTTGAGGTTGAGAAGAATAAGGAGAAATTTATGAATGTACCTTATATGAATGTTACCGGGGAAATTTCTGCATACCTCGCAAAGGTTGCAGTCAAGACCGCATTCAGAATAGGAGCCAGGGGAATCATTGCCGATACGACCGGTGGAAGAACAATAAGAGATATGGCTTCTTACAGGGGCATAAATCTGATTCTTGCCCAATGCTACTCAGAAAGCACAATGAGAGAACTGGCATTATCGTATGGTGTTTATGCAAGTTATCAGGAGAAAAGAAAATCAGTTGATGAGTTTATTCACACAGCGTTAAAAAACCTTACAGTTACACACAATCTTCAAAGCGATGATATAGTTGTAGTTCTTGCCGGAAACTTTAGCGGCGGGTCGGGTTTTTCATTTATTGAGGTCGGATCGGTACAATATCTTAAAGATCGCGTAAGTATTAAAGATTAATTAAAAATTGGTCTGATTTTTGATGTTTAAATCAGACCTGAAACATTAAAATAATCTCAGTGTGAAAAAGATAATTGTAAAGAAGTTCTTTTTAATGGTACTGGTATCATTTTGCTTTGCCAGTCTGAATGCTACTCATAACCGTGCAGGGGAAATCACCTACAGACAATTGTCGGATCTCACCTATGAGATCACAATAACTACTTTTACTTATACCTTAAGTTTTGCAGACAGGCCTACACTTAATGTAGACTGGGGCGATAATACAACTTCCGTCGCACCCAGAATACCCCCAAATATAATTTTCCCTAACTATTACCGCAGGAATATCTATATTATAAATCATACTTATCCCGGCCCTGGAATATATAAGATTGTAGTGCAGGACCCAAACAGGAACGCCGGCGTTAAAAATATTCCTAATTCTGTTAATGTGATCTTTTCAATCTCAACTATCCTTACAGTAAATCCGGCAATGGGTCGCGACAATTCACCCATACTGCTCAATCCTCCATACGACAAGGCTGCCTATCATCATTTGTTTATTCATAATCCTGCAGCTTATGATCCTGACGGGGACAGCCTTTCATATAACATTACAGTCTGTACACGCGAAGATGCAAGGCCTATAATAGGGTATACGCTCCCCCCGGCAACCCGTTCAATAAGAGTAGATTCCATTAGCGGTGATCTTATCTGGGACACTCCGGCCGACACGGGGAAATTTAATGTTGCTATGGATATAAATGAATGGCGCAATGGGAAAAAAATCGGAGTGATCGAACGCGACATGCAGATTGAGGTTTATAATACCAATAACAGACCTCCAGTAAATGGTCCCCTTAAAGACTATTGTGTGCAGGCGGGAGATTCCATTGATTTCCTGTTTACAGCAACAGACCCCGATAATGACAATATAACTCTTCATGCTACTTCAGGAGTTTTTGGACTCGATTCCTGTAATGCCCATTTTACCAAAGTAGATTCTGTGAAGGGATTCGCATCTTCTAGATTCAGGTGGAAACTTTGTTATCAGGCAGTCAGAAAGCAGCCATATAACGTGATCTTTAAATCGGATGATTCTAATCCTGATGTCAGGCTTTCTGATATCAGCAATATAAATATAAGAGTTCTTGGACCTGCCCCTCATCTTATTAATGCCTTGCCGGTAGGCAAATCAATTAAACTGTCGTGGCCGGGATATCTGACCAATTTTATTACAGGATTCAATATATACAGGAGGGATGGAGCATCTACATTCAAACCCGATTCATGCACTGCAGGTATTCCCGCTTCCACAGGGTTCGTAAAGGTAGGATATATAGGAGGAAGCGCCACAACTTCATTTGTTGACAATGATAACGGTCAGGGATTGCAGTTCGGTAAGGAATATACCTACAGAATTGTTGCCGTATATCCAAATGGCTCAGAAAGCAAAGCTTCTAATGAGATCACCTCTACATTGGTATCAGGTCTGCCGGTAATAAAAAATGTAAGTGTGCGAAATACAGATCAGGTAAACGGATCAATATATCTCGCATGGAAGAAGCCACAAAAACTCGACACAATACCTGCCCTTGGACCATACGAATACCTTATTTCAAGAGCTGCCGGAGTTGGAGGGACTGATTTTCAGCAGATTAAAACAATAGAGACCGCCGATCTCAATGATACCATCTTTATCGATACATTGATAAACACTTCAACTACTGGATATATTTACAGGATTGATTTATATAATAATGCAACTGGAAACAGGTTTCTTATTGGTGATCCGGGTTATGCGTCCTCCGTTTTTCTGGCCATATCGCCAGGCAACAATAAAGCACGCTTCACTGTTAACCGTAATGTTCCATGGATAAATACCGAGTATGATTTCTATAGGTTGAACGATGTGACAAGCATTTATGATTCAGTCGGAACAACTAACCAACTTACCTGGATCGATTATGGACTGGTAAACGGAAAACAGTATTGTTATTATATCAAATCAGTTGGAGGTTACCTGAGTGATAATATGCCGAAAAACCTGATTAATCTTTCAGAGATAACTTGTACCACACCGGTTGACAATGAACCACCCTGTACTCCTGTGCTGAATGTTACCAGTAAATGCGACAGTTTGTACAACAATCTTGTTTGGGCTGTTGCCGATACTGCCTGTTTTAATGATGTTGCTGGCTATAAGATATATTCTAAAATGAATTCCGATCCGGATCTTTCTCTACTGATAACAATAAACAATAAAAACACCTTTTCTTATAAGCACTTTCCTGGGCAGACTATTTCAGGGTGCTATGCTATTTCAGCTTTCGATATAAATGGAAATGAGAGTCCTAAATCGGTGATGATCTGCATTGATTCCTGCAACTTTTATGAGATCCCGAATGTTTTTACTCCGAATGGTGACAATATTAACGATAAGCTGATGGCAAAAACATCAGGACTAGTCGAAAAGATTGATTTCAGACTTTTTAACAGGGAAGGAATGTTGCTGTTCAGGACTGAAGATCCTAAGATAAACTGGGATGGAACCTACAAGGGAAAAATTGTATCTCCCGGAGTATATTTCTATCAATGTGATGTTTATGAAAATCGTACTTCGGGACTTGAATTATCCCATCTTAGCGGTTTTGTTCATGTTATAACAGAAATAAACTCCAAGGTTACTCCGCAGACTACAAAATAATTTTGAAGGATATATAATATGAAGAAGATTATAATGCTGGTTTGGATTGTGATGGGTGGCCTTACAGTTTATGCACAAGAGGCAGTTGCCTATATTCTTAAAGCCAAAGCACTCACTGAGGCCGGGAAACCTGAACAGGCCATCAGCCTGCTGAACCAGGCTCTGACTGTAAACAAAGAGAGCAGATTGTACACTCAAAGAGCTGACGCCTTTATTCTTAAAGGCGAATATTCTGCCGCTATCAACGATTATAATGAGGCTGATAAACTGACTCCTGGCTCCGGAGAATATGGCCTTTCCAGAATCTACGCATTGAAAGGAGATGCCGGCACAGCTCTCTATCACCTTGAATTAAACATGAATTCTACATTTAAAAAGGGTGAAAAAGAGATCTTGCTTGATCCTGCATTCAGTGCAATTGAAAACAGGCAGGAATGGCGTCAGTTTTGGAAGAAAGAATATTACAGCATGGGTGAAAAGAGTATTTCGGAAATAGAATATTATACTTCAGCTGGTAAACTGGATGAGTCGAAAGATGTACTTTCAGAACTTAAAAAAAGCTATGGAAGCAACCCCGACATACAATATGCGGAAGCGCTAATCGAACTGGCTTCAGGAAAGTATCCTGATGCAATAAAAACGATTACAAGTCTTAACGCTTCAAATCCCGGCAATGAGAAGTATTTAAGACTACTGGCAAAGGCACAAACCGGAGCCTCTGATCCAGCAGGTGCATCCTCAAGTTATTCACAGCTTTTGGCTTCCGGAGTTGCTGATGCGGGGCTTTATATTTTGAGAGCCGAATGCTACGACAAAACAGGAGAATCTGACAAGGCTTTAAGTGATATCACAAAATATCTTGAAATTTATCCTGAAAACAGGACAGCCCTTAGCCTGGCAGGGAAAGTTGAGGCTAAATCAGGGGATAATCTGAAAGCCCTTGAATACTTTTCAAAAAACCTGAAACTGCATCCAAATGATCCGGTATGTTATATTGACCGTGCAGATTCCTATTTTATTTCTAAAACGTGGGATCTTGCTATCAATGATTATAGTATGTCGCTTGATCTTAATCCTGCAAATTCCGATGTTTGGCTAAATAAAGGTATCTCTCTTCTTAGTTCAGGAAAGGTAGATGATGCCTGTCACGATTTCAGAATGGCATTCAGCCTTGGAAATAAACGTGTAACTGATTACCTCAGCAGGTACTGCATTAAATAAAATTTATTAAATGTAAAAACATCCAATCACCTTACATGTTTCAGTATCCTCTCAAAAAGATCATGCGGTTTGAAAGGCTTGAGGACATAATCATTTATTTTAAGGTCCTCAATTTTATCATGGCTTTCTGACATAATTGCTGCAGTAAGAGCAACGATAGGGATATCTTTTATTTTTTGATTGTCTGATTTTCTGATTATCCTGGTTGCCTCGATTCCGTCCAGCACCGGCATATGCAAATCCATCAGGATAAGATCAAAGTCTTGTTTTTCAAGAAGATCAAGAGCAATCTGGCCGTTTTCGGCATGTGTAACTGATATTCCCCAGCCCGTCAGAAATTTATTGGCAACAAAGAAATTTATCTTATTGTCCTCTGCAACCAGGATATTCTTGCCTTCAAGTCCTGTGAAACTTTCAGTTACCTCCGTATTTTGTGACTGAGATCCTTTTTCCGAGATTCCAAATGAGAGGACAAACCTGAATGTGGATCCCTTATCGGGTTCACTCTCAATTGTTATTGTACCTCCTTGTAACTCGATCAGTTTCTTACATATAGCCAGACCAAGTCCTGTTCCCCCGAAATGTCGTGTCGTATCTGTCGAGGCCTGGGTAAAGCTGTCAAATATCAGAGAGTGCTTATCATGAGGAATACCTATCCCGGTATCAGTAACGGTAAACTCCAGTTTAGTCTGGTTGTCAGCACGGCTTAGTTCTTTCACAAACACTTGAATACTACCGTAATTTGTAAATTTGAGAGCATTTGAGAGAAGGTTTGAGAGTATTTGGTTCAACCGTATTGGATCTCCTATGACCTCAACAGGCAGATTATTTGCTTTTTTGATATCAAATGAAAGGTTCTTGGCTTTGGAGCGGAATGAATATGATCTCATAATCTCGTCGAGAAAGTCACTAAGATTAAATTGCGTTTGTTCGAAGACTATTTTGCCCGATTCCATTTTATTGTAATCGAGGACATCATTTACGAGAGTAAGAAGGTGATTTCCTGAGAATTTCAGTGCTTTAATATAATCCATCTGATCTTCACGAGGGTTTCCCTGGAGCAGGAGATTTGTTATTCCTATTACCTCATTAAGCGGTGTCCGGATCTCATGACTCATGGTCGACATAAACAATTGCTTTGACTGAGCGGCCTCTTCTGCTTTCTGCCGTGCCAGAATGATATTATCAAGCATCATTCTTCGCTGAAGCGCAATGGCAATCTGATTGGCGATAAAATCCATTATATAAAGATCATCCTGGGAAAACTTGTCTTCATTGTAATAATCCTGCAGACACATTACTCCGATGGTTTCATTTTCAACTTTCAGCGGGACTCCCATCCACACTTTACAGGGCGTTCCCACAAGATCAATATCTCCTGATTCATCGAGGAATTTCAGGTCTTTTCCTTTAAGAAGAACCGAAGTGTTGTTTTTTACTACCCATCCGGTAATAGTCTTCTTGATGGGGATTTCATAAAAGTTGTCCTTTTCATCTGAAAAAAACGGAAGAGAGAGAGTTTCAGTAGATTTATCGTAAAGAGCTATAAAAAAATTATTAGTATCCCATATTTTGCTCAATTCCTGAACTATAATGGGATAAATTTCCTTGATGTCGTATTGTTTCAGGGCAGCCGTTGAAATGTTAAATAAAATTTCCTGCAGAAGCTGATTTTTTCTTTCGCTTGTAATATCTCTGTAAATGCCAAGGTTGGCAACAATTTCATTATTTATAGCGATTGCTGTGGCAACAAGGCTGACATGGATCTTATTTCCATTTTTATCCATTCTTATGGTCTGTCTTACTTCTTTCCGGTTAAGAGATGCAAGAGTATCAATCTTCATTGCTTCCTCCTTAAGATCATCGGGAACCACAAGATCATTAATATTTTTGTTCACCGCCTCTTCCATAGTAAAGCTGAAGAGATTGGTAAACTCACGGTTTATCATGGAGATTATGCCTGTCGGACTTGTAATTGCAATAGCTGCAGGAGTTGAATTATATAAATGTTCCAGAAAAGCTTTCTCCCTTATTATCTGATTTTCATATTCTTTTTGCTTGCTGATATCTGTAACAACTCCTCTGTACCCTATTATTCTGTTATCAAAAAAGAGTGCAAATGAATGAGTAACTATAGGAACTAAAATTCCATCCTTCTTTCTGGCATAGTATTCGTTGCTTGAGATTTGTCCGGGTGAAGTCAACGATTCCAGGTTTTTGATCATCTCCTTATAGCTGTCAGGAAATATTTCTGAAATATATACACCCGATTCAATATCTTTTGTTGTAAATCCAAAAAAATTCAGGCCATGTTTGTTAGCATATAAGATTTTTCCTGAGAGATCCACTTCATACACCATTTCAGGAAGCAAATCTGCAAACTTCTCGAAGACAATTTCCTGTTTATTAAGATCATCAATGTTTTTCTGCTGCATTCCGGGTTCCCATGTTACCACGAAATTTCCGGAAGTAAGAAGAAACCCCATATAATATCCCTCAGAATCGTCGCCATTTGGAGAAGCTGCCAGTTTATGGGTATCACCTGTGAGATGAAGGTGATTCAGAAGTTCGACAAGTTTAACCCGGCCAATCAGAGGAGTCTCATCGATATACTTTCCAATTACCTCATTTTTTTTAATGAACTCTACCTCCTCTACTTTACTGTTCAGATCTATAACATAAAATTTATTGTTACTGCCCACGCTGAAAAGTGCAAGATAACTGCTGACAGTTTCAAAAATTTCTTCAAGTAAGCTACCATGGCTGTCCTTTATCTTTCTGTCTTTTAATGATTTGAGTTCAGTAAAGACTGTCAGGAGATAAATCTCATTTTCCAGCTGAACCGTATCAGCTGAGAAAAGGTAGGGTCTTTCTTCTCCGGATTTCGTTTTCAGTGTCACAGGATAACCTTTGATGCTTTTTAGCTTGCAGATAAGCTTCATATACTTATTGCTATCTTCAAAATCTGCAAATATCTGGATGTCATCGGAAGTGTGACCAATTATTTCTTCTTTGGAGTAACCGAGCGTTTTGTAAAATGTCTCATTAACATCAACGTACTGGCCTGTATCTAATTTACTTATTGCCATTAAATAATTTGCGGAGTGAAAAATTCTGAATATCATCTCCCTTACCATTTCAGATTTTTCCTGGCTCTTTGAATGTATTAACTCAAGTTCCTTCTCCAGCCTTTTATTTGTCTCCAACAACTCGAAATAACTCTCTTTATAATCCATCAGGATGATCTTTTCAATTACAATTTAAAATTAGCAAATATTGAATTATTTCTGATTATTTCACTTTAATTCTATTTTTCCTGTAATAAATGCAAATCTCAGTTAAACCGCATTTGCCGCAAAGTGGGTTCCTGGCTTTGCAAACATATCGCCCATGCAATATCAGCCAGTGATGAGCTTCATGAATGAGTTCAGACGGGATATGACGGGTGAGTTGTAGTTCGACGCTCAGAGGTGTTTTTGCATTCTTAACCAGGCCAATCCGGTGTGAGACCCTGAAAACATGAGTATCAACAGCCATTACAGGTTTATGGAAGACCACCGATGCAATAACATTTGCACTCTTTCTTCCAACTCCGGGAAGACGTTGCAGAACCAGCGGTTCAGATGGTACCCTCCCTTTAAATTCAGATATCAGCATACGTGACATTCCGGAAAGATGCCTGGCTTTATTATTTGGATAAGTGCATGACTTGATATATTCAAAAATCTCTTCAGGTTCAGCTTTGGACATTGCTTCTGCGTGGGGATACTTTTCTAACAGGGCGGGTGTTATGAGGTTGACTCTCTTGTCAGTACATTGGGCCGAAAGAATCACCGCAACAAGAAGTTCGAAGGGATCTCCATAGACAAGCTCAGTTTCAGCAACAGGAAAAACCTTCTTAAAATATTCAATTGACCTCTTAAATCTTTCCCCGACAGTCATAGGTCTGAAATTTTTAGTGCAGGTAAGGTAACACTTTTTATCTTTGCTCAATATTGAAATCTATGATAAGTTACCTTCAGGCAGATTCTATAGCCAGGCGGATAGGAGACAATCTTCTGTTCGATAAAATCAGTTTTAATATTAACAATGATGATAAGGTTGCCCTGATTGCTGTAAATGGCGCTGGCAAATCCTCATTACTCGATATAATTGCCGGCAGGGAAGGTCCGGATGAGGGATCTCTAAGTATAAAACGCGGTTTAAGAATAGCATATCTTCAGCAGTCACCTGTGCTTAATGATTCAAATAAAATAATTGATGAGCTTTTCTGCACCGATAGTGACCTTGTAAGAGTCATAAGGGAATATGAAGAATGTCTTATCTCAGGGTCTACTGAAAGCCTTCAGATTATGATTCAGAAGATGGATGATCATAAGGCCTGGGATTATGAAGTTGCAGTTAAACAGATACTTTTCAAACTGAAACTGACTGATCTGAATGCAATAATCGGTACTCTTTCGGGTGGACAAAAAAAAAGGGTAGCGCTGGCAAAAATTCTTGTGGAAGATGCTGACCTTCTTATACTCGATGAACCTACGAACCATCTTGATCTTGATATGATTGAGTGGCTCGAGGAGTATCTTATCAAGTCTAACAAGACACTTCTTATGGTTACCCACGACAGGTACTTTCTCGATAGAGTCTGTAATGTAATTCTGGAACTTGCAGATAATGAATTGTACAGGTATGAGGGCAACTATGAATACTTTCTTGAGAAGAAACAAAGCCGGGAATATTCTGCTAAGATCAATTCGGAAAAAGCCAGGAACCTCCTGAAAACAGAGCTCGACTGGATGCGCAGGATGCCAAAAGCCAGACGACACAAAGCAAAGTCGAGGATTGAGTCATTCTATGATCTTAAGGAAAAAGCAGCCATCAGACCCGACGAAAAGAGTATCAACATTAACGTAAATATTTCAAGAATGGGGAGTAAGATCCTCGAAATCAAAAATGTAAGCAAAGCATATGGCGACAAGGTTATCCTTAAGGACTTTACCTATCTCTTCAACAGATTTGAAAAGGCAGGACTCATAGGCAGGAATGGTTATGGAAAAACAACTTTGCTTAATATAATCACCGGGTTGACAGAACCAGACACTGGCACAGTTGAACGCGGAGAAACAATTGTTTTTGGTTATTACAGGCAACAGGGTATTGAATTTGATAACGATATGACTGTTATTGATGCAGTTAAAAACATAGCTGAGAAAGTAGAAGTCAGCGATGGTAATGTTTTGTCAATAACACAGTTCATGAACTATTTCCTGTTTCCGCCTGAAAAACAGCATACATTAATCAGAAAGCTCTCAGGCGGAGAAAAGAGGCGTCTTTACCTCCTTACCGTACTAATGAAAAACCCTAATTTTCTGATACTTGATGAACCGACCAATGATCTTGATATTCTTACACTTAATATACTCGAGGAATATCTTGCAGCTTTCAGAGGTTGCGTTATAGTCGTTTCGCATGACAGGTATTTTATGGATAAGGTAGTCGAGCATATATTTGAATACAAAGGCAATGGCATCATTAAGGACTTCCCTGGAAATTACACTCAGCTCAGGGAAAATCAGCTTGAGGCTGAAAAACAATCTGAAGTTGCCAAACCTTCGAAAAAACAAGTTCAGGAGGAGTCCCCGGAAATGTCTTTAAAGAAAGAAAGAAAGAAAGGACTTAATTTCAAAGAAAAGAGGGAATTTGAGGAACTTTCAACTGAAATTCAGACGCTCGAATTGGAAAAAAAATCAATTGAAAATGAATTGAGTCAGGGGTTGCTTGGTAACGAGGAATTATTGAACAAGTCAAAAAGGCATGGTGAAATAATGAAAATATTGGATGAAAGAGAGTTACGATGGCTTGAACTAAGCGAGAAATGATATAACCCTTTCAATTTTGCTAAAAAAGCGATGAATCAGTTGAGATTTTTTAACTTTATCAATCAATAAGTTTCACTATTGGAAAAAATAAGCATTAATACAACCGGATTCAATTCGGAAATATTTATCGGAGAAAACTGGGAAGCTGTATCGGGACTTATCCCCGAAAATAAAACGGTAATTGTAACCGATGATAATGTAAATCAGTTATATGGCGTCAGGTTTCCCAAATTTCCAATCTTTTCACTTTCTCCCGGAGAGGCAAGCAAAAAACTTGGAGTCATCGGAACACTTGCCGAAAAAATGATTGAGGCAGGAATTGATCGCTCTGGTTTTGTACTTGCGATAGGAGGAGGAGTTGTTTGCGATGTGGCAGGTTTTCTGGCTGCAGTCTATATGAGGGGCATAAGGTGCGGGTACGTCTCTTCTACTTTATTGTCGCAGGTTGATGCAAGTACTGGTGGAAAAAACGGGGTTAACCTGGGCGGCACTAAGAATATGCTTGGAACCATAAGACAACCTGAATTTGTGATATGTGATCCTGCACTTTTACTTACACTTCCTCAGCAGGAATATCTGTCGGGAGTGGCGGAACTGATAAAAACAGCTATCATTGGTGATAAAGAGTTATTTGAGCTTATTGAAAGAAATGTTGATAAAATTATGTCAAGGAATCAGGAACTTCTTATTTCACTTATTGCTAAATCAGTGAAATTTAAAGGATTGGTTGTCTCCAAAGATGAATATGAGACAGGGCTAAGAAGAATTCTTAATTTCGGACATACGTTCGGGCATGCAGTTGAGATGCAGAAATCTGTTAAACATGGATTTGCTGTAGCAGCAGGTATGAAACTGGCGACTGATTTTTCTTTCGAAAAAGGGTACATAGGACAAGATGAAAAGGCGAGGATAAATGACATGTTAAAAAGCTTTAAGCTGATTGACAGGCTTGATATAAAGGAAGATCAGATGGAGAAGCTTGTGCTTCACGATAAAAAGAAAACCGGCACAGATATACATTTTGTTTTCACACAGGGAATAGGTAAAGCACTTGTTGAAAAAATTCCTGTAGGGGAGGTGCTCGGTTTTTATAAAAGATACAGAGATAAAAAGTAGAATTATGAATTCTTTTGGTGTTGTTTTCAGAGTCAGTATGTTCGGGGAATCTCATGGTCAGGCCATTGGCATGATTATTGACGGATGTCCTCCCGGTATTGACGTTAAAACAGATGATTTTATACCGGATCTTAAGAGACGGCAAAGTGGAAGCCTTGGGACAACCAAACGACAGGAACCGGATCTTCCGGAAATAATCAGTGGTGTTTTCAACGGAGTAACAACAGGAGCTCCAATTACTCTGATGACCAGGAACAGTGATAAAATTTCTTCCGATTATGATGAATTTAAAAATATTCCTCGTCCGGGTCATGCAGATTTTGTCTCCCGAATCAAACATTCCGGTTTCTCTGACATGCGTGGAAGCGGTCATTTTTCGGGAAGGATTACCTGGGGGCTTGTTGCCGCAGGTGTATTGGCAAAAAAGGTAGCCGGATCAGCCAATATAGATGCAAAACTTATTTCCGCGGGGGGTAATGATGATATTGAAAAGGCAATCAAAGAGGCGATAGCATCAAATGATACTATTGGAGGAATTATTGAATGCAGAGTTAAAAATCCTCCAATTGCAATCGGCGAACCTTTCTTTTATTCATTTGAATCTGCACTGAGCCACATAGTCTTTTCAATTCCTGCTATTAAGGGAATTGAATTTGGTTCAGGTTTCTCTTCTGCGGAAATGAGAGGTTCAGAGCACAACGATCCATTTATAAATAGTTCAGGAGAGACCTTATCAAATAATGCAGGCGGCATAAATGGAGGTATTACAAATGGCAATGATATCGTTTTCAGAGTTGTGGTCAAACCAACATCTTCAACAGGTGTTGATCAGACAACGTTTAATTTTGCTACAGGTGAGATGACGACACTGAAAGTGAAAGGCAGGCATGATACCTGCATTGCTTTGAGGATGCCTGTTATTGTTGAAGCTGCAACTGCAATTGCTATTGCTGATCTTATGCTAATTGACAGAGGGATTCATGGGGAAAGAACTGTCAATGGTATAAATAAATAATAGACTCTGTTTCTCGTCTGTGTAACTAGGGATGTTCATAAATAGTGAAAACTACTGATTGACAAATAGTTAAATCTCATTAATTTTAAGAAAAAACCCCGAAAAAGCTCTGAACAGCTATAAATCGGGGTAATTTTCTTAAAACGTTATGAGA
>Ga0224521_1000046_pt1 | contig 48149 bp, 36 predicted proteins | sample CFST0metaG_FD_182731 | JGI IMG/M metagenome (GOLD analysis project Ga0224521, IMG submission 182731) | Peat soil microbial communities from Stordalen Mire, Sweden - C.F.S.T0 | ecosystem: Environmental > Terrestrial > Soil > Wetlands > Peat | place: Sweden: Norrbotten County, Stordalen Mire... | reverse complement strand
TTGCACTTAAATGGTGCAAAACTACGGGTCAAATCAAATCAAAAAATCAAAGAACGCTTATATTAAATTTATTATCAGTGTTTTAATAATATTTTTTTAAAGTTAACGCATCACTACTAATCAAAATATATTAATTGGTTAAGAATATATAGTAGTAGATTTATGGAATTTCTTTTTATTTTTTACTATTATGTAACAAACAAACAGGAATGAAAAAAGTTATTGAAAGCCGGAAAATCATTCAGAATCAAATGGAATATATTATATTATTTATTAGCAACTAATTACCGGATGATTAAAAACAAACATTCGAACTTTTTGTTTTACATTTGACTTTAAAATGAATCTAGGTTAATCTTTATTTACTATGGCAACAAATGACAATTCCTCTGATGATTCCCACTTAAACAAAGCACTTGAACATCTAAATTCTGTTCTTGTGACAGGTGAAACAATTGAAGCCTGGGCAATTCAACGCAGGTTATTCGCCCTAACAAGCAGGCGCATTCTTATTGCTGCGACCTCCGGGCGGTTCATTAAAATTAAAAGGGGCTTGCTGGGAGGGTTTGATATGACAGATTTCAGGTGGCAGGATCTTGGTGATGCCAAAATAAAAGTAGGAGTATTCGGAGCCGATATATTTATGAAGATTTTCAGTTCCGCAGATTTAGCAATATCTAAAGATTCAAATCAGGTACTTATGCTCCCCGGCTTCAGAAAAGAACAGGCTGAACAGATTTATCGGCTTGCTCAGGCTCAGGATCAATCTTGGAGAGAAAAGAGACGAATCAGGGAACTCGAAGAATTAAGGGCCAAATCAGGCGGTATTACGATTGGCCCTAACACCGGAATGCAACAACCAGGTAATATACCTGAAGATGCCGCTGCAAAACTGGCACAGGCCAAACAAATGCTTGATAATAAACTTATAACAGATTCAGAATTTGAATCGATAAAGGCCCGGATAATAAGCGGGCTGTAACCATTTTAAAATATTATTTATGAAACAGATTCTTTTAGGAGTTCTTCTCCTCGGTTCAATTTTATCCTTTTCACAAAAACCTGATTCAGTAAAAACAGAGAGATGGAAAAGCATTTACCGGGCAAGCGCAACAAAGATCAATGACCTTGTTAATACAAAACTCAATGTCAGTTTCGATTATTCAAAATCGTGGATGTATGGTAAAGCCTGGATCACCCTTCATCCTCATTTTTATCCCACTGATTCATTGAACCTCGATGCAAAGAACATGAATATTTATGAAGTGTCAATAGTTAAAGCCGGTAAAAGTTATCCTTTAAAGTATCGTTACGATAGTCTCAATCTTTTTATCAAGCTGGATAAGGCCTATAAATCAAGTGAAAATTATACTGTTTTTGTTAATTACACAGCTAAACCCAATGATATAAAAAGAAAAGGAAGTGCAGCTATTTCAGGAGGAAAAGGATTGTACTTTGTTAATCCTCTCGGGAAGGATAAAAAGAAGCCAACGCAGATATGGACTCAGGGGGAAACTGAATCTAACTCAGGATGGGTTCCGACCATAGATAAACCTAATCAGAGACAAACCGATGAGATCAGCATGACTGTTCTGGATAAATACCAGACCTTGTCAAATGGCATTCTGGTGAGCCGAAGAAAAAATGCCGACGGTACCAGGACGGATACATGGAAGATGGATCTGCCTCATGCTCCTTACCTTATGATGATGGCAGTTGGTGAATACTCCATAATAAAGGACAGTTATAAAGGGAAAGAAGTAAGCTATTATGTTGAAAAGGAATATGCCCCGGAAGCGCGTAAAATTTTTGGACTTACTCCGGAAATGATAGGTTTCTATTCGAAGATAACAGGTGTGGATTATCCCTGGCCCAAATATTCACAGATCGTTGCCAGAGACTATATTAGCGGAGCAATGGAAAATACTACTGCAACACTTCATGCTGAGTCTGCACAGCAGGATGCCAGGCAGTTGATCGATGAAAACAGATGGGAAGATGTGATCTCCCACGAACTATTTCATCAATGGTTCGGTGATTATGTCACATGCGAAAGCTGGAGTAACATCACAATGAACGAATCATTCGCCGACTTCAGTGAAATTCTCTGGAAAGAGCATAAGCATGGTAAAGACGCCGCCGATGAACATAGTTTTAACAGTATGCAAATGTATCTGCAGGGTGGCAATGATAAAAAAGATTTGGTTCGGTTTTATTATAAGGACCGTGAAGACATGTTCGATCTTGTGAGCTATCAGAAGGGCGGACGGATCCTTAATATGCTCAGGAATTGTGTCGGAGACAGCGCTTTCTTCAAGTCGCTAAACCTGTACCTCAGAACAAAAAAATTCAGTTCGGCAGAAGCCCAGGACCTTCGTCTTGCCTTTGAAGATGTTACTGGTCAGGATCTTAACTGGTTCTGGAACCAATGGTATTATGGCAGTGGTCATCCAAAACTTGATATTAATTATGAATATTCAGCAGACGGAAAAACAGCCAGCGTCTTTATAAAGCAAACTCAGCCAGGGAAAATTTTTAAGCTGCCTTTTACAATAGATGTTTACCAGGGTACGGATAAAAAACGATATAAAGTATGGGCAGAACACCAGGCTGATACTTTCCTGTTTCATACCGTTTCAAAACCGGATCTCATAAATGTTGACGGCGATAAAATACTTCTCTGCGAAAAGACTGAGCACAAAACTCTTGATAATTATGTGTTTCAATATAAAAATGCCGGGCTGTATGCCGACAGGAGAGAAGCAATCGATTACGCAGCAAGGAACCAGAGTGATGATCACAAAGCGCTTGATCTTATGAAAACCGCTTTGAAGGACAAGTATTATGGATTGAGGATTTATACTCTTCAGAAATTGTACTTGCAAAATGACTCAGTGAAAAAGTCTTTCGAACCTATGTTGGCTGACATGGCGGAGAATGATCCGAAAACACTGGTAAGAGCAAGAGCTATTGAAGCGCTCGGAAAATATAAAAAGGATTCATATAAGCCATTATTCCTTAAATCGATTAATGATTCATCCTATTCAGTTGCGGGAAGCTCACTGAATGCACTCGGAGCAATAGATACTGCATTGGCCCTTGAAAAGGCAAAGTTTTTCGCCGGTCAGCATGTTAAGGGAGCGCTCTCAGATGCAAGTACCAATATTTTATTCTCTTATGCCAGTGAAAATGATTTTGACTCCCTGGCTGCACGATTTGATAATCTACCTTTCGGAAACGAGAAGTTCATGATTCTCCAACCATTCGCCAACCTTCTGAAAAGAACACAAAATCCAGATAATTTCAAAAAGGGAATTGACATGATTGTCAGTTTTCGCGATACAATTCCGGAACAGTATCGTCAGATGATCGCTGCTTATTTTAATGGCATGATTTTAAACGGAATAGCAGCCAGTAAGCAATCAAAAGGTCTTACTATGCAGGCGGATTATGCAAAGTCAAAGATACCTGTTAAGGCAAAAGCGCCTGAAAATGTTGTGGTCCCGGCAGAAACCTTGCAGAAGTATACAGGGGAATATTACCTGAGCGAGGAGACAGTCCAGGTAAAAATGAAAGATGGAAAAACTCTTACCCTGACTATTCCTGAACAGCCGGAGATGGAACTGACCCCGGTTTCCGGCAACAAATTCGCTGTTAAGTATATGGATGACTATACAATAGAGTTTACCTCCGGTGATAAAGGTGAAATAACCGGGTTTACATTAACTGCTCCAGGTGGCGAAGAAAAGGCAACGAAGAAGAAATAAAATTGGTCACTGACCTCTTCAATAAACCTCGTACCATTTCACCTTTTCCTTGGTGGTAACCGGTAAATAATACCTATATATTTATAATAGTAGAGACAGGTCTCAGACCTGTCTCTACACATTTTATAGGGTGAGGTGAATCTGGTTATATCTTAATAAACAATTTATTTTTATACAGCCAGTAACATAAATACCACATTGCCGCCCAGATACCAAGACTGGTGATTATTTCAACGGTATTTTCTCCTCCCCAGGAGAATAACAGGCTGCTGAAAGGAGCTATGATTCTGTGAATAAAACCGGCGCCACCGGTTGAAAAAAACAGATAAATAAAAATACTGTTCATACCTACAATGATAAACATTCTTGATCCCGCGACGAATTGTTTTTTTACATCGATCAGCCAGAAGCAGAAACAAAGAACCAGAATCGCCAGTCCTCCGCTTGCAAATACAAATGAAGAGGTTGCGATCTTCTTGATGATAGGAGTTATATTCAGCCAATCAAGAGAAAATCCAATAATCAGAGCTGACACTCCGGCTATCAGCAATATCTGAATTTTTTTAGCTGCCGGTTTATCGCTCATAAGAAGCTTTCCGCACAGCACTCCCCAAACCGTATGGGCTGTTGTTGAAACAAAGTTTAATGTTGCCCATTCACTGGCTTTATCCACGCCTTCGATTTTATTATTGAACCAAGCTCCCAGGTTCTCAAAATTAACCCAGGGATGGTTAAATCCATCCACAGGGAAAAAACGATACGCCAGGTCAATCAGGATGAGAATGATAAAAGTAAATATCAACTGAAAGAGGAAACTTTTGTTTCTTATAAGGAAGGCAACCAGATAAGTGACTGAAAGTTGTGCCAGAACATTCTGAAACCTGAATACAAGTCTTCCTGCATCAGTGAAATAGAGGGCCCATCCCAGGAATAATAACAGACCTGAACGTTTAAATGCATGAAGTGTTATGGTTTTCAGACTGTCACCCTTTTTAAGCCTGTTTGCTACCGCAAAAGGAATTGCGACACCTACAATAAACATGAAAAAAGGCTGAATCAGATCCCAGAAGTGCAACCCGTGCCACTCATGATGGCTGAGCTCAGTACCAATAAAATGAATTATTCCGTTATGAGATTTCTCAAGCTGACCATAAAGTTCTGTAGCTTCCCCTGCAAGAAGGAACATTGTGAATCCGCGAAAGAAATCTATTGATGTCACCCTGCCTGAAGCAGGAGTACTCAAGGTTTGTGCATTTGTATCCATTTCTATATTATTAGTTATCGTCTTCAGGAGTCTGAAATATATGATTTTTTTCCTGAGAGATCATAATAAGTCAATCAAATTACTTATTTTGTTTCGGGATAGACATATATTTTTCAACCTTTTATTTTATGATTAACAAATTCTTAAAAGAGATTTTTGAGCAGCCTAAGGTTCTTGAAAATACATTAGATTTTTACCTGCAAGGGGAAGGTCAGATTATACTTGAAAAAATTTCTGCAATCTGGGAACGTGAGTGCCCTGGTGAGGTAATTTTTACCGGGATGGGGAGCTCCTATTTTGCACCTCATACAGCTAACTGTGTATTAAGTAATTATGGAATAGTTTCGAAAACAATAAATGCAGGAGAATTATTGCATTACCATCTTCCGTTATTAAGACCCGGAGCGCTTCTTGCCTGTATATCCCAATCGGGAGAGAGCTATGAAGTGGTAAAAATCCTGGAAAAGATCCCCTCAGGTGTTACATGCATCGGGGTTACAAATGAGGAGAACAGCACACTTGCCGGAAAGGCTGCAATTGCACTCCTCAGCAGGGCAGGAAAGGAAGAAATGACCTCTACAAAAACGTATGTGTCAACTTTGCTGGTATTATCTCTGTTTACAAAAGTGCTGACCAGGAGATGGCAGCCAGGACCAATTCCGGAGCTGAAAATGACAATAGAAGCGGTAAAAGAGCTGATAAATAACAGGGAGGAATGGCTCTCTCCTGTCATGGATTTTCTTGGTCATCCACCTTTTGTTCAGTTAATCGGAAGAGGTCCATCATATTCTTCAGTACTGCAGGGGGCATTAATGATCATGGAAGCTGCAAGGAACCCTGCAGCCGGTATATATGGAGGAGAATTCAGGCATGGACCTATGGAAATGTCAAAGAAAGGATTCAGGGCAATTATTCTCGCCCCTTTGGGCATCACATACGAACAGGGAATAAAACTTGCTGAAGATATTACAAGATTCGGGGGCCGGGTGGTTTTAATCACAAACAGCCTTGCCAGTTTCAGTAATCCGGATATCTATCCTATACGGATACCCTGCCAGGATGAATACCTTTTCCCGATTCCGTCAATTATTCCTCTTCAGTTCATTGTCAACCGGTGGGCAGTCGATGAAGGCAACGAACCAGGAAATTTCACGATGGGAGCAAAAGTCACCACTACAGAATGACTAATATTATGGATAACTCCAGGAGCAGGAGCTTTTTAATTATTATTACAATTGCCATGATAGTAAACCTGGTTGCTTTTTTATATGTGTTTGCAATTTCAGTTTGGGGGAAAGGAAGGTTGAATATTTAACGATATTCAATAAAATCAAAGGTAAAATGGATAGTTCATATTTAAAATATAATACATATTAAAGTACTTTCATAATGAGGAAGCTATCAGATAAAGGAATAATAATCGGAGTCGATGTTGGAGGCACTAAAATTCAGGCTGGAGCAATTGACCCTGTTGGCAAAGTTCTGTTTGATCCCGTTACCATTGAAACGGGAGGAAATGATGAAAGCGAAAAAATATTTGCCAGGATTACTGATTCAATTGATAAAATTATAATGAATCCGGTTTTGAAACCGGCTGACATTATTGGAATCGGGATGGGCGTTACAGGTCCTCTGGATACTGCCAGCGGTACGATTCTTGAATGCCCTCAGCTTCCAACTATGCATTTTTATCCCTTAAAAGCTAAAATTTATGAAAAATTCCGGATCCCGGTGTTCATGGATAATGACGCGAATGCGCTTTTACTCGGGGAGAGTATCTGGGGTGCAGGCAAAGATCACAGAACAACCCTGGGATTCACTTTAGGTACCGGGCTTGGATGTGCCATAGTTATCAACAAAAAGCTTTTTACCGGGGTGAATGGAATGGCTGGAGAAATATGGCCTTCCCCTTATAAAGATGGTACCATAGAAGATATCGTATCAGGAAATGGAATCAGCTCAACTTATTTCAGGCTGTCAAACAAGTTGAAAACCGCCAGAGAAATATCACAACTTGCAATCAGGGGCGATTCTGATGCTATTGAAACCTGGAATATTTTTGGCGGCGCCCTGGCATTTTCAATGGCCTGGGGCATTAATATGGTAGATCCAGGTATCGTAATCCTCGGCGGCTCTATCGCAAACTCAATCGACCTCTTTTATGATTCAATGAACAATGCTTTAAGGAAATTTATCTGCCCTGTACCAGCTGATAAAACAAAAGTAGTAAAAGCTGCTCTTGGAGATGGAGCTGGCTTCATCGGAGCTGCCGCTTTAGTGATCCAATAATAAAAATCAATACTTATAAAATCCTAATATCATGAGATATTCAATTAAGTTCTTTATGCTCTTATTATTTGCTATAGGATTATTCTCCTGTTCAGTTAAAGAGACTAACTTACCGGCAAAGCTTATGCTTTCAGGAGACTGGTCCATTAAATCTTCAGTCAGCTTAAAGGAAGGGGGCGAAATAATTTCCAAAGTTAATTTCAAACCGGAAGCGTGGTATCCTGCTATTGTCCCAACTACTGTCCTGAATGCACTAGTAAAAGACGGTGTATATCCCGATCCATGGATAGGACTTAACAATTTTAAAATCCCCGATGTTTCAGATGAGTTTAACCAGAAGTATAACCTGGCAAAATTCAGCTATATTGACGGCAAGACCAATCCATGGAAGGATCCTTACTGGTTCAGGAAGGAATTTGATTTGCCAGCTCCCTATAAAGGGAGGAAACTCTGGCTGAATTTTGACGGAATCAATTATCGTGCCGATGTCTGGTTGAACGGGCACAAGGTTGCAGGAGAACAGGAGATGGCAGGCATGTTCCTTCGCTTCAGATATGACATAACAGAATATGCTCTCATAAATCAAAAGAACTGCCTTGCGGTACAGATTCATCAGGTGGATCATCCGGGTTTGCCTTCACCCGGTGTTCAGTTTGAGGTGTTTGGAAAGACTCGTGGCCATGCAATCGATGTTTTTAAAGATGAAACTCTTAAATTCTCAGGAGGATGGGATTGCGCCCCTGTTATAAGAGATCGTAATATGGGTATATATCAGGATGTGTATATCACAGCAACGGGTCCGGTTTCAATTGAAAACCCATTTGTTATAACCGACCTTCCTTTGCCAGATACAACTCTTGCTGACTTAAAAATTACAGCAGAGCTTAAAAATTGCAGCAAAGAGGAGATAGATGGAGTATTGACAATTAAGATCAGCCTTATAAATACTCTCGGGTTTCCAACATATATTAAGAAATTGGGGGGGAGCATGCCCGATATAATTATCAGGAAGAAAGTAAAACTCCCCGCCGATCATGTTACAGAGGTTGCACTTAGTCCTACTGAATATCCTTCATTATCAATTCATAATCCATACCTGTGGTGGCCAAACGGTTATGGGAAACAATATCTGCATAATATGGAGCTCACATTCAGTGTTGATAATAAAATATCGGATAAGGAGAATACAACATTTGGAATCCGCAAGATAACAAATGAGATAAAGAAAATAGGCAATGACTATGGAAGAGTATTCATAATTAACGGTCAGAGAATTTTCTGCAAGGGAGGCTGGCTCCAGCCTGATGCTCTTCAGAATTTAAACGAAAAAAGAGTATACGACGAAGCTCGATTAATGGCTAAAGCTAATGTTAATATGGTCGCCAGTGAGGATGCACCTTCTCCACCTGATATCGTACTGGATTCTTATGATAAATACGGACTGATGTGCTGGGAGACTTTTTACCAGTGTTACCGTATGTTCCCAGGCGATACTCTTACTGAGAATAATCCTGCGGACCATGCACTTGCTTTAAGGGAGGCCAGGGATATCATTAAAAGATACCGGAATCATCCCTCTTTGGTTATATGGTGCGCTGCAAACGAAGTTACAGTAGCCGAGGATATTTATAAACCTCTCAGGAAATATGTGTCTGATCTCGATGGTACCAGGACCTTTCTCGCTGCTTCAAGCACCAGCTGGGATATAGATAAATACACTCCCTATATAAAAGCTGATCTTCCACTCGGCACTACCGACGATGGCGATCCTGATTACAACTGGAACCCTGAGCATTTTTATTTTGACAAGATCCTTGAAGTCAATAAACAGGCATTCAGAAATGAGCTTGGTGTGGCTTCTGTACCGGTATATAGCAGCCTGAAAAAATTTATCCCCAGGTTCAGTAAAGATACCGGCAGCGCAATCTTTCCATTGGACAGCACCTGGGCCGAGCATGGAGCCTGGGATGATAATAATTATGCTTTCAGGGGGTATGACAATGCTATTCGGACTTTATATGGCAAGCCATCAAGCGTTGAAGACTATGCAAAAAAAGCGCAGTTTGTTAATGCAAATAGTTACCGCGCAATGTTTGAGGCAGCAAACCACCGGATGTGGACAATCACCAGTGGTGTAATGCTCTGGAAGCTCAACGATTGTTGGCCATCGGTTTTATGGCAGTTATATGACTGGTATCTCTGCCAGAATGCATCTTATTATTACTCTCAAAAGGCAATGGAACAGGTTCATATCCAAATGAATGCTAATAATCAAACGATATGCCTGATCAACAGAAGGCATGAAAAACTTGATAGCTTGCAGCTACTCGTGGAAGTCATAGATTTTAATATGAAGACAGCCTGGTTCAGATCGCAGCCGGTTAATATCGGGGCTGACATGTACAGTGAATTATTTACAATACCTTCCGGCCTGAAGCTGACACCTGTGTACTTTGTCAGACTCGAATTGAAAGGGAAAGACGGCAGTATATTGTCAGAAAATACATACTGGTTATCTTCTTTAGAGAAACCCGATTATTCAGCTATGGCTAATCTTGATCCGGTAGCGCTTGAACTGTCTGGTTATAAGGAAGAAGCCGGGAAGGAATGTCACATCACAGTAATGCTTAAAAACACTACTGGCAAGCTCTCATTTTTTAACAGGCTTGTAATAACAAGAGGTGAGAAAGGCGAAGAGGTGTTGCCTACTTTCTGGGATTCCAATTTTATCGTTCTGTTTCCAGGTGAAGAAAAGACTGTCAGTGCTGCAATCGCAACCGAAGATTTGCTTGGAGCAGATCCATATTTAAGCATCGATGGAAATACGAAAGTAAAACCGATACTTATAAAGAATAAATAATTTTCTCTGTGAAACTCTGTGCTTCTCTGTGTACTTTGTGTCAGTTCTTCTTTTGTTACACGGAGAGCCACAAAGGGCACACAGAGGACCACAGAGGATTAATGTACATTTAAAACAGCCGGCAAAATAAAATCTGTCATCATTTTATCTTCCTGAGAGTGTGCATAGGGAGCTCCATATGCTGTGGCTGTGATAACTATAACCAGCGGCTCATCAGTAAAAATATATATTTTATTTCCTCCATTGCCCGCACAATAGAAGGTCTCATATGCTTTATTATTCACAGTGTATTTTTTATTCCAGAACAGGTAGCCATAAAATTCATCCTTTCGGCCGGGAATGGATTTATACTTTGTAAATGTCTTTTTTACCCATTCCTCAGATATTATTTGTTTCCCGTTCCATTTCCCTCCGTTTTTATAAAGCTGGCCATATTTTGCGAAATCCAGGGCATTCATTCTTATTCCGCCTGCAGTATTTGGTACGTTCTGTGGAGTAAACTGCCATTGATAACGCGTAATGCCTAATGGACTAAATAGTTTATTATCAGCATATTTTTCAAGTCCTCCGGGAACAATCTTGTTTAAAATATCTCCTAAAATAACAACGCCTGCTGTAAAATAATGCCATTCATCTTTAGGTCGTATCAGGTTTAAAGGTAAATCCAGGGCGAATTTAACCCAGTCAGAAGTCGGGTACATATTCTCCTCATTACCTGGAGAGTTTTCATCATCATCATTCCCGTCAAAAACGGAGCTCATCGTAAGCAGATCTTTTATTGAAACATTTTCTTTTTGTAATGAGTAATTGGCAAATGATTTAATATCATAGAATTCTTTCAGGGTCTGCTCTTCATATTTAAAATATCCTTCACTTTCCGCAATACCAAAAATAGTGGATGTAAATGATTTTCCTGCTGAACGCGGATCATGAAGGGAATCCCTGGTTTCTCCGTTAAAATACTCTTCTATAAGGAGTTTGCTATTTTTGATTACTACTATACTGCTGATTTGCTTGAAAACGCCTTCTTCAATATATCCTTTAAGAGTTTTTATCATATTCTTGTCATAATTGTCTGATGAAAGTAAAAATCCATTATAGGGTTTGAGGGCTGTTAGTTTAATTTGAGAGATGTCAATTGTTGGTTTCCTTTTTACATTTAAATTCAATGATCCTGAAGCAATTATTTCCCCGGTTTTCAAGGCAGAGCCTGATTGAACATAAGGTCTGATTTCCATCTTAAGGAGATGTTCTCCTTCAGTCAGAACACTATCACCGCCATTGTTCATAAACCTCATCCAAAAATACTGGCTCCATAGATACCAGCCTTCATTCTTGTTTTTTATGAGCGGCACGCATAAAACAGTTGCTGTATCCTGTATTTCACGATAAGGTGCACCCGGCCACAGATTACTTTTATATATGAGCTTATTATCGACATATAGTGAGAACTGGTAATTACCTGATTTAACCAGCTCGGCAGCACTCAGATCAGGTGCAATGGAATGCAAATAATTTGTTATAGAGTTTCCCATAAAAACAGTTATGAACAGGTCACTTTTGTTGGTTAACTCGTAATACTCTAAAAAATCCGCTTTTTTCAGATCCGCTAAGGGTATAGATTTTGAGGTAAAAATGATATTCCCGATATTAGACTTGTGAAGGGTAGAGGTGATTCCCTGAGTTTTTACAACATCTTTTTGCTGGGCTGAAAGACTAAATTGTGTCATCATCATAAATGAATAGGCAAGTGCAATGAATCGCATAGACTTGAAGATTTTATTAAGAATTTACCCTGCAAAATTAATCAGGAGGAAAGATATCTAATAGAACAGGATTAACATTTCTGTTTTCTTAGCAAGAACTTTCTGAAGTCTGAAGGTGGTATGTGATATTTTGCCTTGAAGGACCTTATAAAATGACTCTGATCAGCAAAATTACAGGAAAACGCTATTTCTGTCAGTGAAAGCCTTGTATCAGTCATCATAGTTAACGCTCTTTGAATTTTAATAGATCGAATATACTCTCCCAGGTTGCAATTATAATATTTTGAGAAATCTCTTGAAAGATGAACAGGATGAATATTTATAAGCATTGCCAGTTCTGTGAGTGATTTATCTTCAGTATCATCATTTAAAAGATCCCGGATCTGATATACCCAACCCGGTGTTTTTCTATCAGCGGTTATCTTTATTCCTGACAGAAGCGAGAATAATTCTATCAGCAGGAAATCAATAGCAGGCTGGGCATGTTCGCGTGATAACTTTGCCTCCTTAAAAATATTGTACATCAGAGCTTTCATTTGTGGAAGAACAATATTTAAAGTGCCATTAATTGAGCATGTATCAATTTCATAAGAATCGAACCATTTTGGATTAAGTTCAATGTGAAAACCCCGAGTAAACCCATCTGGTTTTATATTATAGTGAGCTTCCTGCTTGTTATGGAATAAAATACTGCCTGCATTGCAATCATATTGTTCTTTTTTGTTTCCTTCCAGAAGTTCTCCTTCCAGTATAAAAGTGAAATAGGCGTTTTCATGAAAATGCCAGTCAACTTTCTCATGAGTGTACTCAGTATCAGTTAGTGTAACACCCTTCAGACGTATTGTTTCATTAGTGGATCCGTAAAACTGCCCGGTCTTTAAATTATTCATGTATTCATGTATTCATTTATCTCAGGTAAAACTAAATATTTGATCGCTAATAAGTAAAATAAATTAAATAGATTATTTTCTCCGGTTGCCGAAATGGTGAAAAGATCAGCCATAAAAAATTGATAGCAAATTCAAGGTAGATGCCTAAGAGATATTTCTTAGTCTTTTGTAACTTAAAGATTCTGTAATCAAAAGCCGGATCTCTTTTTTATTTCTTCTGTCAGTTTTTCAAAATCTTCGGTTTCCTGTCTGACCTGAACAATAAAGCTGTTTTCTTCAATGGTCCCCAAAGCAGCATTCATTTCATCCATGTTTCTGAAGGTAGCCTGCCGGAACGGATTATCAAAGTCTTTTTTTCTGGAGTTATAAACCTGATCACAAACAAATTTCTGAATCTTCACTGTTTTTTCCAGGGCAGAATTCCAATCATTGATGTTAAGATTTTCCTTTCCATATAAATCACAAAGAGTTGCAAAAGCATGCTTTTGTTTGTCAAGTCTATATTTTGTCCAAAGATCATTATATCTTTCGTGAATCTCTTTCCATGTTTTTAACCGTCGTGAGCCAATATCATTTCTGAGTTTATCAACATCATCTTTTTGCATCATTTGACCGCCCAGGTTGACCCATTCCTTCTGCCGATCGCTCTTCAGGGCTTTATACATGGTTGAGAAAGTGGCATTTGAATCAGAGCTCAGGTATTCTATCAGATTTTTTGTTGCATAATAATGTAATATATCATGATACGCGTGCCAGGCATTGTACGGCTTTAGTATCACCACTTTTCGCCTGGTATTTTCCATGTTTTCACCCAATACTTCCAGGTTATTGACCTCTTTTTCCCGGGATGATAAAAGTTCACGACCTAATGAAGCAAGATCATTTTCATCCTTTTCCTTAATTGACATCCCTTTTTCACGTAGACTGGCTTTCCCGGTCCAGATTTCCAGTAGCGAGATGGCATTGAATATCTCCTCAATTGTATCCGGAGCAAATGGTTCAAATTCAATATTCTGATCTTTGTGCACGCGTCTGTCGCGATTCTGAAATTTCCAGGAGTTGCGGGCAAGTGCATACATATTATATAACCACCAGTAAGCTGGCATTACTTCCAGCTGATCCTTTGAAACATTATTATTAAGAAGAGAAAAAGGAAATGGTATATTCAGTTCTGCCGGATAATCGGCTTTTGAAAGTAATACGAATGATGCAAACTTGCATGAATGCTTTACACTGGTACATAATCCGGGCCAGAATCCGCGTCCGGCCTGGATTTCATTGTCATTGGCCCGGCTGTTGTGATTTGAACCAATTGTGGCCCCGGCTGCCATATTGCTTTGTCCCATAACAACCGAAGCGATCAGAAATGAATTATTATGATGCTGCTCATGCGATGGAAATATAAGATTATTAAGCACTTCACAGCAAGAGATAGTCGAATTATCACCCAGAAATGAATTAATTAATCTGGCTCCGTATTTCAGACTGGAATTATTACCCAGTATAAATTTCACAGCTTTGCAGCCATAAAAAATATGACAACCATATCCAATAATTCCATTCACAAGTTCAACTCCTTCACCGATTTGCGTGGGTTCTTCCTCTGAGGAATTAATTGAAAGATTTTTTAGTTTATTGGCGCCTTTTATGTAGCAATAGGAACTGATCTTCACATCCTTTAGGATAAGAGAATTTTTTATTACACAATTATCACCTGTTGTTCCATAAAATCCACGCCTGTTATCAATACTGTTCTGTGTTATCTGTTTAAGATTCTCCTGCAATACCTTATCATCACGGTATTTAGCCCATAGATAGGCATCGGCTGTTATCATGCCATCGTATGGAAGTACCCGGCGGCAACCAGTTTCATTCATGAGATCGATCCACGTTCTTACATTTTCAGGTTCACCTTCTTTTATAACACCATTGCCGAACTTAGCATGATTAGTCGTATGCATTTCCTGGATATTAAAAAGTATACAACGATCACCGATTATATAATGAGCCAGGTAGTGTACGTTATGGATAGCAACATCGTCGCCTATGTCAGAGGAGATTATAAGACTGTTGGTAATACCTGAGGGAACTCTCAGGTCGTGGTGCTGAAGTATTGTGTTCCTTAAACACCCGATCCTCACTAGTCCGAAAAATCTTGAATTCTTAATCTGATTTGTATCAAACTGATTAGTAACCAGTATTTCATCCCAGTTGTCAGCGGTGTTATCATTTTTAACCAGTCGTTCAACCTCATCTGAGCGCAGGTTCCTCCATCCTGATTTTGGAGGGACAGACTGATTATTACGCTGATAGTATTCATCCTGACCTTTGGGAAGATATTCTTCTGGAATGAAATTTTTACCGATGTTTTCAGGTGGTACAATTAATACACTGTCCATGGTACATTGATGTTAGTGATACTGGTTATAAATTTATAGTTTTTAAGTAACAGAAAAAAATATTCTTTCCGTTTACTAACTTCTTCTCTGTGTACTCTGTGCTTCTCCATGTAACTCTGTGTAAGTTCTTATTTTTTGTTACACGGAGTGCCACAGAAGGTACACAGAGGTTCACAGAGAAAACAGGTTTAAACTTTGCGGTTAAAAGATTTTTTTTGTATTCTGAAATTTCCTAAATTTATACCTGTCTGCTGATAAGACACCTTATGTATGTGACTTTAGATGTAAACTTTACTTAAAGGTCTATGTTAATTTGTTTAAGAAAGATCTAAAAATCTAAAAACTATGTGTAAAAATCACTTCACCCCAATCCATTGTATTATTCCTCCATACATGCTTAAAAGATTAATGGAATCGGACAATAAAAAAGTTGCCGATCTGGCAACCAAAACTAATTTCAGAAGCTTCAGGTTCCGGAACGACAGAATATTCTTTCATAAAGCAAGCCTGCAGGAGAGGGCCATTTTTGGTCTGATCTCTAAACAGGCCGGAAAGGATATTCTGAAAATGGAAGTATATGACTGCAAGCAGAAAACAGATTTTATTAATGCTTCTTTACTATGGGATTCAAAAACCAATCAGAAAATTACATCCGTTGCCGGCAAAAATGTTATTAAAGGTGGTAAGGCTTCATGGGATTTCTACTGGCAGTTATTAAGCAGAAATTCAATTGACAACAAAGGAATGCTGATAAAACAATATGTGCATTTTGATAAGGGAATGGATAACGCGTACTGGGATGGCCGGCGCATGGTTTATGGTGATGGTGATGGAATTGTCTTTTCTAGTTTCACCAGCGATATTGATGTTATAGGACATGAGCTTACACATGGTGTCACCGAAAATGAATCCAATCTTAATTACGACAACCAGGCAGGTGCTCTAAATGAATCCTTTTCCGATATCTTTGGCATAATGATAAAGCAAAGGTTTAATAATCAGGATGTCAAAAAGTCAAACTGGCTTATTGGTGAGAGGGTGATGATAGGGCCGAAATATGCATTACGCAGTCTTAAAGCGCCTGGCACAGCCTATATAAATCATCCTGAACTGGGCACCGATCCTCAACCCGCAACAATGGATAAATATCAAAACCTGCCAGATACCCAGTCGGGTGATTTTGGCGGAGTGCATATTAATTCGGGAATCCCCAATTTTGCGTTTTATGTTGCAGCCTTCAATATGGGAGGTTATGCATGGGAAAAAGCCGGACGAATCTGGTACGCTGTCTTAACTGACATTAATCTGGTGCAGAATGCTAAATTTGCAGATGTAAAAAATCTCACCATCATTCACGCTGAGAAAATATTTGGATTGAATAGTCCTGAAGTATTTGCTGTGAAACAGGGATGGCTTGAAGCAAAAGTTTAACATAAGCAATGATAATAAGACTCATAAGGACAGGCGGATTTATTCCGGTCACCAAGGTCTCTGAAACGAAAGTTGACTTTTCGGACCAGGAGCTGGCAAATCTGCTGGTAACTATAAAACATGATACTGCTGCTCCGAAGATTAAAGACGGCCAGTATTATGAACTTAATGTTGGAACTGACAGCACACCTATCGATCTGGAAAAAGTACCCGATAAATATAAGGACCTTTTCAATAAACTGAAGAGTGATCTTAAGATAATAAAGTAGCGATAATCGATCTTACAAACTTTCTTCAGTAAATGCCTGTTGTGTATTATTTCTCAGGATTGTGTTTCAGATCCTTTTCAGAAGTACCGATCTGCTGAAAAATACTTTTGGTTTTTTAATAATTTCAAATCCAATATTTTTCATGATCTTTTCTGAATCATCGAAATCACTTTTTGTAACATGGAACCTTGGCTCGACAATAAGTACTTGCCCATTGGATTTTACTAATGAATAAACTTCATGTAAAAATGCTGATTTATCAGGCACTTCATGAAGCATATAAAATACAAGTACAAAATCGAATGTTTTTTCCAAACCTATTTTATTATCAGGGCAATTATGAAATTCAATAATATTCTGAAGATCAGAACCTGAAACTTTTTTTCGGACAATATCCAGCATTCCTTCCTGCAAATCAGCAGCAGTCACCTTGCCGCTTTTGCCAACCATTCTGGCCAATTCCATTGTAAAGAAACCCGGACCGCATCCTAAATCAAGGATGGTCATTCCTGCTTTGACAAAAGGTTTTAAAATAGTATGCGGATTATGGACCAGCTTCCTTATTTTCAAATCCAATGCTCCTGCACTTTCAACACTACATACTTTATTTCTCTCGGGTAATTTCATTGCAATATTTTTTTCTAAACGAAAAGTATAATAATATCTGCCATGTTGATATTTAATTTCGGTAAAAACACTGTTTTTCCTGGCAAACTGCTTATTTACACTAGCAGGTTGAAGTCTGAAAGGATGCAGACAGACAATATATGGTGCTACTTTTTGTTCCCTCACTGGTGACGGATCAGATTAAATCACATATTAATATAAAATATATTTGAAAAATGTACTTTTGATTTTTATTGGGCCATATGTAACATGGATACTTCAAAAAAAATTGTAAAAATATATTTGGCATTAATACTATTAGTATTTTTTTCCGTAAATGTTGCAGCCCAGGATGACTATGAGATACAGGTTTATACTTCAGAAACTGCCCCCAAAGGTCACACTCTTTTTGAACTTCACAGCAATTATACTTTAATTGGAAATAAGCAATATTCAGACAATATTTTTCCATCAGACAAAATACTTCATGAAACATTGGAAATAACCCATGGTTTTTCTGATATTTTTGAATTGGGTGTTTATTTTTTCAATGCCATTGGCAGTAACGGAAGAAGCGGGTATGCCGGTTCGCATATCCGTCCGCGTATAAGGATTCCTGAATCATGGAACCTCCCGGTGGGTTTAAGTATCGGATCAGAAATTGGTTATCAGAGAATGGGATTCTTTAATAATCACTGGTTATTTGAGATTCACCCGATTATTGATAAACGATTAGGCAAGATCTTTCTTGCTGTAAATCCAACCTTTGACTGGAATGTTGACAGGTCAAATGATTTTGAATTTAATCCCTGTCTGATGGCCAGTTATAAAATAAACAAGAAAGCAGATCTTGGACTGGAATGGTACAGCGGTTATGGTCCTGTTCAAGGTTTCTTACCCTGGAATCAGGAACATCAGGTTCTGTTTGTTGCCACAAACATTGATTTCGGAAGCAACTGGGAATTTAATGCAGGTCTCGGTCGTGGCCTAAACCAGCAAACTGATCCGTGGATTATCAAATGTATAGTAGGCAGAAGTTTTGCTTTTTAATAAACCCAAAGTGATTGAGAATAAAGAAGGTATGGGAAAGTCGCGTATAGTTAATGGCACTGATATGATAAGTACAATTTGATAATTAAATTTTATTAACATCAGGGCATCCTGTTATATCCCTGTCAATTAAAGAAATAATAAGTTTGTGGTTGATAATTATAGATAATAATTAAGCTCAATTCAATTTCAACTCAATTATTAAACAGCTTAATCAGGGCCAATATTGCAGATTAAGTTAATTTCTGACCCATTATGAATGTACTTTTGATAGAGGACGAAGTGAATGTATCTGCTTTTATAAAGAAAGGGCTTGAGGAAGAATCATTTCATGTAGAAGTTGCTTTTGACGGATATACAGGTAAAAAATTAGCTATACAGGAGACATACGACATTATTATTTTAGATATAATTCTTCCTCAAATAAATGGATTGGAATTGTGCAGGATGCTCCGAGAGGAAAAAATTGAAACTCCGATTTTAATTCTCTCGGCTCTTGGTTCTACAGATAATATTGTGACCGGACTTAAAACAGGCGCTGACGATTATTTAATTAAACCTTTCAAATTTAAGGAGCTGCTTGCAAGAATTGATGCATTGATCAGAAGAACCCAGAACCGTACGATAAATCCGGTTTTTAATTTTGCAGGACTGGAATTAAATGATTTTAGCAAGGAAGTAAGGCGCAACGGGCAATTGATTAAACTGACAGCCAGAGAATTTTCTCTGCTTCAGTATTTTGTTAACAATTGCGGAATTGTAAAATCAAGGAGTCAGATTTTGGATTCGGTATGGGGAAATATGCATGAGAATAATTCGAATGTTGTTGATGTTTATGTCAATTACCTTCGGAATAAGATTGATAAGGATTTTTCTCCCAAGCTTATTCATACAATAACAGGAATGGGATATGTATTTAAAGAGGGCGAAAATGAAAATCAAGACTAAACTTTCGCTTCTGTTCACTTTTACCATAGCACTTTTTTTGATTGGTCTGAATCTTTTTATCTATTCAATCAGCAAATCCTTTGCATCAAGTGATTTTTTTTACAGGCTTCGGATGCGTACGTATGCTGCAGCAAATGTTTATCTTGAAGAGGATGAAGTGAGCAATAAAGTTTTTCAGGGATTTCAGAAAGTACTCCTGGAAAAACTACCCGGGGAAACAATAATGTTATATGATTCAATTAATCAGCCTGCTTTCATAAGGGATTCAGTGCCAACAGCTTTTCCAGTAACAGTTATAGAAAAAACCAGGAGAGAAAAAACATACAAAAGTAAAATTAGTGGTACTTATACTTACGGTATTTACTATCCTGACAATCAGGGGAATTTTGTAATTCTCGCTTCTGCAGCTGACAAAATAGGGGATGCCAAGTTGACCCAGCTTGGCAATGGTTTATTAATAAGCTTTTTCTTCAGCATTTTTATTCTGTTTTTTATTGGTCGGTTTTTTACGATGAGGATGCTTAAACCTGTAAATGATATTATTAACCACGTTAACAGCATCACCGATTCCAATCTCAACTTAAGATTAAGTGAAGGAAACGGGAAAGATGAGCTTGCCGAACTAGCCATTACATTTAATAATATGCTTGAACGCCTGCAAAAGGCATTTGAACTTCAACAAAATTTTGTCGCAAGCGCTTCACATGAATTAAGAACTCCACTTACTTCAATTATTGGGAATATTGAAGTCTTGCTTTCGAGGCACAGAAATGCAGATGAATACAAAATTGTCTTGCAGACTGTCCTGGAAGAAGCAGAGCGGTTACACAAATTAAGTGACGGGCTGTTAAACATTGCGCAGGCGAGTTCCGACATCAATAACATTAAAATGGAATATATCAGGATAGATGAATTGCTCGAAGAATCAAAAAATGCAGTGCAAAATCAGATGTCTGAAAGTAAAATGGATCTCTATTTTGAAAATATGCCGGTAAATTCAGATGATCTCCTGATTAAAGGCAACAAAAATCTTTTAATTATTGCATTTGAAAATTTATTGGAAAACGCGAATAAATTTTCTGAGAATAAAAATATAAAAATAGATCTTGCAAACTCTCCTGAATCAATTTGTGTGGCGATCACGGATACCGGTATCGGCATACCTGAAAAGGACCTCAACAATATATTTCAAACATTTTATCGTTCTGAGAATGCACGTTCTTACAGCGGTTCCGGAGTTGGCTTATCCCTATGCCATAAAATTTTTCAGCTCCATAATGGGGACCTTTCTGTCAAATCTGAATTAGGAATTGGAACTGTTGTCACTGTTGTGTTAAAGAAAGGTTAAATTTCCCCTGAACATCTCATTCTAATCATTTTCTAATCTCATTCTAATATTTCTATAATATCACAGATGTATGTTTGTGTCACATTATTGAAAATAGCTATAAACTTATGCTTCGAATACTTATTCTGTTATTCTCGTTTTGTTTCATTGAGGAAAATGTTGAGGCGCAAAAAGGAATTCAGGCAGATACACTTTTATTATCACTTCAGGATGCAGAAACCGCTTTTCTGAAAAATAATTTTGATCTGCTTGCCGCAAAGTATCAGATTGACGAAGCCGATGCAGCTGTAATTCAGGCAAAACTATGGGACAATCCTAATTTAAATATTGAACAGGGAGCATATAATAGCAATACTAATAAATGGTTTGACATTTCCAAATCAGGAGAGACTGCTGTCATTTTGCAGCAACTTATTTATCTTGCCGGGAAAAGAGACAAAAGGATAAATATTGAAAAAATCAATTCACAAATTGCTAGCTATCAGTTTTATGATTTAATGCGTGCCTTGCGTTATGAATTAAGAACTTCGTTTTTCGAGTTTTATTTTTTGCGGAAATCGCTTTCAGTTTATGACCGGGAACTTGCTGCATTGAAATTACTAGTCGATGCATATTCTATTGAGTATAAAAAAGGCAATATTCCATTTAAAGAGCTAGCACGGTTACAGGCGTTGCAATTTAATCTTGAAAACGAAAAGATTGATGTGCTTAAAAACCTCACTGAAAAGCAAAGTAATATTATATTGCTTACGGGGGATACGCTTTCGAGGCCAATAAAACCAATATTTAATATTTCCGCATTCGATAGTATAAATGCTGGCTCATACAGTCTCGGACAGTTATATGATTATGGTTTGTCTAACCGATACGACTTGAAAATCTCCGAAGCACAAATATTATCCGAGCAGATGAATCTATCGTTGCAAAAGGCAATGCGTATTCCTGATATGACTTTAGGTGCAAGATATGATAAGGCTGGGAGTTATGTTCGCAATTACAACTCTCTTTCAATAGGTTTTGACCTTCCGTTATGGAATCGCAACCAAGGCAATATAAAGATAGCTGAAAATAAAATTGAAGAAACCAAGACTCTTAAAAATCAGAAAGAACTTGAAGTGAAAAATGATATTAAAAAGGCATTTGTGCAGCTTCTGGAAACAGATAGGCTTTATAAATTATCATTGCAAAAATTTGACAGCAGCTATGATAATCTGTTTGATGGAATTACTTCTGCTTATCGGAACCATACTATTAATTTACTCGAATTTATTGATTATTACGAAACGTATAAGAACTCAAAAAACGAATACTATCATCTTCAAAATAACCGTCTTGATGCCATGGAGGACTTAAACATGGCCACAGGAACTATAATTATAAAATAACTTCCCATGAAACGAAGGAAAATTTTATTTGGCTCAGGTTTAATTGTTGCATTTTTATTAGTGAATTCATGCAAAAATCATGTTTCATTTAATGGCAATGCTGATCAAAAATTCTGTATTCCCGATTCGCTTATGAAAAACCTTACTTTCGATACGTTACATATGGAATCGGTTAATAGTGAACTTATTCTTTCCGGTAAAATTGCCTTCAATGAAGATAAAGTGTCAAGAATATTTCCAATGGTGAGTGGTCATGTCACCGAAGTAAAAGTTTCGCTGGGCGATTATGTTGAAAAAGACAAGGTACTTGCCGTAATAAGGAGTGCTGATATGGCAAATTATTTTAATGAGTACAAATCTTCTCAGTCAGAGCTCGCTATTGCTGAGAAAAATCTGGAGGTGACAGGCAGCATGAGAAGCAGCGGCGTAAGCTCAGAGAAAGATTACATGGTCGCTCAAAACGAATACCAGAAGGCTCTTGCTGAGTACAAAAAAATAAAAGAGGTTCTTGCAATTAATGGCAGTTCATTTCCTGCCAGCGATTCTACCGGCTCAGGATATGTGATTAAAGCACCAATAAGCGGATTTGTTGTTGAAAAGAATGTCACCGTTGGAATGGATCTTCGTCCTGATGCTAACGATAATCTTTTCACGATCAGCGACCTTAAAGAGCTTTGGGCAACAGCAAATGTTTATGAATCGGATATTTCAAAAATTAAGGTCGGTTCAGATGCAGAAGTTGTCACTTTAAGCTATCCCGATAAAAATTTTACCGGTAAGATTGAACGCATCTCCAACATTCTCGATCCGGAAACAAAGCTTATGAATGTAAAAATAGGTCTCAGAAATTCAGAATATGATCTTAAGCCCGGCATGTTTGCTCACATTGTTATTCGCTTTCCTGCCGATAAAAAAATGTTGGCTGTTAAAACCAATTCCATCATTTTTGATGATAACAAAAGTTACCTGTTGCATTTTCGCACCAAATGCGATATAACTGTTAAACAGGTAACAATACTAAAATCATTTAATGATATAAGTTTTATTGACGGCGATTCGTTGCACGAAGGCGACTTAACAGTAGACAGGAATAGTCTCTTCATTTATACCGCATTAAAAAATTTATAAAGCTTTCTTACATAAACTATTGTACAGTTGCCGGATATGAATAATTTAGTAAAAAATATTATTTCCTTCTCGCTTCGACACAAGCTTTTTATTTTTTTCATGACAGGAATTCTTGCAGTCGCGGGCATTTATTGTTTTATTAAAACGCCTATTGTTGCTTTTCCTGATTTTACCAACACACAAATCCAGATTATTACCCGTTGGCCCGGACGCAGTGCACAGGAGGTGGAACGGTTTGTCACGATCCCTGTCGAAATTGCCATGAACAGTGTTCAGAGAAAAACCAATCTCCGTTCACAATCATTATTCGGACTTTCAGTCGTTACATTAGTGTTTGAAGATAATGTGGAAGATATGTACGCCAGGCAACAGATAACAGGTTTGTTACCCTCAATTGATTTTCCTGAAGGTGCTGATTTTGAGCTTACACCACCTACCGGTCCAACAGATGAAATTTTTCGCTATACACTCTTTTCTAAACAGCACACGCCTTCCGAACTTCGAACTATTCAAGACTGGGTGATTGACCGAAATATTCGGACTGTTTCCGGCGTAGCAGATGTGGTTGCCTTTGGAGGTCCGATTAAAACATATGATGTTAATGTAAATCCGGAACTACTTTCACAGTATGACCTCACAGCGCTCGACGTATTTGATGCAATAAGCAAGAGTAATGTTAATGTAGGGGGCGATGTTATTGAAAAGTCGGCGCAGGCATTTGTTGTTCGCGGTATCGGTCTTATCAATAATATGGACGATATAAGAAACATCGTCATTAAAAATGTAAAAGGCACTTCCCTTCTGGTCAAAAATGTTGCCGATATAAAAGAATCAAACCAGCCGCGATTAGGCATGGTAGCCCGTGGCCACGAAACAGATGTTGTGGAAGGTATAGTGCTGATGAGAAAAGGTATTGATCCAAGTCCTGTTCTTAAAGCTCTGAAAGAAAAAGTTAAAGAGCTGAACGAAAAGATATTACCTTCAGGGGTAGAAGTTCAAACAGTCTACGACAGGCAAAATCTTATTAATTTTTGTTTGCATACTGTGTTTCACAACGTTCTGCTGGGTATTATTCTAGTTACTGCAGTAGTGCTAATTTTTATGCGCGACTGGCGGGCAACTCTTATAGTTTCACTAATTATTCCGCTCTCGCTTTTGTTTGCATTCATTATGCTTTATTTAAAAGGAATGTTTGCCAACCTAATTTCAATTGGCGCTATTGACTTTGGAATTTTAATTGATGGAGCTGTAGTGATGGTAGAAGGAGTATTTGTTGCTTTGGGATATTATGCAGCTGAGATTGGAATGGAAAAATTCAATAAGGTTGCCAAACTTGGTCTCATTAGACGTACCGGTGTGGACATGGGTAAAGCAATATTGTTTTCAAAATTAATCATCATCACCGCGCTTATCCCTATTTTTTCTTTTGAAAAAGTGGAAGGAAAATTATTTTCTCCGCTTGCTTACACACTTGGATTTGCCTTGCTGGGAGCGTTATTTTTTACACTCACTTTCGTTCCGGCACTTACCAGCAGTTTGCTTCATAAAAATGTCGTTGAAAAGCATAATCCGCTTGTTTCCGGGATGATGAAATATTATGAAAGACTATTTAACTGGGTGATGGGGCACAAAAAACTCAGTTTCAGTATTGCAATGTTAGTCCTTGGTCTTACCTTTTTTTCTGCCAGGTTCCTGGGTACGGAATTTATTCCACACATGAATGAAGGTGCCCTTTGGGTAGAAGGCAGTGCCCCGATGAGTATTTCTTTGCCACAAGCTAAAATACTTGCAGACAGCATGCGATATGATCTTTTAAGGTTTCCTGAAGTACATGAAGTAGTGTCACAGATTGGACGGCCAGATGACGGTACTGATCCCAAAGGATTTTATGATATTGAATGCCTTGTTGATCTTTACCCTAAGGAAAAATGGAAATCACACCTTACAAAGGACGAGTTGATTGATAGAATGCAGCAACGGTTGGACTCAAAATATGTCGGAGCCGTCTGGAGTTTTTCACAACCTATTATTGACAATGTAAATGAGGCAGTTGCAGGAATTAATGTAAACCAGGCTGTAAAAGTATTTGGTGAAAATCTGGATACCATCTCTAAAATTGCGAAGCAGGTGTGCGAAAAAATTGACCCTATTCGCGGTATGGAAGATGTGGGTGTTCTGAAAAATCTGGGGCAGCCGGAGCTTCAAATTAAATTAGACAGAGAAAAGATGGCTGCATATGGCATTTCAGCTGCTGAAGCAAATGCTGTCATCGAGCTTGCCATAGGAGGGAAAGCTGCATCTCAATTATATGAAGGCGAAAAAAAATTCGATATTCGGGTGCGCTATCAGTATCCTTTCAGAAAATCAGAAACTGAAATCGGAGAATTGATGATTCCTACTGCTTCAGGTGAAAAAATCCCACTCAAAGAAATAGCAGATATCCTGCTGGGCAGCGGTCCCTCATTCATTTATCGTGACAATAATAAACGCTTTACAGCTGTAGCATTTGCAGTGCGAGGAAGAGATCTGGGAAGTACAGTTATCGAAGGGCAAAAAAAACTATCAGAAGCCATTAAATTACCGAAAGGATATACAATTCAGTGGAGCGGTGATTATGAAAGCGAGATAAGGGCCATGACCAGGCTATCTATTGTAGTTCCGATAAGCCTTATAATCATATTTGTTATTTTACTGGTTCTATTCCGTAAAATTAAAGATGTTTTACTCGTACTTATGAATGTTCCGTTTGCACTTGTGGGCGGCATATTAGCGCTGCTCATAAGCAGAACAAACTTTAATATTGCTGCAGGAATTGGATTTATTGCTTTATTCGGTATCTGTATTCAGAACGGTGTGATTATCATTTCGGTATTCAAACAGAACCTCGCAAAACGGATGCCGCTTAATATTGCTTTGAAGAGTGGTGTTATGAGCCGCGTACGCCCTGTTGTAATGACAGCACTCATGGCTATTTTCGGACTGCTGCCTGCAGCAATTTCAACAGGTATTGGATCTGAAACTCAAAAACCGCTTGCTATCGTTATTGTTGGCGGACTAATAAGTGCAACGCTGCTTACATTATTGATTTTCCCGGTTATAGTTCACAGGATGTATATAGATAAAGATGTACATGAACTATAAGGTACAATTAATTAAACGGACAATTTTTATTGGCTGATTGGATTTTCTCTGTGGCTCTTTGTTTCTCCTCAGTGTACCTTTGTGAAACTAAAATTCTTTGCGGCCTCTTTCGTTTCCTTTTTATGTTTTGCGGGCAATGGATTTTAACTTTCTTTCTATTTCATCCCGAAAATCAATGGAAATCCAAATACCACAATTATGGTCCAAATGATATAAAAAGGCAGGTACTTTGCGACAGTAAGCTCCACTTTTTCAAGATCAGCCTTCCTGAAATTTATTTTATACAAATCAACCATAATCAAAATCAGGTTAATAAAAATCAGAATGTTAGAACCCAGAATCGCAAGTCTGTTCGGTGTTAATCCGTACTCACCAAGCCTGTAGAAAATAGCTGACAGGGCTATCAGGTTCACGATGAGAGTGACAATAGAAAGGATAAATAAAACAATTTCGCTGAATCGCTGTTTCCCATAAACTGAAGATTCTGAAACCGAAAAAACAATGATCGCCATAACACCAATGAGCATAATATTAAAAGTCAATAAAAATTCTCTGTCACTGTATGGATCTTTTCCTGATACAATAATAGCAACCAGATAGATTATTAAAGTAATCAGCACCAGCGGGCTGAAGATATTTGCTATTATCGGTGCAATCTTATTTGTAACCAAAGCTGAATTTTTCAGAATAAATGTTGTGACAATAGGAGCGGAGACTAAGCCTATAAGTATGATATAATGACTGTAAAACCTCTCGATATTTATACCAATTGCCATGAATAATCCGTAAGTGATTCCTGTTAATAATCCTCCTGAGATCAGGATCAGAGCCCCCATAATTGCCAGATCACCATTATGACTGATATATCTGATTCTTTTACCATAATTCTTAAACTCAAAGTCAATAAAAACCAAACCGTAAACACACCACATCAGAATAGGCATATGAATGTACGCCAGGTTAATTGAGGCGCTATGCCTGAAACCAGGCAAAAGGTTGATATAAATTATTGAGACCAGAAATATTAACATGGTTGTAACAATGTTCTTTCTGCTGATATTTCTGTTAACTGAGAAGGCATAAATTGTGAGGCCCAGAAAAACAATTATTCCGGCATTTTTCTCATAAAAAGGGAATTCAATTAAGTTAATTTTAAAAATATCCGGAATTTTGATCAGAAACCCGGCCAGAAGACATACGGAAATCAGCACGAGAATTTCCGTTCCGTAATTCTGTTTTGCTTTGGAAGGAGTTTTATCAAAATCCAACCTGATTTTCCAGAATTTTGCCATTTCGGTTTTTTCTATCTCAGAATAGATATTTCTGAAACCTGACTCAAAAGACTTTTTATCTTCACGATATAGCTTTTCAAGTTTTTCAGGATCGTTGATGAATTCCTTTATTTTTTCAGTCATGGCATGCTGTTCTATATGACTACTCTTCAGTTAGAATTAGTATCAGCTCAGAATCAGTTTTTTGTTACAAGCATTTTAATAGTGACATCCTTTGACGTTGTTGTCCCTCCGCTTATTGGATTTACATCTACTACTTTGAAAGTATAATCTGCTATTTGTATAGGATTCCTGCTTGTATTTCTCAGATACATTGTAGTATCGGTCTCAGTATTTGAATGAAATATATTAATATACAAATAAACGTCACCAGCCCAAAAACACATCGCACCTTCAGGGCATCTGGAATCATTAATACTGTTGATTGAAAAGGATAGATCATGTGTTACCTGGTATGAATTCCCAATACTGCAATCAAGCTCTTTCCAAAGTCCTTTTTTTTCACAACCGGAAGATATAAGAAAAAATCCAAGTAAGAAGTAAATAGTTTTCGTTTTCATATGAGGTTTTGGAATTAGTCTCAAATATCATACCAATTGTTTTGTAGCAGGTCATCATAGAATTCTTGTGTTAACATCCTGAGTGCCAGTGTCTTCTGTTAGTAATTTGTACAAACATTTGCCTATATGGAAGTTTCATCCTGTTGTACAATCTTTTTAGCACTCTACTGATTGTTTATTCCGGCAATGCCCAGAAAAATGAGGGATTATTAGTTTTATAATTGATAATTGTTATTCCCTTGTAGGGTAAGCTTATTGTTTTTTGAGGTAACTGATTATATGCATTCAATGAAAGTAGCTCTACATAATCAATCATTTTCACATTATTCCATGTTTCATTGTCATATTTGCTTTCCAGGGGGCACTCGATCCGAAACAAATTTTTTGCCATATATTGATATAGATATTCTTGTTTTGTCTTTGATTCTTTGTGATTCCAGTTTGCATCGGGATTTAAAATCATTGGTTTATCGTGAATTAACCTGTCCCTGACTTCATCAACACTTAATAATTCACCTTTTTCATTCATCACATAAGCATAATTTGTGGGATCGATCCAAAGCCATTTTTTTAAGTCTTTCGCGTATACCATATTAATTACGTGACAATCGGTAAAAACTGAATCTTTCGGTCTGCATGTAACAATCCTTGACGGAATTCCTATAGACAGATAACACTCATTCAAAACAGTCGCCATTCCTCTGCAATTAAGCCCCCTGTTGTCTCTTTTGCATTCAGCAATCATGCTCATTGCATTTTTAATAACCGGATTCTCATGATTGCCATCATGAGGAATCAGATTATGAACCCAAAGTAAAAGATTGAGAATCTTTGAAACTTCATTGCCTTCTCCAGCAATTGAATCTAATTTAAATCCTTTTCGTAATACAACCAGGTTAGAGTCATTCATTGACTGATATGTAAATTTTGGTATAAATCGGTTGTCGTTAATATTATATTTGTCGGCAGTCTTTAATATCTCCAAATAACCGGGCTTATAAAGAATTTCAGTCAGGGCTTTTACGGAATCATTTAATAATATAATAAAGTCGAACTTTGTTGTTGGAGTTACTTTTACTGAAATGGAATCCCGATCGGTATAAAATATTACTTTCCTGCCTTTTGAGGATGTAATGTAGATGTCTGGTTTTGCTTCAGGTGTGATTTTCCAGTAGCTTTTCAAAAAATTATCACCGTCTCTGACGTCTGCAATCTTTGATGTTGCTTTAACGACCGGTAATTTCTCCTGAGCTGAAAGTATGTTTACAAACAAAACAAAAGCAATTGTATAAATTATTTTAAGTTTCATAATATTCCTTGTTTTGAGGATTATAATTGAATAAAATTTTTAAGGTAAAAATTTGTCTTTAGTCAGTAGTTATAGTTAATGAAGAAGCTCTTACCAGGTTTATTTCGTTTTCACATCAGGACACATCTGACTTTCATAAAGATATGATATATAATGTAAATCAGGAGGCAGACCTTAAAACTTACGATATTAAAGTTCTCATGGTGCTCTGGTGAGGATTGCTTTTAGTCATTTATTTTCCGATTGACTGGCTCTTGCTATCGCTCTCCACATCTACTTTATGATCAAGCTTTTTAACGTTCTTCCCTTTATTGAATTTATAGGAATACATAAACTGGATATAGTTAGAAACATTAAACCCGATAGTATTAGTGGAACTATAAGCGGGAGTCTGAGTTTCGGTCTTACTGAATTTAATATCATTTGAAAAGGGCAGCAGCCAGAATACACCAAAACTATGGTCCTTTATCTGTTGCTGAACACCAAGACCATAAAATGGAATGCTGTATGTTTTGCTCTGGGCAGTCACATTTACTCCATTATAACTCAGAAAAACATATGCGGTTGTTTTCTTGTTTTTGGCAAGCGTGGCAAATGCATAGCTGGTTATGCTGTATGAGAAATAATCCACGGCTGGAATGACAACCGATTGACCTGTGTACTCATTATAATGACCATTATAGATCCGTGCATTGATATTTATATACCACAGCATGGCATTAACGCCACCACCTGTTTCATAGCCGGTGAGAAGGTTATAAGGTTTGGTAATTGTTGCTAAACTATTAGTCACCGGCGAGTTAATAACCTGATATTCTCTGCCAACTTTATTGGAAAAATATTCCTGGTAAATATATGGGGAAAAATAATTACTTCCGAAGTTCCAGGTATATGTAAGCTGTAATCGGTCGCGATAATCAGGTTTAAGGTTTGGATTCCCCTGGGTAATATTATAATACTGGTCAATTTTATAATATGGATCCATGTCATAAATACCGGGGCGGTTAATTCTCCTGTTATAAGTGAATTTTAAATTATGCGACGCTGAAAATTTATACTGAAGATTGACAGATGGTAAAAAGCATGAATATTTTGGCTGGGTTACCGAATCAGCCTTGATATGGCTGTTTTCGACCCTAAGCATTGCCTGAAATCCGATTTTTTTCAAGTTATAGGTAAATCCGCCATATACAGAATTACGAAATTCATTATATTTAAAGAGATTGCCTGATTCCTGGTTATCAATAATAAAATCATAGCTCAACCACTGGTAATATAATTGATAACCCGTTTCTATTTTTGCAGACAACCCGATCGGTTGCACATAATTCAATTTGACCGAAAAGTAGTTTCGTTCGTTGAGATTATCTTCTACCCGGTCATATGTACTAAGCGCCGAATCGCTGTTATAAGTATACCGTTTATTGGTAAAATCATTTTCCTCATTTGATTTAAACCTGTAGTAATTGGCCTCAGCTGTGAATTCCTGAATTGCCTTTGAAAAAGTCTTTTTGTAAAACAGCGATGCTGAAGTTTCTTTGCTTTTTAGAAGATCATCTGTTACTGATGAGATGGTATTCAGGGGATTATTGTTTTTATAAAGGTAGGTTTCACCCGATACATCTACATCCTGATAAATGGGTTTGTAACTGATATTAAAACTCAGGTTGTTTTTATCGTTCATATAATAATCGAATCCCGTGTTTACTGATGAGTTTGTCACTTTTAATCCGCCATTTCCTGATCCGCTGGCTGTAGAATCGATCAGGCTAAAATGGTTGTCATTCCACGAACTTATTTTTAGTTGCTGTGAAAAAGTGAAAGCTGTTATATAGAAGGTTATTTTGCCCAGCGAATAGTCGAGACTGCCTGTTAATGAAGTGGTTGGTTTATTAAAAGGTTTTATGTTGATGCCTGCATTACCATTGATTCCATACCTTGCTTCTTTCTTCAGAATGATATTAATAACCCCGTCGATGTTTCCTTCATATTTACCTGAAGGGTTGCTGACAATTTCAATGCTTTCTATATCAGAGGGAAGAAGTTTTGCAAGAAACTCCCTGTCGCGTTGCCTTCCATCTACCTGGATTATAAAATTGCTGCTGCCATTGAGTGTTATATTGTTCTGAAAATCGACATTAACCTGAGGAATTTTCTTAAGGATATCGTACCCGTTAGTTGATGTTTTGGCTATAACGGCTGGTATGGCATATACAGTCCGATCTACCATCTCTTTGCCTTTCATGCGCTCAGCAACGACAGTCACTTCGCTTAAACTTGCAGTAGCTTCGGCCAAATAAATTGTATCAACAGCAATTTCGCCCTGTCCGGCAGCGATATTGACTTTTTTCCCATTTGGTCTGTAACCAACGAAACTTGCCTTTATAAAATAATTGCCAGGTTTTACCTTTTCAAACAGATAACCACCGTCTGTTAATGTTATGACTCCGGTCACAATATTTGAATCAGGCAACTGCACAAGTGCGACCGTAGCGAATTGCACAGCCGATTTGTCTTTCTCAAGACATACTTTTCCTTTTATATTCTGAGCCTGGGCAGTCAGGGAAATAATCAGAAGCAAGAAGAAGATATATTTTCTCATATTATTTTTTATGTATAAATTCACTGCAAAGCAATGACTCTCGATTCCCCGCTAATATCCATTGGCATCTGCATACTATATCCGGGACCGGTAATCCCCAGATTACCTGAAATATGAGTTTTAGCCTTATTTTCAACTACCAGACCGGTTCGTGTATCAATCACCATGCTTGATTTACTCAATCCATTCAGGTCGTCATAAGTTATTTTGGCACCTCCGGCTTCCATAGGAGCAGCATTCTGGGCTGCTTTAATATTTGATTCGGCGGTTATATCTGCTGTATTTCCGCTTACTCCATTCAAATGATAATTGGTTATTATATTGAGTGACATGCCTCCTGAATTAGTATTGAGAGTAATTTTCCAGTTTTCTCCCTTAGTTACCTGTTTGCCTGGTAAATTGTAGGTAAACACTTCAACCATGGTTTTCAATGCATTGTCGCTGACCATATTTTTTATTTGTGCTTTTACACCTGAAGCCATCGGACCGGTAAGGGTAATAGAACTTGTATCCTTCATAATCACATCGGACAGCATTTTTGAATTTATAATTTCAAGCACTTTGCCGGTAAAATCAAGCTTGATATAAAGGGCATTCTTACTTAACCGATTCATGATACTCGATAATACATCTGAAGCTTCTGATGACTTTATATTACCTTCGCTGACTGAACTTACAATTGTCGTTTTTCCCATAGCATTGTTATTGTAAACAATTGAGTCAAAACGTACTTCAGCGATCATAAAATCGGTGGTAGCGTCCACCATTTTTATAGAAACAGTATTATTGGTTTTGGTCTCAGTCGTTTGTTGATTCCCGTTTATTGTTTGTGAAACCGTCTGTTCAGAAGCGGAACTAAACCGGTAAACTTTGTTTTTCTCAAGATTCAATTTAAGAATGACGCCGTTTTGAGCCATGATCGACATACAAAACAGAGCAATGATGCATAATAACAGGATCTTTTTCATCAGATTAGATTTAAATGGTTTAATGAAAGATTCGCTAAAATATAACTGTGCAGGTCTTCTGAAAATACTTTATCGGTGAATGGATGAATTTTACAGGTGAATGACAGATTTGGCTAAGCAATTACATATGCTACAGGGATCAGGAATCAGGGATCAGGAATCTACTTCCAGAACATCAAGACCGCAAGACAAAATTATGGCTTTAAGACCTTTATCACCAGCGAATTAATATTCTGGCTGTCTTTTGAGGTATATACCACCGATCCCTTACTAACATCAAGAACATAGGTAAACCCGTTTTCAGCAGCAACTTTATCAATTGCTCTTAGTATTTTGTTCAGTATAGGTTGTATAAGATCAGAATTTCTTTTTTGCAGGTTGGCAGAAGCATTCTGCTCAAATTCCTGTAATCTTTTCTCTTTATCGAGCAGTTCAGTTTCCTTGTTTTTTTTAACAAATTCTGTGAATGTTGATTGTCCCTTTTCGTAGTCATCAAGCATCTTGTTGTAAACAGCAGTCATCTCATCGTAGGTTGACTGCATCTCTTTTGTCTCTTTATCTATAATGGCTGCAGCACTGTCTCTCGCTGGCAAAGCAGCAAGAATTTCAGCTATATCCACATGTCCGATTTTTAAAGCAGCTTGTGAGAAGGAGTTCATGGAGATAAGAATTAATCCGGCTCCAAAAAAGGTCGTCATTAGTTTTTTCATTGTGTTGTCTATTGCTTAGTAATAGGTTACGACTGACATAATTTGTTATATAAATGTTGACAAAACAGCGGGTCAGGAGGCAATCAGTCTGTAACAAAACTAAGACTGATAATCCTTTAACAGGGTTAATTTAAAGTTAAATGTCTCTTAATGAGTAGTTAAAAAGACGTCAAGACACCAAGACTTCTTTTCCTACTTTCCTCCGGGCTGGACCAATTTTATATATCTGTTGTAGTAATTCTCCAGTTTATTGGTTAACTCATCCGCAAATTCGGTTTTTCCGCCAGCCTTGCATGCATCGGCAGCCTGAGAAGTAAACTGAATTGCAGATTGCACTTCGTAGCCTGCTGAAGCAATGATATCAGGTTTCTGTTTCAGGTAATAATCGAGCTTCTCAAAATAATAGCTGCTGAGGTTTTTCGTCAGTTCGGTTGCCTTATCTATTGCTCCTGCATTAACATAAGCTTCAATAATATCCGGAACATACATGTCGTAGGAAATTTTTTCAATCGGGAAAGTTGTCATACAATAATCAAGGACACTTAACGCTTTTTCATTTTTTCCTTCAGAAGAGAGAGCATTTGCAAGTTTTGCATAATTATATCTTGCCTTAATAACCAGCAGGTTTCTTTTATGATTGTAATCTATATTAACGCCCTTCTCTTTTGCTCCTCCCCATACGAATTTGTTTATCAGGTTATTATAAAGAATATCGGTATCGATCCGGCCATATTTCAGCCAGCTTTTATTCTCCGACTTTATCGGTACGAGCCTGTACGCCAATCCTTCAAGCTGAAAATACTCTTCAAGGCCCATGGCATCTTCATGGTACCCGGTGACAAAGTAAATAGGACGTTTCCAGTCATTATGGGCCAGTATATCAAGCACTATCATTGAACTTTTCAATATAACACTGCCTTTCAGCTTGATGTCAATGTACGGAACTATCTTATCAGCATCAGATGGTTTTACAGCACCTGAGGCGATCACCTTAGCGGCATCGACTGGAATCCTTATTGTCCGGGAAGGAATATTATCAATAGATTCGGTTTCAGAAATCTGCACCTTTGTCGCTTTATTATCGCTTTTTATCCACTCAATCACTGTTGAAATATCCACGGGGTCCTTGCTTTTTTCAACAATATATACCTGGTTATTCACACCGTCGTAGTATTTTTTCTCCGGAAGAGTTATCGGCAAAGGATCAGATTCATGTGATTTATCTTTCATCTCGTCAATATACCAGTCGGTATTTAAAAGCATCAGATTGCAAATCCGCACATCGGTTCTTTTTCCTTCAACTTCCTGAGCATACCAGAGCGGGAAAGTGTCGTTATCTCCGTTGGTAAAGAGTATTGCATCAGGAGCGCATGAATTAAGGTAGTTAAATGCAACATCCCTTGTGAGATACCTGCCGGAACGATCGTGATCATCCCAGTTCTGGGAAACCATAATCAGAGGGACAGCTAAGAAACAGATCAATCCTGCTGCGGGGGCTGCGATTTTTTCTTTTACCAGCCTGGCTAGCTGGTCAAACAGAGAAAGAACACCGATTCCAATCCAGATTGCAAAAAAGTAAAATGACCCGGCATAAGCATAATCGCGTTCGCGTGGCTGATCGGGATACTGGTTGAGGTACAGAACAATAGCAAGTCCCGTCATGAAAAACAGCAGCAAAACGACCCACCAGTTTTTATTGTCATTCTTAAAATGATAAAACAAGCCTATTATTCCAAGTAAAAGAGGTAACATGTAATATACATGTCGTGACGGATCCTTTTTCATATCAGGAGGCATGTCTGATGTTCCTACGCGCGGTTCATCAAGAAACTTAATGCCCGAGATCCAGTTACCGTTTACAGATCCTCCGGTTCCCTGGGTATCATTCTGTCTTCCTGAAAAGTTCCATAAGAAATACCTTATGTACATATATCCTATCTGGTAATCAAACATGAATCGCAAATTCTCAGCAAATGTCGGTTTACGAATAGTTTTGGTCTTCCCAGACTCATCAGTGACCTGAACCGGTATTCCTTTCATTTTGGACCACGACTGGTATTCCTGCGGATGATCACCCTCTGCGCTCCACATCCTTGGAAAAAGAGTAATAAACCGCGGATCATATTCGATCTCGATATCATGACTGGTTACTTCATATTTTCCGTTCACAGCATTATATCTTGGTTTCCCGTCTTTTGATCCAATTCTGGGAGCATTAAAAGACTGGCCTTTAAACAATGGCCTGTCTCCGTACTGTTCGCGATTCAGAAAATACAGGAGATTAAAAGGATCACTCGGATTATTTTCGTTCAGGGGAGGATTTGCAGAAGCCCTTATCACCACAATTGCGTTTGAAGAAAATCCTAACAATATGACCATAACAATGGTGAGAGCCGTATTCAATATTACCTTATTCTTCCCTGAAATAAACCATACGGAAACAGCTAACAAAACTATCATAATCAGATTGAATATGACTGATTCGGATAATAACCAGATCCCGCTCAGGAAAAATGCACCAAATGACAGAACAGCGGTTTTTTTCAGGTTTGAACCATCAATAGTTGATTTTATTGCAAGAATGAAAAATACTATAATAAGAGCCATATGACAAAGTAATCCACTTAATATAGGAAGTCCTAAAGTATTAACGAAGAAGAGGTCAAATTTTGAAGCAATTGTTACAACTCCGGGTCTGACACCATACATAAGCAGGGCAAGAATCAGGATAGAGCTCGCAATGGCATAGAAAAAGCCTTTCCACGAAAACTCAAATTTTCTGAAATAATACACGAGACCTATGGCAGGTATTGTGAGCAGGTTAAGAAGATGAACCTCTATGGCAAGTCCAACCAGGAATGCTATGAGGATAATCCACCTGTCGGCATATTTTTCATCAGCAACGTTCTCCCATTTGAGAATGGCCCAGAAAACAAGAGCTGTGAAGAACCCTGAAGATGCAAATACTATTGCCTCGACGGCAGAAAACCAGAAGGAATCTGAAAAGCAATATGCCATTGAGCCTACAATACCGGCTGCCATTACGGCCATAATTCTTCCACTGGTATATTGATTCTCATCTTTTATCATCATTTTTTTTGCAAGATGAGTTATGCTCCAGAAGAGAAAGAGAACCGCAAAAGCGCTTGCAAGTGCCGACATTGAGTTCACCATGGCAGCAACTTTTGAAACATTACCTCCGACGAACAGGGTAAAAAACCTGGCCATTATCATGAATACGGGGTTTCCGGGGGGATGACCGACTTCAAGCCTGAATGCAGAAGAAATAAACTCGCTGCAGTCCCAAAGACTTGTTGTAGGTTCAATTGTAGATAAGTAGGTAAAGGCTGCGGCAGCAAAAACAACCCACCCTGTAACATTATTTACCAATCGGTAGTTCTTCTCTCTCATTTGGATATCTTAGGAATATAGTTAAATCAATTAATGTAATAATGGAACAAAACTAATGATTTTTTCGAACAGAATCAGAGCAAAAAAATATCGGCGGCAGGTTATTCTGCTTATATATATATTGAATTTCTTCGTTTCCCCTGCCTCCCGGGGAGCGAAGAAAATCAATTGGCACTCCATAGGGATAGGGTAAATATATTGATTTTCAAGCGATTTTTGAGATTATACTAATGGTTCCCGGTACTCATATTATATAGTATTGGTGCAAATCAGAGCAGGGTAAAAAGCCTTATATTCAGATAAATGTTTTAAGAAATATTTAACTATTTAAATTTTAAATCACGGGACGGGTTATCTATTTTCACCCTGTATATTATAAGAAGTTCATTAAAATATTTTCATATGGATATTGTTATTGAGAATCTTACAAAAAGATACGGGAGTCAGAAAGCAGTTGACAATATATCGCTTAAAGTCGCTACCGGCGAGATCCTTGGTTTTCTTGGCCCTAACGGAGCAGGGAAAACTACTACATTGAAAATTATCACAAGTTTTATAGCAGCTGATGAGGGCAAAGTTTATATAGGCGGTAAATTGCTTTCCGATAATTATAATGAGCTTAAAAAACACATCGGTTACTTATCCGAAAATAATCCTTTGTACCAGGATATGCCTGTAATCGATTTTTTGAATTTCTGTGCAAAAATTCAGGGAATTGAAACAAGCAGGATCCACAATCGGGTAAATGAAATGATACGAATAACCGGTCTTAAAAGAGAACAGCATAAAAAAATCGGAGAATTGTCAAAAGGTTATCAGCAGCGCGTTGGATTGGCCCAGGCTATAATTCATGATCCGGAAATTTTATTGCTCGATGAGCCTACTTCGGGCCTTGATCCCAATCAGATTGTGGAAATCAGAAAACTGATCCGTGAACTGGGGAGTGAGAAAACTGTTATTCTCAGCACTCATATTCTTCCTGAAGTTGAGGCCACATGTGACAGAATTTTTATTATCAATAAAGGAAAGATTGTTGCTGACGGTACTGCCGAATCGTTGAGAAATCAGTCGCGGAGTTCGGATCTTATTAAAGTGAAAATAGAGGATGGTGAACCCGATCAGATATATAATTCTATTAAGTCGCTGCCGTCAGTGTCAATTGTTGAACTTGCCGACCGGAAGTTGAACCGATTCGATATTCACTGCGCCGATAAAAACGTAAAACGTGAAATATTCAGGCTTTGCGTCGAACATAATTGGGTGCTTACGGAAATGATACCATTTGAGACAAAACTGGAAGACATCTTCCATGACCTTACAATGAATTAATATTTTATTATTATGAAAACAACATGGATAATTGCAAAACGGGAATTAAGCTCATTTTTTGATTCGCTGATAGCATTCATTATTATAATACTATTTCTTGGTTTCAGCGGTTTTTTTACCTGGATATCAGGTGCGGACATTTTTATGACAGGGCAGGCAAGCCTTCAATCGTTTTTCTCAATCGCATACTGGACTTTGTTCTTTTTTATTCCTTCCTTAACAATGCGTTTAATTGCTGAAGAAAAGAAAACCGGCACAATTGAGATGCTGCTTACAAAAGCCGTATCAGACAGACAGGTAATTCTTGGTAAATACCTGGCAACACTTATTTTAATAATAATTGCCCTTCTCTTTACCCTGCCATGGGTAATCACTATTTCGAGACTTGGCAATATCGATACAGGGGGAGTCATTTGCGGTTATCTCGCATTGATTCTTATGAGCGCTGCTTATACAAGCATTGGCATGTTTGCAAGCAGCATAACCAGCAACCAGATAGTAGCTTTTCTGTCAGCCTTATTTATTGGATTATTCTTTCATTTTATTTTTGGTGTAATTGCCGGAGACATGAAAGGAATTTTAGGACAGTTAATCAACTCACTTAGCGTCAATGTTCATTTTGAAAGCCTCTCACGGGGGGTGGTCGACTCTAAAGACCTGATCTATTTCGGATCTATAATATTCCTGGGGTTATTCCTTACCGAGGTTTCGCTTTCAAAACGTAACGCCTTTAAATAAAGACCTGAAAATTTGAAGATAACATGATGAAATCAGCAAAAATATCGACAACAATAATTCTTGTAGTAATTATTATAATCATAGTTAATATTCTCGGTGAAAACTATAAGTTCAGACTTGATCTTACCGAAGGTAAAGAATATACCCTGAGTAAAGCAACAAGAGATATCCTGAAAAACCTCGATAAACCTGTTACAATAACGGCTTACTTTTCCAAAAACCTCCCTGCCAACCTCGGAAACTTAACGGGCGACCTGAGAGACATGCTTATAGAATATGGCGAAAGATCAAAAGGAATGGTAGTGTACAAGTTCGTAAATCCTGGAGAAAACAGTGATCTGGAAAATGAAGCAGTACAGAATGGCGTCCGGCCCATAATGATCAATGTCAGGGAAAAGGATCAGGTTAAACAGCAGAAAGCATTTATGGGAGCAGTTATCACAATGGGAAAGGAGAAAGAAAAAATTCCTTTTCTCCAACCCGGTTCCGGATTGGAGTATGCATTATCGACAGCTATTAAAAAACTTTCAGTGGCTGATAAACCGTCTATTGCCCTCATTCAGGGTCACGGCGAACCTTACATAAGTGATATCACAAAGGTTTTTACTGAATTAAGCGTTCTTTACAACGTACAGACGCTTAAACTAACCGACACCACTGTGATATCCGATAAGTTTAAGACGATCGTGATAATCAGGCCGAAAGATACTATCCCGGCCTCACACCTGGCCGTTATAGATAAGTACCTTGCAAGAGGAGGAAATCTATTCCTGGCAGTGAACAGGGTGGCAGGAAACTTCACAAATGCTTCCGGGATACAGGTTAGTGTCGGACTGGAGGAGTGGTTAAGAAGAAAAGGAATTACAATATCCGACAATTTTATTATCGATGCAAGTTGCGGATATGTTACGATCCAGCAACAGCAGGGAAATTTCACAATGAACAGCCAGATACAGTTTCCATACCTGCCTCTGATACACAAGTTTGCCGATAATCCTATTACCAAAGGCCTGGAATCTGTAAGTTTACAATTTGCCAGTCCGATAACATTTTCAGGAGACAGCTCGATAAAATTCACTCCCATAGCTTTTACATCAGAAAAATCAGGAATTTTAAAAGCTCCATTATATTTTGACGTTCAGAAAAAATGGCAGGAAAGTGATTTTCAAATGAGTTCGCTGGTGGTAGCCTGTATTGTGGAAGGAAAGTTATCAGGCAATGCTAAGTCAAGTATTGTTCTTGTTTCAAATGGCGACTTTGCTATTGGAAATCCCCGGGAAGGAAATCAATTGCCTCCGGATAATGTCAGTCTTCTCGTAAACTCCGTTGACTGGTTATCGGACGATACCGGATTAATCGATCTGAGAACCAAGGGAATTACATCGCGTCCCTTAAAGCATCTTGACGACAGCACGAAAGCGCTATTAAAATGGTTTAATTTTCTTGCGCCTGTTATTCTGATAATAGTTTACGGATTGATGAGAATGCAAATGAACCACAGAAAACGTATTAACAGAATGGAGGTAATCAATGAGTAACAGGTTCAACAACAGGCGACTGCTAATCGTACTTTCAGTACTGGCAGCTATATTGATTTTGACGATGGTCTTAAAAATCCCGAAAGAAAGGGCAACTTTTATAAGCAGGGTTGCTTCTTTCGATACTGCATCCGTTACCAGGATCATATTAAATAACAGGATCAGCAATGGTAATACAGTTGAATTTGACAGAACAAATGGCAAATGGACAGTAAAACAAGGCAAAATTGAATCTGCAACACAGGAAGGTGCAGTTGAGAATCTTTTCAGCGAAGTACTTAATATCAAGCCTCAAAGCCTTGCATCAATTGATAAATCAAGATGGAAAGAATTCGACCTGACAGATAGTCTGGCAACACGTATTAAGTTTTTGAACAGCAGTGGGAAGGTACTTGCCGATATTATGATTGGAAAGCTCGATCTTAAGCAGTCGGACAAGCCTATTGGAGGATATAGCGGAAACAACGTACAGATTACATCCTATGTCAGGCCATATAATAGTAATGAAGTCTATGCCGTTGACGGCTTACTTCAGTTTTCATTCAACATAAAGTTTGATGACTGGAGGGATAAGACTTTTATACGAACCGTGAAAAATGATATAACAGATATCAGGTTCATTTATCCGGCCGACAGTAGTTATACTCTGAGCAGGAAAGATTCAATATGGTATGCCGGCACCGGGAAAGCTGATTCATCCGGTATTGCAGAATATCTTAACTCGCTTGCTTTGATGAATGGTCAGGAGATTAAAGATGGTTTTAAACCGGCTTCAGCACCGGTTTACCAGTTGCTTATTGAAGGGAAAAACTCATTAAAATTATCAGTAAATTGTTATACCGGTGAAAATGCAGGTGAATTTGTTCTTAACTCCAGCCTTAATCCGGATGTGTACTTTGATAACAAAAAGAACGGTATATTCAACCAGCTGTTTAAGCCGCAAAGCCGTTTTTCAGGCAACAGCAATAAAAAGCAGGTACCCAGGTAAGGTATATGTTGTGTAGAATGTAATAACAAACCGGCATGGAAAGATGCAGGCCCTATGGCATGTCAGAGTAAATTCTGTTATTTCTTTTCTGAGGCTTTAGTCTCAGTGTCTTTTGTCTCCGGTTCCTTTTTTTCAGGTTCGTCATCGAGCTTTGACGCTTTCTTAAATTCTTTCATACCCTGACCTATTCCTTTCATCAGCTCCGGAATCTTTTTCCCGCCAAACAACAACACTATAATAAGTACTATTAAAATAAGGTGAAATGGGCTACTAAAATCAAGCATCTTTTCTTCTTTTTAAATATATTCTCCAAAGATAGTATAAAAAAAAAGTCTATCCACACTTTTAATATTTTTTATGGATAGACTTTGTAAAGTCAGAAATTATGAGAGTAACCCAAAATCTCCGCGATTACTATTACTTTGTGGAGTGATGCTTGGTTGTAGAGTGAGGAAGTTTCTTAATGAACTTGCCGTCTTTATCATACACCAGAGTTTCTGTTGCAGTGCCCTTAACAACAACTACATTGTAAGTAAGGGTGTTATTTGCAGCAACGCTGGTTGCTCCTTTAATTGTGTAACCTGCATAATCCTTAGCAATATTGTCTGTTATTGGTTTTTGCAGATCTGCTACATTGATGGTGGTTTTGACTGGCTTTGTTGTGGTGGCGGAAGTTTTTGTAGCCTGTGCATTGACAACCAGAACCGACATCATTAATACCATTGCGAATAATACTTTTTTCATAATACCTTAGTTTAATTAATTTATAATATCAAAGGTATTATCAGATTCTGAGTATGGTCTGAAGTTCAGAATATTTAACAAATATTTAAGATATTGCACAAGATAAAAAATAAAAGTCACAAGACAAAAGGCTTTTTCTACTTGAATTAATTACACTTTTATCTTTTTACTTTTACCATTTGCCTTCTGCCTTTTGCCTTCCGCCTTAAGTATAAATATCCTTCCTTTTATAGATCCGGTAGGAGAGGGTTGTCAGAATTAAAGTGATACCGGTGAAATATGCAAGATGCCATAAATCAATCGTATATGCCGGATTTACTGCATCCACACTGGCAAATCTGAATGGACTCAGGTAACCAATTTTTGCAGCACCTTCAGTGATCTTTGATATAGTAAAAATAAAATAGAGGATCAATACCAGACCAATACTGAATGTGGTTATCGGCTTTGCTCTTTTCATAAGCGTTGACATAAAGAGACCTATTGATCCGAACAGGATATTTAAGAGCAATGTATATAGGGTCAGAATCAGAAAAGCTTTTATACTGAATGGTCCTTTAGCTACCAGCTCCATGCTTATAAATCCTGCCAGTGCTGTTACCAGGTTCAGCAAAAATATATTAATTGATAATACTGACAGTTTGCTGATAAAAATCTCGCTTCTGGTTATCGGGCGAGTAAGAAGATATTCTGCGGTTTTATCGTATTCTTCCTTAAGCAGGATATTGGAAGATAACACAATTGAAAAAATACTTCCCAGCACCATCATGTAGATAACATTGTTGGCAGCATAAAATCCAAGTTCCGAAAGCAGGTCATTGAAATTCGAAATCCCTTTGAATTGCAGCGCGCCTTTTGGAACCAGACTGAGCATCCCCACAATCTTTGATTGGTTTTCCATAAATGTACGGTAGAATGACAAAGTGATCACAATCAGCATGGTTATTACAGTCATCCATATTGCCAGGCTGACTGCATTTCTTCTTATCTCCTTCAGGAATAGGTTCCTGTTCATATCTCCAGTGGCTTAATTCTTGTAATAATGAAGAAATATTTCATCGAGTGTCGGCTCTTCAATGATGAGGTTGATTATCTGTTTTCCCGAAAGAATATCTATAAGATCATTGATGTTACCTGAGTACATGAATGAAAGTAAATTACCAGGTCCCTTTATTACATTTTCAGCACCGTGGATGATTAAGGTTCCATTGCTCATGTGATCGCCTAATTCGACTGAAACTTTTTTTAATTGTTTTTTTCTCAGGTTGTCAATGTCTTCCAGCTGAATGATCTTACCTCCCTTTATAATTGCCACTCTTTTGCAGATCATCTGTACCTCACTTAGTATGTGCGATGATAAAAAGATTGTCATTCCTTTCTTATTTTCCGTTCGCAACAGTTCAAAAAAAACGGATTGCATCAGAGGGTCAAGTCCTGTTGTCGGCTCGTCAAGTATCAGTAGTTTTGGGCGATGCAACAGGCTCTGAACGATAGATACCTTCTTCCGGTTTCCAAGAGAGAGATCCGTAATTTGCCGGTTTAGGTCAAGTTCAAATAAGTCCGAGAGCTCGGTTATTCTTTGATCCCCATCCTGTGTTTCGTAAAATCGGATACAATAGTTAAGGAATTCACGTACCTTCATTGAAGAGTATGCGTTTGCGTCTGAAGGGACGTACCCGACCTGCTTTTTGATCTTCCTGGTATCCCTTATTACATCCATACCCATGATCCTTGCACTGCCTCCCGAGGGGAAGATCATGTTCATCAATATCCTTATTGTTGTGGATTTGCCTGCTCCGTTTGGTCCTATAAAACCAAAGATCTCACCTTCCCCGATCTCAAGGTCGATATGTTCTATTCCCCTTGCTTTCCCGTAAAACTTTGAAAGATCAATAATATCTATTGCAGGTGCGTTCATGAAATTTTCCGTATCTATTTCAAATATAGTAATTAATAGAATTATATGTTGAAAAAGTTAAAGACTGACTGCCGTAGAGAATTCTGCTATTCATGCCTGAGGCAATCGACAGGATTTCTTGTGGCTGTATAAAATGTCTGCCAGCTGACAGTCAGCAATGAAATTATTAATGTGATTATCCCTGCAGCAGCGAACATCCACCAGCTCAGGTTTATCCTGTATGCAAAACTCTGCAGCCATTTATGCATGATATATGCAATTACAGGGATAGCTATTATGAATGACACTGCAATCCATCTGGCAAATTCGAGGTTAAGCAATAATACAATTTCAACTGATGTTGAACCGGAAACTTTCCTTAAACCAATTTCCCTTATCCGGCGGTCAATTGTGAATAAAACCAGGCCGAATAATCCGATACAGGAAATGAATAGTGATAATAATGAAATTAAAGTTATCATTTTCATGGTCCTGATCTCTTTATCATACATCTTCTGAAAATCATCTGAAAGAAAAGAATATTCGAATAAAGTTCGTGGGTAAATACTTTCCCATTTTTTACGCAGAAAATCAATTGTACGGGGTATATCTCCTGTAGATACCTTTATCATCAGGTTATCAAATATCTCAGGATAATAAATTAGGGCAACAGGTTCTATGCCAGAGTGTAAAGATTTAAAATTAAAATCCTTAACTATACCGGTCACATTGAATCGTCCAATACCTGATATTTCAAATTGTTTTCCCAGCGGTTCCTTCCATCCAATTCTTCTCGCAGCAGATTCATTCAAAATATATGTTTTCTGGCCACTATTTCCACCGTAGTCAGTGAAATCTTCACCACTGATTATTTCTAGTTTAAGCGTTTTAATAAAATCCTCATCAACCGGGAGCCAGCTCATAAGGTTCTTATCATCATCCTTTTCCAATCCTTCCCACCAGACATTCTGGTTATAGTTCCTCCCGGGGAAATAACCTACAGCGGATGCAGTCAAAATATAAGGAGATGTAAGTATCTCTTTTTTATATAATTCATACTTTGGTTTGACCTCGGTCTGATATATTGGAACCACTACCACCTGATCGGGCGTTAATCCCAGGTCCTTGTTCCTGATAAAAGCCATCTGGGAACGAATTATCAATGTACAGGCAATGAGGACGATCGAAATAAAAAACTGAAAAATAACAAGTCCTTTCCTTAATCCCTTTACCGAAAAAGTTTTCCCCAGTTTAAAATCATCACGCAGGGCTTCAACAGGATTTACTGAAGAAAGCATAAATGCAGGATAAAAACCTGAAATAACCGATATAAGCATTATCAGAAGAATGCATTTGACAAAAAAGCTTATACTCCAGATTGTTATAACGTTAAGTGGTATGCCAGTCATCGAGACAAATAAGGGCATTAATAAGTAACTAAGGATTAAAGCGATTATGAATGCAGAAGTTACCATTGTAATTGATTCAAACAGGAATTGTCCGACAAGATTTGAATTGGTTGCACCGGATACTTTTCTTAAACCCGCTTCTTTTCCCTTTCTTGTATACCGGGCAGTTGCCATATTCATGTAATTAATACAGGCCAGGATCAATACAAGCAAAAGAATCGAACTGATTATGTATATAGTCTTTATGTTCGTGTTTGTAGGTAAGTCGTAACGCAGGTTTGAATGCAAATGGACATTTGTCAGCGGTTGAATATGAAGCAGATGGTTTTTGGCATCCGGAATATTTTTTAGAACACCCGGCAGTTTTTCAGTGATAGCCCTGTAAGATTCCTTATTTTGAGCCATGATGTACATAGCGTAATTCCATGAGCCCCAGGTCAGATTTCCTTTGATCTCTGAAAAAGAGCCAAGAAAATCAAACTGAAGCTGTGAATTTGCCGGTACATCTTTCATTACTCCGGTTACCATATACGGAGTTTTCTCATATCCCAGAATCAGAGTCTGGCCTAAAGGATTTTTATTGCCAAAATATTTATTAGCTTTAGATTCACTTAAAACAAGAGTACCCGGGTCTTTAAGAGCCTTTGCGGGGTCGCCGGATAAGAGCTTAAAAGAGAAAATGTTAAATATTGAAGGGTCGGCAAGATCAACCCTTTCCCAGGATTGCTTGTCCTCATAGCTGACAAGCACTCTGCCCAGATAACCAAATCGTACATAATCTGACACTTCAGGAATTTCTCTTTTCAAAACATCACCTAGCTGAGCAGGAGTACCCTCAAAAGTATAGTGGTCAGTTTCACTATTATATTCTGTTATAACTCTGAATATTCTGTCCGCATTAATATTAAATTTATCGAAGCTGAATTCAAACTGAAGCCATATCATCAGAACTACAATAAGTGTCAGTCCAAGTGATAATCCTGTAATATTTATCAAAGCAAAAGTCAGATTTCTTCTGATACTCCTGAAAGAGGCTGCCAGGTTGTATTTTAACATAATTTTCCGGCTTTGGTATATTTATATTATTACATGGATCATGTATGAAAGTTATGAAAAAAAAAGGGGTGTAAAAACACCCCTGGACAATCTCAATCAGATAAGATTAAAGACCTTTGTTAAGTGCCGGAGCTGCTTTGAATTTAACAACTTTTTTAGCAGGAACGTTAAGTTTAGCGCCTGTGCGAGGGTTGCGAACTACTCTTGCACTTCTTTTGTCTACTTTAAATGTTCCCAGGCCCGGGAGCTGAATCCTCTGACCTTTTTTCATTGATTTTCCAAATGCTCCAACGAATGCGTTTAAAGCTTTGCCTGCATCTTTAATAGAAAGACCTGCATCAGCAGCGATTGCAGTAACTAATTCTTTTTTTGTCATAATAAAAGATTTAAGGGTTAGACCAATCTACCTAATTGAGTACAAATTTATTTTTTTTAAATTCATATACAAATTTATTTTGCCGTTTTTCCACAAATAGTGGCACTTTTAGGTTAAAACAGCCATATTTTTGTATGAAATCAGGTTTTTTCCAAAAATATCGCAACCGCTCACTAATCGTCAATTTCAGGAGTTTTTAGGAATGTTTTTGTTCATAATCTGTTAATAAAAAATGTATCTTATTGATTATATGACACATACATAAATATTTTAAAAAAAATATCAAAAAACAAAAAAATATTATCTTTGCGGCGGAGAAATGGCAGAGCGGTCGAATGCGGCGGTCTTGAAAACCGTTGATCTGTAACCACGGATCCGGGGGTTCGAATCCCTCTTTCTCCGCCTAGAGTTTAAGATTCCGCTTGTAAATCAATGTATTACAAGCGGTTTTTTATTTTTACATACATGATTACATACAGTTTGTCGATTTAACCTTATAATATTGAACTTATATTTCTAATTACTAATTTTTATGAGTCAGTACTTAATTTATCTGGAAAAAACGGTCAAATTGACCACCCAATCGCAAATTAAAAAGACCACCTAATCGCGGGGTAGATTGCCCCTCTTCCGCGGAGCAAAGTGACCACCCTTCCGCGGACAATACTGACCACCTTCCTT
>Ga0224521_1000044_pt1 | contig 50479 bp, 47 predicted proteins | sample CFST0metaG_FD_182731 | JGI IMG/M metagenome (GOLD analysis project Ga0224521, IMG submission 182731) | Peat soil microbial communities from Stordalen Mire, Sweden - C.F.S.T0 | ecosystem: Environmental > Terrestrial > Soil > Wetlands > Peat | place: Sweden: Norrbotten County, Stordalen Mire... | reverse complement strand
GAAAAATCATATTATAAACATTTAAAAACTAACAACTTTAACAACTTTTTTCCCCGATTACAATATGTCAAAGAACTTTATAAACTTTTTTCAAAAAAAATAAACTTTAAACGAAATAACTCTGTGTAACAAAAAAGAAGAACTAACACGGAGTAGGACAGAGAATCACAGAGATATGTTCTTACAATAATTTAATGGGGTTCACATACCATTTTCAGGTCATAGATATGGCAATAGAATACCTGGTTAACACAAGTCAATTATCTTTATGTCAATATCTATTAAAAAAAAACTTATGAAAGCTATTTTTTTTCTCCCTTTGGTTCTGGCAACCTCTTTAATGGCTCAGGAACCCGACAGCGCATCTGCCCTCTTCAGCATGAGAGAAGCTGAAAGGAATTTTGCCCGGTCATCAGTCATGATTGGCCGCAATGCAGCTTTTGCAGAATACTTTGCTGATGAATCGGTCATTTTTACGGACAAATGGATCACAAATGGAAAACAATTCTCAAAAGATCAAAAAGCTTCCCCAATAGTGCTCAAATGGGAACCCGAGTTTATGGATATTTCGGGCAGCCATGATTTCGGCATCAGTACAGGTCCATGGGAGGTACAGGAATACCGTCCGAACACTCCTCCCCTTTTTACCGGATATTATCTGACTGTCTGGAAAAAGCAATCCGATGGAGTCTGGAAAGTGATACTCGATGACGGATCAACAACCCCTCCCTTGGAAAAAGTCCTTCACAGCTTTTCATTTCCTTCCGGAGCCGATAAAACTATTCATAATCCATCCGTCATAAAAAGCGAATTACTCCAGAAAGAACTGATGGACAGGGAAAATCAATTTGTTTCGGAATGGGGGGAAAATCCCGAGGCAGCAACTTATATATCGTTTCTGGCCCATGAAGTAAGATTGCAGCTGAGCGGGCACCTTCCAACAATAAATGCAGACACAATTAAAGTCCTGATTTCTGGTCTTAACAGAAGAATGGTCTGGAAACCGGTTGGTGCAGACGCAGCTGCATCGGGTGATCTGGGCTTCACATATGGGTTACTTGAAATTCGGGGCACTCCGGAACTCACAAAAGGACATTACGTCAGGATCTGGAAAAAACATAACGGTGCAGATTGGCAGATTATACTCGAAATGATAAATGCCGGCTAGTTTTTAGAATCAAAGGATCTGTATCGGATATTACCAATATCAGAATAATCTCAGAAACGAACAGGGTCTGGTATATACTGCTTACAAAACAGATTTTGTACCGAACATATTTGCTCTGTTTTTTGTTCCAGATATTAAGAGGTTTTGAAATGTTTGCCAAAAAAACTTAAGGTTATGAAAAAAGTTACCCCATTCTTAATGTTCAGTGACAATGCTGAAGAAGCGATGAAGTTTTATGTGTCTGTCTTTAAAAAGGCAAAGATCATTGATGCTGGGAAATTTGAGATAGAAGGACAGGAATTTCTGGTTTATAACGGGGGACCCTATTTCAAATTCTCTGAAGGGATATCCCTATTCATAAATTGCGAAACACAGGAGGAAGTTGATGAATTTTGGGAGAAACTTTCCGAGGGTGGGGCAAAAAGCCAATGTGGCTGGCTTAGGGACAAGTTTGGCGTCTCATGGCAGGTTGTCCCTTCTGTCCTGATAAAAATGCTGAATGACCCGGATCCTGCTAAATCAAAAAGAGTGATGGATGCAATGCTTCAGATGAGCAAAATTATTATAGCAGATTTAAAAAAGGCGTATAATCAAAAATAGAAATATGAATTCGGCTATAAAAGAGATTGATAATTACATTATACAGCAACCTGAAAACGTAAGAGGAATCTTAGCAGAATTACGTCAGACAATAAAAAAGGCAGTTCCTGAAGCAAAAGAGATGATCAGCTATAAGATGCCTGCATTCAGATTTCACGGAATGCTTGTCTGGTATGCCCCATTTAAAAATCACTATTCAATTTTTGTACGCCCTCATATTTTGAAGAATTTTAAGGAAGATTTAAAAGCCTTTGAAACATCAAAATCCAATTCTGCGATTAAAATTCCGCTTGATAAACCTGTGCCTGTTGATCTACTTACTAGAATTTTAAAGCTGGCAGCAAAAGTAAACCTGAAAAATGAAGAGTTAAAAAGCAAAGGTTAAAATTAATTCTGCCTTTTATTTACCTTTGTCTTCATGACAGCTATAAAACGCCTGGCCGGTCAGACCGCCATCTATGGGATACCAAGTGTTTTGGGTCGCATTCTTGGCTATCTGCTTGTACCTCTTTATACTGCGGTGTTTAAACCGGGAGCTTATGGAACCGTAAGTGTATTTTATGCATACACATCTTTCCTGATGGTTGTCCTCACTTATGGAATGGAGACAACTTATTTCAGATTCAATGAGAATGAACAGGATAAAGAGAAAGTGTTCAGCACTGCAATAATTTCTCTTATTATCACTTCATTATTATTTCTGGGAGTTGTTTTAAGTTTTGCAGGAGATATTGCGCGATGGATCGACTATGCTGATCACCCTGAGTATATCAGATGGTTCGCCTGGATCCTTACCCTAGATTCGATTTGCGCTATACCCTTTGCCTATCTAAGGGCTAAAAACAGACCGGCACGTTTTGCCTGGGTCAGAATGACGAATATTACAATAAATATCATTCTTAACCTCTTCTTCCTTGTTTTATGTCCATTTATCCTGAGATACCCCCATGATGGGTTTTTCGGGCGATTCATTTCATTATTTTACAAACCTCAATGGGGTGTTGAATATATTTTTATTTCAAATCTTGCAGCAAGCGCCATAACACTTGTGATGCTGTTACCCCAGATTTTAGCAGTTAAATGGAAAATAAACCCTGACCTCTGGAGGAAAATGCTCTTCTATGCTTTTCCACTGCTTTTTGCCGGAATGGCCGGAATAGTAAATGAGACTTTTGACCGGCTTTTGCTGCGTTACCTTTTACCAAAAGACATATCAACTTTTCAGGTTGGCGTATATGCTGCATGTTATAAGATCTCGATCCTTATGACCATATTCATACAGGCTTACAGATATGCTGCAGAACCTTTCTTTTTTGCGCAAGCCAGGGAAAAAGATGCCAGATTGGTCTATGCCAGGATCATGGATTATTTCATCATTGTTGTCTCACTGATATTCCTGGTAACCATGCTCTATCTCGATGATTTTATCTTGCCATTGCTGGTAAGAAGCAAAGAATATTGGGTGGGCAGAGGTGTAATACCAGTCTTAATGATGGCAAACCTGTTTCTTGGTGTCTACTTCAATCTTTCGATCTGGTATAAGCTAACAGGTAAAACATCCTGGGGTGCATGGCTTTCCTTTATCGGCGCTGTTATTACTCTTATACTGAACTTCTGGTGGATACCTCTGAGTTCAGAGCATCTGATATACGGATATTATGGTTCAGCCTGGGCAACATTCATCTGTTATGGATCTATGATGGTCCTCTCCTACCTTATCGGCCAGAAATATTTCCCGGTAAAATATAACCTCATGAAGTTCGCCGGTTATCTTGGCCTTTCAGTTCTATTGTATCTAATCAGTACTGTTATTAAACCTGAATTGTCTGTACTCCGGATCATATTTCATACGTTTCTCCTTATAGTTTTTCTTGGAATTGTATATTTGATTGAAAAGCCATAGCTTTCATTTGTCAGGCACAGATAATTTCATTTTAAATAATTAAAATTATGGCAATCACCACCGCGGTACATAAAGAAGAACATCTGGGAAGTTCGGAATTCATTACAGATGTTGTTATAGGAATGTCTGATGGGTTGACAGTTCCGTTTGCCCTGGCTGCAGGATTAAGCGGAGCTGTTCAGCACAATGCTATTGTTATCACAGCAGGTATTGCAGAAATTGTTGCCGGAAGCATTGCAATGGGACTTGGAGGTTATTTAGCCGGCAAGACTGAACAGGAACATTATCAGGCTGAACTTCAAAGGGAATATGAGGAAATTGAGGAGATACCTGAAGAAGAAAAGAAGGAGGTAAAAGTGGTATTTGCACATTACGGGTTGAATGAAAAAACCCAGAATATCATTGCCGATGAAATGGCGAAGGATAAAGATAAATGGGTCGATTTTATGATGAAGTATGAACTTGGATTGGAAAAGCCAAATGTCAACAGGGCGAGGAATAGCGCTGCTACCATTGGGATATCGTACATTATCGGCGGGCTTATTCCTTTAACTGGTTACTTTTTCACACCTACACCATTCCAGGGATTATTGGTCTCCTCTGTACTTACAGTAATTTGTTTGTTTCTTTTTGGTTATTTTAAAAGCAAGGTGACAGGTCAGCCTCTCCTGAGAGGAGCAATTAAGGTAACACTTATTGGTATCACTGCCGCTGCTGCTGCATTTTTGGTGGCAAGAACATTTAACAGGTTGTTTTAATGGCGAATCTGATAACACCAAATTCTTACTAACTATGAAAAGTTTTATCTCCAATGTTGAAATAAAAAACGGGGAAGAGGTTAAAGCCCATTATCTGCGTGAGAGCATCTTCAATCTTATAAAATCGGAACATCCCGGTTTTAATGAAGATTGCTATATTTCACTGGACGAATTGAACAGGTACAGACGGCAATACCTTTCCTCTCTTATTACACAGGAAAACGGAGAAATTGATGCACTCGACAGGGATGTCATGGATGCAATTAAAAACAACTCCGTTCTCTCTGAAAACATAGAAGAAGCAATCGGAGTTAAACAAACAACGGGACAAAAGCTGGCGGACAAGATTGCATCATTCGGAGGAAGCTGGACTTTTATTATTATCTTCTTTGTATTTATTCTTATCTGGATGGGGATTAATGTTTGGCTTTTGGCTAAAAGAACCTTTGACCCGTTTCCATTTATTCTTTTAAACCTGATCCTTTCATGTCTTGCAGCAATCCAGGCACCGATAATAATGATGAGCCAGAACAGAAAAGAAGAAAAGGATAGGTTACGGAGTGAAAATGATTATAAAATCAATCTAAAGGCTGAACTTGAAATTAAACTGTTGGGTGAAAAAATCGATCATATGATCGTCCATCAGAACAAAAAACTACTTGAAATACAGGAGATTCAAACTGATTACCTGCAGGATCTGATGAATGAAATCAAGGCGAAAGAAAAATGAAAATTATATTCCATACCGCAAAATATTCAAATCATGAAAGAAACTGATATAATCCGCCTGGAGCTTATTGCATTGGTAACTGATTGGGAACCAATCCTGATCTCTCTATCTGAAGATATTGTCTCCCAAAGAAGAAACTCCCAGAATCGCACGATTAAACAGATTGTCGGTCATATTATAGACTCTTCATCAAATAATACACACAGAATTGTCCACCTTCAATATCAATCGTCGCCTCTGACATTTCCAAATTATGCCACTTTCGGGAATAATGACAGATGGATTGCCATCCAGAATTATCAGAACGAGGAATGGACAACATTGGTCCAGTTATGGAAGTATTCGCTTTTGCATATAAATCATGTAATTGAAAATGTCAGACCCGAGACGATGAATAATGAGTGGATATCCGGACCCGGGGAGACAGTGGCCCTTAAAACAATGATAATTGATTTTCCCAGACACCTGAAATTGCACCTGTCAGAAATAAATGACTTGATCAATAAAGGGTAACCAGGTATAAAAAGTCAATTATATGATGTCAAATTATCTGAATCAAACTAACAGAAATATTATGAAACCAATGAACCTGAAACATTTATTCCTTACGATCATTCTTGTGTTATTAACTTCTCTCTCAGGTATGGGACAAGAAGGAGTGATTAAATATGATTTGTACAATTTATCAGAAAATAGCAAACTTGAAGTTATAAACAGAAAAGTAAGCTCATTATTGGAAAAGGACAAAAGAGGTATCAGTTTTTCAAAAAAGGAAAATGACGGAGTTGCCTGGTTAAAAGACCAGGAATTTTCAAACGGAGTCATCGAACTTGATATTAGAGGAAAAGATAACTACCAGCAAAGTTTTGTCGGGATAGCTTTTCATGGACTTGACAGTAATACCCTGGATGCTATATATTTCCGGCCATTTAACTTTCAATCAACTGATTCAGTCCGTAGAATCCACGCTGTGCAATATATTTCCCAGCCCGATTATCCATGGCAGGTTCTCAGAGAAAAATTCAGTGGTAAATATGAGAAAGCCGTAATTCCTGCGCCGGGGGGAAACGATTGGTTTCACGCGAAAATAGTAATAAAATATCCGCATGTTACAGTTTATGTAAATGGCAACAAAGAACCCAGTTTAAATGTGGATCAGCTGAATAAACGCACATCGGGTAAAATCGGATTATGGGTAGGGAACAATTCGGATGGGGATTTTGCCAACCTGCAGATCACTGCGGAAAATCAGGTGAAATAAAAATAATGATAACCAGAATTAAAATCTGTTGTATAAAAAGCGAATATGAAGCAAGAATGGCTGTTGAATATGGTGCTTCCGCAGTTGGTCTTGTAGCCAGTATGCCCAGTGGCCCCGGACCGATATCTGATGAATTCATAAGACAAATTGCGCAAACAGTTCCGCCTCCTGTAGCCACTTTTCTTCTGACAAGCGAAACATCGGTAAAAGAAATAATTAAACATCATAAAAGGACCTTAACGAATACTATACAGATTGTGGACTCTTTATCGGCAGGAACTTACACTGAACTTAAAGCCGCCCTGCCAGGAGTACGAATTGTTCAGGTGATCCATGTAATTGATGAAAGATCAGTGGATGAAGCGCTGGCAATTTCTGAAATGACTGATGCAATACTCCTCGACAGCGGTAATCCGAAACTAAAAATTAAAGAGCTCGGTGGTACAGGCAGGGTTCATGATTGGAAATTAAGCAAACAGATCAGAGAAAAGTCAAAATGCCCGGTGTTTCTTGCCGGCGGACTTTCACCGGAAAATGTCAGACAGGCAATTGAGGAGGTGCGACCCTTCGCTGTAGATGTTTGCAGCGGAGTCAGAACCGATGGCAGCCTCGACCGAAAAAAACTTAAGTTATTCGTTAGAAACGCATCCTTAAAGTATTGATAATTTCCTAATAGCAAACTATAATATAACAGTACTTCTAAACAGAAGTATTTATTAATAAGTTCAAATAACTACAAAGCATTCAAAGAAAGCGCAAAGTACACAAAGTCAAAAACCCCTGCTGCAGTCTGTCCCTTTACAGTTAATTGATCTCTTTATAAAGCCTTTCAAGAATTAAAGAATAAAGCTTACTTTTAAATTCGATTTTAGATTTAAAAATATATGCTATGATAAAAAAAAATGTCTTTCATTCTTTCCTTATGTTTTTGTTGGTTCTGACCGGACCAGGCTTGATTGCGCAAACTAATCAGATATCAACTCCCAACCAGCTGAAAAGCAAACCAATTCCCGTTGCCAGCTTTAAACACGGCGATATCGGAAACCCTTCAATTAACGGAATTGTAAAACTGTCTGAAAATGGTTTTGATATAACAGCCGGAGGTGTTGATATATGGGGAGTAAAAGATGAATTCACTTTTGTTTATGTTGAACGTACAGGTGATTTTGACCTTATATCGCGCATTGCAAATCTCACTGCTGCCAATCTCTACACCAAAGCAGGAATAATGGCGCGTGAAAATCTGACCCCGGGCAGCAGACACATTTATTTCCAGGTGTTCCCTGATAATAATCCCAGGAATAATAATAACGGCGGATACGAGTTTCAGTATCGGCAGGTAAAGGATAGTTTAATGAAAGCCATTTATCCAAAAAGTTCTGTCGGTGCGCCTGAATTTCCGATTGCATTCCCGAATACATGGATCAGATTGCAGCGTATTAAGAATGAATTCACAGGCTACTATAGTAATGACGGAAAAACATGGAAAGCATATACAACTTATACTCTTGAACTTCCATCAAAAATATATCTCGGGCTGGCAGTTACTTCTCATAATCCTGGCAAAACTGCATCTGCAACGTTCAGGGATATCGAAGAGTTTGTACATTAAAAGACAAGTAGGAGATCTTATGGCTATTGATCATGTTGCGATATGGACTGCTCAGCTAGAAAAATTAAAGGAATATTATATTAAGTACTTCAATGGCTTGGCAAATGAAAAATACCTTAATAAGGAAAGACATTTTGAAAGTTATTTTGTTTCGTTTGAATCAGGTACCAGGCTTGAATTAATGCAGATGCCCGGAATTCCACAGAACCTCAGTGACCCTGTTGAAAAACAATACCTTGGAATAATCCATTTATCCTTTAACATGGGAAATATGGAATTGGTGAATAAAAAATACCATGAATTAAAGAATGACGGATTCAGAATTTTAAGGGAACCGAGAAAAACCGGCGACGGCTACTGGGAATTTGAAACACTCGACCCGGATAACAACAGAATTGAGGTATCCACTATTTTTAGAGAGTAAAAATCCATTAACCACGGAGTGACACTGAGTAATCACAGAGTTTCACAGTATTTATTTTGTCAAAATAATTGAATTCCGATATGATAGATTATTAAGCCGTGTAACTCCGTGGTTAAATATAAATTATGAAAAATACCACCAGTAAAGATTTAGGAGTAAATTTAAGAAAATGGTAAGAGAAATGCTTCAGGGTGACAGCGAAAGTGTTCTTGAAATATACAGGATGGGTCTTGAAACAAGGAATGCAACATTTGAAACAGTCGTTCCTTCCTGGCATGATTGGGATATGAAGCATCTTCCACATTCCAGATTTGTTTCTGTTGAAAATGGTATCGTTACGGGCTGGGCAGCATTGACACCTTTCTCTTCAAGAGAAGTTTACCGTGGAGTGGCAGAGGTAAGCATATATGTTGCAAGCCGGTTCAGGGGAAAGAAAACAGGTTCTCAACTGATGGATCAGATAATAATATCTTCTGAGCTTAACGGAATCTGGACTCTCGTTTCGAGTGTTTTTCCTGAGAATGAAGCTACATTAAAACTGCATACAAAATATGGATTCAGGATAATCGGAAAAAGAGAAAGAATTGCTCAGCTCGACGGAAAATGGAGGGATACTATACTGCTTGAAAGGAGAAGTTCCATGATTTTTGATGAGATAAATTTTTGAAATACAATACTCTGTGAAACTCTATGCTCCTCTGTAACTCTGTGGTTCTCAGTGTCACTCTGTGTAAGTTCTTATTTTTTTGTTACACAGAGAGCCACGGAGAAGACACAGAGAGTCACAGAGCATCTATTACAAAGTATATTTATTATTGATGATGAAAGAAATTGCAGCCATTATACTGGAAAATGACAAAGGAGAGTTTTTGCTTTATCTGCGCGAGAACAAACCTGACATACCTTTCCCCGATCACTGGGATCTGATCGGCGGTCATGTTGAAGAAGGAGAAACCCCTGAAGAAGGGCTGATCAGGGAAGTTAAAGAAGAGCTTGACATTTATCTGCAGGATTACACATTTTATAAAAAGTACGAATGTCTTACAGGTGATGCATACGAAAATATTAAATTTATCTACTATGGGAAAATAAATTTGCCTATCGAAGAAATAACCCTCCTGGAGGGTGTTCGTCCGCAATATTTTTCGAGAGCTGAAATTCCCAATGTTAAGTTTGCAAATATTCTCAAATCGATTGTTATGGATTATATTGCTGACAGTGATCTGAAAATGTTGTAATGTGTCTCATGTGAATGAAGAATCAAAAACCAGGGGCATTGAAAAAAATATGGCGAAAAACAGATCAGTATCTTCTGCCGGAAGTGAAACCTGTTGACCCGTTGGGGAGATATGATATTTATCCATCTTTTAAACTTGACGATAATCAGATATCTATGGGCTTTGAGTCATTAGCTGAAGTTATGATGAAACACAAGCTTGCAGTTATTGATGGATATATTGGTGTTTTTTATGACCATTTCCGTGACAGTCTTGAAAGTCGGTTTAAAAATCTGGGTATAAAAACCTGTTGGAAAAACACTTCAGCCTTTCTGAAACACCCTGATATTATTGATGACATGGTCTCTCCATTTACAGGAGGGGATGATCCTGTTTTTGGAATGCGGACTTCGCTGAAGCTTGAAGATTTTTTTGATCTTGACATTTTGAAAGAATTAAAGCCTGATCCCGCAGCAGACATAAATTTAATAATTGGTCCAGGTGCATCTCTTGCAGGCTGGGATGGATTGCTTGTTTACCTTGATCTTCCAAAAAATGAAATTCAATTCAGGTCGCGTGCCACCAGTATTACAAACCTGGGAGCTGAAACTTCTTCTGACCAGAAGGAGATGTATAAAAGGTTTTATTTTGTCGACTGGGTTGTCCTTAACAGCCACAAAAGAGCCATTTTAAGCGAACTTGACCTTATTGTTGATACTATGAGACCCGAAAGCCCTTTATGGCTGACGGGAGAGCTCCTGAGACAGTCCCTGTCGGTTATGAGTAATAATGTTTTCAGGCCAAGACCATGGTTTGAACCCGGGGCATGGGGAGGTACATGGATAAAGGCACATATTGACGGCCTTAACAAAGAGGTGCAGAATTATGCATGGTCGTTTGAATTGATCACTCCTGAAAACGGCCTGCTATTTGAAAGTTCAGGAAAACTGCTCGAGGTATCATTCGACTGGCTGATGTATCAGGATGCAAAAGAAGTTCTTGGTGACTGTTATTCCCGTTTTGGCACTGACTTTCCGATACGGTTCGATTTCCTTGATACTTTTGATGGAGGAAACCTTTCGGTTCAATGCCATCCCCGGCCCGAATATATGAAAGAAAACTTCGGAGAAAACTTTACACAGGAAGAAACTTATTATATACTCGATACTAAAGATAATGCAGTTGTTTATCTTGGATTTCAGAATGATATAGTTCCTTCAGAATTTAATGAAGCACTAAAAGAAAGCATTAAGAATTCTAATCCTGTAAACATAGAAAAGTTTGTACAAAAACATCCTGCATCAAAACATGATTTGTTTCTGATCCCGTACGGAACAATCCATGGATCGGGGAAAAATAACCTGGTCCTCGAAATAAGCTCCACACCATACATTTTTACATTCAAAATGTACGACTGGCTCCGACTCGATCTTGATGGAAAACCAAGACCGTTGAATATTCAGAGAGGAATGGAAAACCTTTATTTCGACCGGAAAGGTGCCCGTGTGAAGGAAAAACTAATTTCTAAACCCATACTAATAGATGAAGGAAAAGACTGGAAACTTTATCATATTCCGACACATGAGACTCATTTATATGATATTCACAGGTATCATTTTACGGAGTCAGTTGAAGTCAGAACTGAAAACAAATGCCATGTGATGAGCCTTGTTGAAGGCAGCAGCATAATTGTCGAAACAGCAAATGGTTTTTCGCAACGATTCAGTTATGCGGAGACCTTTGTGATTCCTGCTGCAGCCAAAAGTTACAGAATAATAAATAAATCAGATTCAGAAGCTTTTGTTATTAAAGCATTTGTTAAATGAACCGAGGAGCGGTTTCATCAATAATAGCAAGGGAATGAGTTTTGCAAATGAACCGCTCCGTGGTTCCATAATTATCAATTAAATATCAATTTGATTTTATAAATTTAAACCAGATTTCCGGGAAAAAGATTAAATATCATGAAACGAATAGCCTTTCTTCTCTTCATCACATTTTTACTTCACAGCCGACAGCTGGATGCCCAGTCATTCCTCACAGCTGATGATTACCTCATAAACGGCTATTCAAAGAAGATTTCAGGCCTCGATTACGATTATCAATCCTGTATACCCGGTCTGCGTGAAAGCCTGCTATTAAGGGCAACAAGCGGCAAAGATTGTATGGAATGGGAAACTGATCCGGTTCCATCAGGAATAGGTAAAAAATATGCAACATTTATCTGGGTTGCAGCGCTGGGTTCTAGCCCGGGACGTGCACGAATGGATCTGACTGCAAACGGGATACACAGCTTCTCATTTTATACCGATGGAGTGCCTGTATGGGAAGTGAATAACACTGACGGTTCTTCATTAAGTTTTAATTCAATTATGGTCGATCAAAATGGTGACAATCATGGGTATATGATTTTAAGAATCCCTGTCAGTAACCTGACTTCAGACGATCCTATTAGAATAAAAGTTACCGGCAGCCAGTCGAATCTTACATCATGGTACATGACATTTAAAAAGACCATTAAAACAGGAGTAACAATAAATGCTTTCCCGGCAATAATAAAGAATGGATCTTCTCAGCTTCAGCTTGTGGAAGCAGCAATTTTTTACTTTGGGAATGAATCAGAGGCAAAAATTTATGCAGATGGGAAGCTTATAGAAACCACACATCTTAAATTCGGATATAATGCTGTAAACCTTGGATTGACCCCTGTCACAAAAACCACCACGATAGAACTGAAAGTTATAGCAGGTGAATATTCAATGAAAAACATCGTTGTCCTCGATCCGGTTAAAAAATGGAATATTAAGTTCATTCAACATACTCATACTGACATCGGTTATACGCGCTCACAAACTGAAATCCTGGCGGAGCACCTGAGGTATATTGATTATGCCCTCGATTATTGTGATGCAACAGATAACTATCCCGAAAATGCGAAGTTCCGATGGACATGTGAAGCGGCATGGCCTGTGGATGAGTATCTTAAGTGCAGGCCGGCAAGCCAGATTGAACGTTTGTTAACGCGTATCAGGGAGGGAAGAATAGAAGTCACCGGAATGTATTTCAACTTCGACGAGATTCCCGATGAGAGGATTCTTGCTGCCTCTCTTGGAGCTGCAGGCAGGATAAAAGCCAGGGGAATTCCAATTACCCTTGCAATGCAGGATGATGTAAATGGAATCGGATGGTGCCTTAACGATTATTTTAACCAGATGGGGGTAAAATACCTGAATATGGGTACTCACGGACACCGGGCGCTGATATGTTTTGATAAACCTACAATGTTCTGGTGGGAATCTCCTTCCGGAAAACGACTGTTGACATTCAGGGCGGAACATTATATGACAGGCAATACAGTTCTGGAAATGCAATATGGGGACATAAACAGATTCAAAAACAATCTCCTCAACTATCTTATCAGCCTCGACGCCAAACATTATCCTTACAATGAGATGGCTATCCAGCATTCCGGATACCTCACAGACAATTCACCTCCCTCCACAATTGCCAGTGATCTGATAAAGAAATGGGATGATCTTTTTGTCTGGCCCCAGCTTTCAACCGCCACTGCTGAAACATTTTTTAAAGACATGGAGAAAGATCATGGTAGTGAATTTCCAGTAATTAGAGGGGCCTGGCCCGACTGGTGGACAGACGGTTTTGGTGCCTCAGCACGGGAAACAGCAACCACCCGTTTAGCTTCCTCATCTTTGACAGCAAATGAAGCCGGGCTTTCAATGGCTTCAATAGCCGGAGTTAAACTTCCTGATGATATAAATAAAAGTATCAATCTCACCGACAATGCATTATTGTTTTATACTGAACATACTTTAGGATATTCTGAGAGTGTCAGGGAACCTCTTAGTCAGCCTACGATGGAACAACGTGCTCTTAAAGAATCTTACGCATGGGAAGCAAACAGAAGAGCAGCTTCTGTAGGAGAAGAGGCAATGGGACTCCTCCAAAGTAAATTCAACCGCGAAGGACAACCTTCATTGATTGTCTTTAATACTCTAAACTGGAATAGATCAGGACTGGCATCAGTATATATCGATCATCAGATTGTGCCAAGAGGCAAGATCGCCGGTATTTTTGATCATGATGGCAACAGGCTGGCGGTCCAGCCGGTTTTGCACCGCTCCGATGTTACGGAATGGGCAATCTGGGTTAAGGACATTCCGGCTTTCGGCTATAAAAAGTACATCATAAAAGCTATTGACGATACTCAGATTCCTGCGGATAATTCACATGATAAAACACTAGAAAACAAGTGGTACAGGATCGTGACTGACCCGTTAAAAGGCACAATAAAATCATGGTACGATAAAGAGCTTTCAACTGAGCTTATAGATTCGAGAAACCAATATAAAATGGGTGAATTCATCCTCGAACAATTGGGCAACCGCTCACAGATGGAGAGCAGAAAACTCGATGATTTTAAAAGATCATCACTTGATACTGTCTGGTTCGATTCTATGACCATGGGAGAAATCTGGAACAGCATCAGGTTTTATGGTGAATCAGCAACTTCCGAAAGACCAAAAGGCTTTATGTTTGAAATAAGGCTTTACAATACCGAAAAACGTCTGGACCTGGCCTGTTCAATAATAAAAAAGAGCATTATTGCTCCCGAAAGCTTTTATATTGCTTTCCCTTTCGATATAAAAAACGGAAAGCATTTTACAGAGGTTCAGGGGGGTGTAATTGAAACCGGCAAGGACCAGATCAAAGGCTCTTCCAATGACTGGTATACCGTGCAGGACTTCACTTCTGTCCGCAATGAAAATATGCAGCTAGTCATGGGCTGTGCCGAGATGCCCCTTATGCAGTTTGGTGCAATAAATACCGGCAGATATACTGCGGGTGCAATGCCTCAGAGTACAAATCTATTTTCATGGCCAATGAATAATTACTGGGTCACCAATTTCAATGCCGATCAGCGTGGCGGACATTCCTGGAAATATTACGTTACCACATCGTCAGACATTTCTAACGATTTTGCCACAAAATTCGGATGGGGCTGCCGAGTTCCATATTTAACCAGAGTACTTCCGGGATCAGGAACGGGCGACAACAAATGGGAAGGATCATTTATAACCGGCTGGCCTCCAAATATTCTACTGATAAGTGCTGAACCGGCAGCAGAAGGGGAATATTGTATTCTACATTTACGCGAAACGAACGGAAAGCAAACTTCCTTAAGTCTTGTTAACGGACTCAACGGGAAACCTTTGTCCGCAACCGAAGTCGACGCAACAGGGAAACCGCTATCAAATTCATCCCAAAACATTGGTCCGCTTGAATCTAAATTTTACAGGATTGCTATAGTTTTATGATGCTTAATAAAATATCGTAATGTTAAAATTCCATGAAAATAAAAATGTGGTTGTTGCTGAACTGAGTGATGAAAATTTCATTATATCAGAACCCCAGGATATTGTTGATCTGATAGGGGACTGTTTTTCTAATAACTGCAATCGGATAATAATCAATGAGCAAAATCTTCATTCAGATTTTTTCAGGCTTTAAACAGGTCTTTCCGGAGAGATCCTTCAGAAGTTTTCAAACTATAATTTCAAAGTGGCCATTATTGGAGACTTAGCAAAGTATAAGAGCTAATACCTGCAGGATTTTATCCGTGAAAGCAATAAGGGGAATACAGTCTTCTTTGAAGAAAGTTTTGTTACCGGCCTTAACAAGCTGGCAAATAAATAAAACTATTTATAATCCTCATCCTTTGCCTTTAATGACAGGAAACCCTTTGGCATTTCCGATTCAATAGTTATCATTTCCCCGGTCACGGGATGTGGAAATGATATGGAACATGCATGGAGCCTGACACGCCTTATAAAATCCGTTAATGCACCATACTTACGGTCACCAACAATCGGACAGCCAATATCCGACAGATGTACTCTTATCTGGTTTTTCCGGCCGGTTTCTGTATGTACATCCAAAAGGGTGTAATTATCCAATTGTCTGATAGTTTTGTAGTGTGTAATGGCAAATTTAGCGCCTGGTTTTTCACCAACAGAACGCATTTTCATAGCATTATCCTCGATCAGCCAGCTGCTAATCGTTCCTTCCATATTCTCCGGGCTCCCTTCTACCAGCGCAAAATAATGCTTCTCAGTCTCGTCCCATTTCTCTTTTAAAGAATCCATAGCATCTTCCGATTTTGCCAGAATAAGAACACCTGAGACCTCTTTATCAAGACGATGCACCACATATGTCCGGATTTTCCCTTTACTCATGTCTTTTAAAAACTCTGAGATGATCCTTTGAATATTTGTACTGCCGTCGATACTCGATGTAGCAATACCTGCAGGTTTATCAATAACTATTAAATTTTCGTCTTCATATAATACGGGAAAAGGCAGGTTCACTTTTGTGATAATTCCGGCTCGCAGACTGCAATCAACACTATCTCCCGGTTTCAATGGGTAAGAATGAAGTGTTACCCGTTTGTTGTTTACCCGGACGCTCCCGTTCTGCAGCATCTTTTTTATCCTGCTCCTTGGAGAATCGGAATACTGTTCAAATAGAAAGCCAAGTAGTTTCTGTGATTTCTTTATGTTTGTTTTCAAGCAGTTACATGTTGCATCTTCAACGGCTGAAGTTATTAAAAATTCAAATTCATAATCACATAGAATGCAAAGGTTTTTTGTGAAGAGCGCAATGCGGTGACTACATGATCTTAACTTTGTGTACTCTACGCCTTCTCTGCCTGCCGGCAATAGACTTCTTAATAATATTAAAAATAGCTTGCCCAGATTCCATACACAGACCAAAAAAAATCAATAAAATTGGGTTTCTGGACTTAAAAAGAATAAAAAACTGTATCTTTTGATTTGTTTAGGAAATTATAAGATTTAATAGAATTGCAAGATGAAAATAAAAGTAATAATTACCGGCGCAACCGGAATGGTTGGTGAGGGCGTTCTGCACGAAGCTCTTCTTCATGCAGATGTGGAAAGTGTCCTGGTAATTAACAGAAGGCCCTGCGGAATCATGCATCCTAAATTAACCGAAATAATCCATAATGATTTTTTTGATCTGTCTCCGGTTTCTGACAAGATGAAAGGTTACAATGCTTGTTTTTTTTGCCTGGGTGTTTCCTCAGTTGGCATGAAGGAAGATGAATATTTTTCTTTGACTTACAAGCTTACAATGAATATGGCTGAAATTCTTTCAGGGCTGAATCCTGAAATGACTTTTTGCTATGTTTCCGGGGCAGGAACTGACTCCACTGAAAAAGGGAGATTGAACTGGGCCCGGGTAAAAGGAAAAACAGAAAATGATCTGATGAAGCTTCCTTTCAAAAATGTGTTTGCGTTCAGACCAGGATTAATGTTACCCGAAAAAGAAGCAAAAAATATACATGGATATTACGCAATATTCAGAATTCTTTATCCTGCGCTTAGAGCTCTCTTCCCAAAATTTGTCACAACTTTAAAGGAGGTCGCCATTGCGATGATAAATTCAGTAAATTATGGTTATGATAAGCAAGTACTTGAAGTAAACGATATTGTTGAACTGGCAAAAAGTAAAAATTAAAATATTTCGTTATGGACCCATTATTATCATCGTCAAAACCCTCATTCTGGTCAGCTTTTGTAATAAAAACTAAAAAAGTTTTAAAGTGGTTATTGATTCTGATTGTAGTTATCGGCATCAGCTCCATTTACTGGAAATACTTCTATACATACAGTGAAGGTTACCGGGCCGGTTTATTGCAGAAGTTTTCTCACAAAGGTGCCATTTTCAAAACCTATGAGGGCGAAATAATATTAAGCAGTGTGTCCAGCAACAGGGATGTGACGCTTGCATCAGAAAAATTTCTTTTTACTGTCACGAACAAAACGCTGATGAGGCAGTTTGATACCCTACAGGGACTATCAGTAATCGTACATTACAGGCAGAAGAACGCGCCTGTATTCTGGCGCGGTGATTCGCCTTATCTTGTTGACAGTGTAAAGGTCAGAAGATAATAACTATTTCGTTATATTAATTAATCTTTAATAAACCCTCTGATGATTGCAGTGCCATTCAGAACTGTGGCAATGTCTTCATGTAGTGATATCTTACAGTTTGAATATATTCCGGTTAAGCAGTTTAGCTTTACCCAATCTAATTCTCCACATCTGAACTCACAGGTTTTTAGAAATATCAGAAATGTTTAACTTTGGCTAAATCTAAACTATTTAAACCTACTAATATTATTGATTGAATCTAAATATGAAAAAAATGAAAGTTAGTTTCAGAATGATCGCTGCAGTTGTTTTATTATCTGGTTTTTATCAAATGTCGGTTTGTCAGGTAACTGATGCTGAGAAAAACCTGCGAGCCCAACCGGCCGACTCTATCCAGGGATGGAAAACAGGAGGTGTGTTTGCTGTAAACCTTGCTCAGACTTCGCTTACCAACTGGGCAGCAGGAGGTCAGAATTCCTTTGCAGTAAACGGACTTCTCAGCACCTATGCCAATTATAAAAAGGGTAAATCTGTATGGGTCAATTCTCTTGACATGGGATATGGTCTTCTGAAACAGGGGAGTACCGGTTACCGGAAAACTGATGATAAATTCGACTTATTATCAAAATATGGCTACGAAGCTTTCAAAAACTTCTATTATGCAACCCTGTTAAATTTTAAGACACAAATGGCTCCCGGATATACTTATGATGATGCAGCGTCAACAAAAACCAAGATATCTGGTCTTTTTGCCCCGGCATATCTTTTAGCAGCTCTTGGATTCGATTACAAACCATCAGACCATTTCAGTGCATTTATTGCACCTCTTACAGGGAAAATTACTTTCGTTGAAGACAAACAGCTTTCTGATGCAGGAGATTTCGGGGTAAAACCGGGCCAAAAGTCATTAAGTGAATTCGGTGGATACCTTAGAGCTGTCTATACTAAAAATGATTTTAAAAAGGAGTTTCTTAAAAATGTTACATTTTCCAGCAAGGTTGACTTATTCACAAACTATTTTAAGAACCCCCAAAATGTTGTAGTAAACTGGGAAACACTATTAGCATTTAAAGTGAATAAATTCCTTTCTGCAAGTATCAATACCCAACTTGTATATGATGATAAGATAAAGGTTCCGGTAATCAGAAACGGAGAAGCTAAATCTATTGGATCTTTAATACAGTTTAAAGAAATACTTGGAGTGGGATTCGCATATACTTTTAAATCTTTTAATAAATAATAACTTAAACCTGAAATTATGAAACTAGTAGATGAATTTAAAGCCTTTGCAATGAAAGGCAATGTTGTTGACCTGGCAGTTGGTATCATTATAGGCGTCGCTTTTGGTAAAATTGTCTCTTCGATGGTAAGCGACATTATCATGCCGCCACTGGGATTGCTTATTGGAGGAGTAAACTTCACAGAGCTTAAAGTTGTTATGAAGGCTGCTGCTGAAACACATCCTGCTGTTACCTGGAATTATGGCAACTTTCTGCAGGCCTGTTTTGATTTTCTGGTTGTAGGCTTTTCAGTATTTCTTGTAATTAAGGCAATTGTTATAGCAAGGAGGAAAGAAGAAGCTGCACCTGCTGTACCTCCTCCTCCTACAAAAGAAGAAATTTTACTTACAGAGATCCGCGATTTGCTGAAAAAATAATTTGAATCTGTTCGATGGTTTTCACAACCACTGTTTTTCATAAAATGATACTCGTGGAGACGTTGCATGCAACGTCTCTATTTTTTTTATTTAATGTCAGCTTTTTTGCTTTTTATCAGATAAATTTACCTGGTCAAATTTAAATTACAGCTTGATGAAATTTAAAATATTATCTGCAGTTTTCCTGGCAATTGCGCTGTTCTCTGTTAAGTGCAAACAACCTCCTGTCACTGGTCTTTCAATATCACAGCTAAGATGCAATGGGCTGGAAAACCCGGCCGGGATAGATTTGATTCCCAATTTCAGCTGGATTCTTAAAGGTAGCCACCGCGGACAAAGTCAGACTGCTTACCAGATTATTGTGAGTTCCGACAGCGAAATGATTAATAACCATAAAGGTATAATGTGGAATTCGGGAAAGATTCTTTCCGGAGAATCTGCATGGATTCCATACAAGGGATTTCAGTTACAAAGTGATAAAGAATATTTCTTGCGCATCAGAGTGTGGGACGAAGATGATAAATCTTGTCAATGGAGCAAAACAGGAAAATTTGTAACCGGATTATTATCAAAACAAGATTGGGATAAGGCGAGATGGATAGGATATGAAGAAATACCTGATTCATTGCTGTTGGTTCCTGGAGTTCACGGTAATGGTGATAATCTGGGAAATATTGCCAAGAAAAGGACCACGGTACCCTGTTTCAGAAAAGATTTTTCAATTGACAAAAGGATTGCCAGAGCTTTCGTATTTGTCAGTGGGTTGGGACAATATGAATTATACATAAATGGAGACAAAATCGGTGATCATTTTTTAGCTCCCGGCTGGTCAGATTACAGAAAAACTTGTTATTACAATACTTTTGATATAACTCAGAATTTGAAGCGGGGGTTAAATACTATAGCCACTATTGTAGGAAACGGGTTCTATAATATTAACAGGGAACGTTACCGGAAACTTGTGATTGCTTTTGGAGCTCCTAAAATGATACTCAGACTCGAAATTCTTTTCAGCGACGGCTCCAAAAAGATAATTGTAAGCGATGACACCTGGAAAACATCACCATCCCCGATAACATTTTCAAGTATTTACGGAGGTGAAGATTACGATGCCAGGCTTGAACAGGATGGCTGGAATAAACCCGGATTTGCTGATAAATCCTGGGAAAAGGCTCTGCTTGTAAAAGACCCTGCCGGGACTCTCTGTCCTGAGACAGACTGGCCTGTGAAAGTTTCTGAAATTATCAATTATAAAAAAACCTCACGTCACAGGGACAGCATATATGTTTATGACTTTGGACAAAATGCTTCGGGGATAATAAAAATAAAAGTCCGGGGTGAAAAGGGTCAGAAAATCCGTTTTACTCCGGGAGAACTCATTGACGAAGATTCTCTCGTTACGCAACAGGCTACTGGTGCACCATATTATTTCACATATACATTAAATGGAAATAATGAAGAGATATGGATGCCGAAGTTTACTTACTATGGATTCAGGTATGTTCAGATGAATGGGGCTATCCCTTCAGGATATCTCAATCCTCATAATCTGCCTGTTGTGGAAAACATCCATTTCCTTCATACGAGAAATTCATCGCCTGAGATTGGTACATTTAAATGTTCAAATGAACTATTCAATAAAATATATGAATTAATTAAATGGTCAATAAAAAGCAACCTGGTTAGCGTGGCAACTGACTGCCCTCACCGCGAAAAACTTGGCTGGCTCGAGCAGACCCACCTGATGGGTAATTCGGTCAAATTTATTTATGATATTCATAATCTTTATAATAAAATTATTGACGATATGATCGAAGCACAGCTTCAAAGCGGGCTGATCCCCGATATTGCCCCGGAATATGTAGCCTTTGAAAGCGGATTCCGTGATTCTCCTGAATGGGGAAGTGCCTGTGTAATTCTGCCTTATGACATGTATCAATGGTACGGAGATACTACTGCAGTCAGAAAAGCATATCCCATGATGAAAAAATATGTTGAATATTTGAAAGGAATGTCCGATAAATATATTCTTACTCACGGCCTTGGCGACTGGTATGACTTAGGTCCGAAATCGCCCGGCGAAGCCCAGCTTACTCCTAAATCAGTTACAGCCACATCGATTTTCTTTTATGATGCCAAACTGCTCGGTGAGATGGCCCGGCTAACAGGTGAAAAAGAAGATGCAACTTTTTTTACCAATATGGCTTCAGAGATACGGAAAGCCTTCAACAATAAGTTTTTCAATCCTGTAACCAAAGTATATTCGACCGGCAGCCAGACGGCATATTCAATGCCACTATACTTTGGGATCGTTGATGACAAATACAAAAAAGATGTATTGAAAAACCTTATCAATTCAATAAATGAAAATGGGAAGGCGCTCACTGCCGGCGATATTGGATACAGATATCTTCTGAGAACTCTTGAGGAAGCGGGCCAGTCACAACTTATCTTCGAAATGAATTCAAAAACAGATGTTCCGGGTTATGGCTACCAGCTTTCCAGGGGAGCTACCTCACTTACCGAATCGTGGGCAGCGTTGAAATATGTTTCCAACAATCATATGATGCTTGGCCATCTTATGGAATGGTTTTACAGCGGAATAGGCGGAATAAAACAATCTACAGGCTCGGCTTCCTATAAAAAAATTATAATTTATCCTGGAGTTGTCGGAGATCTAAAATGGGCAGAAACAACTTATAAAACTATTTATGGCGATATAATCAGCAACTGGAAAATTGAGAAAAACAACATTATAATGAAAGTTAAAATCCCGGTGAATTGTACGGCGATCGTTTCGATCCCACAGACTAATCCAAATTATATTTTTGAAAACGAAATACTTATTAATCAGATTAAAACAGTAAAGATCCTCGAGGTTTCTTCCCATAGCACATTACTCGAAATTCCCTCAGGAGAGTATAACTTCAGAGCGCATTTTAAGAAATAAAATCAAAATGAAAAGAGTTTTTTCAATTTGTTCTGGATTTTTAATTATCTCAAATATTTGCTTTTCGCAGGTTAAACTTGAGATTGAAATAATTGATCTCAGGAATAACTTAGGAAACATTATGTTGCAGCTCTTTGATGGAAATGAAAACAAACCTCGTTGGAAAACCAACTGAAGGTTATGGATTTTCAAATAACGTTATACGAAAATTCGGCCCTTCCCCTTTTGATAAATGGCTTTTTGAAATCAATGAAGACAAAAAGATTGTTCTTAAACCAACGTACTAAGTTATAAGATAACCTTCTCCTTCTTTAAATTGAAATCCAATTGACAAGTGAGGTTATTTGCCCCTATCTTTCAGTCATTTCAGCATAAAAGAACGAATTTATACCACCTTCAGGGGGAAGACACAAAGCGGCAGGGGGCGTTCAAACGATTAGTACTTTGTGGTTAAAAGGATTTTATTAATGAAAAGGAAAATATTAATTTGCACCTCAAAAATGGGACAAAACAAATTTTTTCAAGTCTTTAGTTCAAATTCTGACATATTAACAAGAATAGTGAGAAATGACTGAAAGAAAATCCGCATTGATTATCGGAGCAGGAATAGGCGGCATTGCAACTGCAATATACCTTGCAAAAAACGGATATAACGTTTCAGTTTTTGAAAAGAATTCAACTGCAGGAGGAAGATGCGGACAGTTGATCCGTGAGGGACATCGTTTCGATCTCGGGGCCACAATGCTGATGATGCCCGCTACCTACAGTGAGATATTTGAATCACTTGGGATTCCCCTTTTCGAAAAAAATGAAATAAATCCTCTGAAAAACCTTTATAATATTTATTTCGATAATAATGATGTTTTAACATTTACAACTGATAAAGAAAAAATGCAGCTCCAGCATGAAAGGATCGAACCAGGAAGCTATGCAAAATCACAAAAATATGTCAAAGACGGTTATAAGATTTTTCAGATCGGAATGAATAAGCTGATCGGGCGCAATTTCGATAATATCTTTCAGTTTGCTAATTTCAGGAATATCGGTATGCTGATAAAGCTTAAAACATACATTTCAAATTGGAGGTATGTCAAAAAATTTTTCCGTGATACTCATCTGAGAATGGCCTATACTTTTCAGAATATCTATGTTGGCCAGAGCCCATTTGACTCACCTGCACTTTTCTCAATGGTTCCGGCTGCCGAGCTTACTGAAGGGTCTTTCTTTCCTAAAGGCGGAATGTATACTATAGTTGAGAACCTGGTATCGGAAGCTCATTCCTCCGGTGTCAGATTCCACTACAATAGACCCGTAAAAAAAATCAAAGTGACGGCAAAAAAGGCTGAAAGTATTATTCTTGAGGATGACACTGAAATTAATGCTGATATTATTGTTGCAAATGCTGATCTGCCATATGTCTATCGCAATTTGTTGCCTGATCGCAGAAAATCGGTAAGACTCGACAGAATGAAGTATTCGTGTTCTGCTATCTGTTACCATTGGGGGCTCGATAAAGTGTATCCTCAGCTGGAGCATCATAGTGTTTTTCTTTCAGACAGATTTCGTGAGGGCCTCGACCGGATCTTTGTAGACAAATCAGTTGGCGATTATCCCAGCTTCTATATTCACGCTCCGGTCAGAACTGATCCATCTGCCGCTCCTCCTGGGCATGATACACTTTCATTTATTGTAGGTGCAGGGCATGTAGACAGAAAGAAAAAACAGGATTGGGATCATCTGAAAAAGAAAACACGGATGGCTCTCATCCAAAGGCTTAAACAGATGGGACTCGAAGACATAGAAGAACACATTAAATTTGAAATTTGTTATACACCGGAAAACTGGGAACATGCCTGTAATATTTCAAGAGGCTCTGTATTCGGGAGTCTTGCTCATAATCTTATGCAGATGGGATACTTCCGTCCTCATAATCAGCATCGCCGATATAAAAACCTTTTCTTTGTCGGAGGCAGCACACATCCTGGAAACGGAATACCAAACGTGCTTTTGTCAGCTAAACTGACAGCAGAACGGATCCTCACTAAATAAGATTTTTGAAAACAACTGAATAATATCAATGGCTTCACAAAAACATATCTTTTTAGAAATTTTCAATTCAATTGATTTCGAACAGATCATAGATCATCCGAATATTCTTATTGCAGCAAATTTCTGGGAACCTGAAAGATATTGCGCTGCTAAAATATGTTATAAATTCATGAGGGCAATCGATGATCTCATCGATAATTATAAAGCAAAGAACAAACTTATTGAACCTCAGGAGAGGAAAGAATTTGTAACCAATGTAGAAGAGTGGCTGAAGATGATAATTATCTCAAAAGAATGCAATAGCCTTCAGAGGGAGCTTATTGAAACTGTGGAAAAATTCAGGATCCCTTTGTGGCCAATGGAAGTTTTTGCGAAATCAATGATCTATGATATAAACAACGATGGGTTCCCGACTCTTGATATTTTCCTCGATTATGCAGGTGGAGCATCTGTAGCTCCTGCATCTATCTTTGTCCATTTAAACGGACTTGAAAAAATCAACGGCGGGTACGAAAATCCTCCTTTTGATGTTAAATGGGCAGCCACTCCCTGCGCCATCTTCAGTTACCTGGTGCATATAATCAGGGACTTCCAAAAAGACCAGTTGAATAACCTCAGTTATTTTGCAGATGACCTGATTATCAGAAACCACCTAAGCCGGAAAGTTCTTCATGAATTTGCTAACGGAAAACCGGTAAATAAAAACTTCAGGAACCTTATAAAACAATATTATTCGCTGGCAGACGAATATCGCCTGAAGACATATGATATAATTAAGGAAATAAGGCCCTTGCTTGAACCCAGGTATCAATTAAGTCTTGATATTATTTTTGACTTATACCTGATGGTTTTTGAAAGGATTGACATTAAGAATGGGAAGTTCACCACTGAAGAACTAAACCCGACATCTGAAGAAACAAAGGACAGGGTTTATAACATAATTCTGAACTTTAAAAGCTGACCGGAGAGGCTGCGATGTGGCTGATTAAAGTAAAACCTGCGCAATCACTATGATTAGACTTGATTCTTTCGTGGAAAAGATAATTAAACCATATAAGTTCCGACGGAAGTTCTAAATTTTAGATGATTTTATGTGTCAAATTCTCACATTTCGTATCTTTAATAAGAGAATTATTCATCTTTGACAGGTTATGAGCAGAAGTATAATTATATTATCAGTTTTAGTTGCGTTATTGTCAGCCAGTTGTGCGTCACTCGGAAAACTATCGCGGCACGATTTTGAATCAGGTTTTTATAAGCTGAAAGTCCAGGGAACGGCTCCTTCAAGTGTCTATACAGAGGTCACAGCCGATTCAATTATTGTGTATCCGGTCGCTTCCGATGGGAAGAATAAATTTCCGGATACATCCACCTCCAACAGTGCCAGGATCAGCAGGATCAAAAAAGACAACTATTTCTACAAGAGCTCCTTTACGAATAATAGCATTGACATTGATCTCACATCAATAATATTTAAATCGAGGCATTCCAGGGATGATGTCCCAAATCAGTTTAGTGCAGATCTGGATATAGCAGTTTATGCAGGTTTCCGAAAAGACTTTTATAATATAGTATCTCCTGTTCATCCTTTCCAGGAAGATAAGTCTTTTATCAGACAGATTGGTTTTGATCTGGGTGTCTTCGCCGGTATAGGATCTTCTCCTGTCAATCCTACCGTAACTAACAATCTGGTCAGCCAGGAGTATGATGCAATGATTTTTCAGAAGGGTTTTGCCGGTTTTATTTCTATAAATAAAATTTCAGTAGGCCTGGCAGTAGGATTCGACAACCTTTTTGATAAAAGCAGGTCTTTATGGATTTATAATCAAAAACCTTACCTGGGCCTGATAATCAGTGTTTCAAGTTTTTAACCAAAACAGATATATTCAACAGTAAATATCATGAATCCAAATAAAATTATTGCGGCCCTTCCGGTAATCTTCTTTTTCTCAGGAAATATCTATGGTCAGATGACAGATCCATATTCTCCTGATTTTAAGAGTCCGAAAGAAATTAAAGGCATGAAGCTGGTTTGGAATGATGAATTTAATAACCAGGGGAAGCCCGACTCGGCCAGCTGGATCTATGAAAATGGATTTGTAAGGAATGAGGAATTACAATGGTATAAACCTGAGAATGCAAAATGTGCAAATGGATTATTGACCATTGAGGGAAGAAAAGAAAAGATTAAAAATCCCGATTTCGTTCCTGGAAGTACAAATTGGAAAACAAACAGGGAATATACAGTATATTCATCTGCCAGCATCCAGACACTAGGAAAGAGACAATGGCAGTTTGGAAGGTTTGAAATAAGGGCAAGAATTGATACTGCCTGTGGTGCCTGGCCTGCCATCTGGACGCTCGGGATTTCTAAGGAGTGGCCTTCAAACGGGGAAATTGACATAATGGAATTTTATCGGGTTAAAGGAGTTCCAACTTTACTTGCTAATTTTGCCTGGGGAACAGCACAGAAGTGGATCGCAAAGTGGAATGATCTGAAAAAACCTCTTTCCGACTTTACAGCGAAAGATCCTGACTGGACAAAAAAATTCCACATTTGGCGCATGGATTGGAACAAAGATACCATTAGTCTGTTTTTAGACGATCAGTTATTGAATTCCTGTTTACTGAATCAGATCCTTAATCCCGACGGATTCAATCCATTCCTTCAGCCCCATTTTCTTCTTTTAAATCTCGCACTTGGAAGAAACGGAGGTGATCCTTCAAAGACCAGTTTCCCAATAAAATATGAAGTTGACTACGTTAGAGTCTATCAGAAGAAATAAATCTTCAATTGTAAATAAGGTAACCTCCACCTTTTTTAGCCATGTCCGTGGCTAAATACAGCTATTGATCACTAAATTTTCAGAACATTCCTGCCAACTTCCTGTTTACATCGTAAAAAGCAGTTCTGATCTTAACAAACATAATAATTCTTAACTTTGCATTCCAATTGTAAACTAGCCGCATATGACAATAGAGACTCTGGTACCAATAAATGAAATGGATGGCCGACGACTCTATTATACTTTCATTGCGGGAGCCAGAAAGGTTATTGAACACCAGGTTGAGCTTAATAAAATTAATGTATTTCCTGTGAACGATGGCGACACCGGAACCAATCTGGCATCTACTATCAGGGCTGTAGTTGATTCAATCCATCCTCACCGCTCCTATAAGATAACAGCCGACAGGATTGCCGAAACCACACTTATTAATGCCAGGGGCAACTCGGGAATTATTTTTGCCCAGTTCATTTATGGAATGAGCACTGAAACAGGGAATTTTAAAACAATCACTATTAGACAATTTGCCGAAAGCATAAAAAATTCGGTGCGTTATATATATGAGGCTGTGGCAAACCCGGTGGAAGGGACCATGCTTACAGTGATCAAAGACTGGGCAAATTATATTTACGAAAACAGAAACAGGATAACTGATTTTAACCAGCTTTTTGTAAGTTCCCTGGATGTCCTGAATAAATCGCTTATAGCTACAAAATCAAAACTGGCCGTGCTGAAAAAAGCAAATGTCGTTGATGCCGGAGCAAGAGGTTTTGTGTTTTTTGTCGAAGGAATTATAGATTTTATTACGAATCGTAATCTTAAGGACCTGATCCAGGTAAGAGCGGAAACAGCAGTGTTTGAAAAAATCGAGGAGTCTATTCCGGTTAAGGTCGACTTCAGATTCTGCACGGAAGCCCTTATAAAGAACAGTTCAATCGATAATAAATCACTTTTGACGATTCTCGAGAGATATGGAAACTCAATCGTCGTTGCAGGCTCTGACAGGATGAGGCGTTTACATCTTCATACCAACAATCCGGCCGGACTTTTCAATGAACTCAGAAACACGGGGACTCTTGCATTCCAGAAAGCCGATGATATGATAAGGCAAAGTCAGGTTGTCAATAACAGAAAATGGAAGATAGCTTTAGTCACAGACTCAACCTGCGATCTTGCACAGGATATTATTGATAACTACCAGATAAACATGCTGCCGATTAATATAAATTTCGGCGAGAATCATTATCTCGATAAAGTCACCATTCAACCTGAACAATTTTATGCTCTGCTGAAGGAGAATAAAGACTATCCTAAATCCTCGCAGGTCAATGAAAAGAGCTTTACGAACCTTTATTCTCATCTCGCTTCACATTATGATTCAGTAATTGCTATCCATCTGAGCGAAAAGTTGAGCGGAACATTCAATAGCAGCCAGAAGGCTGCCCTTGCAATCAGCAAAGAATTCAACAAGCCGATAGCAGTAATAAATTCAAAAAATCTTTCAGGTGCCTTAGGTCTTGTCGTTTTACGGACTGCCCAGGCCATCGAAGCAGGCTATTCCCATGACCAGATCGTAAATATGGCTCAGAATTGGTCTGATCATGTTCGTATCTTTATAAGTGTCAAATCAATAAAATACCTTGTAAGAGGCGGCCGTGTTTCAGCAGTCAGAGGATTGATAGCCCGCATACTCAATATTAATCCTATTGTGTCTATTGATGAGTCAGGGAAACCAATAGTTTTTGACAAGACATTTAATCAAAAGGCAAACATGGAAAAAGTGATGGGATACATCACAAAAATCAATCAGAAAAACACAATATGGAATTATACTGTTCTTCATGCAAATAACCCTGATGCTGCACAATGGTACTCAGAGAAAATGGAAAGTCTGACTAATAAAAAGCCGGCATCCGTGGTGAATATTTCTCCTATCTTAGGCGCAAATGCAGGTATAGGAGCGGCAGCTGTGTCACTACTTTTTGATTAACTCTTATCCATGAGCTTTTCTAATATCTATTTTGAAGGTCTTTTGCTTATTATGATAATAATGACCCTCCTGTGGGTGGTAAGCATTATTGTTAAAAATGTAAGCATCGTCGATCTCTTTTGGGGATTAGGATTTGTTTTGACAGCGGGATTCTATTTTTTCAAAACTGAGGGATCTGATCTCAGAAAAATAATACTCATTCATCTTGTATCAATTTGGGGGATTCGTTTATCAGTATATCTTGCCTGGCGCAATATTGGTAAAGGAGAGGATTTCCGGTATAGACAATTCCGTAAGAATTATGGTGAGAAAAGATACTGGTGGATAAGCTTTTTTCATACATTTCTGCTTCAGGGAATTCTGATGTGGCTTATCTCAGCTCCTCTTTTAGGAGCACAATATTACGGACAAAATAAACCGTTAAGAGTTATCGATGTTATAGGTATTTTACTCTGGATTACAGGATTCTTTTTTGAAACTGCAGGTGATTATCAGCTAGCCCAGTTTAAAGCTGATGCCGGAAATAAGGGCAAAGTAATGGATAAAGGGTTGTGGCATTATACCCGCCATCCTAATTATTTTGGTGATTCAGCGGTATGGTGGGGTTATGGGATTTTATGTCTTGCTTCCGGAAGTTATTTTCCCTTATTGGGATCGCTTCTTATGACAGCTTTGATCATTAAAGTTTCCGGAGTTTCTCTTCTTGAGAAAAGCTTAAAAGAACAAAAACCTCAATACAAAGAGTACATCGAAAAAACAAGCGCCTTTCTGCCCTGGTTCCCGAAACAATCATGACCTTCTTTTTTGCACCTTCCTTCACCTAATCGAGCTTAAATCTTAGTAGTTCTCTGTCAACCCTCTGTGAAGCTCTGTGTAATGAAAAATTAAGAACTAGCACAACTTATCCCGCGAAGCGGGAGAGAGATACTGAGTTTGTACAGAATATCGCTGAGAAAATGCAATTGATTCTACTAGATCTAAGGTGCTGAACCTTAATTACCATTGAAGCTAAATGAATATCTTTATACGGTATTTCTTTAAAATCTGTTTCTATTCTGAAATCCTTAAAACAAAACATGTATGAAATTGGTTAAAAGGTATTTACTTCTCGCAACCATTATTAGTACATTATTCTCAGAAATAATAAGAGCTCAGGCTCTCCCGGAAAATTTTATAAATCCTCCGAGTGAATTCTCTGTAATGCCTTTCTGGTTTTGGAACGACACATTAAAAGATGATGAAATTGTAAGGCAGATAGCTGATTTTGAGGCACACGGCGTATATGGATTTGTCATTCACCCTCGGATAGGCTTGCCTGAAAATGTAAAGTGGCTGTCAACTGAAATGATACACTCAATGGATGTGGCTATTCGTGAAGCTTCCATAAGAAAGATGCATGTTATACTGTACGATGAAGGAATGTATCCTTCGGGTTCTTCAAGCGGACAGGTCGTTGCCCGAAACCCCGGTTATGCAGCTCGCGGATTGGCTAAAATCGATTTGAAACCCGGTGAAATACTCAATCTTACTGAAGGCAAAAATTTAATTACCCTAATAAACCGGCCAAATGGCGAGAGTGTTGCAATAGTTGACCAGCCATCAGGAGGCACAATAAGGGGTCTTCATTATCTTGGTGAAGGAAGCGTTCAGTTGAAGGAAGAGTCTCCACCCGCAGGCGACATCCTTAATCCGGATGCTGTGAAATGTTTCATTGAGCTTGTTTACGACCGTTATGCGAAAGAGTTTGGCAGGTACTTCGGGACAACTATAACAGGAATATTTACTGATGAGCCTTCCCCACTCGGACGCAGCAGTATCAGCGGAACTGTTCCCGGGAACATTTCGCTCCTGCCACAGATAAAACAGATACTTGGTTATGACATAACCCCATTCCTGGCAGATCTGTGGTATAATGATAATTCTGATTCAAAAAGACACCGCGCAGATTATAGCTATGCAGTTAATATCTGTCTGGCAGATAACTATTACAAACGGTTAAGCAATTGGTGCAAGGACCATGGAATTTCCCTTATGGGTCATCCGGCCGGTTCAATGGATATCGAAGATGAGCGCTATTTTCAGATCCCGGGACAGGACCTTGTATGGCGTTATGTTGAACCTGGACCTAAGGCCCTTACAGGGCAAAATTCAACTGTGGCAAAATGTGCCTCAAGCGCTATGGTTCACCTCGGTCAAAGGCGAAACTCAAATGAGCTTTATGGAGCCTATGGACATTCTCTTAGTTATGACGAAATGGTTTGGCTGGCCGACTGGTGTTTTGTAAGGGGACAGAATTTATTAATACCTCATGCATTTTTTTATTCAATCCGTGGACCAAGGTTTGATGAACGACCTCCCGATGTAGGACCGAACTCATCCTGGTGGAGCAAATATAAAGAATATGCCGATGCCTGCCGCCGGCTTAGCTGGCTTAATACAGATTCAAAGCAGGTGTGCCGGCTGGCAATACTTTGTGAATCTTTTTTTCTCCCTGATAAGTCTGCAAAAATCTGTTTTCAGCACCAGTGTGATTTTAATTACCTTGAGTTAAGCCACCTGTGGAAAGATGCAAAAATTGATTCAAACGGAGTCCATATTTCAGGAATGGATTATGACGCAATTATAATAGATAGTTTGTCAGAAATGGCACAAAAAGCGATTCCGTTTTTAAATATTCTTGCCAGGAATGGAAGGCTAATTATTAATAAGCATTCTGTTTTTTCTTCCCTTTTTAAAGGATCTCTTATATATGATACACCTGAAAATCTCATTTCTGAAATTGATAATAAAATATCTCGCGACTTTGACCTTGACCCGCCTTCAGATGATATCCGTTTCAGGCATATTGTAAAAGAGAATGATCATTATTATATTATTTTTAATGAAGATAGTGATAACGTATTAACTAAGATTAAAATAGCGCCAAAAGGGAAGCGTCAATTAATAAATCCAGCCACCGCTGAGGCTGTTGATTTAGACGTTGATGAAATGGTTTCATTCAAACCTCATGATTTAATAATAATCAGGGTAAAACAGTAATGTTCACTTATATCTGACTGTTTTTCTGCTTGTTGAAAGATTTAATCAAAAATAAAGTTGCATAACTAAAGTATTCGTTATATTTTTATAGCAGATTATTAATTCAATAATCAGGTTTTTAAATATGTTTTCAGAAAACTAGAAATACCATGAATAAATTAAAAAATATGAAAAGGAATGTTTTGGCATCCTTGTTTGTGACTTTCATTATTTTATTACCCGGATTGGCTCAGGAAAAACCTGATAATTCGAAGATTGATATTATGCTTATCAGGGCGGATTTTAAAAAAGCCATCGATACATGTGATCAGATTCTTTCTACAGATTCACTTAATTCTGAAATATATTACAAAAAGGGACTTGCATATCAGAGTCTTTTATCAGAAGATAAATCACTGGAGTGTTTTTTAAAGGCAGCTGCTATTTCACCAGATAACAACAACTACAATTTTACACTTGCAAAAAGTTTTTATAACAAAGGAAAGATTTCCCGTGCCAGACCGCTGCTCCTGAAGCTTTGCGCTTCCGACTCAACAAACTGGCCATACGCTTTTTATCTTACAAGCATATATATGCAGGAAGGAAAATATGATGAGTCCATAAAAATATATTACCGTTTCTATAAGCAGGATTACGACAATTATACATTAGCGGATAAAATCGGTTTCGCATACCTGAAAAAAGAAGAATTGGAGAATGCAAAGAGTATGTTTAACCGTTCGTTAACACTTAACCCGAAAAACTTGAATGCAATTAAAAACCTGGCATACATTTATGCCGGCACTACCAGTGCTGACACAGCACTGAGGTTATTGACAAAAGGCATAAGAATCGATTCCACTGACATGGATCTCTTTGCCCGGCGGGCCGCCATCAATTTTACTATATTTAATTATAATAAGGCTAAAGATGATTATCTGAAATTGATAAGTTCGGGCGATTCCTCTCTTCTCAATCTTAAGAGAGCCGGAATGGGGTTCGCAATTAATCATCAGCCAAAAGAAGCGGTAAAGTACTTCTTATTAGCTTATCATAAAGATACTGCCGATATCGAAGTATCGGGCAACCTTGCACAGAATTACATGCTGCTTAATGATCTGAAGAGCAGCGCTTATTATTACAGGAATGTGATAAAAATTTTAACTCCGGTAAGCGCTCAGTTAGGATTAAACTATCTCCTTCTCGCTGAAATATTAAAATCCGACAATCAATACGCGGTTGCAATTTCAGCTTATATTAAAAGTCAGGAATTCAGGTCAGATAATAATGTAATCATGATAATTGCAAATCTTTATGATGAAAAACTCAAAGATATCCCCAAAGCCATCCGCTATTATGAGTTGTATCTCAACAAAATAAAGAATTCAAAAGATAAGTACGATTCTGACTATTCTGATTCGATCAGAAAAAGGATTGAATCTTTGAAAGAAAAGAACCAGCCGGTAAAACATACATACTCAATCCAGAAGTCTAACTGAATCTCCGCGAGTGCATTGGCTTTGCCAAGCTCTCCGCCAAGTGGCGGATCGGTTCTTCGTTGCTTGCTGCTAGTCAGCGAGCATTAAGAATTTACCTTAGGGGATCGAAGATTAGCTGCGCTGAGCTCCACTTCGTTCCGGTTCTTGTTAGCTTCCTGCTAAGAGCTTCAATTTAATATTGTCAGAGTTATTTCGGTAAGTCACAAGTCTTGGACTATATTTGCATTATAATCTTAACTTGTCTAATTTTATTATTGCTTAAAACGATAAAATGAAAACAACAGGGAAGTGGCTGGCTGGAATAATTCTGACACTTATCATAATCTATTCTGCCGGACCGAGGCCTTCAAAACCTGATTTCTCACTGCATGGGGCCAATCTTCCAGGCACTCTCACTGAGTTGGAGAGTAGCATTATCAAGAACGAAAAAGCAGTAAAGGGGATCAAACCCGATAACCAGGCAAGAATAGTATGGGCCGACTCTTCTAAAAAAGAAAAAACAAATATTGCCTTTCTTTATCTTCATGGCTTTTCGGCAAGTCAGGCTGAAGGTGATCCTGTACACAGGGATCTGGCTAAAAAATACAATGCTAACCTTTATCTTTCCAGGCTGGCTGAACATGGTATCGACAGGGGTGACAGCTCCATGATAAACCTTTCAGCCGGTGAGTTCGAAGCTTCTGCTAAGTATGCGCTCTCAATTGCTGAAAGATTAGGCGAGGAGATCGTAGTCATAGGGACTTCAGCCGGCGGGGCACTGGCACTCTTCTTGGCCTCCAGGCATCCTGAAATAAAAGCAATTGTACTTTATTCCCCGTGTGTAAAACTCTTCGATAGATCAGCCCTTATTCTTGACAAACCATGGGGCTTACAGATTGCAAGTCTGGTTTCGGGCGGGCGTGTAAAGAATTTTGAACCAGAAAGTAGTATTCATGCAAATTACTGGCAGCTTAGTTACCGGATTGAAGCTCTGGTAGCCCTTCAGAATCTTGTTTCAAATACTATGAAACCGGAAGTCTTCTCTAGAATAAAATGTCCTGTCTTTCTTCGTTATTACTACAAGAATGAAACAGAGCAGGACAATACTGTTTCAGTACCGGCAATGTTAAAGATGTTTGAGGAACTGGGCACTCCGGCAGTACTAAAGCAAAAGGTTGCTTTCCCCGGGGCGGGAGCACATGTGATTGCGTCGCATATCAGGTCAAAAGACTGGCAGGGTGTTGAAAGAGAGACAGATAAGTTTCTGTCCGATATTGTGAAGTTGTAGAACGAACCTAAGGATGAACACGGGAATAGCAAAAAGATGTCTTATTTATATGTCTTTGCTGGCAACTTTTGCACTAATTTTTTGTTGTTGCAAAAAACCAGACAAGCCGGTCATTCCATTAACGGATATTGACGGGAATACATATAAAACAGTAAAAATAGGTACCCAGACATGGATGGCTGAAAACCTGAAAACCACACGATTCAACAACGGAACATATATTCCTCTGATTAGCGATGCCGTGGCATGGGGGAATCTTACAACACCCGGTTTCTGCTGGTATAATAATGATTCTGTATCGTTCAAAGAAACCTATGGAGCATTATATAATGGCTATACCATAAATACCTGGAATATTTGTCCGGCCGGGTGGCATGTTCCTGAAAAGCAGGAGTGGCTGACTTTAAGGGATTTTCTGGGTGATTCGCTCACCGGAGGTGGAAAATTAAAAGAAACTGGTACGTCTCATTGGCTTTCTCCCAATACCGGGGCAGATAATAGCAGCGGATTTACAGCTTTGGGAGGAGGCATAAGATATTTTGAAGGTACATATGCTTCAATTTTATCTTTTACCAGTTTCTGGTCAGCTTCAGGTTTAAGTAATGATGACACATGGTATATCGGCCTATATTTCAATGATTCTGCTTTCATTACAGACCATAGAAATAAAAAACACGGATTTAGTGTCAGGTGCCTTAAAGATTAATAATTTTTTAACCCCCTTACATGGATCAACAAAAATTTTCACTGAAAGCCAGGTTTGGCAGTTTCAGATTTGCTCTGAATGGTATAGTATCTCTTCTTAAATACGAGCATAATTCCAGAATTCATCTTCTGGCTGCAGTGGTAGCAGTTTTCACTGGAATCTTTTTGAAGATCGATCATTACGAATGGTCATTGCTTGCAATTGTTATTGGTCTTGTTTTTCTTACAGAACTTTTAAATTCTTCCCTTGAATCACTGGCTGATATTATTGATCCCGAATGGAATGACCTTATTATGAAAGCAAAAGATTATTCTGCAGCTGCTGTGTTGATTTCTTCAATTATTGCGATAGTTGTTGGCGGTCTCATATTTATTCCAAAATTTGCAGACTTATTATAAAGCCTCATTTATGATAATCTGAAATGAAAAGAAGAGATTGGATAAGGAATACAACTATAGCTGGAACAGGTCTGCTTTTCAGCAGATATCTGAAATCGTCTGATAATATTAGCTTTAGCGCTTCATCTGAATTGATGAAGACAGACTTTGGAGCCGGTTTTAAATGGGGAGTGGCAGCAGCTTCCTATCAAACTGAGGGTGCCTGGAATCTTGATGGCAAAAGCGAATCAAACTGGGATCATTTCTCCCGGATCCATGGTAAAATTGAGAGAGGAGAAAATGCAGACGTAGCTTCAGATTTTTACCACAGATACGCTGAAGACATTGACCTTATTAAAGCAATGAACTTCAAGGTATTCCGGTTTTCCCTTTCATGGCCACGGATTCTTCCTGAAGGGACCTGTACCATAAACCAAAAAGGCATTGATTTCTATCACAGGGTTATAGATAAATGCATCTCTGCCGGTATCGAGCCATGGATTACACTCTATCACTGGGATATGCCGCAGGTGCTGGAAGCCCGGGGTGGTTGGGCAAACCGAGATATTATCAGCTGGTTTTCCGAATATGCCGACGTAGTAACCAGGGAATATGGTCCGAAAGTAAAAAACTGGATGGTAATGAATGAACAACTTTCATTTACGGGTGGTGGTTATATGGAAGGCATCTTTGCCCCTGGGAAAAAGAATCTGAATGCTTTTATGAAATCAGTTCACAATTCCGTGCTTTGCAATGCCGAAGGAGGGCGGATTATAAGGAAAAATGTGCCTGGAGCAAACATAGGGACTACTTTTGCAAATACCTGGGTAGAACCACTTGATCAGAAGAAAAAGAATATTGAAGCCGCTGCCCGCATGGATGCAATAATGAACCGGCTCTTTATTGAACCTTGCCTTGGTCTTGGATATCCTGAAGAAACCCTTCCAATCTTAAGGAAGCTTAAGGCTCTTTATGAGAAAGGCGATGAAACAAAAATGATATTTGATTTTGATTTTATCGGCGTGCAGTATTACTTCCGGACAGTCGCCAAAAAATCATTGATGCCCGGACTGAGGGCAAAAGAGGTCCTGGCGTCTAAAAGAGGAGTGCCTGCAAATGAAATGGAAGGGGAAATCTATCCTGAAGGTTTATACAATATACTCAAAAAATACAGCTCATATAATGGAATCAGGAATTTAATTGTAACTGAAAATGGAACTTGTGTTCCGGATAAGCTTGAAAACGGAAGAGTTCATGACAAAGAGAGGATAGAATATTTCAAAAATCATCTGGCTGCTGTACTTAAAGCAAAAAAGGAAGGCGCAAACGTGAATGGTTATTTTGTGTGGTCCCCTACTGATAATTTTGAGTGGGACAAAGGATTCAGGACACGCTTTGGACTTGTTTATATTGATTTCAAGACATTGGAAAGATATACTAAAGATTCCGGACTGTGGTTTAGGGAGTTTTTGAAAGATTAAGACTTAAGTATAAGTCATTCATTATAAAACTTACTAAAATTTAATCTCTGATCGTGGCATATTTTTTGCATCATTATCTGAAATAATTTATCTGAAAGGTTATGAAAACTTCAACATTAAATATAGGCAGAATCGTATTTATGATGGGATTCTTAATGATTTCCCTTTATAGCAATTCCCAGGATGTTAAATTGTCGAGAAAAGAACAAAAAGAGGCAAAAAAGGATAGAGAATTCTTCAATTTTCAGTCTCTGGATACGTTGCTTAAAAGTAAAAACTTTATCCTGTCAGCGGATTTTCTCGATAATCAATATGGAAACAGAACTCCGGTGTTGTCTGATATTAATTTCATTAAAGTAGATTCGACCGATGCAGTTCTGCAAACCGGATCAATGACTAATTTAGGAATGAACGGTGTCGGTGGAGCTACAGCTGAAGGAAGTATCAGAGGTTTCAAAATGGTTAAAAATCTTAAAAATCTGAGTTTCAATATCAGGTTTACGATTGTAACCGATATTGGGATTTATGACGTTTCAATGCTGATTTATTCCGACAGAAATGCCAGGGCGACTATTACTGGATTAACTCGCGGCGAATTAACATACGAAGGGCATATTAAACCAACTTATGGTTCGCATATTTATAAGGGCCATAACTCAATATAAAAGCCAAAAAAGGAATCAGCAAAACTGAAATATTAGATATGGAGTTCACCTTAGCTGGATAAACAAACTATTTTAGAACCATTTTGGTTGAAAATATTATATTTGCTATGTCACAAATTTCGATATGTGAAAACAAATATAAAGATCCCGGCATTCTTGCTTTCCGTTGTTTTAGGGCCTGTCATCTTTACCGGACTCATTCAAATAAATCAGGCAACTACGGCAGATGAAAAATTTGCGTCGTCGCTTATTTTGAGTAAGAGTATTCCTTTGCAGGAAAAAGTAAAATATCATTATGTCGGCATGGAAAAATGTGCTTCAGAATGTCATAATAATGAAAAAATGGGGTTTCAATATAATAGAATGAAAAATGGTCCCCATTCAAATGCTTTCAAAATTCTTAATTCCGGCAAAGGAGCAGTATACGCAAAAAAAGCCGGAATAAAAGAAAATCCACAGGAAAGTCAGGTCTGTTTAAAATGCCATGTTACCGGAGGAGGACTCGATTCATCATTTTTTGCTGCTACTTACAGGAAAGAAGAGGGAGTTACCTGTGAAGCCTGCCATAAAGGAGCTTACATTTCCAAGGCTTTTATCCCGAAAGCAGAAGACTGCTTGAAATGTCATAATGATTCTGTTCACAGGATATCTCATTTTAATTTCACAAGGAATATTGAAAAAATTTCCCATCCGAGACCAAAAGTTAATCCAAAAGAGACAAGGCTGTTACCCTTGACACATGGCAGAATGGTTCAGATGAGTTAATAAATGAAGTCCTTGACAAGAAAATATCCTAATTATTAAGCTTGATTTCTAAACAGGAAATTTTTAAGAATGGAGAGAAACCGTATTCATAAATTACCCAAAAAATATCTTCTGAAGATTAAATACTATTTTATTGTGTGGGGATTAGTTTCGCTCGGTTGCAATAGTATTGCCTGTCAGGCCGATCTGCAGATAGCGGATTCTCTTCCTACTCAACCCGCAATAATTTTACAATACCTTCAAAATAAACCTGATAGCCAAAATACGGCACCCGGTTTTTATAAAACTGACAGCATCTTCTCCTTTAGGTCCCGGAAAGGATATTTTCCCTCACTGCTAAAAGATTTTGAAGTGCAGATGACTTCACCTTTTAAACTAAGCGCGAAGCAATGGTTAATGACTGGTGCTGCCGTTGGTATCACAGTTGCATTATTCCATTTTGACGGCAAAATAGACGAATGGGCACGTGTTCAGAAACAGGATCATAAATGGGTAAATAAATCTTCTCCCGTTATTACTAACTTTGGTGGTAATTGGGGTGTTTATTCAGTTTTAGCAACAGGAATTATAAGTGTTGTTTGTAAAAATGAAAAGGGGGTTCAGACAAGTTTACTGGCGACACAGGCCATGATCACATCAGGTGTATGGGTTAACATTATAAAAGTTCTTACAGGCAGAGAGAGACCTCTTGCAGACTATACTTTCAGCAAAACAAAAGGAGGTGAATGGTACGGACCGTTTGCCGTATGGGATCAGGACGTGGCTACCCGGAAACCTGTTTCAGCCTTTGATGCTTTCCCTTCGGGCCATACAGCTACTGCATTTTCAATAGCTACTGTATTTGCAACTCAATATAAGGATATTAAAGCAATCCCAGTGATTTGCTATTCAACAGCAACATTAGTCGGAATATCAAGATTAACCGAGCATGAACATTGGGCTTCAGATGTGTTCGTCGGAGGTATTATGGGATATCTTTGTGGAAAACAAGTTGTGAATCAGTATAATAAGACACATCCTGGGTCGGATAAATCATTGCCTCAAAAGTCAAAAAACAAAACACAACTTACTTTTGTTCAGAATGGAAATCAGTTCGGTTTCTGCCTGAAATGGTAGAATCAAGCTAAACAGAACCATGGAATATTCGTTTCTGAAAGGTCTTATTGTTAATTTTAATTAACAATCCTATTAATGTTATTTAACATTCCTTTCAAGCTATCCTCATTTTCTTTTCATTCTTTTGCACAGTCAATTAGCACCAATTTTTTAGTTTGAATTATCTTACAAAGTTTTGTACATTATGAAATCATCTAGCTTGAGACCTTTTATTTTTATTTTAGCAATTCAACTTATCTTTTGTAGTTCTATAAATGCTCAGACAAAAACAAATACAACAATCTCCGGTAAGGTATTTGATAAATCCACCAACGGACCACTTGAATACGCTACAATCACTCTAATAAGCAAACAGTCGGGAAAAGTTATAACAGGAACAGTTGCCGATACTAAAGGTGTATTTGGCATTTCCAATGTTCCTGTTGACACTTATATGATAAAAGTCGAGTTTATTGGTTATGAAAAGATGACAAAGGACAATATCAGCATAACAAATGATAAGCGTTCAGTTAATTTGGGAACCATTTCTCTTTCTCCTTCTATGACGTCCCTGCAAAGTGTGACGATAGTTGGCGATAAGCCTGTAGTAGAAAACAAAATTGATAAAATCGTTTACAATGTATCAAATGACATTACGTCTCAGGGCGGAGCAGCTATTGATGTACTAAAGAAAGTACCACAGGTTACAGTCGATATAGACGGAAATGTTGAATTACAGGGTAATTCCAATATCCGGTTTCTGATCAACGGCAAACCATCCAGCGTTTTTGGCAATAGTCTGGCCGATGCTCTTGCATCTATTCCTGCCAGTCAGATTAAAAGTGTGGAAGCTATAACTAATCCCGGAGCAAAATACGATTCACAGGGAACAGGTGGAATCATCAATATTATTCTCTTTGACAACAAGATGCAGGGAGTAAATGGTAATATCAACCTGGCAGCCGGTTCCAGGCTTGAAAATGGTTCTCTGAATCTGAATATGCGTCATAATAACTTCGGGGTCAACGCTTTTTTTAGCGGAAACGCTGCTTTAAAATCTGCTATGCCCTATTCACAAAACCGATTTGCGAAAGATACCGTCGCTAAAACAATTACTAACATGGTGCAAACAAGTCGCAACGAATTTGTAAGAAACGGCTTTCGTTCCGGTGTCGGATTTGACTGGAATATTACAAAAAATGATATCATAACAGGTTCTCTTGGGTATAATCATTTTGGCAACAGTAGTCAGGGGATCACAAACCAGGAACAACTTACAACGGATTATTCATCAAACCCGGTTTCAGATATATTTACTCTGCGTAATTCAGACAGTCGCTCCAGAATCGGATCTGTAGACTATAGCCTGGACTACAAAAAAAAGTTTAAAAATGAAGGACAGGAATTGGATATCGCATATAATGCAAGCAATGGAAGACCCAATAGCAACTACATTCAATCACAAACATACGAAGGGCAGACAGTCCCGTTCTCAGGGTCAGCAAGCACTAATCCTGGAACAGATGATGAAATGAACTTATCTATCGATTATACTCATCCTGTGACTAAAAACTTCTTAATAGAGACAGGCGCAAAGATGGTAAACGAAAATATTAACAGCATTGCCAATGTCAGCACTTTCGACCCTACCCTAAACCAGTATATAGGTGATTCGAACCAATCATATGACCTTAAATATACGATGAAAGTGTACGCAGGATATCTTTCAACTAACTTTAAAATCATGAACTGGCTGAATGTTAAGGCCGGTGCAAGATATGAACAAACTGAAACCAAAATAGATTTCCCGAATACCTCCATACCTGCATATGGAACCTTTGTGCCTTCCGTAGTCTTGTCTCATGATTTCAGCAAGACCCAGACCCTGAAACTGGCCTACAGCAAACGTATTGAGCGTCCGGAGTACAGGGAACTTAATCCATTCGTTAATCTGAGTGACCCTTATAACATTTCAACAGGTAATCCAATGTTGAAACCAGAGATAGGCAATAATTTTGAATTAGGCTATAGCAGCACATTTAAAAAGGGAGGAAATATTTACATCTCATTAATAGAACGAATAAACACTCAGGATGTAAAACAGGTGACAACCTTTTATCCAACCTACCTGATTGGTGATTCAACCTATACTAACGTATCCGTATCGAACAACCAGAATATCGGAAGGGAGTACAATTCAGGAATAAGTATTTCAGGTTCATATCCTTTAACAACCAAATTAAACATTCGTGGAAATCTTATGGTTTCTCAGCGCTATACAATAAGCGATGTTGGAATAGGCAACCAATCAACAGGAGTCAGGGCCAGGTTAAACCTTAATGTAACCTATCAGCTCAATAAAGATCTGGTGTTTGAATTATTTGGTTTCTACAGTTCACCCTCACAAAATATACAGGGAAAAAATCCGCAGTTTTTCATTTACACTTTTGCTTTGAGGAAATTGTTCTGGGACAAAAAAGCCAGCTTTGGATTTACGGCAACAAATCCTTTCAGCGAATATGTAAGACAAGTGTCAACAATATCCACAGAAGGCTATACATCTACAAATATCAGGATGATGCCATTAAGATCTTTCGGTATTAGTTTTATGTACAAGTTTGGCCACCTGGAATTCAGCAAGTCCAAGGAAGAGGATAATGGCAATTACATGAACGATACCTCCTCAAGAGCTAATTAATCAGAAGAATAACTCTACGGATTTTAAACTGATTCATATTAAAAAAAATTATACTATTGAACAACTGTCTTAATTTTAATGTTTAAGTAGTTTCGATTCTATTGTTTGATTGAAGCTCTTCGCAGCAAGCAACGGAGAATGCGCTCGCGGGAATTCAAAATGTGAAACTTAAAAAATTAAGATTATGAAAGCAATAAAAGTATTTTCATCAGTTGTTCTTTTGATGCTTTGTATGGTATCATTTAGTCAGAGCACTACAACCTCTCCCAAAACCAGTGTTTAGTATGTTCAGGATCCACACACAGCGGAACAATGCCTTAAAACATTGGATGATATGAAAGGCAAAGGTGATGCATTTTTGTCGAAGTTTGAATTTGGAAGATGTCAGGCGACCATAGTGCCTATGCATTCCTGACAGGAAAATCTGAAGACGATGTCAGGCAAATGTTGCCAAAAGATGAACAGGCATCAGCAAATATTCAGAAGGTAGACAAATTTACCAGTGAACAGATCGAAAAGTTACATAAAGGAAAAATGTAATTAAACAGTATCGGCGATCTGGATAATTAAAATTAAAGAGTTGTTTCTAAAACAGAAACAACTCTTTTTTATTCCTGCCCGCATATAACTAGTGAAATGATGCAATATCTCCACAACAATGTGGCATTCTGATATTTATAGCAAAATAACCTATCATCCTTCTTCTGTGGTTTCATATTTATGACACCTTCTGAATGTGAGTTGAAATTTACCCTCCAGACTATGGGATAGGGAATGATCATTAACTTATCTCAAATGCATTAATGCAGGCTAAATGAACAGAATTTCAAAATTGCCGAAAGGAAAATTCACTGGTCAACAAAATATCTTTACCAAATATAACTGTCTGTTGCTGAAAATAGTATAAATTTGGTATAATGAATTTAAGAAACATCACCTGACGAGTAATACATGAATAACCGTTACCTGAGTTTTCTGATAATTTTGGTTTTTAGAGTTATTCTTTCATGTAGCTGCGCCTGTTCATCTCCAGTCCTTCGACTGGCAATGATTATCAACCAACCCGTCAGTGCAAAATATATTGGAACTCAGGATACAATTTCTAAGGTAAAAGAAACTGCCGTTCTAAAATCTTCTGAAACATTCAGTTCTGATATGGTGATTCAGGTTGGTGCATTCCTTCGCGAATCAAATGCTTCATCATTGAGAGAAAGGCTATCTGATCTGTTGAACAAAACCGTGATTATAGAACCTGCTGACGGTTATTTTAAAGTGCGGATAACCGGGTTCACCAGTTTTGAGGACATGGAAAAACTTCTTCCGACACTTGGATTGCTGGGAATTAAAAATATATGGATATTTAGCCCTAAGAAAATAGAAAATATTAATTCTCAGAATGTTGTTCAGAAAGATACATCTATAAAAACAGAAAGCGATAAAATCAATTTGTCTCCCGTTGCGGAAGGAAAACCAGTTTTGGCCGAAACTACAATTAATCTGCAGGTTGGAATTTTCCATAGCCGATCAGAGGCGCTGCGCGCACAAAGAAGAATAAACTCGAAGCTTAATCTTCCTGTTGAGATCGTAAAAGAATGGGAATATTATATTGTATTTATAACAGGATTCAAAACAAGGGAAGAGATCTTTAAATATTACCCTAAACTTGCAGCTTTGGGATATCCTGACAGCTTCATGGTTGATAACAATAAAAGTAAGGGTAAGAATAAATAAGAGGCATTTCAGTATGACCTTTGTTGTATTGCTGATCTGCACAGCACGTTGCATCACCGGCAACAGAAAAATCATGAGCTATAAATCAGTTGATGGATTTTTATCTGAACAATTAATATTCCAATCAATCGTTTATATCTTTGCGGCGTAGACTTATCAGGTAAAATTGAGCCAAATTTAATTCAATATGAAAAACGCTTTTAAACTCTCAGGGATAATAATATTATGCCTTTCAATTCTTCTTATAAACTCTTGCAAGAAAAAGAATCCTACTCCTCCTGTCGTTACAACCAGTGCTGTATCTGCAATAACTCAGACCACTGCAATCTGTGGAGGAGATGTTACAAGTGAAGGCACAGACACTGTTATAGTTAGTGGAGTATGCTGGAATACAACCGTAAATCCTGTGATCAATGACAGCCATACAACTGACGGTTTATCGACAGGAAGTTTCGTCAGTAACATTACAGGTCTGTCAGCCTATACTGCATATCATGTTAGGGCCTATGCCACTAATAGTGCGGGAACAGGTTATGGAAATGATTTATCATTCACTACACCTCCAACAAGTTTATCAGTTACCGATATAGACCTCAACCTTTACAACACAGTAACCATTGGTGCCCAAATATGGATGGTGGAGAATCTCAGAACAACCAAATACAATGATAATACACCAATACCTCTGGTTGCAGATATTAGTACCTGGTCTTCATTGGTAACCCCTGGCTTTTCCTGGTATAATAATGACGAAGCAAGTTACAAGCTTAGCTATGGCGCACTTTATAACTGGTTTGCTGTAGATTCTTCGAATAATGGAGGTAAAAATGTATGCCCCGTCGGATGGCACGTACCTACTTTATTAGAATGGACTACGTTAACAACTTACCTTGGAGGCGATCTGGTTGCCGGAGGTAAATTAAAAGAAACCGGGACAACCATTTGGACAAGCCCAAATAAAAGTGCTACTAATGAAACCGGTTTCTCAGCTCTTCCGGGTGGCAGTCGTGACCTGGCTGGCACATACGTCGGAATTGGCAGCTACGGTATATGGTGGTCACGGACGGAAGAGGATTCTACCTTCGCGTGGAGAAGTTATATGGATTGCAATGTCGGAAGTGTAGTGAGGGGAGGAGGTTACAAGCCCGGAGGCTTTTCTGTTCGTTGCCTTAAGGATAATTGAATCAGATAATCAGCAGGTAAGGCAATCCATTCAATTAAAATCAGAAATTATTGTCATTTTACCTGTGTCGATATTGATGAAGCATTGAATTTCCAATCCATCTATCTGAAGAGTATGTTTTTAAAATGGGTCACCATTGATAAAATTGTATTTTCTTTGCCTGGAATATTCCTGAAGCAAATGATTCCTTTGAAGTGTGAGAAGTTCATAAAAATAGTAAGATTCTCTTCCAGCAAATTAAAGGATACAAAGATAAATAACCAATCAGATTCACTTGATTTGATTAATTAATATACAGTTGATTCGAATGCGAATATAAATCAACTCGTTGCCGACAAGTATTCTACCTTTTAGTTTTAATCAGATTATCGTAAAACAATAAAAGAAATAATTTATTTTGTATAATAATCATTAATCTTTTTAGTTTATGTTCCATAATATTTAAAATGATGACCCGGGAAGATTTAAAGCGAACAAAACAAAATAAAAACCTAACAGGCAGATAACCCTATTAAATTTAATTAACATGACTATGAAAAACAGAATTTGGATCTCCGCATTATCCTTAATGGGAATTGTTTTAATTCTTCTTAATAGTTGCAAGAAAACTGGCGATTCAACTATCACTGTGGCTGATAAAGACGGAAATATTTATAAAGCCGTAACCATAGGCACACAGGTCTGGATGGCCGAAAACCTGAAAACTACCAAATACCTTAACGGTGATTTAATTGGGACAACCTCTCAACCAACTTCAAACATAAGTGGTGAAAGTAATCCTGAATACCAGTGGGCCTTTGGTGAAAATGAAAGTAATGTTGCCACCTATGGCCTATTATATACCTGGTATGCTGCGACAGATACACGTAATGTCTGCCCTGCCGGATGGCATATTCCTACTAATGTGGAGTTTACGACACTTATGACATATTTGGGAGGTGATACCATTGCTGGCCGCAAACTAAAAGAAGCCGGAACAACTCACTGGGCCAGCCCAAATACCGGTGCAACCAATGAAACCGGTTTTACTGCTCTTCCGGGAGGCTACCATGGATATGAAGGATCATTCAACTTTATGGGTTATACAGGTTACTGGTGGTCATCTACAGAGGTTGATGCCAATAATGCATGGTATCGCGGATTATATTACAATGGCAGTTATGATCACAATCTAAGCAACAGTAAGATGGTTGGTTTTGCTGTTCGCTGTATAAAAGGTAATTTACCTGGGAAATAGCTTTCAGGTAACTCCTTTTCTCTCCACATGTTTAATCTATCCATCCCGGCTAATTCCCTGTTGGATGCCATTCATAAGATATAAAACGAAAAAAACCGGCGCTATGTCCGGTTTTTCTTATCTGATACTTACCACCATCTTCTGAATACTCTTCCAAACCTGCGGTCGAAACTCACTGTTTTACCTGTGAGATTGTTTGTAATTGTTACAAGAGTGAAATGTTTGTGGGCAGGGTCCATCTTGAATGTTACTTCATAAGAATCGGTGCCGACAACGTATGTTATTATTCCGGCTGAGACTACCAGGCTGCCTTTATAATCGGTTATAGTAAGAGGTGAAGTAATTGTCTTTGTGTAGGTATTGTTCTCTTCGTTAATACCCATAACCGTACCGGTATATGTTATTGTATCGGATGATGCAACATGTCTGAACCAAAAGTGCAGAAGATCCCCTGGTTTATAAATAACATTTCTGAAGTGGGAAACTGCTGTACGTACTTTGTTAACATTACGGGTAAATTTAAGAGTATCTGTTTTACCTGTTGTAACTACTGCCCATCTCGTGGCAGCAGTGATGGCATCGGTAACAGAAAATCTGACTGACAGCAATCCTGTAAATTTGACAGAAGCTTTTTGCCTGCTGACTAACCGTGTTCCATTCAAAATAACTGTTGTACTATCTGTGGTTACGGCAAAGTTGTCAAAAACGAATGCTCTGGAGATTAGTTTTCTGTGAGTGGGATTTGCACTTGTAATTGTAACGGTTATTGTACCGTTTTTAGTAATGTTTTCAAATGCAGAACTATCCTTATAGTTGTAGTAGGTAAGTGTAACAACTTTGGGGAAGTTTGTCGTATCCGGGTGATCAACAGTGATTACCACAGTATCGTTAAGATTTGAAAGGTATGATTTCATACCGGCAACTGCATAATTATTGTTTTGCAGTTCATCGAGTTTGCTGTCAACATCTTCCTCAGTTTTGTCAGCAACAGCATCCTGGGCATCGGAATTCTGAACCTGTATAGTCTGCGCGCTTGTAAGAGGGTTGGTAGTGGTGGTTGACGAATCCTTCTTGCAGGAATACATAGAAAGTGATCCCGCTAAAAGCAAGAAGAATAGCCTGAAAACAAATTTTCTTATTTTCATAATCTTTTATTTAGTTTGAATTTTGTATGCATAATAAATCTTAGATGTACAATGTGGTTAAAGGTTTAATCTGATCCTGAGAAATATTTTAATTTTTGTTTAATACTTATAACTTTTTCTCTATAACGAATAATATCAGAATACGTTCTTCATTTATAGACTGAATTTGACGTGTAAGCTCAAAATGATTAAGGGATTGCTTTAAAAAGGTCAGTGATCTATTGATCAAATGCGAAAAAAGAATATCTTTCCGGCAAATTGGCAAACAGTTATCATCAAAAATAAATTGTAATGAGTATTATTCAATCAATAGTTTTATCGATCATTGAAGGTCTGACAGAATTCCTCCCGATATCATCTACGGGACATATGATATTGGCTTCAAGCATAATGAATATCCCGGAAGATGCTTTTGTAAAAACATTTGAGATATCTATCCAAATAGGAGCAATATTTGCTATAGTGCTGATGTATGCAAGACGCTTTTTACAGGGAATTTCCATATACTTAAAGCTTGCCGTTGCTTTTATTCCGACCGGGATAATTGGGTTTTTAGCCTATCCGTACATTAAAGCATATCTGTTCAACCCGATCGTCGTTACCATTTCTCTTATATTAGGCGGGATCATTCTGATTCTGATTGACAAAAAAGTTGTTGGGCAACAAAGTAAGACAGAGGTACTTGAAAATATTTCGTATAAGAATGCATTTTTTATTGGTCTTTTTCAGAGCATTTCAATGATACCGGGAGTGTCGAGAGCTGCTGCGACGATAGTAGGTGGAATTTTTAATGGGTTTGACAAGAAACAGGCAATTGAATTTTCTTTTTTACTCGCAGTTCCGACTATGTTTGCTGCAACCGGGTATGATTTATATAAAACTTCAATAGCGTTTACTGGACATGAAATATTCTTACTTGGTCTCGGACTGGTTATTGCCTTTATTACAGCCTGGATTGCAGTGAAAGTATTTGTCAGAATTGTTCAGAATTACGGGTTTAAGTATTTTGGCTATTACAGAATTATTATCGGAATACTCTTCCTCCTATTGGTTAAATAGAACATCACAATATATCGTGTCGAATCATATTTCTATATGTACTCTTATTGAGAATATGTTTACAGGTCCACGGTCTTTATTATAACCGGGATTTCCTATAAACTGATATGCTCCTGATACATTGATATTTTTTATCAGTTCCATTGAATAATATAATTCAAGCAGATTTTCCGCAGCATAATTAAGGTTACCATCGCCTAACTCAAAACCCAGGCCGCCTGCCTTCAAATAATTACGGTGGGGAGCTGAAAGACCGGAAACCACGTAAGCTAATCCTATGTTGTCATTTTTCCTGTTCCACCTTTCGCCGTTTAACGACAGCCCGCAACTTACTGAACGGTCAATTTCCGTAAATTCCCATGTTTCATTTTTCCCGTCATTCCAGCCTGCCCGCAGAAATACCCCCAGGTCTTTAGTTATTTCCTGTTCGAAGTTAAGGCCAAAACCATATTTTGTGTGACCATATTTTTCGGAAGTTTTAATATCAGGTGATTCAGGACTAATAGCTATGCTTTGATTGTAATTTCCCATATTGGCTGTTGTAAAAAACGACAGAAAGCGGAATGCCCCCTTTCTTTCTGAAAAAGTGTAGTTATGAGTGTATTCCAGAGTATGGGATCCTGCTTTATTAATGTTCCAGTTCATCACCATTCCATTAGGTGTTGTGGAAACTAAGGAAAATCCATAACGTATTTCATTTCCGGGTTTTATCAGTTCAAATATCATGCTTGGGGTATAGCCTCTTGTATTTGCAGGATAGTCCCATGGCCCATTACTCATCAATGCCCAACTCATAAATTGTGTCCGGGGTTCATGACTATACTTGTTGTTATCGAAAAAATCCGACATACATATTTTCCCAAGTATTATAGAAAAAAAATCAGTTGGCATTCTTCCGCCAAGTCTGTTTAAATCGCTCTCATTAAAGGCTGTTTTATTGTTCAGAGGAATAATCTGCCTGAAGAAAAGCCTTGCTAATTCAAATGCCGGTGAAGGAGTTGAAACTCTGTAGGTTTCACCATTTGCTGAAGCGCCAACACCTAAAGAACTGCTTAGTCCTGAACCGCCACCAATTTCCGGATTCATAAAAATGCCTGCTCCCTTCCATAATTTTGCGCCTAAAAAAAGTGTGGCTGTAATTGAACGTTTGGTTTCTTCTTGTGGCACCAGACTGTTCTGACCCGTATATTTTGCTTTGAAGGCAGGTTTATACTGGGTAATTACTGTTGTTTGGGCATGGATTGAGAATCTGTCATTTTTTAATGTATCTGCTTCCTGTGCATTCACCTTCAGTATAAACACGAAGAGTGCTGAAATTGCGATATATCTTTTTGGATGATTCATTCTTTCTAAAATTCAGCTTGCTACAGGTTAAAAAAACTTTATCGGAAGCAAAAACTATATGATGCGGCCGATCAGTTAAACAATTTAATCGAAGCGATGATCAATAGTAATTTTATTCATTTTTCTATAGT